>Ga0310690_10006946_pt1 | contig 14702 bp, 18 predicted proteins | sample AusTroGonzalo_MG_2_FD_207661 | JGI IMG/M metagenome (GOLD analysis project Ga0310690, IMG submission 207661) | Bovine rumen microbial communities from tropical cattle in Woodstock, Queensland, Australia - Gonzalo_04 (v2) (version 2) | ecosystem: Host-associated > Mammals > Digestive system >...
CCAGCCTGTCCAGCTTCACTTCATCCCCGGAACCCATGCCCGTAATGAGGTTCTTCCATGCCGATTTGAGCATGGTGATGGAGCCGGAGATGGTTTCACTGGCTTCCTTCGCCGTCGTGCCAGTAATGCCCATGTTGGTCTGGACTATGTGAATTGCCTTTACGATGTCAGCATAAGTGTAATCCAGTTCCTTGACCTTTTTACCGTTCTTTTCGACCTCTTTTGTATTGTACTTGAAGGACTTGTCCAGCTTCGCCGCGTCCATGATGAGCCTGTCCATCTCGGACTGTGTGCCGCCATACAATATGTTCGCTGCGGGTCGCTACTCCGCAACCGGGCAAAATAAAAGCACCCTTGCGGATGCTTTGTGCCCTGCTGTATGTTTCCATACAGATCAGACTATCTCTTGACGCTTTCGCGCCCCTCGCACTTCCACGCGCTTGCGTGTACCCTACTCCGTTTCGGATTGCTCCGCCGTTTCGGTAGTCGTTACACGGTCATCTTTCGATGCTTCGCACGGTATTGTCCCCGGCTTTACCCGCTGGGAGTTTCACCGTTTTCACGAGGTTTATGAAGCTCAGCTAAAGCATAGTCCACCGAGCTTTAAGTTATCCAACATTGTAAAGTTGGATTTGGCGAACCCGTTATAGGCGTTCTGTATCGCCGCCATGTCCGTGCCCATCTTATTGGCGTTCCTTGATACCCTCGGTTTCCCGATATTTATTAGGGGAGTAGACTATATCATATCAACTCAAATACATATCCGTGATGAACGCTTCCGCGCTTACAACTTCTTGAAACTTCAGACGGAAGGAAACCGTCTTTTTTTGTTTCAACTATTGCATCATAGGTTTTGACTTCGCCGGTTATTATGTTCGTTGCTTTTATCCGTTTCGCCCTTTTACTTTGAGCGCCATATTTGCCGTAATTTGGATGATGCTCGCCCCGAATATGATTTATAAGTCCATGCTTATACGCATGTATGGTGTTTTCTTGCACCGTTACCCATTCGAGGTTATCCAAACAGCAATTAAGTTTATTGCCGTCTTTATGATTTACCTGTGGCAAATGATTCGGATTCGGGATGAAATGTTCAGCTAACAGCCTATGCAAGTAGCGCTGTACCCTGTATTTTTTCCCTTTTGCAAGCGTTACCCTATAATAACCGTTTGGAGCAATATCCGGGTTGAGTTTTCGCCCTGCCCAGAATCGTTTTCGCCCTTTTGTATCCACACCTAATCTGTCCTTGCTCCATACTTCGCCAGTATCAGAAATTCGGTATGAATCCTCAAAACCCTTAACGTCCTTCCACATTGATATAATACCTCCATATGTTTTATATGTGTGTATTATATCACAAATTTGTATTTAAGTCAATCGTGCCGCTTCGGACTGCGTGCCAATAGCAGCCCTACTTCCCGTAGGAATAGTCGTTAAACCTTTTACGGCTGAACCGTAACTTGGCAAGGGATTGCCATGCGCTGATGCGTTTAGGTTTCCCCCTTTAGCAGAGTCATCTCATGCGGTCATTTCCTACCGCCTTTTTGGCTCCACACCCCTGGCAGGGTTCAACACGTTTGAGTCGGACTAACACTTAATCCGACATGTCGATAATCGCCTGATTGGCAAGCTCCGCGGCCTGCGCTGTGTCGCCGCCAAGCGATTGAATAAGCGACGCGCTGAACGATGTCACGGTATCCATGTACTCGTTCGCGGACAATCCTGCGGTCTTGTAGGCTTCATCCGCATACTGCTTCACCTTGTCCGCGCTGTCTTTGAAAAGGGTTTCCACGCCGCCCACGAGTTGCTCATAGTCGGCATAGGCAGATACAATCTCCTGCACGGTGCTGGTTGCCACGCTTGCCAACCGCTTGAATGCGTCTATGGCAACCTCAATGCCCTTGGTCACGAGATTGGCTTTGAGCACGTCCGCGAAGGTGCTGCTCCGCTTTTCTGCGCTGTCAAGCCCTCGCTCATAGTCACTTGAATCCAGCGTCAACCTCGCCGCGAGGGACATTAGTTCCACTCTGTCTCACCACCTTTGATAATCAGGCCTGCGTTCTTTATCACCTCTGCCGCTATCTCGTCGCCTGTGCGCTCGTCCTGGATGTAGTCCTCCACCCAGCGCTTCGAGAGAATCTTTCCGCCGAACGCATGGGCTATGTTCTCAACCAGTATCATCTGGGCATCCGTGATGTATGCCCGGTATCGGCGTTCCTCCATCCTGCGCTCGAACTCTGAGACGCAGTGGTCAATGACATACCCTCGTCCGTACAGGTCGAGAAGGTCAAGCCTTATGCTTTGGCAGCAGGTGAAGTATTCCCTCGCGCCAATCGTGTCAATGAGATAAAAAAATCAAGTATCTCCCGGCAATTCATCATCTCATTGACTGCGCTGAAGAACTCCGTCATCTTGTGGTTGTCCAAGTCCTCAGGCTCCACGAAGCACATCAGGCCCAGTAGCTCTGCGGTTTCATTCGGGTGTTCGTCCAGTGCTGCGTCCAGCATCGCGTTGGCATTGGCTTTCATCTGGGCAACGGTCAATTCCCGGCGTTCGTCATCTGGCGTACCCTCGGGGATGTTCGGGAGGTTCTTGCGAATCTCCATGATCTTCGTCATCGTCAGCCAGCTCTCCACCGCCTTGCGAATGCGGTTTGTCTGGACAAGGAATTCACGCGGGCTGCAATTTGCGAGTGTTTTCATATTGCCTCCTAAAATGCGTAGGAGGGGCGGTTTCCCGCCCCATTGTCATCAGGTCGTCTTGACGGTCAGCGTCGCGCTGCCGTAAGCGATGGCCTTGTTGTTGCTGTCGGCAGCCACAACGGCGATCTTGGTGTGGCCCTCCGTCGGCGTGATGTCGCTACCGCTGGTGAACGTTGTCCAGGTGGACACAGACTCGCCGAACGTCACGGTGGGCGCTGTGGATGTGGCTGTCTTGTACTTCCAGCTCTCACCGCTGCCCAGCGTGTAGCCGCTCACGGCGATATTGCTGTCGCCCACTTCGGTTCCGGCGGTGGAGGCCACCGTCAGGGCTGTCAGGGTACCATTCGACCCGGCCTTGACGTAAATTTCGAAGGGCACGTCATCGGGAGAGTTGATGTCGTAGTGCCCGTGGTAGTCAAAGGCAAACTGGCCCTTGCCGTCCTTGGTGGTCGTCCACTGGAAACCAGCGGTATTCATGGCGTTCTTTATATGGACGGCCACATATCCCGCGTTTGCCGCGCCGGTGTTCTTGTCGGAGTAGTCGCCGATGATCCAGATGTCGTCCACATAGTCTGTGACGAATCCGTGGGCAGGCGTGAACTTGTTTCCGTCCAGCTCGCCCGGCCCGGAAAGCTGCCCGGCCAACGCCGCAGAGACGGTCACGAAATTGCCGCTTGCCGCAGGGTCATAGCTCTTGGCCCTCTTGAGCTGCTTGGTGTTGGCAGGGACGTTATCCACGTCCTCGCCGAAGTCCTCATACTCAGGGTTGGCGTTGAATGTCAGGCCACCGGTGGTCGCTCCGAGAATATTGCCGATGACACCCGTGGAAGGGTTGAAGTCATCGGTCATAATGCCCGCGTTGATCTGCAGGGTGCTGAAGGTATCAGTGGGCACTTTCGAAAACTGCATGTTGTCACCCTCTTTATGTTGTCGGTGCTTGGATGTTGATGTTGAGGTATGCTACCTTGAGCGTGTTGTCGCCCTCCATGGGCATGTACTGCACGAACGGCGTACCCTTGGAGAGGTACACTGCGCCGCCTGGAGTCGGGAGTGATATGCCCTCGCCAATGGCGGCGCGTATTTCGTCAACCTTAGCGTTGATAGCGGCGTATGAAGTGCTGCGATACCAGACACGCGCATAAAAAGCGCCGCCATCGTCCCAGTCCGGCTCAATGAGCTGGTAGGTGATGTACGGCAATGCTGCTTCGTCCGGGACGCTGTCCTCCACATACGCGGAGAGCCCGAACCCAGAGAAGAAGTTATACAAGGCAATGGCGGTATTCGTCATGCGGGAAGCACCCACCTCTCGGCGGTCACCTGCCCGAACTGGAAGGATGCCACGGCAGGAGTTTTGCTGTCAGTGATGTTCGATGTCACGCGGAAAATTGCGCCATCAGACTCCCGCCGAAACACATCGTGAAAGTCCAGTTGGACATTCTTGCCCGTGGTCACGGTGTACACCTCTGTCACGCCCTGCTTTTCGGCTATTCGCGCCTGCATGGTGTTATCCTTGATGATGGCGGCGTCGAACTTCGCGCCGTCCACCCACGCTTGAATCGTCCCGCCCTGCCCGTCAGAAATTGTCCGGCGGTCTATCATGGTGCAGGCTTCCTTCATCGTGTCTATCAGGCTCATGCCAATTTCCTCCATTGATTCAGGCTGGACTTGAATACGCCCTGCCAGCTCCCGGCGTTGCTGTCCTGCCCGCCGCTGGCGTTGGTGCCGGATTTCAGGCTGTAAGAGTACCCGCCGAAGCTCTCCGACTGGTACGGCCCGGAAACGGCCTCGCCGTACTTTTCCACCCACGCCTCAATCTCATCGGCCAGCTTGACAAACGAGCGCGGCGGGCGCATGTCCCAGATTTCACCGTCAAAGGTTTCATCCTGCAGGTCGGCCATGCCGTACTGATACACGCCGTCGTTCAGCCGGGAACCGCATATCCGGAAATACTGACCCGTCGCCAGCCCGGGAACCTCAATGGTTCCGTTTGAAATCGTGAAGGTTCCGGTGATGACATTCGCCACAAAAAAATTATGGATGAACGCGCAAATCTGCTCAATCATAGTATCACTCCCTATGGCGGCTTTAAAGGCCGTTCTGAGCGCTTTGAATTACGGGTATAGGTTTACCCATTCTCCCGCTCACACGCCCATTATAGGCCCTTCTACGGCGCGTAGGACATACTCAGATGGGGCGGGTTTCCCCGCCCCGGTCGGTTACGCAGTCTTGACGGTGATGTCGTCGCTGCCAGCAGCCTGTGCACGGCCATTTGCATCCACGGCAACCACGGTGATCTTGTTGTGGGTCGCGGTGGGCGTGATGTCATGGGGCGGGGTGATGGAAGTCCAGCCGGTGCCCAGCTTCTGGCCGTAGGTCACGGTCGGAGCGTTGTCCTTGGCGGTCTTGTACTTGTAGGTTTCACCGGTGCCGGGCGTGTAGCCGCTCACGGCAATGTTGGAATCACCCACGGCTGTGCCAGCGGTGGAAGCCACGGTGATGGTGCCCAGAGTGGGAGTGCTGTCGATCTGGCCCAGCACCACGCCGTCGGCATACTCGACGAAGAACTGGATGCCGCTCATGACGAGGCTTTCCACCTGCGCCCGCTCCTTGTTGGCGTAGCCGGAGCTGATGCCGATATAGCCGGTTTCGTCGGCGGTCATGTCGAAGCTGGACAGGGCCTCGCCGTTGACCGTGACGTAGTACATCACGATGTTCTCCTTGGCGGTGGAGTACACCTGGCCCACGGGAATCTGGCTGGTCAGGAGGACAGTGCCCATGCCAAGGAAATTCTCGATGTAGTTGAAGCCGAAGGCCGTCTGCATCGTGATGGTGGCGGTGGACAGGTAGTCCGCGATAGTCAGCGGATTCATGAAGTGGACGATGTCGGCGCTGTCATTCTCGAACAGCACCTGCAGCATGCCCCAGCTCTTCGCCAGAACCGCCTGAAGGGTGGAAGCGGCGACCACGGTCGCGTCGATGTCCTTCACGGCGTTGAAGAAGTCTGTGCGGATGCCGGACTGCACATCCTGAAGCAGCTTCTCATCGGTGGCGATGATGGCTTCCTCGCGGCCGCTCTTCAGGATGGCCTCGGCAGTCACGGCCTTGCGCCACTTCTTCAGGGAAATGGAGCCGACGGGAACCTTGTTGCGCTGATACTGGCTCAGCGGGATGACTTCGCCCTCAGCGACAACGCCGCTCTGCAGGGTGCCGGTGGTGGTGTAGTAATACATGGTCGTGCCGTCGATCATGGGAATCTGACGGGTCACGCCCAGGGCCTCGATCAGCTTGGCGAGGGAATTGTGGGTGAAGCGCCGCACGAAGTCAACTTCGCGCACCTTCGCCATCTGGGTGGTAGTGATCAGGTTGGATTCAGGATCAGTGGTCTGGTCAGCGAAAAGCTGAAGATTCATGCTAAAAGGCTTAAGCATGGTGTTTCTCTCCTTTTTTTGTCAGATGCCGAAAAGCTCATGGTTTTCGGCGATGGCCCGCTGCCGTTCGGCGGTGTTCTTGATTGCCATGATCTCGTCCACCGTCTTTTTGGCGGGGCCTTTGTTCGCGGGCGGGGTTGCGACCTTCGCGCCCTCAGTATGGGTCGTTACTTTGAAGTCAGCCCATTCGTCATTGATGCCCTTGCGCAGCTCGGCTTCACCTTCCAGCTTGCCGTCCTTGTCAAGCTTCTTGCCATCGAAGGACGTCGCCCGGAGGATGGCTTCATGCCGTTTCGGGTCGATGTGTTCTTCCGTCAGCAGCTTTTTGAAAGCGGCCTTGACGGCGCTCAGTGTTGCCTTGGCTTCAGTGTCGGCCTTGTACTTCTCAAAGGCGTCATGCTCTTTGGTGTACTTGTCCTCCCACTTCTTGGCCTTCGTCGCGCTGTCTTCGGCGTTGCCCTTTTCCTCTTCGAGCCGGGCAATCTCATCCAGCTTGGCGTTGTATCGCTTGCGATCAACGAAGGCGCGGCCCACAGAAGAGGATATTGCATGGGCGGCTTTCATGATGCTGTCAGCCGGGATATTGCCGTCCTCACCGACATACTTTCGCAGGATGTCCTCGAAGTTGGTGCCGGTTTCAACGGTTCCTTCATCGGGTTCAGCAAAGAGCTGGATGTTCATCGGGTTAATGGTCTGCTTCATGGTGATTTCTTCCTTTCGCTGTTCACGGGTGCTACCCTAAATGTGCAGTTGTTGCGTTTTTTGCAACAACCTATTGTCCCCTTCCGGCGGGTCTTCCGGGGGGCCGTCGCCGCCCTTCTCTCCGGCCTTTTGGGGTATAAAAACAGCATCCTTCTGGGTGCTGTAATTACCGTATTCAGTTTATGCGGGCGAGGATTTGCACCTCACATGCAGGATATTCCAATGGCCGACTTTAGACCGTTTCCGGTAACGTGCCATAATCCTGCTTATCAGTATAAGCGTCTACCTATTCCGCCACCGCATAATTCATCCATTTTTGAGTTCGTTTTCAACGATTGCCTTGTACTCGTCCTTGTGATTCTCCACGGCTGGGCGCAAGAATGGGCGGGCGTGGACAAATCCATGCCCGATCCCGCTGCCGCGCGGCGCGTTGTTTTCCATCCACTCAGGCGGCGGCTGGTAGTTCGGGCCGGTCCCCAATTCCACATACGGAGCGTAAATCGTGGCGCTCCCCGCAATCATGGTGTTGCCCTCCACCGTATGGGTGATGCTGTTCCTCAGCGTACCGCCCCGATACCCCTTGATGCCCGTGCTTTCCTCCGTGCCTACCGGGCACAGCTCCTTGGCGTAGCTCTCGACCTTGCCACCGATGATTTCAAGGGCGCGGGCCTTGGCCTGTTCCAGCGCGGCGCGGACTTCGGCGCTGTTGTCGGTGATGTGGACGTCAAACATGGCCATTATCTCCTCTTTTTGAAATACTTATCAACTATTGCTTTAACCAATTGCCCGTACTCTGTCGGCTGGCGATTAAGATAGCCATCCGCAAAAGCTTCCGCCATAAACTCATCTATGTTTTGCGCTGCGTACTTTCCAAGCGGTCTTGACCTGTCGTCAATGTACTTTCTCATAACCGCGCCGATTTCCTTCCAGAACGGTTGATTGGCATTATAATAGCCATCTTCAAGCGAACTTCCGAAAAGGTGCGCAAACTCATGTGTTTGTACGTAATCAAGAATAACGCCGCCGCGAATCGGTATCGTTTGCCTTTTTCTTTGTTCACCCATGAGCACTTCACGCAGTTTGTCAGGCGATTCAAACAGAGACTTTGAAAAAGTCAATTTCTTTTCACCCGTGTACTTGTGATTGACTTGCCCAAACGCTGCCCGCTTGTTATTCATGCCGATGGATGACGCCCGTATACCATATTCATTTACGAGGTCTGTATAAAGCCGCGCCGTCCTCGCTGCAAGCGTCTTGTCCATGCCTTGCAAATCAACGGGCCGCCCTATCGCTTCTCCCATTGCAACCGATATTTCGCGGGTTGTTTCCATGTCAAAATAATCAACGGTTTTTTGCGTTTGTTCGGCTTGTTCGGCTTGTGTGCTCCCCGGCTCTAGTACTTTTTCTCCCCGCTTCATTGCCTCCCACTCCCGGTAGGTCATATTGTCGATGATCTCGCCAGTCTCGTTGTCCCGGCGCTTCATCATCTCATCCGGGTACTCGGGGTACACTGACACCAGAGTGCATCGGCAATTGTGCGCAATAGCAAAGTAGCCGTTGCACTTTTCCCTGTTTTGTGCTATAATGTCATTGACAAAATAGTACCCATTGCGGGTTTGGAGGTTGAAAACAGGAATATGGCTTACCGTCGTGATGTTGATGTTGACTATATCGTCAACGAGCATCTGTCCGGGAAATCCGTCAAGGCTTTGTCCGAGGAATTGCACATTGCTCGGCATGCTATCGCACTTCGGCTCAAAAATCGCGGTATCACTCCAAGGAACCGCTCTGAATCCATGTTTAATCGCATGGCTCAAACCACGCCCGAAGAACGACAGCGGCTTGCCAGCGCGGCGCATGAAGCGAAGCGCGGATATGTGAATTCGCCTGAAACCCGGCACAAGATGGCGCTTTGTAAGAACAAGCGTTGCGGTATGTTTGAGTTGGAATTCGTCACCCATCTCGCCGCTGCCGGAATCCCTGTCATTCATCAAGAACCGTTCCTTGCTTACAACCTCGACATTGGCTGTGGCCCTGTCGCCGTGAAAATCCACACTCAGACCAGCAGCCCTCTCGCTGAACGTTTTATCAAAAAACTCATGGAGTGCGTCAAGGCGGGAAAACATATGATCTACGTCTGGATTAACCCCCAGCGCATCGTGGTCACCAATTCCTGCTATGAGAATGTTGTCGCCCTCGTGCAGTCTATTCGCGCCAATCCACCCGTGAGGGGTAAGTATTGGGTGGTTAGGGGTACAGGTGAACTCTACGCCACGGGCAGTTTTGATAATGAATAGCTCCCCGTTATAGTCGTGCTTGTAGCTTCTGATGATCTCGCTGTCAGAAGCTACTTTTGTTTGCCCGACAAAACAATTCCACACGTTGGCAGGACTCGCGGCGGGGTCGCCGGGGAACATGATCTTGCCCAGCGGGCTTTCAAACGGGTCGTCCACGTCCTGCACCTGCCCGTCGAGGTCGCGGTGGGAATCGCGGGTGTGGCTATCCAGCGTCGCCAGCCAGCGCTTCTTGACGTTAATACCCAGCTTTTGCGCTTGGTGCATCCCCTCAATGCGGCCAGCGCACTCCGCGCCTGTGTGCATCGTTCGGGCGTTCCTCAGCATGGCGTTCATGCACCGCTCGCCTGTGGCCTGGCCTATCCTCTTGGCAATGTCTGTCAGCGATTCACCCTGGATGATTCCCTGCGTCACCGCGCCCTGAATCTGGCGATTATACCACTTGTAGCTTTCATCCTTGCCAACAGAGCGCGGCGGCAGAAGGTCAGGTTCCTCCATCAACAGGCGCTTGACAGAGTTGATGTCGTACAGGCCAAACGACGTTTGTATCTTCCCATGCTGTTCAATCTCATAGCCGATGTAATTCGCATTATCCGCGAACACGCGCACACGGGAGCCATTGATCATGTCCATCGCCATTTCATCGGCATGGAACAATGTCGCCTCCATCTGCTTGCGCTTGGCTTCCCATTGCTTGCCTTGAAACACCTGCCCGCGCATCCATGCGTCAAAGTCAGCCTGTGTGATCTTGCCCTCATCCACCATCTGGCGGTATTGGGCTTCCTTGCGCTCATGGCGCTTCACAAAGTCGAGGTTCTTTTTGTAAATGTCCTCGTAGGCCTCCTGATAGACCTTTTTGACCTTTGCTTGTAGACGCCTGTATTCGGCGTCTGTGGCCTGTCTGCCGTAGTCAGGCATGGCTTATCCTTACTCCTCCAGTGCAGCACGCACAGCCTCGCGCCAGAGCTCCGGCACGTCGTCGAGGGTCTTCCGGCCAAGCCGGATCAGCTTCACATACAGGTTTACCATGGTTATGTCCTCCTTCCTTACGTGATCAATGCTGCCAGCTCCGTGACAGCATCCATCAGATCGGACACGATATCGGCAAGGTCGCAGATGGCGTCATCCGTGGCAGTGACCTTCAGCGCTTCCAGACGGGCGGCCGCTTCCTCCTGAGCCGTCACGCTCTTGATCTTCGAAAGCCATACCGCGGGGTTTTCGTGGACCCGCCGCTCAAGGTTCTGCGCCCATGGGCAGGCCATCTCCCACATGGTCGCCTTGAACACAAAGTCCGCATCACGCTGTTCCTCCTGAACATCCGTGAAGAACCTGATATAAGCCGTCCCGTTATCATTGGTGACAGAATACACAGGCGGCCTTTCCGACAGTTCCGTGCTTACTCGCATACGTATCACCTCTCTCATGATTAATGGGTTTATCCTCGATCTCCTTACTGGAGGAAATAAAGGCCGGCTCCAAAGGCCCAGTTCTCGCCTGATACGGCATTGATCACATTGAAGAAGAACATACCGGTAGATGATCCAGAAACCACGAGTCCACCACGACGTACTGTACGTACCCCTGTTGTGTTCTTGATGTAGCAATAGTCGCAGGTGTATGTGTTCGCACTGCCGCCGACCGTATTGATCGGGACGCGCACATAAGGATAGCTTGTATCGGCACCAGTCTCTTTAATAAATCCATTGGAATAGCTCGCTGAAGGGGTCGAGACCCCAAGCTTCACCCAACCTTTGGAAGAGTCATTGATGATGTTATAATTATAGTTGTCATAGCTGGAATACTTGCGGGGATCGGCGAGGAAGTACCAGTCGAGATGATAGGTGTCATCCCCTTCTGAAACGCGGTAGGCAGCCAGATCGAGAGAAGTCATGTTCTGATTGCCGTAGGTGTTCTCGCGCCAGCGGTAACGCATGGGATACTTGCCGTTAGTAAGATGTACAGGACAGCCAGTATGTCCGAGCACTGCGTTAACATTAGGCGCATATCCGGCTGTGGCACCGGTACACCACGGACGGGATTCGATGGTGCTTGTATTGGCAGTCAGGCTGCCGCTTCTGTCAGTACCGTCGTAGGTGACGAGGTAGTATTCGCCGGAATCATCCACGTTTCCGCTGGCATCGCATTTCTCTATGGAGGTAATGCGGTTGTACAGAGTGACATCCACGCTTGCGTCATAGGTGCCAAGCATCACAGTCTGGCCGACCACATAGTTGCTCCCGTAGGAACCCAGCACGACCTTGTTCACCGCGGGTATGGCGACGATCACGTCGTTGGTGTTCCTGCGAAGATCCGCTGCGCCGAACATGACGCTCTGCATATTCTGCGTGGCAAACTCGATGGTTTGCAACATCCACTCGTAATGCCAGACGGCAGTCGGCTCGATCATGGCGTATGCCTTGGCATCGTTGTTGTATGTCTTGGCATAGTCACGCAGGTCTTTATATCCGCCGCGCTGGTTCTGGAAGCCAGGAAGGCTCACGGCTTTGCCGTTGCCGTCCTGCGCCAGCGCATAGCATGGGATGTAGGTGTGGGCGCGGATGTTGCCGTCATAGTCCAGGCAGACAGGATGTATCTTGTATCCACTGAACGGATAGGTGGAAACGGCAAGGATACCATCCTGGTCGTAATAGTAGAACGGGTCTACCTCTACGGCCACATAGTCGCCCATGGAGCCATCCTCGGCGTAGTCTGCATCGCCTTCATAAGCATTGACGGTGAACGTGGCTTTATTCTCGCCGCTGACAACACTCCACGAACCAACGCACTTGCGACGGTTGAATGGCGAATACGCATCAAAATCCGAATGTCCTTCCACTGTGTCCGTGCTGGGCGTGGCCGTCATCCCCACGGCGTTATACAGCCTCGTCAGCGTGGGCGAGGACTGGCCGACGCCGCTGACGCCGAAACGTTTGTGCTCCACCTCGTTTGCGCTGATCGCGCCGATATTCTGCCGAGCGGTGTACTTCTGCTGTTCGGTCAAGTCCTGCGCATTTACATGGACGGTCTGCTCAAGCTCATCATACACCCCGCCAGACGTTACCGGGTTTGTGCTGTCCTCTGTAGGCGCGGCATCAAAGGTCAGCTTGTCCTGCTTCTGCGCCAGCAGCGCGTTCGTCTGGGCCTTGGTGTAGCCATCGCCGCTGCCGCCACCGCCATTGCCCCACAGCAGCATGTCAATAACGCTCATGTCTCGCCTCCTATCCTATCCACGGCACCCATTCGCCGCCCGCGCTCAGCTGCCATTTACTGCCGCCTCCGGTAATAAATGCCATGCTGCCCGGCGTAAAGTCCGTGCCGATGATATCCAAATCTGCGGAATCCCGTATCATGATGGGTTCGATTTGAGCGTTCCGAACCAGAACGCCGTCGCTGTCCACATAGTGAATCAAAGCCCTGGGCTCCAGCGTGGGAGGATTCGCGTTCTTATATATGCTGTCCATACATTTCACCTTCCTATTCATTCTCGAATCGCACGTCGCCCTCTGCGTCCAGCCGCGCCAGAATCTCCGGTACCATGTCCGGCGTAATCAGCGGGCACAGTTCAAGGAACGTCTGTTCATCCAGCTTGTCCGCCATCTGCACAAGGTTTGTGATTTGCTCCGTCTGGTTGGCGATGCGGTTGCGCTTGAATTGCGGCACGGCCTCAATGCCCTGCAATGCAAGGATATGCTGGATGAACACAATCACCTGATACTCAAAATCATCCGCTTCCTCGTCCATCGGCTGGTATGCGGCGTTGATCTGGGTCGCCGTCACCGCGCCCGCCGCCACATCCTCCGGATTGAACGCGCCGAAATCCCGGTAGATGCTCGACGCTATCCTGTTCAGATACGCCTCCCGCGCATTGTACGGTACCTCCTGCGTGTACGGCGTAATGCTGGAGTTTTCCGTATCGGCAACCACAACATGGTTCAGCCGCATCCTGTCCATGAACTGCTGTACCTCTGGGTCGGTCATGCCCAGCGCATTGCCGATAATCCAGTAGACCTGCGCACAATCCTCAAGGTCGTTTGCGAAGCCGCTTTGAATCAGGTCAAATGAATCAATCGCCGCCCGCATGCCCACAAGCGCGCTCTGGCGGTTGCGGTTGCCGTACATCGGCACAATCGGCAAAACGCCATAGTTGGCCTCGCCGATGACCTCATCCCCGCCCGCCTCCGTGTGCTGGATGGTCTGGCGGTACGCACGTTTTTCTTCTACAACTTCCAGATTCAGCCCAATGGTTCCACGGGCCGACTTGTACTTGGTGTAGCCGTCCTCTTCGTACAGCACCGCGAACGTGGGCTTGCGCTTCCTGTCCAGGCACCAGAAGCGGATGCCCGCACGCAGGCTGCCGTCCTCTTCGTCCCAGAACGGCACAAACTCCGTCATCTGGAAAACATGCAGCCTTTTCACGTTCCAGAACCCGAATGAAACGCCGTGCTTCAACGCATTGTAGGCAACCTGATAAAGGTCGGTGTCAAACTGGTCGCCCAAACCTTCCTTCACGTTGTCTGCGTCGAACGTCACGCCGTTGCCAAGGCTGTACGTGCATCGCTGCGTGATCAGCCGCCGGAAGAAATTGCTGGCAATGCGGTTATTGCTCGCCGTGAAATCCACCTTGCGGCTGCCCGAGAGATTATAGAAGTACCGCGCCGCCTGATTGATGGTGGTGTTCCGCTGGGCGTCATATTCATCGGCGGTCTGGGCCAGTCGGTATTCCGGGCTGTTGATGTGTTTGCCGATGCACTGGCCCACAAACGCCGTCAGTCGCCCTTCGGTGATTGCGGCCTGCAAATCCTGATATGTCAGTAGCATGGTTATTCTCCAAACGGCGATTTGTAATTCTCGCCCTTGCGCCTGTCGAAGTGCCGGCACATCACAGCCGCCGAATCTGGCGCGTCGTCGTGTTCCGCGTCCTCGGTGTAATCCATGATCTGCGAAAGATAGTCCCTGTCCGTCCCCTCAAGCCATACGATGTTTCCCCACCACTTGCGCAGGTAGGTGGAGATTTTCATGTACTTGTTTTCGTGCTCGCTGTACGTCCGCGCCCTATAGCCCTTGCGCATGATTTCCTTCGCAAGGAAATTTTTATCCGCGTTGCTCTCGCACATGATCGGACCGCATTGCAGCCGGCGACACTCGCTGATGATTACATCCAGCACCGTGTCAACGTGCCCGTGCCACTTGCGCCCGTACAGATACAGCGTATCGCCCCTGCGTCTGCCGCAGGTGAACGCCGTGCTGTCCTCGCCGCCGTAGGCTGCGTCAACGTGGGCCACGCCGTCCCGAAGGAGTGCTTCATCGTCTGTGAACCTTGGCGCTGTCGTGAACAGCGCGTTTTCGCTTGCGATGTGGCGCAGTTCGTAGTTGGCGGCGAACAGCGACGGCGACATGGACTGCCGCAAATCATCAAGCTGTTGTTCGTCCAACATATTGGTATGATAGCAGTCCCACATCTCCGGCTCGGGCATCAGCTCAAAGGCGTCCTCTTTGTGCCACGGCGTGCCGGTGTTGATGAACCGCCCGCCGGGGTTGCAGATGTTCTGCAACTCCATATATACCGCTTTCGTGCG
>Ga0310690_10006949_pt1 | contig 14700 bp, 10 predicted proteins | sample AusTroGonzalo_MG_2_FD_207661 | JGI IMG/M metagenome (GOLD analysis project Ga0310690, IMG submission 207661) | Bovine rumen microbial communities from tropical cattle in Woodstock, Queensland, Australia - Gonzalo_04 (v2) (version 2) | ecosystem: Host-associated > Mammals > Digestive system >...
AGGCCAGTCCAATGAGCGACATGAAGATAAATGTCCAGGTCTCGCCGACCAACAGGAAACCGATCGTAGCAATGGCACCAGGAGCGAACAGTGACAGCAGCTCGATCACCAGCTGCATGCCGTTCTCAAAATTACCTTTCGCCGTCATCTTCTGTTGCAACGGCAGTGTCTGTTTGTTATATACCGCCAACTGGAAGATGACGAAATGGAGTACACCAGCCGTCAGTAGCATATAGCCTAAGAGCATCAGCAGTGTGAACTTCCCTGTGAACACGGCGGGAAGCATCACGACGAAGGGGATAAGTAGTACGGCACTGTAGAAACAGAACTTCGCCTGTAGCAGGGCGATGATGTTCTCACGATGCATCATCAGTAGATCAATATAGTTACCCTCTTGGCCCATAATCTTGATAAGTGCCGTGACGCTGTAGATGGCAAAGCAATACAGACACCAGAAGTTCTGCATGAACACATTGTCGTACATCGGGGTATAGGCCACAATCAATGAGAACGCGATGATAAGTGTCAGACTCATGATGCAACGCGAACGCATGGTCTTGTTGCGGAGGTTCGATTTCAGTTCGATCTTCAGGTATTCGCCCACGAGTCCGAAACGGTTCAGGAAGGCGAACTGTGACACATGTTTCAATTCGCGTTCCTTCTTTTTCGAGATCTCCTCGTATACATATTTGAACTGGAAATGGCGGTTGATGAAGAATAGCACCACTATAAGTAGGATAACTGCCGGCAAGAACCACCAGGCACGTCCAGCCTCGGCATAGAGGTCAACCATCCGTTCAAAACCCTTCTTACCAAAGTTCAGCAACAATGGAAGGAAAAGAATGGCGTACGGCACCAAACCCGCCAGGAACCACACGACCTTCCGGTTGATGAGTGTACGGAAAAACAGATACACCTGACTGTTCAGCATGATCAACAGCAGACAGGCCACCAGCTCTATCATGATGGGCCAGAACCCCGCACCGGCAAAAAGCAGGATGATGGAGTAGGGCACAAACATACAGAGCCATAGGAAATTAAAGCCACTGAGATGGGCGGATATCAGGAAACACTCGATGGCTGTGTAGCGAGAGATGGGCAGTGTGATATATGGCTTGACCATCATACCAGGTGTCGTCTGGACGATGAACCGTATCAGGAAGTCGATCAACAGGATTATAGGCATGAACGAGATCATCCGTCCGGCCTCGCCCTCGGCGGTCATGGCGATGATACAGCCATAGAGAATCAGGTACAGGGCAAACAGGGCCGCACCGAAGTAGGTCATCACTTTTGCCCACTTGTTCTGTTCGAAGATCGGGCTGCGCTTATAACTCAGGTTGGTGTTCTTCCTAAGGAGTCTGTAAAGCTGTATCTTATTCATCTTCAGTTTTCAATTTTCAATCTTATCTAAGGTCTATGATTTCAGCGTGGGGAAAGTCTTTGGCATTAAAGCGGAACTCAGCATCAGCCGCAGCCTGTTTCTTCAGGTTGGTGATGTCGAAGACGGTCCACTTCTTACCCTGTAATAACTTCACCTGTGTGGGTTGGTAGGTCTTCTTATCGACGGTGATAAACAACTCCTTGATCTTTCGGTCGGCCGACGATGCTGTCAGGTGAACCACATGACTGTTGCCGTTGCTGTTCAGCGTTGCCTTGTAACCCTTCTTATAGAGGTTGATGAAGTTGTAGGGGTTGATGGCCTGCAACTGCGATTCGTTCGGGGTACTGACGTTCACTTCGTCATTGTCTTTCATGTAAGTCCACTGTGTCTTTCCGTCAAACCAGACACTGGCCTGTGGTGTCGTAGCGTGGAATTTCTTACCCTTGATGACGATGGTACCACTAGTACTGCCCATGCTGCCCGACATCTTAAAGTCGGCTTTCACGCCTTCTTTCATCGTGACGGTAGCCGCGGCCTTGTCTAGTACACTGGTGGCCGTCTGGGCATAAGTGGCCACACTCAATAGAGCCACTGTTATCAGAAAACAAATCTTTTTCATATAATCTACAATCTTCAATTATCAATCTTCAATCATCTCAGGCTGTTCAGCAGGTTGTTCAGGCTGTTCTCGTCCTGGATCATCACCTCACGGGGTTTCGAACCCATGGCGGCACCCACGACGCCAGCCTTCTCTAACTGGTCCATCAGTCTGCCGGCACGGTTGTAGCCGATGGCGAACTTTCTTTGGATGAGCGACGTCGAACCGCTTTGGTCACGGACAATCAGTCGGGCGGCATCCTCAAACAACGGGTCGAGGTGCTGCATGTCCACGTCCTTACTGCCGCTGTCGCCATTATCTGCATCGGGCATATCGGGCTCAGGTAGTTCGAATGGCATGTTATAGCTCTGCTGGTCACTGATATACTCATTGATACGCTCCACCTCGGGTGTGTCAACGAAGGCACACTGCACACGTTCGGGTTCCGAACCGCCCACCAGGGCAAGCATGTCACCACGACCGATCAGCTGCTGGGCACCTGTACGGTCGAGGATGGTCTTCGAGTCGATACCGGCACTCACCTTAAAGGCGATACGGCTGGGGAAGTTGGCTTTGATGGTTCCCGTGATGATGTTGGTAGTGGGTCGCTGGGTGGCGATGATCATGTGGATACCTACGGCACGTGCCAGCTGGGCAATACGGGCGATGGGCAACTCCACCTCCTTACCGGCAGTCATGATCAGATCACCGAACTCGTCAATCACCACGACGATATATGGCAGGAACCGGTGGCCGTTATTCGGATTCAGCTGACGGGCGATAAACTTCTGGTTGTACTCCTTGATGTTATGGGCACGGGCAATCTTCAGCAGGTCGTAACGTGTATCCATTTCCTTACAGAGCGAGTTCAACGTACGTACCACCTTCGTCACATCGGTGATGATCGGGTCAGCATCCTCGTCGGGTACCTTCGCTAGGAAGTGGTTGGCGATGGGCTCATAGAAACTGAACTCTACCTTCTTCGGGTCGACGAGTACGATCTTTAACTCTGCCGGGTGCTTCTTATATAATAAAGAGGTGATAATAGCGTTCAGACCGACGGACTTACCTTGTCCCGTCGCACCTGCCACGAGCAGGTGTGGTGCCTTTGCCAGGTCGAACATAAATACCTCGTTGGTAATCGTCTTACCGATGGCACAGGGCAGTTCCATCTTCGACTCCTGGAACTTCTTCGAGTTGAGGATCGATTCCATCGATACCGTCGACGGCTTGGCGTTCGGCACCTCGATGCCCACCGTACCCTTACCTGGCATGGGTGCAATGATACGGATGCCGAGAGCTGCCAGCGATAGGGCGATGTCGTCCTCCAGGTTTTTCACTTTCTGGATACGTACACCCTGAGCCAGCGTGATCTCGTAGAGGGTGATGGTCGGACCGACGGTGGCCTTGATGCTCGAGATCTCCACACCGAAAGTGCGGAGCACGTCGACGATCCTGTTCTTGTTGGCCGTCTGTTCTGCCATATCAATATAAGGCTTACCGTCGTTGTCGTACTTCTTCAACAGGTCGAGCGTCGGATAGTGGTAGTTCTCCAGGTCACGTTTCGGGTCATAGGGCTTGAGATCCTCTATGTCCGGGGCGACGGTCTTCTTGTCTGCGGCCTCGTCACCCTTGGCCTCCTCCACGCCGAACTCGACGTCATCACCCGATTTCATCGTCTTCTTTGGTGTACTGTCTGTGGCGGGTGTCTCTGGTGTCTCCGTTTTGTAGACCTCGTCGATAACGACAGCATTACCGTCCGGCATGAACTCTACTGTCTGGGTGGCAGGGTCGTCGAACACTTCTGGGTCCTCTTCCGTCTCGGGCTCGTCACCCGTTTCTTCTTTCGGGTCGATGTTCGTGATATTAAACTTTACCTTATCGAGGAACTTCGTTGGATTCAGTATTCTTCGAATCACGAAGATGGTCTCAGCACTCAGGTAGGTGAGGAAGGCAATGGCTGTCAGGGCCAGGATGGCCGTCAGACCAGGCGTCCCCACGAGATTGCCTAAGAAATGACAGACATACAGACCATGGTCGCCGCCAGGACTGTAACAGGTATCTGTGAGAAATGGTGCCAACAGCATCGACATCGCCACTGAAGCCCAGATCATCAGGATCATCAGCGAGAGGAACCATTTCAGCAGGTTCACTTTGTAGGCCTTTGTCAGGTGGACACCTAAGAGTAACAGGAACAATGGGATGAAGAAAGCTGACAGGCCGAAACATCGCTTGATGAAGTACCACGAACACCAGGCGCCAATGCTGCCGCAGGTGTTCATAAACTCATGGTTCTGGTTCAATATTTCGCCCTCACGTGGATCCTCAATCAGGCTCTGGTCGGCAGCACCTGTTGAGAGATACGACACGAATGCCAGCGACAGAAACACAGCCACACCGGCCAGCAACAGACCTAAAGTGAAGTTTAATTTCTCGTTATGAAATATGTTGTCGAAGTTCAACACGCTCGACAGCGAGGAACTCTTTTGCGTCTTTTTTTCCTTCTTTTTCTTTGCCATATAAAGTCTCTTTTCGCTATTTTGATGCAAAAGTAGTTGAAAAAACTTAGATTTCATCATAAAATGATGTTTTTTTTGTAATTTTGCACCAAGAAATGAAAAAGTTGATATATAACAAGGTCGATAAGGCCATGATTTCAGACCTGAAGCGGGTTGATTTCTTTGGTAAGATCTATGTCGTGACATCACCCACCGAGGCTGAACATGTTGTCGACTATCTGCTGTCACAGCCCATCCTCGGCTTCGATACTGAGACGCGCCCTGCTTTCGAGAAAGGCAAACGCTATCGCTGTGCACTACTTCAGGTGTCTACACGTACCGACTGCTATCTCTTCCGACTGAATATGATCGGACTCTGTCCGGCTGTTGTTCGTCTTTTGGGCGATAAGGAAGTGACGAAGGTGGGGCTCGCATGGAACAACGACATACTCTCCTTGCGTGAGTTGGGACAATTCGAAAAGGGCCATTTCATCGAACTGCAGGATATGGTGCGTGAGTTAGGCATCGAGGACCAGAGTTTGGTGAAGATCTATGCCAACCTCTTCGGAGAGCGTATCAGCAAGTCTGAACGCCTCTCCAACTGGGAGCGTCGCGATCTGAAAGAGAGTCAGATGGAGTATGCCGCCATCGATGCTTGGGCATGTGTTCGAATTTATAATGAAGTGAAACGGCTGCTGACTACTGGCGATTACGAACTGGTGGTACAGCCGACCGAAAAAGAAAGTCATGATGAGACAAGTCTATCTTAAAAGAGGTAAGGAGGAGAGTCTGCTCCGCTTTCATCCCTGGGTGTTCTCTGGGGCTATCCAGCATGTTGACAAGGGTATAGAAGAAGGCGAAGTGGTGCGTGTTGTTAATAGCCAGGGTGATTTCATCGCTGTCGGACACTATCAGATGGGGTCCATCGCCGTCCGGGTGCTCTCGTTCTCTGACGAATCCATCGATGATTCGTTCTGGAGCAAACGGTTGTCGTCGGCACTACATGTGCGTCAGACCGTCGGTCTGGCCGACAATCCGCAAAACAACACCTATCGCCTTGTGCATGGCGAAGGCGACCTTCTGCCAGGACTGGTCATCGATGTGTATGGTCAGACGGCTGTCATGCAGGCACATAGTGTCGGCATGCACCTCTGCCGCGAGGCTATCGCCCGACAGCTTGTCAAGGTGATGGATGGCCGTGTCACCCATGTCTACTACAAAAGTGAGACCACACTCCCCGGAAAGATGCGTAACGATGAACCCAGTCTGGCCGATGACGGTACGCTGAGTTACTTTATCTATGGTGGCAGTGAAGACAATACGGCGATGGAAAACGGTTTGCTGTTCTATGTCGACTGGCTGCGCGGACAGAAAACAGGATTCTTCGTCGACCAGCGCGATAACCGTCTGCTGCTTGAACGTTTCGCCAAAGGCAGACGGGTACTCAATATGTTCTGTTATACCGGTGGATTCTCGTTTTATGCTATGCGGGGTGGGGCGGAGCTCGTTCATTCTGTCGACAGCAGTGCCAAGGCCATCGAACTTACCAACCGCAACGTGGAGCTGAACTTCCCTGGTGACGCACGCCATCAGGCATACTGTGAGGATGCTTTCCGTTACCTCGAACAGGCAGGTAGCCAATATGATCTGATTATCCTCGACCCGCCGGCCTTTGCCAAGCACCGTGGGGCGTTGCACAATGCCTTGAAAGGGTATACCCGCCTGAATCAGAAGGCGTTGCAGAAGATCCAACCTGGTGGGATCCTCTTCACCTTCAGCTGTTCACAGGTGGTTACGAAGGATCACTTCCGCAACGCTGTCTTCACGGCGGCAGCCCAAGCAGGTCGTCAGGTGCGTATCCTCCATCAGTTGCACCAGCCAGCCGACCATCCCATCAATATCTACCACCCCGAGGGCGAATACCTCAAGGGGCTCGTGCTCTATGTTGAATAAAGTCACCGATTTCATCGCGAAGCATCAGCTTCTGTTCCATGACGGTCTTCATGTCGTGGCACTCAGTGGCGGGGCTGATAGTGTGGCTTTGTTGCGTATTCTATGCGATTTGGGTTATCATATTGAGGCTGCTCACTGCAACTTCCATCTGCGGGGCGAGGAGAGCGATCGTGACGAACAATTCGTCAAGAATCTCTGCAATACACTTCATGTTCCACTTCACTTAATTCATTTTGACACAGCATCATACGCTGCACTTCATCAAGTAAGTATTGAGATGGCAGCCCGTGATCTGCGTTATGGTTATTTCCGTCAATTACACGAAGATATTGGAGCCGAGACTGTCTGCGTGGCCCATCATCGTGATGATGCGGTGGAGACCTTGCTTATGAACCTTTTGCGAGGAGCTGGCATCCACGGACTGACTGGCATCCGGCCCTGTAATGGTTATATCGTTCGTCCACTGTTGGGTGTCAGTCGTCAGGAGATTGAGGAATATCTCCATTCCATCGGACAAGTCTATGTCACCGACTCCACCAACCTGCAAGCTGAAGTGCTGCGTAACAAAGTGCGTCTGCAGTTGATCCCTCTTATGGAACGACTCTCCCCAGGTGCTTCAGATAATATCGCTCGTTCTGCGTATTATCTCTCTGAGGCAGAGAAAGTTTACAATAGCGCATGGGACATCAATACTGACACGACGCTGCCTATTCATGAATTAATGGCTTCCCCATCTCCCCTTTGCTTTCTTCACGAATGGCTTACGCCTTTCGGCTTTAACCGAAGTCAGATGGAACAGATTATTACCCATCTTGATGGAGAGTCTGGTCGGGTGTTCGAGTCCTCTACTCATACCCTTGTTATCGACCGTGACCGTCTTGTCGTTGAACCTGTCAGTGCCCCCATCAAACCGCATGTGATTCCCGAGTCTGGGAACTACCGTCTTACGGATAATCTTAGTTTGAAAGTAAAGTTTACAGATGATATATCTATTTCTAAATTAGATAATTGCGCTACATTAGATAAAGAAAAGATTTCGTTCCCTCTGACTGTCCGTCCTATACAATCTGGCGACTCGTTTTGTCCCTTTGGCATGGAAGGACACAAACTGGTGAGCGACTTCTTAACAGACTGCAAACGATCTGTCTTGGAGAAACGCAGACAGTTAGTTGTTACCGATGCCAAGGGAGATATCCTTTGGCTTGTCGGCCTTCGTGTCGACCATCGCTATCGCATTACCCCTCAAACCACTTCGGTTCTTTGTCTCAAACTAGTCAGGTCGGAATGATAAGAAATGTCTTATTATTATTTTTGCTGGAAGTAGGCCTTCAAGCGACGGCCCAGCAGATAACGCTGAACAAACAGCATCATTTCCCCCAATCGGTGCCTGCCGGTAATTACAGTGGCATCACCTGGTTGGGCGGTGACCGCTACGCCGTTGTCAACGATAAGTCGGCCACAGCTGGATTCCATCTGATGACCATTTGTACCGACAGTATCACTGGCGACATCATCGAGGTGCGTGCGGACAGTTATATGACCAACGGTCTGCCTAATCGCGACGAGGAGGGTATCTGTTATGTGCCACAGACGAACACAGTGTTCGTCAGCGGTGAGGACGACGGGCAAATACTGGAATACAGTCTGGACGGACAACTGACGGGACGTAAGTTAGCCATCCCCGAAGTGTTTGCATCGGCTTACGACAATAGCGGTTTCGAGGCTCTGACCTACAACGCTAACACTCACCGTTTCTGGACCACATCTGAGAACACACTCAAGGTTGACGGCGAGAAACCAAACATCAAGAAGAAGATTCCGAACATGCTGCGACTGCAGAGCTTCGGCGACGATCTGCAGCCTGCCGAACAATACTGGTACAAGACTGACTCGACGGCTGTGAGAGGGAAAAAGGGGAGAAGCACACTGGGTGTCAGTGGCATGGCGGCACTCGATAATGGCAGCCTGGTCATCCTGGAGCGTGAGATACGACGGACATCAAACAGAATCGGATCGTTCGTCCACGTGAAGCTCTATGTGGTCAACCCATTACAACAGCAGCCGGGCGATCTTCTACAGAAGCAACTGCTCACGGAGTTCCGTACTCATATTAACGTGACGCAGCGCAGCTTTGCCAACTACGAAGGCATCTGCGCCGGTCCAAAGATGGAAGACGGGCGACAGGTGCTGCTATTGGTTGCCGATTCGCAAAATCAGTACAAAGGTTGGCTCAAGGACTGGTTTAAAACGGTGGTCATTAACTACGTTTCTCTTTGAGGATACCGTGACGGTAAGCATAGAGGAGCTTTTTCAGGTCAGCGACCTGAGTGCGGAGCTCTTCGCCCTTGTCGGTATCGGCCACTCGCATGCGGTGGGCTGACATCTCCACAATCTGGGTGGTGGACTTGATGTCGGTCTCTCGGACGATGGCGTCGTGGGCCGAGGTGAAAGGCTCGTGCTGTACGAGTTGGAAACCACGGGAGTGATAAACGAGGGTATAGCCAGCGATGCCAGTCTCGTTGTGATAGGCTTCAGAGAAACCACCATCGATCACCATCAGGCGACCACTGGCCTTGATGGGATTCTCACCCTTAGAGGCATGCACGGGCACGTGGCCATTGATGATATGGCGGTTGTCACCGCGAACTTCAAAAGCATCGAGGATGCGGTCGCACACCTCAGCCGAGTCGCGCAGCTTGAAATAGTTGCCTTTTTCTTCTTTGTAGGTATCCTTATCCTTGAGGAAATAACGCTCGAAGGTAGCCATCTTCGACTTGTCGAATAATGGGGAGTCCTTGCCGCACCAGAGGTAGAGGAAGTAGTCGCGGGCATAGTCGCGAGGAAACACCTGCAGATCCTTGTCGACGCCAGAGGCGAAGGCCGCACGGATCATCATACCGATGTTGTGCATGAGATCTTTGCCGCTGTATTTCTTGCCTGGATAGATTTCGACCTCCTTGAGTGTGCCGTCGTCGTTGAGCGGACAACTGGCGTGGAACAGGAGGTTGGAGTTGGTAATAGTGTACATGCAACCGTGAGAGAGCAGTGTTCGGATATGCTTGTGAAGTTTCTCGCTGATGCGGAAAGAGTGATGGAGCTTCTGCATGAGGGCAGCTTCTTCTGGAGTCAGGACGCAGGAGTTTGGAGACAGCGTGGGGAAGTGACTGTCCTTCATCTCATAATCTTTGCCGTCGATGGTGCAGACGCCGCGCTCGCTGTCGACACGCTCGAACAGACAGCGGTCCTCCATCTGCCACTCGGGATGACGGTGGAAGATAGCGGCTTCCTCCTTGAACTGTATGACGGCGATGGCCTTGTGCATGCGGGCCGTCAGCAGGAGTGTCTTCTCGTCCATCTGCTGACTCTCGTCGAGCACCTTCGGGATGAACTCCTCGCAGGGATCGTCGCCGTAGGTGTCGATGGCGAAGGTTGCCAGCGGCACGAGATTGATGCCATATTCCTCGATGGTGGCGAGGTTAGCATAACGCAGACAGAGGCGCAGCACATTACAGATACAGGCATCGTTGCCGGCAGAGGCGCCCATCCACAGAATGTCATGATTGCCCCACTGGATGTCCCAGGAGTGGTACTGTCGCAGCGTGTCCATGATCTTATGGGCACCTGGGCCGCGGTCGTAGATGTCACCGAGGATATGCAGTTGGTCGATGGCCAGGCGCTGGATGACATTACAGATGGCTGTAATGAAGTCATCGGCGCGCCCCGTGGAGATGATTGTATCGACGATGACATTGACATAGGCGGCCTTATCGTTGTCGCCGAGACTCTCGTGAAGCAGTTCCTCGATAATGTAACTGAAGTCCTGAGGCAACGACTTACGCACCTTGGAACGGGTGTATTTCGACGAGACATCGCGACACACCTTCACCAGTTGGTGGATAGTGATGCGGTACCAGTCTTCAAGGTCCGTCTCACGGGCCTTGATGAGTTCGAGTTTCTGCTCGGGATAGTATATCAGCGTACAGAGTTCCTTCTTCTCTGACTCGCGGATGTTATTGCCGAAAAGTTCGTTCACCTTTCGCTTGATATTACCGGAGGCGTTCTTCAGCACATGCTGGAAAGCCTCACTCTCACCGTGGATGTCAGCGAGGAAGTGTTCCGTACCCTTCGGCAGGTTCATGATGGCTTCGAGGTTGATGATCTCCGTCGAGGCCTCGGCGATATTGGGGAACGACTGTGACAGCAGCTGCAGATAGTGCATGTCGGTAGGATTATCGAAGGAATGACTTGTATTCATATTTTTAAATGATTGGTCAGTTGTTGTCTGATTTGTCGGGTCAGCCTATTATCGGCAGGTGGCAGTGGCATATAGCCCTCATCGAGACTTGTCTGCTCACTAAGCACCTGTATCAGCGAACGGGCATAGTTGGAGAGCTTCTTTTCCTCAAGTACCTCGGCGAGACGATCGTCGTCAACGGTGTCGCGGTAGAGTTCTCGGGTGAGTTCTATGAGATGCAGCAACAGCGGCTGCTGACGTATCTGCGTGATGATACGGAGCAGGTAATCGGTTTCCTTACCCTGATACTCGCCTATGAGTTCACGAATAGGCCGTGGGGTGGTGTAGCCGTCGGGGAAATAGGCGGCAATGCGTGTGGTGTCGATGGCGGGCACGTTACAGCCGAGCAGACTGATGCCATAGTCCACGTAGTTGCGTATGTTCTCGTGCTCGGCATAGAGCAGCAGTTGTCGCCAGCTGATGTTGCCGGAGGGCAATACGGTTGCCCAACGACGGTCGCCCATGATACCTACCTTGATGATGGCACTCAACATGTGTTGGGTCGATTCGTCCATCAGTGCCAAGGTGTTGGAGTCGAGCACCTTCTGATAGACGGCGAAGGTGGCGGTGCTCATGTCTTGCGGACTGATGGTGTTGGTGGTGACAGCGTTATGGATCTCCTCCGTGCGAGTGTTCCACTTGAGTTTGGAGAAGTTTGTACGCTCAAGTCGTCCGAGCAGGATGACGGCATAGGCCCTGCGTACGAACTCTTTCTGCCAATAGACGGCAGCGAGGTTGTGCTGACGGTCTTCGGCCCAGGGCTCCAGTTGGCCGTGTAGGGTGAGCACCAGCCGTGCCCCTCGGTTCAGTGCCGAGAAAACGGCTCTTGCCGCAGTCACCGAGGGAAGGCCGTGACTATGGATGATATCGGGCTTTTGTTCCTGTACCGCTTTCTTCAGGGTGCTCACGCTGTCGGCGGTTCGTATCTCTGCACTCTGCCGCAGTCCGTCGGTCAGCATCGATACATGCTGGCTGATGAGCACATCGGATTTCGGATAGAGGTATAGGACTTTCATAAGCTTTCTTCTATGGGCGGCTGACCGCTATTCTGTCACGAGCAGGGTTGTAGACGAACGACGACAGAGATTTTTCCACAGGATGCCGAGACGGATGCCAAAGAGCTGTCCTGTAGAGAGTTTCTGTTCGAAGAGCTTCAGCAGTTCGAGCGTACAGTCTTTCTTTATAATGATGAAATCATAACGTCCCCAGGCGTAGTTGCCGTACTGCCGTTCACGCACTTTGGTTATCCGTCGCTCCAAGCGGAGGATATGTCCTTCTGCTTCGGCGATGGTGTCGAATGGCTGCAGACGGATATGCTTTTTGGTCACATAACCGAGAGTAAGCTGCGCATTGGGGTCGAGTACTTCCGCCATCGCCTTAATGACGTCCGTATTGGCTGGCGGCGACGATATCTTAGTCATGATAATGTACTCATAATTAGACGCTTTAATGCCGATATTAAAGGCTAACTTACGATGACAAATCTGCGCACTCGGCTTGGGCAGGAAGGTGGAATAAAGATGCTCGTAGTCGTTCTTGAACAGTTTCAGAACTTCAGATGTATCATCCGTTGAAGACTCATCGACGACGATGACCTCATAGCCAGGCTCATACTCCTGGGTGAGAAACGCAGGCAGCTTGGCTTCCAGCTCTGGCCCCTGGTCGCAGACGGTCATGATGACGGAGAACTTATTCATCGCTCATATATCCTTTTGGCAGTTTCCTGCAGTTATACTGCGATGCCATAATCTCACCGTAGGCACCGGCAGAGCGGATGGCCAGCAGGTCGCCGCGCTTCGCTTTATTCAAATCGATCTGCTTGGCGAACACATCGGTCGACTCACAGATAGGACCTACCACATCGTATGCTTCCATCGGCTCGTCGCTGGTGATGTTCTCAATCTTGTGATAGGCTTGATAGAGGGCCGGACGGATGAGATCGGTAAAACCTGCGTCGACGATGGCGAATTTCTTCAGGGCACCTTCTTTAATATATAAGGTACGCGTAATAAGACTACCACATTGTGCTACAACGGCGCGACCCAGTTCGAAGTGCAATGTCTGTCCCGGACGCAGCTTGAGTTTCTTGGCGTAGGTGTCGAAGTAGGCCTTGAAATCGGGAATGGCCACACGGTTGGGGTGGGCGTAGTCTACACCCAGTCCGCCACCCACGTTGATATGCTCCACACGGATGCGGTGACTTTCGAGTTCGTTCTGCAGTTCGTTGACGCGGTTACAGAGGGCTTCGAAGTCGCTCATGTCGAGAATCTGCGAACCGATATGGAAGTGCAGACCCACGAAACGTACGTTGTTCAGCCGTTCAGCCTCACCGATCACCTTGATCATGTCGCTCATGGCGATACCGAACTTGTTCTCAGCCAGTCCGGTGGTGATGTTTGCATGGGTGTGGGCCCCGACATTCGGATTCAGTCGGAAGGCCACAGGGGCTACCTTACCTTTGGCGGCGGCCAGTTCGTTGATGACTTCCAACTCGGGGATACTCTCCACGTTGAAGCAGAAGATATTATTGTCGAGCCCGATGTTGATTTCCCAGTCGCTCTTGCCCACGCCGGCGAAAACGATTTTCGATGAGGGGAAGCCCGCCTTGACCGAAGCCTCGATCTCACCGCCGCTGACGCAGTCGGCACCCAGGCCTGCCTCACGGATAATGCGCAGGATCTTGGGATTGGCGTTGGCCTTGACGGCGTAGTGCACCGTGAAGCCTTCATGCTTGCCAGCCTCCTCGTTGATGCTACGCAGCGTCTGTCGAAGCAGTTCTGCGTCGTAGTAGTAGAACGGCGTCTCTATCGACTGCAGTTTGTCTATAGGAAAAACTCCTTTTGCCATTTTTTAGTGTTGTGCTGTTATTCTACCTTTTTACTTCTTGTAAAAGATGGTGTTGCTCAAGTTCTGGAGAGCACGCTTCTTGTCCTCCTCACGGATGAGGAAGGAGATGTTATAGTTCGAGCCTCCGTAGCTGACCATACGCACGGGGATATCTTTCAGTGCGTCGAGGGCAAGAGTCTCGAAGCCGATGTTCGACCAGTCGAGGTCACCTACCACACAGACGATACACATGTTCGTATCGACGGTCACCGTGCCGTATTTCTTCAGCTCGTCGACGATCTCTCCCAGATGGGCCGAGTTGTCGATACTCATCGAGACACCCACCTCGGAAGTACAGATCATATCGATACTCGTCTGATAGCTCTCGAAAATCTCGAACACCTTACGCAGGAAGCCTGTAGCCAGAAGCATGCGGCTCGACTTGATCTTGATGGCCGTGATGTTGTCCTTAGCAGCGATGGCCTTGATCTTGCCGTATTCGGTCTTGTTCGAGATAGTTGTGCCCTCGGCATCGGGATCCATCGTGTTCAGCAGACGCACGGGGATGCCGGCGTACTTGGCAGGCTGGATACAGGTGGGGTGCAGGATCTTCGCTCCGAAGTAAGCCAATTCGGCGGCCTCCTCGAAGTGCAGCTGGTGTACGGGCTCGGTCTTGTCGACCACACGCGGGTCGTTGTTGTGCATACCGTCGATGTCGGTCCAGATCTGGATTTCCTCGGCATTGATGGCCTCGCCGATGAGTGAGGCCGTATAGTCGGAACCACCGCGCTGCAGGTTGTCGATCTCACCATAGGCGTTACGACAGATGAATCCCTGTGTGAGGAATACCTGTACACCCTCGTTCTCGGCCATAATGGGTTTCAGCTTCTCGCGGATATACACGGGATCGGGTTCGGCATTCTTGTCGGTGCGCATAAAGTCGAGGGCGTTCAGCAGCACGGCATTGATGCCCTGCTCCTTCATGTAGTTCACCACCATGTTGGTCGAGATAATCTCTCCCTGTGCCACGATGCTCTTCTCCTCGAAGCTGGTGAACAGCTCCTTGGTGAACGAGCGCAGGAAGTCGAACTCTCCGCGCAGGAACTCCTTTGTGACAGCCTTGGTCTCTTCCTTGCTGTAGAGCTCG
>Ga0310690_10006950_pt1 | contig 14700 bp, 16 predicted proteins | sample AusTroGonzalo_MG_2_FD_207661 | JGI IMG/M metagenome (GOLD analysis project Ga0310690, IMG submission 207661) | Bovine rumen microbial communities from tropical cattle in Woodstock, Queensland, Australia - Gonzalo_04 (v2) (version 2) | ecosystem: Host-associated > Mammals > Digestive system >...
GGACTCTTTCGACAGGCTGATGGACATGGGCCTGGTCGACAGGATGCCCCGCCTGGTCATGGGATGGGGGCCGAAGAACCACTCGAGGAAGATAGGCACCCACAGCGTGCTCCTGAAGGTCGTGACCCTGGGGGCCTTCCTCGACGACCTGAAGATACCCCAGGAGATACTGGACTACGGGCTGTACTGGAACGTCTCCAAGGTGATGCTGGGTTTCATCCCCGACCACGAGGAGCGCTGCAGGGAGTACGAGGAGATACTGGGCAGGTTCCCCGGAAGGGAGAAGCTGGAGAGGGAGATCGCCCTGCGCGAGTATTCGCTATGAATGTGTCCCCAGGGCGCTAACACACCTCTTCACGGTACGGCGATGACGCCGCTCTCTGGGCACTGACTTACGCCCGGGGTATGTGTCGGGTCCGGCGTTGGCCTCCGGTCATGGCTGCGACGACACGTCGCACGCTCCCGCAGGAGCCCCTAAGAATAGGGAAACGGACCGCTGTATGCCGCGTCGTACACATGGCGTTCACGTTTCGCGCCCCTCCGTCGTCGCGGCGGAGGGGCATCCACATGGCGCTTTTTAAAGCTGACCCGCGGGCCTCGCCCCTTTCTAGTTATAAATAACGCGCGGTTACCACCGAAAGTGATTTTAAATACCCGTTTATACGAGCCACGATTAGTATGCACTGGGCAGAAGTCGTAGCAAAGGACGTCGCAGAGACCTGCGACCATCCCCTCATCGCAACCGGGATCAGTCCCACCGGGATCATCCATGTTGGCAGCCTGAGGGAGGCCATCACTGGAGAATCCGTAAGGAGCGCGGTAGAGGCCCTCGGTAAAGAGGTCAGGCTGATCTACCTCATCGATTCCTTCGATCCCCTGAGGAAACGTTACGACTTCCTTCCTCCCCGCTACGAGAAGTACGTGGGGATGCCCATCTCCAGGATCCCATGTCCCTGCGGGCAGCACAAGAACTACGCCCACCACTTCGTGCAGCCCTTCCTCGACGCCGTGGACTCCCTCGGGGTCCACTGCGAAGTGATCTGGACCCACGAGCTCTACGAGCAGGGGAAATTCACCGAGTGCATCGACATGGCCATGAAGAAGAGGGAGCAGGTCATCCAGATCCTGCACGAGGTCACCGGCAAGGAGGCCAACCCCGATTACGCCCCTTACAACCCTGTCTGCGAGAAGTGCGGCAGGTTCGCCAAGCCCCGTTTCGACAACTACGAGTTCCCGTACATGTGGTACAGCTGCGATTGCGGCCACTGCGGAAGGGTCGACATACGCACCGGCGAGGGAAAGCTCACATGGAGGCTCGAGTGGCCCGCCAAGTGGGTGATCTTCGGTACCTCCGCGGAGCCCTTCGGAAAGGACCATGCGGCCGCAGGCGGTTCCTACGATTCCGGAAAGAGGATCGTGTCGGAGATCTACGGCGGAAAGGCGCCGTTCCCCATACCCTACGAGTTCGTCCAGCTGAAATCCGGCGGTGTGACCACCCAGATGCACAAGTCCCTGGGATGCGCCGTCACCGGCCTGGATGCCATCGGCATGACCCCTCCCGAGGTCCTCAACTACATGTTCCTGAGGGTCAACCCGTCCACCGCCATCGACTACGATTACGGAATGGGAACCCTCGACAAGGCGGACGAGTACGACAGGATGGAGAGGCTGTACTTCTCCGGCGAGTGGAGCGAGTCCGAGGAGAACTCCGTGGAGGCATACAAGCTCTCCCAGCACAACCACATCCCGGCGAAGCTGCCCATACAGGTCCCGTACAGGCACCTGGTCAACGTGGTCCAGATGACCCCCGACTTCGAGGGGGTCATGGAGATCCTCTCGAGGACCGTGGACCTCTCCGGTGCATGCGACGAGGACATCGAGAGGATCAAGCGCAGGTCCGAGTGCGCCCGCTACTGGCTCAACGGATTCGCACCCGATCAGGTCAAGTTCTCCATCCAGCAGTCCGTCCCCGCGGGGATCGAGCTGTCTATGACTGAGAAGGCCTTCTTCCAGGCCCTGGTCACCAGGATGAACGACTGCGTCTGGGATGCGGATGTCATCAACGACATCGTCTCCAGCGTGGCGAAGGAGCAGCCCATCGGGCCCAAGGGCGCCTATAAGGCGATGTACAAGATCCTCATCGGGAAGAACGTAGGTCCGCGCCTCGGGCCGTTCCTGGCGAGCATGGACAAGAAGTTCGTGATCAACAGGCTCGTTCAGGCGTCCGTCTGACGTTCGATGGGTTTAAGCCTGCGACGGAGGATACCGGAGCATGGAGACGGACGAAAGGCTATGCATCGTTCTGGGGCTGGCAGGCCTCGCAGTCATAGCCCTGGGCTTCGTGCTCTATGTGATCGATCCGCTCACGGTGTACATCGGCGTCTTCGTGGCCGGCGCGGCGATTCTGGGTGCAGGGTACTTCCTCGCCCATTACGAACACCGTCGCGCGGAGCACAGGCTGGATGACATGGAGGCCGTCGAGCGCGAGAGGGCTATCACCATCGTCCTGGACGACGGATACTCCAAGCAGGACAGCGGCGCGACCATCACGGACCTCACATCGGAAGAGTGATCAAGTGGCCTGCCTGAACGCCAGGATACTCTACCTTTTCTTCGATTCGGCCAACATGCACAGGTGGAACGACCACCTCAGGCCTGTGGATCTGACGGAGATAGACAAGCAGTCCCACAAGGCCATGATCGCTTGGGTCCTCGGAAGGTACGAGGAGTCCGCCGGGAACCAGGTGGATTGGGACAGGCTCATAGAGCACGGCATGTTCTCGTTCATACAGAGAGCAGTTCTCACGGATCTCAAGCCGCAGGTCTTCCACCGCATCGTCGCGGAGAAGCGCGGGCAGGTCGCCGATTACGTGATATCGGAGTTCGACAGGCTCGTCCCCGATATGGATCCCGGGTTCAGGGAGCGTCTCGAGGTCTACCTCCGCAGGGATCCCGATTCCAGGGAGGACGGCATCCTCAGGGCCGCGCACTACATCGCGACCAGATGGGAGTTCAACCTCATCTACGATTCGAACCGCTCCATCTACGGCATCGAGCGCACCAGGGAGGAGATCGAGGAGCAGATCAACCAGCACAAGGACCTGGTCGGTATGGAGGATGCTCTGACCCCCGGGAAGGGGACGCACTCGCTGATCGATCTCTTCGGACAGCTCAGGTTCCAGCAGCGCTGGGCGCGCACCCCCAGGATACCTAAGACGTCGGTCCTCGGGCATTCGCTGATGGTCGCCAACATGATGTTCCTCCACGACCTCGATTCCGGTCTGTCGGGCAGGCGGATGTACAACGATTACTACACCGCGCTGTTCCATGACCTCCCCGAGGTGCTGACCAAGGACGTCATATCGCCGATAAAGATCAACGTGGACGGTCTCGCCGCCCTCCTGGAGGATTACGAGCACGACCTGATCGAATCCAACATAATGCCCCTCATGGACGAGTCCTGGAGGGAGCAGTTCCGCTTCATGGTCTACGACCCGTTCTCCGACGATGACGACCCCGAGTTCGGCAGCCGCTGCGGGACCGACATCAAGGCATGCGACCTCTATGCCGCTTACATGGAGGCCCATATCTCCCAATGCTACGGGGTGGGCTCGGCCGCTTTGGCCCATGGCGCCACGGAGATCCGCGACAAGCTCCTCGGGAAGGGCAAAGGCATCGGGGCGGAGGCCCTGATAGACGAGCTGGACTCGATGAGGATCTGACCCTCTAATATTGATATTATAATATAGGGAAAGAAGACCCGGCGCGGGTGCACCGGGTCGTTTTTCTCAGCGCCTGCCGATGGTCTCCTGGCCCCTCATGTAGGGTCTGAGGGCCTCTGGGATGGTCACGGTGCCGTCCTTGTTCTGATAGTTCTCGAGGATGGCGACCATGGTCCTGGGCAGGGCGAGTCCGGAACCGTTGAGGGTGTGGATGAACTCGCTCTTCAGGTGGGGTTCGGGCCTGTACTTGATCCTGGCCCTCCTGGCCTGGAAATCCGTGAAGTTGGAGACGGAGGAGGCCTCGAGCCAAGCGTCCTTTCCGGGAGCGTAGAGCTCCAGGTCGTAGCATTTGGAGCAGGAGAAGCTCATGTCCCCGGTGCACAGCAGGAGCACCCTGTAGGGGAGCCCCAGGCCGTTGATCAGGTCCTCGGCGTTCTTGCGGAGCTCCTCGAGCCTCGCATAGGAGTTCTCGGGGAGGACGAAGTTGACCATCTCGACCTTGTTGAACTCGTGGACCCTGATGATACCCTTGGTGTCCGCGTGCTTCCCGACCTCGCGCCTGAAGGAGGGCAGGTAGGCGGTGTAGTAGATGGGCAGCTGCTCCTTCTCGAGGATCTCGTCCTGGAGAAGGTTCGTGATGGGGACCTCGGCGGTGGGGTTCAGGAACATGTCGTCCCTCTCGAGGTAGTACATGTCGTCCTTGAGGTTGGGGTACTGGCCGGTACCGATCACGGCGTTCTTGTTGACGACCACCGGAGGGAACAGCTCGGTGTAGCCCTGGTCCTGGTGGGTGTCCAGGAAGTAGTTGATGAGGGCCCTCTCCAGCCTCGCTCCGTCGCCCTTCAGGCAGTAGAATCCGCTGCCGGCGACCTTGGTACCGCGCTCGAAGTCGATGATGTCGAGGTCCTCGGCGATCTCCCAGTGCTCCTTGGGCTTGAAATCGAACTTCCTCTTCTCGCCTTTCTCGTACACCACGACGTTGTCGTGCTCGTCCTTCCCTATGGGGACGGACTCGTGGGGGATGTTGGGGATGTTGAGGATGCAGTCCTGTCTGATCTCCTCGAGCTCGGCCATCCTGTCATCGTTGGCCTTGATCTTGTCCGCGACCTCGCGCATCTCGGCGATCTTCGCGTCCTTCTCCTCGCCCTTGGGCATCTTGGAGATCTGCATGGAGACGTCGTTCCTGATCTTCCTGAGGTTGTTGTTCTCGTTGGTCAGAGACTTCCATTCGCTGTCAGCGGCGAGGAACCTGTCCAGTATGGCCTCGTCCTTGTTCCTGTTCCTCAGCATGGTCCTGATGGCCTCAGGATCCGCCCTAATAACGTTCACATCGAGCATCGTATCAACTTCAGAACTTCTTCTGGCAGAGCGAGGTCCATGTGCGCCTGTCGGTCAGTATGATGACGCCGCCGCGCACGTCGACGGCGACCGCTCCGGTCTCCGCCTCTATGGCGGCCGCGGCCTCCTTCGCGCCTCCGTCGGAGTTGGACAGCACCTTGACCTTGATGAGGCGGTTCTTCTTCAGCTGGTTGGAGATCTCCTCGTAAAGGCCCTGGTCCAGCCCGTCCTTGCCTATGTGGACGGTGGCGTTGATCTCGTTAGCTCTCCTTATGAGCTCCTTCCTGGCATCCTTCTCCGTCATTTCATTCGCTCCTTTGTGTACGGTATGCGCCGTACCTTGCCGCACAGCGTGCATGTAGTGCTCATCAGCCCGCCGTTGAGCCGCACAGTGCAGCTCAGGCCGGGGACCAGGGGGACAAGGCATCCTTTGCAGAAACGTCTGTCCTTGGGCATCGTGACACGCGTCTTCATGCCGATCCGCCTCGCGATCTCGACGTATCTGCGGGCCCTGTCCGGTTTTCCGGACCTGAGGGCCTCCACGGACAGGTCCATGAGGCGGGCTATGCGCTCCTCGCCGATCTGGGTAACTTCCCTGTTCGAGATGCGCCTTTTCGACATGTGTGCTCCTTCGTTTGCGACCGAGGGAGTCCTATATAAACATGCGCGCGGGATCAGACCATAGGCTCCAGCGATTTGAGGTAGTCCCTGATCTCCTTCTCCTCGCCCTCGAACTCGTCGTCGCTCTCGCAGTACGTCTCCCAGAGGAAGGCGAAGTAGTCGTGGAAGGCTATGACGCACTCGTCCCAAGAGGGCTTCGACACATCGATGCCGAGGAGGTCGCACTCCAAGTGCCAGGCTTTGGATTGGGCGTCGTAGGACGGGACACCTATCGCCGGATTGAGAAGGATGATGTCGCGCTCGGGGACTATGATCCTGTGGAACTTGACGGCGGGGAACGTGTAGCATCCGTTGACCTCGGAGATGCCCGTGCGCCTGCCGCTCTCGTCGTGGCTGAGCAAGCCTGTGACGATGACGGGGCCTGCCTTGGCGAACTCCGGGATGTCGCCGCGGTCGATGGTGGAGGCGAAGGCGATCTCGAAGTCATCCGTTCCGTTGGAGATATGCCAGTGGTTAGCCTTCACGGGGTCCCTGTAGATGACGCCGACCATGCTCCCGCCGACCTTGGAGATATCCTCGTCGCAGACGGCCTTCATCTTCTCCCTGTCGATCTTGCCGAAGCGGTGCATGTTCCCGGGGGTGCCGAACTCCAGGACGTAGCCTTCGAGATGGTCGCTCAGCGCCACGATGTCGCGGGCGATCTCCCGGCGGCTTACAGGCTCGGGGAAGTGGTCGACCATCCAGTCGTTGACCAGTCCCTTGCCCAGGAACACGAGGGCGGATCCGAACACCCTCATGACCTCCTCCATGATCGGCTCGTTCCCTTCGGAGGGGTCCGAACCTATGCCGTCCCCGCTGGTGCCTCCGACCTTGAGGTCGAACTTGGCAGCCAGCTTCGGGTCTATGGCGCCCTGGGCCCTCAGCTCCGCGCGGAGCAGTGTGCAGCCTATATCCGTCAGGGCTTTCTGGATATCCACCATGATCTGACCGGCCACGGCGACAGGGACTCCTCCGTCCCCTTCCGCGGGCACCACTTTGAATCCGAACGAGAGCATGCCGGAGGCATCGGCGAATAACTTAAAGAGCCTGTCGCTCCTTCTATAATATTACCCTGTCGCGTGCGCCAGGCGCATAGCAATGTTTATATGTGCGATGTTATTGGACGGGTCATCGGAGAACCCGGTGACAGATTGCCGTTCTACGGCGAGTCCCGTTTACGTTCCTATCAAATCAGGTGGTGCAAATGGTAAGAAAGCCCGCATCGATGTACAGACAGATCAAAGGACAGGCATACACCCGCCGCGAATACATGGGAGGAGTCCCCGCGAGCAGGGTCAGCCAGTATGAGATGGGCAACCTCAGGGAGGACTTCCCCGTCGTGCTCACCCTCAGGGTCAAGAACCGCGTGCAGATCAGGCACACCTCCATCGAGGCTGGCCGTATCGCCGCAAACAAGGTCCTCAACGGACAGGCCGGAGTCGCCAACTACCACATGACCGTCAGGGCATTCCCCCACGTCGTGCTCAGGGAGAACAAGCTGGCAACCGGCGCAGGAGCGGACCGTGTGTCCAGCGGAATGCGCCAGGGATTCGGCAAGACCGTCGGAACCGCAGCCAGGCTCGAGCGCAACCAGGCCATCCTGACCGTTCGCGTCCCTGCTGACAAGGCAGTCATCGCCAAGGATGCCCTCTGGAGGGCCTCCATGAAGTTCCCCTCCCCTTGCTACATCGACGTAGAGAAGGGACAGGAGCTCATCCAGTAAATGTTCGATTTCGAAACAGATCGCATCGTTGCGTGGATTAGCGACGGGGGCTATGCCTCCGTCGCGCTCCAGCTGCCTGAGGGTCTGAAGATCCGGGCCGCTGAGCTATCCGACGAACTGTCCGCAAGGACAGGCGCGGACATAACGGTCATCGGGCTGCCTTGTTATGGCGCCTGTGACCTTTTTGATTATCACGGGACCGCGGAAGCGCTGGTCCATTTCGGCCATTCCCCAATACCTTCCCAGGGCGAGGACCCCAACGTTCTGTACATCGAGTCCCGTTCGGATGCGACGCTTGGGGATGGGATAGGGGATCTGTTATCGGACCTTCCCGAGAGGATCGGCGTCCTCGCCACCGTCCAGTACTTGGGCCTCATCCCGGATGTCTGCAGGATCCTCGAGTCATCCGGCCGCAAGGCGGTAGTAGGTGTGGGGGACAGGCGCATCTGCCATCCCGGGCAGGTCCTAGGCTGCAACTGCAGCGCCGCGGAGGCGGTGAATGACCAGGTCGATGCCTTCCTGTTCATCGGAGAGGGGGACTTCCACCCTCTGGCGGCGGCCTTCGGGATGAAGAAGGAGGTCTACGTCCTCAATCCCGTGTCCTCGACTCTCCGCAACATGTCGGAGACCAGGGACAGGATCCTCAGGAGACGCTTCGCGGCCATAACATCGGCGAGGGATGCGAGGAGCTTCCTGGTCATCGAATGCAGGAAGGTCGGTCAGAACCGCGCATCGGAGGCCAGGCGCGTGTGCGAGCTCATAAGGTCCAAGGGCCTGAGCGCCTACCGCGTCGTCATAGACGAGGTCACGCCGGATTCCCTGGCCGCATACCGGGTGGACGCGTACGTGAACACCGCATGCCCCCGTATCGCGATGGACGATTCCGCGAGGTACGGCGTCCCCATGCTGACCATACCGGAGCTGGAGATCGTCCTCGGCGAACGCACCTGGGACGGATACGAGTTCGATCAGATCCGTCCTTGATTTAATAGAGAAGAATAGAAGGTCCCCCGGAGGGGACCGTTGGGGGTTTCAGATCTGCAGGAGAACCCAGTTCTCCTCACCGATGACAGAGATCATCTGGATCTGCCTCTCGCTCCAGGCGAGATCCTCTTCCTCGTCCTTGTAGTAGTCCTTGAGGAGGTCGAAGGTCGTGACATCGTCCTTGACAACCTCCATGATGTTGCGGAGCTGTCCGAGGCCTTCGACGGAGACGGCCAGGTCGTACTTAACGCACTCGAGGGGGTTGGTGAAGATGGGATACTCCTGCTTCACTCCGCAGGTGACGAATCCTCCGATGACGTAGATCCTGTCTGCGCACTGGTTGACATATCCTCTCTCCTCTTCGGCGTGCTCGGCATAGATCTCAGCGAGCTTGTTGTATCCGAGCGCCTTGAAGGCTCTGGACTGGAGTTCGTGCCCGTCTGCCTGCTGGGAGAGGGTCGTGACGATCTCCTGCAGTGCCTTGATGATGGTCTGTTTGTCTACCATGGCTATCGGATGGATGTATCATCCGTCTACGATATAAAGTGGTCGGTTTGGCGATTATGTTCATACTGGATACAACCGACCTCTGGAAAATGATAAGAACAGAAGGGAGCATCTGTGTTCATGAAAGGGGACCTTCACACCCTGAAGCGGATATGCGAGTACGCATCGAAGGTCATGCTGGTCGGAGAGGCCACCATAGTGGCCGTCCTCGCAATTCTGGTGGGCCTCGGGGTCGCATCGTTCGCTTCCGACCTGGCAGCCGACATCCTGAGCAAGGTGTTCGGCCTCGATGTGCCGGATGACATCCCGTCCGCCGCCGGGCTTGCCATGGTGGCCTTCATACTGGTCCTGGCGCTCTTCACGGTCTGGAGCATATACTCTATTATGATATCAATAAGGGATGAGCACAGCCCGTTCACCGAGGGGAACACGGGCATACTGATCAGGCTGTCCAAGGTCTATCTGGTCAGCTCGGTTGTCCTGGGGGCCCTGTCCATGGTATACGTCGGGAGGCTCGGCCCTGCCGCTTTCATGTTCTTCGGCTGCATCCTGGTCTGCGTGGTCCTCTACTGCTATGCGCTGACCGTCAGATACGGGGCCGTCCTCCAGGACGAGTCCGACCACACCCTGCGAGGTCCCATGGCGATAGTTCTGAGATTGGACAGGGTCATGGCCGACCGCAAGATGTCGTTGAACGAGCTGGCGGAGAAGGTCGGCATCACCAATGTGAACCTGTCCAACATCAAGACGGGGAAGATCTGCGCCATCCGCTTCAGCACCCTGAACGGGATATGCCGCGCGCTGGACTGCCAGCCCGGGGACATCCTGGAGTATGTCGAGGACGATGATGAGGATTGATTTAACGATAATCGTTAAATAATTATCATCATATGAGAAATCGATCAACTTGAAAGCGATCACCCTAATCTGCAGCACGGCGTTCATGATGACGCTGGCCCTCGTGGTCTCCATCGCCACGAACCTGTCCGGGATATTCCCTGCCGACATCCTGACGGCGGACGTCCGCAGCAACGTGACGATCATACTTCTCGCCGTGATGCTGACCCTCACCTTCTCGAGGATACCTTTCAAGGATCTCGACCCGATAAAGCACCGCAAGTCCGTCTTTAGGGCGGTGATGCTGGGCCTCGTGCTCGCCTCCACCATCCCCCTCATCGCATTCTATCTGCTGAAGGGCGTCGACGGATACTCTCAGTACGCCACCGGCCTCGTATTCCTGGCAGCCACCCCGTTCGCGGGATCCGTGGGGCCCCTGTCCCTGATCCTCAGAGGGGATCTGGAGCATGCCCTGCGTTCGACCATAGTGGTCTATGTCGTCGCACTGCTGTGGATACCGTTCATCATATGGCTGACGCTGGGCGAGGTAGTCGACATGACCAAGGTCGTGATCACGGTCATCGAGCTGATAGGTGTGCCGCTGGTGGTCTCCAGGCTGCTGACCAAGGTGGAGATCAACAAGACCGTCATGGCCGTCGTCCTGAACTGCACCATAGCCTTCCTGGTATGGCTGTCGGTCAGCGCGACCAACTTCACGGCCGCCGGACTGACCGTCCTGGCCGTCTTCATGGTAATAGCCGCCTTGAGGGACATAGGCCTCGGGCTGTCCACCGAGGCGGTGGAGAAGAAGCTCCGCATACCCTGGTCCACCCGTGTGACCGATGTGCTCATGATCTCGTACAAGAACAAGGGGATCGCCATCGCCCTGTGCGCCAGCGTCCTGACCGGGCCCATGATAGGGAACGCGATGGTCGCGATAGCCGCATCCATCGCCGTGGAGGTCATGTGGGTGGCGTTCATGGATTCGGTCCTGTTCTCGAAGAAGAGGATGGAGCGCGAGCTGGAATCCGACCGCGAGTCGGGAATCAAGCAGGTCTGGGAATGAACAAGGCCCCTCGGGGGCCCGTTCAGACTCTTTTTATATCGCGACTGGATGGAGCCCCTCATGATGGACTCCGAGTCACTCCTCTCGCGCGAGCTCCCGGACGTCCGCGTCGGCATAGGCCGCGGGACGGACACGGGCAACGTGGAGAGGAGCGTCGGCGCCATGAAGGGCGACATTTCGATATACGACGATCCGCAGGAGCTGGCCGACGACCTCGCTTCCGGAAGGATAGACGCCGCGGTGCGCGGGGACATGTCCGCGTCCAAGCTTCTGCCGATCCTCAAGACATCCCTGGGCCTGAAGGCGCTCGAGCGCGTGGTCCTGATGGAGCCCGCAGGCGGGAAGATGATCCTCCTGTCGCCTGTCGGGATCGACGAGGGATGGACCGAGGACCAGAAGGTGGAGCTCGCAAGGAAGTCCGTGGCCCTGGCCGAGAGGATAGGCATGGGCACCCGCATCGCCGTCATGTCCGGCGGGCGCTGCGAGGACTGGGGCCGCTGCAAGGCGGTGGACCACTCCATAGAGGTCGCCAGGAACGTGGCCAAGAGGCTCAATGCGGAGGGGTACGACGCGTACCACTCCCAGATCCTGATCGAGGATGCCGTGAGGGAGGCGGAGATAATCATCGCCCCCGAAGGGATAACCGGCAATCTCCTGTTCAGGACGATGCATTTCATAGGGGGAGCCATGGCTCTGGGGGCCCCCGTTGTCAACTCAGACAAGGTGTTCATAGACACATCCCGCGCCAAAACCGATTACAGGGACTCCATCGCCCTTGCGATGCTGCTCACGGAGGGAAGGAAATGATATTGGAAATCGACGGAGGCTACTCCGGAATCAGGTTCTCGGCCTGCCACTTCATCCCCAGGCACGAGAAGTGCTCCAGGCTCCACGGCCACTCCTACATCGTGAGGCTGAGGCTGGAGGGCGACATAGGCGCCGAGGGGATGATAATGGACTTCGTCGTCCTGAAGAAGAAGCTCAGGGAGATCATCGACGAGGTGGATCACAAGACCCTTCTGCCCACCAGGTCCGAGGACGTGAAGCTGACCATGGACGGCGACTCCGTAGAGGCGGTATCCTGCGGCAAGAGGTACGTGTTCCCCAGGATGGACGTCACACTTCTCGACATCCCGACCACCACGGCCGAGGAGATGTCCAAGATGATGGCCCTCAGGATGGTATCCGAGCTGGAGCTCCCTCCGAACGTCAAGTCCCTGTCCGTGGGGCTGGACGAGGAGAGGGGCCAGACCGCCTGGTACACGGTGGTCCTGCGATGACCAGGGCCGTCGTCCTCCTGTCCGGAGGACTGGATTCCACCACCACGCTGGCCCAGGCCATCGAGGACGGCTGCGAGGTCACCGCCATAAGCTTCAGGTACGGCCAGAGGCACACCCGCGAGCTCGTCTCCGCGGAGAACGTCTGCAAGCATTACGGTGTGAACCATGCGGTTATCGACCTCAACCTGAGCTCGTTCCGCTCCGCCCTGACCCGTCCCGACATAGACGTGCCCGAGGACAGGGAGGAGATCGGCGGGGACATCCCGATAACGTACGTCCCGGCAAGGAACATCATCTTCCTGAGCATCGCCGCCGGGCTCTGCGAGTCCATAGACGCCGATAGGATATACATCGGGGCCAACTCCGTGGACTACTCGGGATATCCCGACTGCCGCAAGGAGTTCTTCGACGCCTTCGAGGAGACCCTGCTGAAGGGGACGAAGGCGGGCGTCGAGGGCCATCCTATCAGGATAATGACGCCGATCCTCAACGACTCCAAGGCGGACATCGTCCGCAGGGGGAAGAGGCTGGGCGCGCCGCTGAACCTCAGCTGGTCGTGCTACAACGGCGGTGAGAAGGCATGCGGACGCTGCGACTCGTGCAGGCTCAGGCTCAAGGGATTCCATGAGGCCGGCTACGAGGACGAGATTGAGTACGAGACATGAGGATCTGCGAGATTTTCGATTCCATCCAGGGCGAGGGCCTGACGATGGGGCTGCCCACCACATTCGTGAGGACGGTGGGATGCAACCTCCGCTGCAGCTGGTGCGATACTCAGTACTCCATGGAGGGCGGCGAGGACATGACCCTCGATGCGATCATGGACCGCATCGGGGACGCCAGGACCGTCTGCCTAACAGGGGGCGAGCCGCTGCTCCAGCCGGAGATGCCGGCGCTCATCGGCATGATCCTGTCCAGGGGGAAGAGGATCGTGCTGGAGACCAACGGGGCCACGGACATCTCCGCAGTCCCCAAGGATCCCGAGGTCATGGTCAGCATGGACGTCAAGTGTCCCTCGTCGGGTATGACCGACAGGATGCTCATCGGGAACATGCAGCACATCTCATCCAAGGATCAGGTCAAGTTCGTCATCGCGGACGATACCGATTTCTCGTTCGCGGAGTCGTTCCTGAGGGAGCATCCCACGGATGCCGCAGTCATTTTCACGCCGGTGGGCGGGATCGATAAGCTGGAGTGGCTGGTGGGGAGAGTCCTGGAGAGCGGCCTGGACGTCAGGGTGCTGCCTCAGCTCCACAAGATCATCTGGGGAGACCGCAGGTCGGTCTGATTCGACAATAGTCGTATAAAATGAACGTCATTTGACTTTATGACCAAAAAACTACGGTGATTGCCGTTTTTTTACTGATTCTGTAAGTTTTTCGTAGAAAAAATACGATTTCCGTAGAAAAAATTTCGAAATCCATCATCTATCATACAAACAGGACAATAACCTTTTTAATGGACACAAGATACGACCGCTTATGAAAGACCTACTCAACCCTAAGTCTGTGGCCATCGTCGGAGCTTCCAACGACCTGACCAAACTCGGAGGGATGCTTCTCGCTAACATGATAAACGCGAAATACGAAGGCAATCTGTACCCCATCAATCCCAAGGGAGGGGAGATCCAGGGTCTGAAGGCCTACACCAGCATCACAGAGATAGGCGCACCCATCGATCTCGCGGTCGTCGCAGTCAAGGCCGAGCTCGTCATCCCGCTCATGGACGACCTCGGGAAGGCCGGCGTGAAATACGCCACCATCCTCACCGCAGGATTCAAGGAGGACAGCCCTGCCGGAGCCGAGCTCGAGAAGAAGCTCAAGGAGGCTGCCGCCAGGAACGGAGTCAGGTTCTTCGGGCCCAATTGCTTCGGGAACATGAACCCCTGGGCCGGGGTCAACGCGACTTTCGCCCATCTGCTTCCCCGCAAGGGACACATCTCCATCTTCTCCCAGTCCGGAGCCGTCGGTTCCTCCATCATCGACTGGGCCTACTTCAACAAGATCGGAATCGCCAACTTCGTCACCTTCGGAAACAAGGCCGACCTGGACGAGGCCGACGTCATCCCCCTGATCTCCCAGGACCCCAACACCAAGGTCATCGGAATGTACTGCGAGGGTATCTCCAACGGACACAGGTTCGTGTCCGCCATCGAGGACATGCCCGTCGAGAAGCCCATCGTCGTCTACAAGTCCGGAAGGACGCAGGCCGGGGCCGCCGCAGCATCCTCCCACACCGGTTCCCTCGCCGGGGCCGATGCGGTCAACAATGTCATCTTCAAGAAGCTCAACGTCTACAGGGCCAGCAGCCTGGACGACATGTTCGATGTCCTGAACGTTTTCAGCGGCTGCGACCAGATGAAGAAGGGCGGGCTCGGAATCATCACCAACGCCGGAGGCCTCGGAGTCATGTCCGCGGATGCCGCGTTCGATGCGACCAACGTCCATGCCGTCAAGTTCTCCGACGAGACCATCGCCGAGATCAGGAAGAGGGTCCCCACCGTGGCAGGAGTCACCAACCCCATCGACATCCGCGGAGACGCGAAGCCCGAGTACTTCAAGGAGGTCATCGACATCCTCTCCC
>Ga0310690_10006951_pt1 | contig 14697 bp, 10 predicted proteins | sample AusTroGonzalo_MG_2_FD_207661 | JGI IMG/M metagenome (GOLD analysis project Ga0310690, IMG submission 207661) | Bovine rumen microbial communities from tropical cattle in Woodstock, Queensland, Australia - Gonzalo_04 (v2) (version 2) | ecosystem: Host-associated > Mammals > Digestive system >...
AGCGGACATGGAGTTCCATACCAGGCGGAACGGCGTCTTCGAGCGGCATTTCGGGCGGCGAACCGACATCGGACCGCTTCGGCAGGAAGACGCGCCGGAAAATCCAACGGCGGCGGAATTCTCCGGCATGATCCGGGACAAATGGAGCATCATGAGCTTCTCCGCGTTCCACAACATCCTGAACGACCGCGCCGACGTGGAAGGCGAAACTCCGGCGGACCTGGACGAACAGAACGATGCGCTCCCGGACGAGCTCGAAACCGAAACCGCCGACGCCGCACGCGCGCCCGCCGTCCCGTCCGTCGACCTGAATCTCTTCCGCGACTTCCCGCACGGCGCGAACGTCGGAAGCATGACGCACAAACTGCTGGAAAACTGTGCCGGACGTTTCGACCTCTTCAGCTCGGACAAACAGGACGATCCGGCAAACAGCGAGGCCGTGAGAAACAGGATCGCCGCCGCCCTGCGCGAATTCGGATTCGATCCCGAGGACGAGACGAGAAAACAGCAGCTCCTCGACGGCGTCGCGCGCACACTTCAGATCCCTCTGCCGGAAACGAACGGCAGAGGCATCGGGATCTCCCTTTCCGAAATCCGACAGGACAGAATGGTCGCCGAAATGGAGTTCTTCCTTGACGCACCGACCAGCCTCGATCTGCGGCGGATCCTGTCCATTCTGGCGGACGCCGCATCCGAACAGGCGCGGCCGCTGGTCCGCCGGGAGAACGCCCCCCTGGACAAAAACGGCGTCCTAAACGGCATCATCGACCTGATCTTCGAGCACGATGGAAAATATTACATCGTGGACTGGAAAACGAACTGGCTGGGCGCTTCCGATTCGGACTACGCGCCCGCCCGCATCCGCGCCGCGATGGGGCACGCCGGCTACGTCCTGCAATCCTACCTCTACGCGGCCGCACTGCTCCGGTTCCTGCGTCAGCGCGGCATGGATTACGACGCGTTCGGCGGCATCTACTACATCTTCCTGCGCGGCCTGAGCCGGGGAACGCCGAACGGCGTCTGGTTCGACGTGCCGCCGCAGGAATGCATCGAACGGCTTCTGGCGCTCTTCCAAAAGGAAAAGGAGGCAGACCATGTCTGATTTTCTGAATCTGCTTCGCGGCCGCGGACTCCTCGCGGACATCGACGTCGCATTCGCGCGGTTCATCGGCGGAAACGCCAACGCCGCCCCCGGTCTGACGCTTCTCGCCGCCCTCGTCTCCAACGCCGCGTCCATGCACCGCGAAATCGCGCTGCCGGCGGACAGGATCGCCACGCGCGAATCGCTCCGCGCCTACCTGAAGAGTCTTTCCGCCGCCCCGGATCAGGAGGGACCGCTCCCGCGCGGAGCCGAAACGCCTCCGGATTTGAGTTTCCTCGACAGGATCGACCGCTGGCCGCCTGCCCCGGGCGACTTCCCGTATCTTTTCCGCGAATACCGCCCCGAAGCGGACGAAACGTTCCGGCCAGCGCCGCTGATCCTGGCGAACGGCCTGTATTACCTCGGACGCGCGTTCCAGAACGAATTGTTCCTGCGGGATTATCTCCGGTCGCACACCTCGACCTCCGCGCCGTCCGCGTCATCCATTCCGTTCGAGACGGTCACCCGGCTTCAGCTGGGCGACGAACAGAAAGCCGCCGTCGCCGCTGCGGTGAACTCGAAATTCCTGGTCGTCAGCGGCGGCCCGGGGACCGGCAAGACGACCATCGTGTCCGCGATCCTTGCGCTGCGCGGGGAAAAGCCGTCCGAGGTCATCCTGTGCGCCCCGACCGGCAAGGCGCAGATGCGCATGAAACAGGCCCTGGACCAGCAGCTGGACAACCTGTGCGACGAACGCCGCCGCGAAGAGATCAGGCAGATCCAGTCCTCCACCATTCACCGCATGCTCGCGTGGGACCGCAAGGCTGGGACGTTCCGGCACGGACCAAAGAATCCGCTCCGCCGCAAGCTCTTCATCGTTGACGAATGCTCCATGATCGCGCAATCGCTCATGGTCAGCCTGCTGAAGGCCGTCCCGGACGACGCGTCGGTCATCCTGCTGGGCGACCGCTACCAGCTGTCCTCCGTGGAGCCCGGCTCCGTCTTCGGCGATTTCTGCGGCATCCTGCGCGCCGTCGCTCCCGGCAACCTCGCGGAACTCACCGTCAGCCGACGTTTCCCGCAGGGCGGCGAAATCTGCACCATGAAGGACGCGATTAACGGCGGGCAGGCGAAAACGGCCTGGGACTACATGACGCAGCCCGAACGACAGGCGGTCGTATGCCACGGGCTCCCGCCGAAAAACGGGCTCCGGCAGTTCCTGGCGGACTGCATACGGGGCGCGTGGATTTCCCCGGATCGGCCGGCGGCCGTCCGGTATTACGAGGAGGATTCCATCGACGACGCCTGGGCGCGCTTCGAACGGTTCCGCATTTTGACGCCGCTCAACGTCGGCCCCTACGGCGCGACCGCGCTCAACAGGATCCTTCGTTCGATCCTCGGCTTCCAGGACAAGGGCGCGCCCGTTCCCGGCGAAATCTTCCTGGCGCTCGAAAACGACTACGCCTCCAGCGTGTTCAACGGCGACACCGGGATCCTGTGGTTCGCCGGCGATGACGGACGCCCTGTCCGCCGTTCGGAAGCCGCCGCCCTCCCTGCGAAACGCCTGCTGGTCTTTTTCCCCGATCCCGCCTCCGAAAGCAGATGGCGCGGCATCCCGCCGGAATCCCTGCCGAAGCATGCCCCGGCCTACGCGTTCACCATCCACAAATCCCAGGGCAGCGACTACGACCGCGTCCTGATGCTGATCCCGCCGTCCCGCTCCGACCGCGGCATTCTGACCCGCGAAGCCGTCTACACCGGCCTAACCCGTGCGAAGACGCAGGTCGAAATCGCCTCCGACCGGGATTCCTTCCTCCACGCCGTCGATCTTCACATCGACCGCGTTTCCGGCCTGCCGGAACTCTGCGGACAGCCTCCACCGTCGAATCCTGCATGAACTGCGGAGACAGGATGCGTCCGCCTCGATGGAGCCCGCGTCCCCGCGTCTTTGACCTGAATTTATATAAAAAAACGCCCCGTTGCCGGGACGCGCGCAAAAAAAACGCCCCGTCGCCGGGGCGTGTCGGGAAGACGACAGATTATTTCTTCTTCGCGGCCTTGATGACGGGCGCGGTGCACTTGTCGAAATCTTCCTTCTTGACGAACGCGGTCAGAGAACGACCATCTTTCGTCGTGGCCTTGAAGGCGTAGCGGATGCCGGTGCCTTTGCCGTAGCTGGTCTTTCCGGAGACTTCGGCAGAGACTTTCTTCTTCATTTTGACGTCGTAGAAATTGTGTTTCATGGACACTCCTCCAGGTTAAGGGTTAGCGAAATATACCCTCAAAGTTGAGCATTGTCAAGCGGAAAATCGAAAAAAAAAGCGATTTTCCGTAAAAAAAAGCGATTTTCTTTGAAAAGTGCCGCTTTTTTCATGGAAACAAGGCGCGTTTTCAATGGTTTTCAACTTTGCAAAAAAAACCGGACGAACGCTGTTTTCCCCGATGCATTCGTTATTTTCGCAAAAACCCGTTTTCACTGCATAAAGCGAGGTAAAACGGGAAGCTGGATTTGAGGAGGAGTGAGTTCGGAAACCGAACGCTGCGAGCTCAAGATCTGCTTCGCACACCGTATCCGAGCCGGAATGAGCTTGGAAATGCGGACATTCAGGTCGGATCGAGCTCGAAAAAGGATTGCCGTCCGGGCGGACTGAGCTCGATTCCGAGGAAAGTCGAGCTCAAACAAAAACGGCATGCGCTCAATTCCGGTTCTGTTCGGACGCCGGGCTGCCTTTGCGGGGCGGAATCGCTACGAAGAAGATATTGCGCTCCTTGCGCTTGCCGAACGGGGCCTGATAGTAGAACGTGAACAGGTACGCGTTCTTTTTGAGCTCATCCAGGTCAATTTTGAGCGTGTCCGCCAGCTGAGCGGCGTCCTCGTCGTCCAGGTAGACGCCGAGCGCCCCCTCGTTGTCCAGCACATCGCGGAATCTGAACTCGTCGTACGGGTCTTCGGCGGAGCCCGCGTACGGGCGGTACGGCAGGTAGTGCATCACGCATCCGGCGTACCACATGCTGCCGAAGGCGACCGGGATGTCGCGCCCGGTCTGCTCGCGGTAGAATTCGTCGGCCTTCGCCGCGAACTCGCGCGCGTTGAAGTGGCCCCGGTTGCGCGTCCGCGTGAACCAGTAGCCGACATCGGATACCTGCACCAGCACGAAGAGCGCCATGAGCACGTAAAAGAGTTTTTTGAACTCGCGCAAGCTGATCTCATCCTTCCAGAACGCCATCAGGAAGAACCCGGTGATGAAGTAGACCGGATATTCCCACATGGAGTCGATCACCATGCCCGTGCCCGCCATCAGCGTCAGCATCACGATCGGCGTGAACTGGACGCAGACGGCCAGACGCGCCGCGACGGGATCGGATGGCTGCAGGTCTTTTTTCGGGCGGAACCCAAGCAGGGATTTGAGGGGACGGTCCATCGTGAGCCACAACAGAAGCAGCGGCATCGCCAGCGGGTACAGCGATTCGCCCAGGATGTTCAGGAAATTGACGACCGGGTTGAGCTTCTCCTCGGTCACGCGTCCAGCGAGGTACGTGAACGGCGGGAAATCGTTCCGGACCAGCCAGACGATGTACGGCGCGAGGATGAGCAGGAAGACCGCGAACGCCAGGTACGGGCCCGGCCGCCGGAAATACTTCCGCGTGTCGCGTCCGGTCACGATGAACAGGAAAAGTGCGAGCAGGAGCGCGAACCCGAAGAACTTGCTGAGCACGGATAGCCCGGACACGACGCCGAAGAGCAGCCAGTCGGCCAGACGGTCGTTTTTCACCGCGCGGCAGCAGTAGAATGTCATCATGGGCCACAGCGCCATGTGCGGCAGGTTCACGTTGAACTTGGCCGAGTCGAACGAGTAGAAGATGATCGTGGAGAGCAGAATGACCGAGAAAACCGCCTTTTCCGTGCTGAAAAACTCCTTCCCCAGCCGGTACAGATATACGAACCCGACGACCATCATCACCTGGCTCAGCAGGTACATCGCGAAATCCGTGTGCGCAAACACGACCGTGAAGACGCCGGCCAGCCACGCCGCCAGCGGCGGATGCTTCGCATTGCCCATGGAGAACGGATGGCTCCACATGATCGTTTCGAGCGTGTCAAGCGGAAGGACAGTGTAGAAGATCGAGGGAATGGCGGTCAGCAGGATCAGCCATACGGCCATGAAAGCGATGAGATAGCGGACGAGGCGCTTGTCGTGATGATCCAGGTTCATGATGAGGAGGCGAACAGATGCGGTTTTCAGGAATGATGAACAAATAATCTACACCCGAAGGCGTGTGTTTTCAAGTATTTTCAAGTTTCACGCGCGAAACCGGTTCAGGATATCCAGGTCGGAGAACGGGTACTTCACGCCGCCGATCTCCTGCGTAGTCTCGTGCCCCTTGCCCGCCACGAGCAGGATGTCCCCCGAATGCGCCTCACGGACGCCGAGTTCGATTGCCTTTGCGCGGTCGGGTTCCGCGAGGTAGTGCACCCCGGCGGGAATGCCGGCTTCGATTTCGCGGATGATGGCCGCCGGGTGCTCGGAACGCGGATTGTCGCTGGTCAGGATCGGGAGGTCGGCGAGCTTGGCGGCCGCCGCGCCCATTCTGGGGCGTTTGGAGCGGTCCCGGTCGCCGCCGCACCCGAAGACCGCGATCAGGCGTCCGCCCGGCGTCAGAACCTCCCGCAGACTGCTTAAAACGCGTTCCAGCGCATCGTCCGTGTGAGCGTAGTCCACGAAACCCGTCGCTCCGTTTGCCAGCGGGACCGCCTGAAGCCGTCCCGGGACATGCGGCATGGCCGCGGATGCCTCCAGCAGAGCGTCGAGCGGAAGCCCGAGGCCGTACGCCATCGAGAGCGCGGTCAGGTAATTCGCGGCATTGAACGCGCCGGGGAGCGGGAGACGCAGGGAAACAGGATGCCCGTCGAACGTGAATTCGAGGTCGGAAAACGCCGGGCTGAGTCGGGCGGAACGCAGGGAACAGAACGCATCGGCACGGCCAGTGAACGAAACTGACAGAATACGGAGGCCGGGACGCTCGTTTTTCAGCTCGGAAACGAGGCGTGCACCCGCAGGGTCGTCGGTGTTGATCACGGCCGGAGCGCCGTCGGCGAGGAGCTCGCGGAACAGGATCTTCTTCGCGAGGTAGTAGTTCTCCATGGTGCCGTGGTAGTCCAGGTGGTCGCCCGTGAGGTTCGTGAACGCAGCCGAGGCAAACTTGAGCGTGCCGGACCTGTGCTGATGCAGTCCGTGGCTGGAGCTTTCCATGACCGCGTCCGTGACGCCGTTCGACTTCATGGCGGCGAACATCTCCTGCAGGGTGAAGGCATCCGGCGTGGTGTGTTCGGAGGGTTCCGGCCCGGCGCCGAGGTCGCAGCAGACGGTCGAGATGAGCGCGGTCTTTGCATCCGGTTTGACCGTGTCGAGGAAATGCCGCATGAAGTACGCGGTCGAGGTCTTGCCGTTCGTCCCGGTCACCGTATGCACGCGGAACGCGTCCGACGGCCGCCGGAAAAACGTTTCGCAGACAATAGACCACGCGAAATAGGAGTCCGCAACGCGCAGGACGGGCAATCCGGGCGGCAGGGGGCCGTCGTAATCCGCCGCGACGACCAGCGCGGCCGCGCCCTTCCGAACGGCGTCGGGGAGGAATCTGTGGCCATCGGCCTTCGCGCCCCGAATCGCCGCGAAGAGCGTGCCGGGCGCGACCTTCGACGAATTGTTCGCGACTGCGGAAATGAGCGGGTCCGTGGTAGAATCGAACGGGGCGGCCAGCAGCGGCTTCAGCGCGGAAGCGAACGAGGACAACGGCAGGGGCTGCATGGCGTCAGGCTCCGGCGGGCTCGATGAGTTCAAGGTGCGTCGAACGGGACGCCTTCAGGAAGACCGTGCTGCCCGGTTCGAACCGGAGGACGGAATCCGCCGCGTCTTTCGAGGTAGGGTAGACCGTGCAGTCGAGTCCGGTTTCCGACGCGGCAGCCGCCATGTGCGAACCGACCACGATCACGCGGGAGCCTGGGAAGAGATGTTTCGCGAGGGCGCAGACGGATCGGTGACCCTCGGCGCAGCGTTCGCCGAGCTCGCCCATGTCGCCGAGCACGAGCACAAGCTTCTTCGGATCGGCGAATTCGGAAAGCCAGTTCAACGAGGCCGCCATGCTGTCCGGATTCGCGTTGTAGGCGTCGTTAATCCACGTAGATCCACCGTGTTCGGTCACGCGCATGCGCATCCCGGGGAGCGTCGTGCGGGAAAGCCCCTCGGCAATAGTCTCGAACGGGATGCCGAACGTGAGTGCGGCGAGCGCGGCCGCGGCGGCGTTTCCGGCCTGGTGACGCCCCGGGATGCCCCACTGCACGGAGACCGTTTCTCCGGTCGTTTTCCGCGTGAGGTGGAACTTCGCGCCGTGCAAGTTGCCGCCGAGATAGTCCGCCGTGAGGTCGGCGTCCGAATCCGCGAACCCGAACGTGCCCGTGCGGAAGTGAGAGGCGGCTTGTGCGAGGATGTCCTGACCGGGGCACTGCGCCGGAATGATCGCGAATCCGCCCGGATTGAGGTGGGTGAAGAGCTGGGATTTCTCCTGCGCGACGCCTTCGAGCGAGCCGAGGAATTCGAGGTGGCAGTTCGCGATGGAGACGATGATCGCGAGGTCGGGCATGGCGCAGTACGAGAGCGGTTCGAGCTCGCCGTGATGGTTGGTCCCGGCTTCCAGGATGGCGACTCGCGTGCGTGCGTTCAGGCGGAGCAGGTTCTGCGGCAACCCGATCTGGTTGTTCGTGTTCCCCTCGGTCGCCAGCACGCTGATCGAATCCGTCGCGTGCTCGAAGATCGCCCGCAGGGATTCCTTCGTGCTGGTCTTGCCGCAGGACCCGGACAGCAGGATGACTTTCAGGTTCGGGAAGCGCATGCGGTGGAACCGGGCGATGCGCTGGAATGCGGTCACGGTGGACGGCACGGCGATCGCGGGCGCGCCGGGCGGGAGCTTGTCAAGTTTCGACTCCTCGACGCAGAGGAGCGACGCGCCGTTTGCGACGGCCTGCGCGAGGTAGTCGTGGGCGTCGAACGATTCGCCGGAGAACGCGACGAACAGGGCGTTGTTTGCGGTTTCGCGGGTGTCGGTGAAGACGGATTCGACCGCAGCGGGCGCATTGTCGCCGACGAGGCGGCCTTCCGTGGCGCGGAGCAGTTCGTGAAGCGTGAATTGTACGTCGAACATCGTCAGAACTCCTTCAGGTTGCGGAAATAGTCGATGGTCTGCCGGAGGCCGTCCTCAAGCGCGACCGACGGCGCCCAGCCAAGCAGTTCGCGCGCCAGCGTGATGTCCGGCTTGCGGCGGGCAGGATCGTCCTGCGGAAGCGGCTTGTAGATGATTTTCGATTTGGACCCGGTGAGGCGGATGATGGATTCGGCGAGCTCGCGGACGGTGAATTCGCCGGGATTGCCGAGGTTGACGGGGCCCGTGACGCGGTTCGGGGTGCGCATCATGGCGACGAGTCCGGCGACCAGGTCGGAAACACAGCAGAAACTGCGCGTCTGGGAGCCGTCGCCGTAGATGGTCAGGTCTTCGCCCTTCAGCGCCTGCACGATGAAGTTGCTGACCACGCGGCCGTCGTTCGGGAGCATGCGCGGACCGTAGGTGTTGAAGATGCGGACGACCTTGATCGGGAGCCCGTACTGCCGATGGTAGTCGAAGAAAAGCGTTTCCGCGCAGCGTTTCCCCTCGTCGTAGCAGCTGCGGACGCCGATCGGGTTCACGTTGCCCCAGTAGGATTCCCGCTGGGGATGTTCCCGCGGGTCGCCGTAGACTTCGCTGGTGGAGCTCTGGAGGATCGGGATGCGGAGGCGGCGGGCGAGATCCAGCATGTTCATCGCGCCGAGGATGTTGGTGCGGATGGTCTGGACCGGGTCGTGCTGATAGTGAACGGGGGAAGCGGGACAGGCGAGGTTGTAGATGGCGTCGACTTCGAGCTCGATGGGGATGGTGACGTCGTGCCGGATGAGCTCGAACGACGGGTTGCTGAGCAGATGCCGGATGTTGTTCTTCGACCCGGTGAAGAAGTTGTCGAGGCAGATCACGTCATTGCCGAGTCCGAGCAGGTATTCGCAGAGATGGGAGCCGATGAAGCCGCCTCCGCCGGTGACCAAGATCGTTTGTTTGTGCATGGGTGCCTTCCTGTTTGGGCGGGGCCGCGGTCCGGGCGGTCAGCGGCCCTTCTTGGTTGAGGGGGGGTTCGCGGACGTGGAGGATTTTGCCGCGGACGAAGATGTTTTTGCGGAGGATACGGCGGCACTCGGCTTCGAAACGCCGATTTTCTTATAGCCCCAGTCCAGCAGGACGCGGACGAAGTTGTCGCGGTCCGCGGCGGACGGGAATCCGGTCACGACGGCCAGCAGATGCCGTCCGCTGCGTTCGCACGTGGCGGCCACGCAGAAGCCCGCCCGGTTGGTGAATCCGGTCTTGATGCCGTTCACGCCGGCGGCCGCGGTCTTCGCCCCCGGGAGCAGGTTGTTGTGGTTCTGCAGGAGCATGTAGTTCGGCGAGCCTTTTTCGCGGAACGGCGCGGTGCGGAGCGCGGCGAGCTCCATCAGGTAGGGATACTGGCGGAAGACGAGGCAGAGGCGGGCGATGTCCTCGGGCGAACTCTGGTTGTCGAGCGCCTTGGACTTCCCCGGCAGGCCGTGCGCGTTGAAGTAGGAGGTGTGCGTCATGCCGACCTCCTTCGCGCGGCGGTTCATGTCCTCGATGAACGGGTCCACCTTGCCGCCGCCGAGGTGCTCGGCCAGCAGATGGGCGGCATCGTTCGCGCTCTTCACGGACGCGGCCACGAGGAGCTCGCGGATGGTGAACATCTCGCCTTTTTTAAAGTCGACCTTGCTCGCGGCGGTGTTGATGGCCTCCGTGGTGACCGGGATCAGCGATTCGAGCGTGTAGGGCGAGGAATCGTCCATGGCGATCTCGTAGGAGAGCATGATGGTCATGATCTTTGTGAGGGAGGCGATCGGGACCGGCTTGGACGGATTCTTCGCCCACAGCACCTTGTTGTTGTCCATGTCGACCAGGATGCCCGTCGTGGCGAGGTTCACGAATTTGAGCTCGGACAGGTTGTCGCGTGCCGCCCCGGCGAAATCCAGCTTCGGGACCGCGGTCTTCTTCGGCTTGCGGACGTATGTGGTCGAAGGAACGGACGGTATGGGCTTCTCCTTCGTTTCGGGCAGGATTTCAGGCAGAGTTTCTACTGGCGGCAGAGTCGTAGAAGTTGTCTGGCCACCGGAGGTGTTCTGCGGCTCGACTGCGGGCGCGGGTGTCGTCTGCGTTTCGGACGGCAGGGGCTCGCCCGTCTCCAGGGCGGACCGCAGCTCGTTTTCCTTTTCGAGCTCACGGAGGGTCTCGTTAAGTTCGCGTTCGGCGGACCCGGTGGCCAGGATCAGCCCCAGCAGCACGCAGTGCACGGCGACGATCGCGAGGATCAGGATGATCATGGCGTGGCGGCTCATAAACGACCGGCCTCCGTCCAGAAATGACAAACGTTATTGGAATGGCTTCGCATGGTGGATTCCTGAAATTGCAAATATGAATTGAAATACTATACCACAACTTTCTAAAAATGAAACATCGTTTTCGTTTTTTTCCGGTAAAAACACGGCGCCACGTGCCGTTCCGCCGTGCTTATGGGCGGTTTTGGTCGCCTTCCCCCTTGACGAATCCTTGTTTTTATGCTATATTAGAATGATATGCCAATATGCGGACTGCCGGACAGGGGCTACCCGCATCCAACTCATTTTATCCGGAGAAATTCAATGACGACCTATGAACCCGTGATCGGGATCGAAGCGCACGTGCAGATCCGCACGAAAAGCAAGATGTTCTGTTCCTGCCCCAACACCTACGGCGCACCGCCGAACACCGATACCTGCCCCGTCTGCATGGGCATGCCCGGCGTCCTGCCGGTCGTGAACAGGGAGGCCGTCCGCAAGGCCGTCGTCGCCGGCATGATGTGCGGCTGCGAGATCGCGAAGTTCAGCAAGTTCGACCGCAAGAGCTATTTCTACCCCGACCTCGTGAAGGACTACCAGATCACGCAGTACGACCTGCCCATCTGCAAGAACGGCCGCATCCACATCTTCGGCACGGGCTTCTCCGGCGAACCGCTGCCCGACAAATGGATCGGCATGACCCGCATGCACCTGGAGGAAGACCCCGGCAAGTCCACCCATTTCTCCAACTGCACCGGCCTCGACTTCAACCGTTCCGGCGTGCCGCTCATCGAGATCGTCAGCGAGCCCGACATGCGCTCCGCCGATGAAGCCTACGCCTACCTCTCCTCGCTGAAGGAGATTATGCAGTACGCCGACGTCAGCGACTGCGACATGGAGAAGGGCCAGATGCGCTTCGACGTGAACATCTCCCTGCGTCCGCGCGGCACCGAAAAGTTCGGCACCAAGGTCGAGATCAAGAACCTGAACAGCTTCCGCGCCGCCCACCGCGCCATCCTGTACGAGATCAAGCGCCAGCTCATCGAGCTCGAAAACGGGCAGGAGATCGAACAGGACACCCGCGGCTGGAACGACGAACTCGGCGAGACGGTCGTCCAGCGCACCAAGGAAAACGCCAACGACTACCGCTACTTCCCCGAGCCCGACCTCCTGCCGATCGTGTTCACCGACGCCGAGCTCGACGCCTTCCGCGCCGGCCTGCCGGAGCTCCCCGCCGACAAACGCCAGCGCTACGTGCGCGACTTCGGCCTGACCCCCTACGACGCCCAGGTGCTCACCTCGGACCGCTCGTATGCGGAGTATTTCGAGGCCGCCGCGAAAGGCTCCGCCGCCGCGAAGATCATCGCGAACCTCTTCACCTCCGAACTTCTCCGCAAGCTCGGCGAATCCGGCGGGTCCCTGCAGGAATGCAAGGTCAAACCGTCTGATCTGGCCGCGCTCGCCGTGCTCGTGAACGCCTCCACCATCAACTCCAAGACCGCCAAAAAGGTGTTCGAGGAGATGTTCGAAACGGGCAAGGACCCCGATTCCATCGTGAAGGAAAAGGGGCTCGTGCAGGTCTCCGACGAGGGCGCCATCCTCGCGCTCGTCGACCAGGTGATCGAGGCGAACCCCGCTCAGGTCCAGCAGTTCAGGGAAGGCAAGACCGCCGTGCTTCAGTATCTGGTCGGCCAGCTCATGAAGCTCAGCCGCGGCAAGGCCAACCCCAAGCTCGCGATCCAGATGTTCCAGGAGAAGCTGAAGTAAGCTCTCTCCCTTTATCCGAATCTATTAAGATACGCCGGATTTCCCTTGTCGGAGATCCGGTGTTTTTTCGTCTCGCAAGCTCAGCGTTAAAAAGATTATCAAAAAAGTAGTGAATATTTTCCGATTTTCACTTGACTTTTGCGGAATCTGTGGTATAGTATAATCATAACGCGATTGGTAGAGAATCAAGAAAAACCAGAAAGGAGACCCCTGCCATGAACATTGCAAACAATATCCTCGAAAAAATCGGCGGCACCCCGCTCGTCCGCATCAACAAACTCAACGAAGGCAGCGCCGAAGTCCTCGTGAAAGTCGAATCGTTCAATCCCGGCGGCTCCGTGAAGGACCGCATCGCGTTCGCCATGATCCAGGCCGCCGAAGAGGCCGGCCAGCTGAAGCCCGGCGCGCTCATCATTGAGCCGACCAGCGGCAACACGGGCATCGGCCTCGCATTCGTTGCCGCCGTGAAGGGCTACCACCTGATCCTGACCATGCCGGAGACCATGAGCATTGAGCGTCGCAAGCTCGCCCAGGCGTACGGCGCGGAAATCGTGCTGACCGAAGGCGCGAAGGGCATGAAGGGCGCGATCGCAAAGGCACTTGAGCTTCGCGATGCCAACCCCGGCTCGTTCATCCCGCAGCAGTTCGAGAACCCCGCGAATCCGGCGTACCACAAGGCGCACACCGGCCCGGAAATCTGGACCGACGCGGGCGGCAAGATCGACGCGTTCGTGGCGGGCGTCGGCACCGGCGGCACGCTGACCGGCGTCGGCGAATACCTGCGCGAGAAGAACCCCGACGTGAAGATTATCGCGGTCGAACCGGACACCAGCCCGGTCCTCGCGGGCGGCGCGCCCGGTCCGCACAAGATTCAGGGCATCGGCGCGGGTTTCGTGCCGAAAGTGCTGAACACCGGCCTCATTTCCGAGGTGATCGGCGTTTCCGCCGAGGACGCGGGCAGGACCGCCCGTGCCGCCGCCGCGAAGGAAGGTCTGCTCGTGGGCATCAGCTCCGGCGCAGCGCTCTTCGCCGCCCTGGAACTCGCGAAACGTCCCGAGTTCGCCGGAAAACGCATCGTGGCGCTCCTGCCGGACACCGGCGAACGCTACCTCTCCACCTGGCTCTTCTCCTGAGTATTTGATCTGATTTGAACAGACCGCCTTGTTCCTCCCCGGTTTTCGTTCCGCCGGAGAGGGACTTTCTTTCCGACCTCAATCTTTTCCGTTTCCGAGGTGAAAAACGAACACGATCACCGTTGCATCCACGCTCGACGGCTCGCTTCAGCCGTCGCTCTTCCACTGTCCGCGGACCGACACGCCCGTCCCGCTCGTGGTCGGGCTCCACACCTGGAGCTACGACCGCTATAATCAGCTCGAAAACTATCTCCCGTTATGCGAAAAGTACGGCTGGGCGCTGCTGCTGCCGGAATTCCGCGGGCCGAACCTCGCCTCGAATCCGCATCACGCCGACGCCTGCGGCAGCCTCAAGGCGAGGCGGGATATTCTCGACGCCGTGGACTACGTGATTCGGACCGCGCCGGTCGAGCGGGAAAACGTCTTCCTGCTCGGGTGTTCGGGCGGCGGCCATGCCGCGCTGCTGACGGCCGAGGATGCGCCGGAAGTCTTCCGCGCGGTCGATGTCTGGTGTCCCGTTTCCGACCTCGCCGCGTGGCATCGCCACCTCACCGAAACGCAGCAGCATTATGTTCGCGACCTGGAGGCGTGTCTCGGCGGGTCCCCGACGGTGCGTCCGTTCGAATACGCGGACCGTTCCCCCTCGGAACGCCTCGCCGCGCTGAAAGACCTCCCCGTTTCCATCCACCACGGCAGACATGACGACGTCGTGCCGTATCGGCATTCGTTCGACTTCGTGCGGAAACTTGAGGCCGCGGGCGCGGAAAACGTCTATTTCGAGCTGTTCGACGGCGAACACGAACAGTTCCCCTCACACAGCTTCGAGTGGTTCGCGCGCCTCGCACGCCGCGCCGACGCCGCGGTCCGCATCACAGGCTGAGCCCTCAGTTTTCTTTTTTCATCGTCAGAGGAACAGCCACATGATGAAATCGTCCAACAGATTTCCTCCCTCCGCTCACCGGGCGGTCAGACGCCGCCAGATTCTTTTGAACTTGCCGGTGATGTCGTCGTACCACCATTCGATGTAGGTGTCGTATCCGAGCTGGTGGGCGCGGCCCTCGAGCGCCCAGCCGACCGCCTCGAAACAGTTGGTCGGCGCGTCACCGGACATGAGAGGTCTGTACAGCAGGATCATCGCCTCGTAATCCTCCTGCTCCGCGGCCTTCCGCAGCCATTTGACGCCCTCGGGTTTGTCATGCGGAATGTCGGTTTCTTCGTACGCGATCAGAGTAAACCCCAGGATATCCTGAGCTTCGCCATA
>Ga0310690_10006952_pt1 | contig 14697 bp, 16 predicted proteins | sample AusTroGonzalo_MG_2_FD_207661 | JGI IMG/M metagenome (GOLD analysis project Ga0310690, IMG submission 207661) | Bovine rumen microbial communities from tropical cattle in Woodstock, Queensland, Australia - Gonzalo_04 (v2) (version 2) | ecosystem: Host-associated > Mammals > Digestive system >...
CACCTGCAGCAAGATGTCCGTTAATGCATTTCCTAAACCTAAAATCTTCTTCATTTTTGTCAATTTTGTCCAAAAAATGGGTTAAAAATCAAAAAACTTTGCAAAGATACAAATTTTTTTTGAAAAAAACTTGCACATATAAAAAAAAAGTTGTAATTTTGCACCCGCTTTTGAAAAAAAGTTGCTTCCTTAGCTCAGTCGGTTAGAGCATCTGACTGTTAATCAGGGGGTCCTAGGTTCAAGTCCTAGAGGGAGCGCAGCGGGTGATAACGATAAAAAGTTATCACCTTTTTTTGTGCCAATTTTGCCATTGACACATTTTATAAAAAAATAAAAAAAATTCGCGCGCGCTTGCATATATGAAAAAAAAGTTGTAACTTTGCGCAATTTTCCGGATTTTGACCTTTTTTGAGGCATTTTTGGTACGAATTACATAAAAATAACACAATATATGGGACTTTTTTCTTTTACACAAGAGATTGCCATTGACTTAGGAACGGCGAACACGATTATCATGTGTGATGATAAGATTGTGGTAGATGAGCCTTCCGTAGTGGCTATTTCGATGGCGGACAACAAGATGGTTGCCGTAGGCCGTAAGGCACAACAGATGATTGGTAAAGGCGGTACGATGATCCGCACGGTCCGCCCGCTGCGTGACGGTGTGATTGCCGATTTCTATGCATGCGAGATGATGATTCGCGGAATGATCAAGATGATTCCAAAGCAGGCACGCCTGTTCACTCCTTCGATTCGAATGGTCGTATGTATCCCTTCGGGTTCAACGGAAGTGGAGATCCGTGCGGTGCGCGACAGTTCGGAGCATGCCGGAGGACGTGACATCTACATGATCTATGAGCCGATGGCCGCAGCGATCGGTATCGGATTGGACGTAGAGAGTCCGGAAGGTTGTATGATCGTGGATATAGGTGGTGGTACGACGGAGATTGCCGTGATCTCGCTGGGCGGTATCGTAAGTAACAAGTCTATTAAGATTGCAGGTGACGACTTCAATCAGGATATCATCGAGTATATGGGTCGTATGCACAACCTGCGTATTGACGAGCCGACAGCAGAGCGCATTAAGATTCAGGTGGGTTCTGCGTTGCCGGAATTGGAGGATGCACCGGAAGATTTCATCGTTGTAGGTCCGAATAAAGTGACGGCATTACCGATGTCTGTTCCGGTTAGTTATCAAGAGATTGCGCACTGCCTGGAGAAGAGTGTGAGCAAGATTGAAGGTGCTATCCTGCAGGCTTTGGAGTCCACTCCGCCTGAGTTGTATTCCGACATTGTGAAACGCGGTATATACTTGACCGGTGGTGGTGCATTGTTACACGGTTTGGCAAGACGATTGACCGATAAGATCACTATTCAGTTCCATGTAGCGGACGATCCGTTGCATTCGGTAGCCCGCGGAACAGGTGTAGCACTGAAGAACGTCAATAACTTCGGCTTCCTGCTTCGTTAATCAGCGATAAGGACGTATGCAGACTCTGATAAAAATACTGCTGCGTTATGGCAACTTCCTGGTGTTTTTTGCCTTGGAAGTTGCTGCGTTTATGCTGATTAGTATGAATAATGCCTTTCCTCGAAGCAGTATGCTGAGTACTGCCAATGAGTTCGTTGCATGGCAGCATGAACAGATAAGTAATATCACAGGTTATTTCAGTTTGCGTACGCAGAACGAGAAATTAGCAGAGGAAAATGCTGCATTGAGGAACTATATTTGTTCGATGGATTCGGCAAAAAACAGAGAAGACATCCATTATCTGAATGCCAAAGTGGTGCAGATGACAACGGATGAGTTGCATAATTATCTGACCATCAATCGCGGCAGTAAAGACGGCATTGTTCGCGGACAAGGACTACGTAACGAGGAAGGGGTGGTAGGTATCGTCCGGACGGTAGGGCATAACTACAGCGTTGTGATGCCGATCATCAACACGAATACAAATATCAGTTGCCGTTTTACCAAAAACGACTATATCGGTACGTTACAATGGGACGGTAAAGATATCCGTTTTGCGCTATTGGCGGACGTAGCTTCTCATATGGTAGTGAATCCCGGAGATACGATTATCACCAGTGGTTTGAGTCCCGTTTTTCCGGAAGGAATTCCCGTTGGAATCGTAGAAAGTAGCCTATTGAAAGAGGGAGCATCATACTATACGATTAAGGTGAGACTACATACCGACTTCAAGCGATTGAAGTATATCGAAGTAGTGCAGAACGCCCATCAAAACGAATTGGAGGAACTGACAAATGGATTGGACTAAACAGTTGGGAAGATATATAGTAGTGATGCTACTACAAGTGCTGCTTTTTGACCAATTGCAGTTGTTAGGCGTATGTCATCCGTATATTTATATATTGTGTTTACTGATGATGCCCATCACGCTACCGCATAGCGTAGATATGATTATCGGTGCGATTATCGGTTTGGTGATGGATGTATTCTGTAATTCGCTGGGTATTCATACTGCAGCATGTGTCTTGTTGATGTTCATCCGTCCGTACCTGATCGGGGTTATAGTGAATGACAAAGACCGGTTGAATGAACAAATCACGTTGCGTGCCATCGGCATGGAAGCGATGATTAAATATGTGATTATCCTGGTGCTTATTCACCATCTGACAGTCTTTGCATTAGGCGCTTGGAGCTGGAATCATATCGGGTTTGTATTGTTGGAAACACTCATAAGCGGTCTTGTCACCATCTCGGTTATAATAGGATACAATGCATTGAAGTATAAATGATTAATGACCTGTACTATAGACGCCGGTATGTGATCAGTGGCATTGCCATTGCGATCGTTGCTGTGTATATATGCAGGTTGTTTTATTTACAAGTCATTGACCAATCGACAGCCGATCAGGCAGATAACAATGCGCTTGTCAGGCAAACTATTTATCCATCCCGCGGTTTGATCTATGACCGCAACGGAGAGTTGTTGGTTTTTAACCAACCGATATATGAAGTAACGATGACGATGCGCGATATGGGGAAAGATTGGGATACTACGGCTTTCTGCCGTTGTTTATCTATCAGTAGGGAGGAGTTTGATGAGCGTATCAAAGAGATCAAAGACCGACGTAAGAACAGGGGCTATTCACGGTATACGCCTCAAGTGTTTATGGGTCAGCTCAAGAAAGAACATATAGCAACCTTACAAGAGGAGTTATTTCTTTTTCCGGGTATTCAGATTCAGAAACGCACGCTGCGTGATTATACGTACAAAGCGGCAGGGCATGTATTGGGGTCAGTGGGTGAAGTGAACCAAAATGACCTTGACCGGGATGATTACTATGCCCGGGGCGATTATTCCGGACGTGACGGATTGGAACGAACATATGAGCGGCAGTTACGCGGAGACAAGGGCGTAGAAGTGCTGATGCGTGATTCGAAAGGGCGGATGCAAGGCAGTTACCAGAACGGTGAACTGGACCAAACAGCCAAAGCCGGAACGGATCTGCACACTACATTGGATATCCAATTGCAATTACTGGCAGAGGAACTGCTAAGCGGTAAGATCGGCAGTGCGGTAGCTATTGAACCCAAGACGGGTGAGATTTTGGCCTTGGCGTCTAATCCCGGATGGAACCCGAAAGTGCTGGTAGGTAAAGAGCGCAGTAAGAACTATGAGATGCTGCTGAACGACCCCACCAAACCGCTCTATAACCGCGCCACGCAAGCGACTTACTCTCCGGGTTCGACATTCAAGACGATTCAAGCACTGGTGTGTCTGCACGAGAAAGGAATAACACCCAATACGATGTATCCTTGTTCCGGTCCGGGTAGTTCACCTATCAAATGTACCCACCATCATGGTTCGCCTGTCTCGCTGGAGAACGCGATAGAGCAGAGTTGTAACCCCTATTTCTGGTGTGCTTTCCGCGACGTGCTGCAAAAAGACGGTTATGGGAAAGATAATGAGGATTTTCGGCATCGGTATGAGTTATGGCGCAATGATGTGATGTCTTTCGGTCTGGGTCAGAAATTTACTGATACAGACTTGGGAGACCAATCTTCGGGAAGCATTCCGAGTATTCGTTTCTATGATAAATACTACGGTAAAACGGGTTGGAAAGCCATCACGATTCGTTCGCTCAGTATAGGTCAAGGAGAGATTCTCGTGACGCCTCTGCAATTAGCCAATCAGGCTGCCACGATAGCCAATGACGGTTATTACATCACGCCGCACTTGAATAAGAACGATTCGATGTTGAGTCATCGGCATGATTTGGAGATTGAACAAGCCTATTTTGATATTCTCAAGAGCGGCATGCATCGTGTGATGGTGTACGGAACGGGACGTCATTATGCTGTGGACAGCCTGCATATGGCTGGTAAAACAGGCACGGTGCAGAACCCGCATGGTCGGGATCATGCTATCTTTATCGGTTTTGCACCGGTGGAAGATCCCAAGATTGCTGTTGCCGTTGTGGTGGAGAACGCCGGTTTCGGTGCCACTTGGGCTTGTCCGGTAGCGAGTATGATGATAGAGCAGTATCTGACAGGGGAAGTGAAACGCAAAGATTTGAGAAAACGTATAGGAAGTGCAGTATTGAATGAGGGCGTCAAGAAGTGGTAACATATGGCATAGTGTGGATTGGATCACCATCGGACTATTCCTGATGCTGGTTCTTTTCGGATGGCTCAATATATACGGAGCCAGTTATACGTTTGACCAAACGAGTATCTTCGATTTCTCCAACCGTGCCGGTAAACAGTTTGTATGGATAATGGGTTCGCTGGTAATGGGTATTATATTGCTACTCATCGACTGGAAGACCTATGACGTATTGGCATATATAGCTTACGGGGCTATGCTGTTGCTACTACTGGCCACACCATTTCTGGCGCATGATATCAAGGGTTCGATGAGTTGGATATCCCTCGGGCCTGTCAGTTTGCAACCGGCTGAGTTTGCCAAATGTGTTGTAGCCTTGGCTGTTGCCAAATACATGAGCAGGTACGAATACAAACTTGTAGGATGGCGCGATTTGATCGTACCTTTTGCCCTTATTGGTGTACCGGCACTCATCATCATGGTACTCCAAAAAGAGACAGGTTCGGCACTCGTCTTTGCAGCATTCATGCTGGTCTTCTACCGACAAGGCATGAGCGGATACGTCTTGTGGGTTGGCGTGGCTGCAGTAGCGCTCTTTATCATCAGTATCCGGTTCAGCGAGAGTGCTTTGCCTTTAGGAAGCGGTAGTGTAGGTATGTTGACCTGCATGTTGCTTCTTACGGTCGTGGAGATTTATTTTGTATGCAAAGAGCATCGGATGAAATGGCAGGCACTTATCCTGATCGGCAGTGTAGTGCTTATCTACGGTATCTGCCTGATTATCAATATATGGTTTACCGTTCCGTTCAATTGGGTTTCGATGGGTATAGTGGTAGCTTTGGCTATGTACACTATATTTGTCAGTCTGTATTGGCGTAAGTACAGGTTAGTGCTGGTAGCTCTATTCAGTTTGTTCTGCATCGGATATACCCAAGCTTGTGATTTTGTGTTCACCAAAGTGCTGCAACCTCACCAGCGTATCCGTATTGAAGTGCTACTGGGTATGAAAGAAGATCCTGCGGGTGCGGGATATAATGTGAACCAGGCCCGTATTGCTATCGGTTCCGGTCGATTCTTCGGAAAAGGATATCTGAATGGCACACAAACCAAACTGCAGTTTGTGCCCGAACAAGATACTGATTTTATCTTTTGTACGGTGGGAGAAGAGTGGGGTTTTGTCGGTTCCATCGGGGTTTTATTGGTATATCTGTTCTTTATTTTGCACCTTATTGAGATAGCCGAACGGCAACGAAATACGTTCACGCAGATATACGCTTATGCCGTAGCCAGTATCTTCCTTTTTCACCTGATGATTAACGTAGGTATGGTATTGGGACTGCTACCGGTGATCGGTATTCCGCTTCCTTTCTTCAGTTACGGAGGTAGTTCGTTATGGGGTTTCACATTATTGTTGTTTATCCTACTGCGTCTGGATGCAGCACGTACGGAACAATTGAGATAAAATGGCATTTGTAACCAACCCGATAGGAATCAAAGGTGAAACGGAAGCCACCAAAATGCTTGAGAAAAAGGGCTTTAAAGTAATCGAGCATAACTGGCGCATGGGGCATCTGGAGATAGACCTTATTGCAGAGAGCAAGACAGAGATTGTGTTTGCAGAAGTCAAAGCCCGCACGACGATGTACGGAGAAATCCGACCGGAAGAGTATGTCGATGAAAACAAAAAAAGACGTATGATAGCAGCAGGCAATGCCTATGTCAAACAACGCCAATCAACCAAGTCCCTGCGGTTTGATATCATCGGTATTGTAGTGGATCCTGAGAGCCAAGAAGTTACCTATCGATGCCATATGGAAAATGCTTTCCAACCCTCGATGAAGGCGGTGAATACGGGCTTTTTTAACGGGCAATTTCGTTGGGGACACCGTGGTAAGACAATAGGAAAAAGACGAAAATAAATATGGATTTCAAATACGATGTCATAGTAGTAGGAGCCGGACACGCAGGATGTGAAGCTGCGAGTGCTGCTGCCCGTATGGGTAGCAAGACGCTGCTCATCACGATGGATATGAATAAGATCGCGCAGATGAGTTGTAATCCGGCTGTGGGAGGAATAGCGAAAGGACAGATTGTGCGAGAGATCGATGCGCTCGGAGGACAGATGGGAAAAGTGACGGACAGGAGTGCTATTCAGTTCCGAATGCTCAATCAGAGTAAGGGTCCTGCCATGTGGAGTCCGCGCAGTCAGAGTGACCGGAAACGGTTTATTGAAGAATGGATAAAGGTGCTATCAAGTACGGATAATCTGAATATTTGGCAGGATATCGTGACAAGTCTTATTATCAAAGATAATAAGGTATGCGGTGTACGCACGATGTTAGGCATCGAAATGGAGGCACAAGCAGTCGTACTGACGAATGGTACTTTTTTGAACGGTCTGATGCATTGCGGTAAGACACAAGTGAAGGGCGGGCGTATCTCCGAACCTGCATCATACGGCATTACCGAGCAACTGGTAGCGTTAGGATTCAAGAGTGACCGCATGAAAACCGGTACTCCTGCGCGTATTGATGCACGGTCTATCCATTTTGACCGGATGGTACGACAAGACGGAGACAACGATTGGCATCATTTCTCGTATCTCGATAAGGTAAAAAGGGAATTAAAACAGATGCCTTGTTGGATCACGTATACGAATCCTGACACGCACGATGCACTACGGGCGGGACTGAAAGATTCTCCCCTTTTCAACGGACAAATCCAGAGTATCGGTCCACGTTATTGTCCAAGTATAGAGACCAAGATTGTAACCTTTGCCGATAAAGAAGCACACCAGTTATTCCTGGAGCCCGAAGGAGTGGATAGCAATGAGTACTACGTGAACGGCTTCTCCAGTAGTCTGCCTTGGCAAGTGCAATTGGCAGGTTTAAAGACCGTAAAAGGATTGGAAGATGTCGTGCTGTATCGTCCGGGGTATGCAATTGAGTATGATTTCTTTGACCCCACACAATTACATCACACTTTAGAGACCAAACAGATTAAAAATCTGTTTTTCGCCGGACAGATCAATGGTACAACAGGATATGAAGAGGCGGCCGGACAAGGTTTGGTGGCTGGTGTGAACGCTCATATCAATGTACATGGAGGAACGCCATTCACGATGGGCAGGGATGAGAGTTATATAGGTGTACTGATTGATGATTTGGTCAATAAAGGAGTGGACGAACCCTACCGCATGTTCACCTCGCGAGCCGAATACAGAATCTTGTTGCGCCAGGACAATGCGGACGAGCGACTCACCAAACGCAGTTATAAAATGGGTTTGGCAGACAAAGAGCGATACGAATTGTTATGCCACAAACAGACAATTTGCGCCGATTTCATCGACTTTATGCAAGGCACTATTGTGCATAAGGGAGAAGTGGATGGTTGGTTAGAATCGATCGGTAGTACGGCATTGCACGAAGGATGTAAGATTAGTGAGTTGATTCTACGGCCACAAGTAAACATCAAAGCTCTTGCAGAGGTATTACCTGCATTAAAGGCAAGAACGGAAACCTTATCGGAGGAGATTATTGAGAGTTGTGAGATTCAAATCAAGTACGCCGGCTATATCAAACGCGAGCAAATGGAAGCCGCTAAACTGCAACGACTTGACCAGATACGCATTCCCGATGGGTTCGATTATGATGCGGTACAGAGTTTAAGTACCGAAGCCCGACAGAAATTAAGCAGAATCCGTCCGAAGTCCATCGGAGAAGCCCAACGCACACCCGGCGTCAGCCCGAATGACGTGAGTGTATTACTGGTTTTAATGGGTAGATAAGTGATTTTAGTTTGCATAGCAAACTACTATAAATGTTCCACGTGAAACAAACAACAAAACATATGACAGCAGAAGAAGTTAAGAAAGCTATTCGTAACGTGCCGGATTTTCCGGTAAAAGGTATTCAGTTTAAGGATATTACCACCGCCTTGGATAAACCGGAGTGCCTGAAATGGATGCGCGATGAGATTGTAAGACGATATAGGGGCTTAGGTATTACACAAGTTGTGGGTATAGAATCGCGTGGTTTTATATTGGCTCCGGCAGTAGCGATGGAAATCGGTGCAGGTTTTGTACCTATTCGTAAGCATAACAAGTTACCGGCAGAGACAGTTTCCGTTACATATGCCAAAGAGTATGGAGAAGATACTATTCAGATTCATAAGGATGCACTTAGCCCAGATGACATCGTGTTGATACATGATGATATCCTCGCAACAGGTGGTTCGATGGAAGCGGCAATTAACCTGGTGAAAAAACTGGGTGTGCAGAAAATTTACGTCAATTGTATCATTGAGTTGGAAGGATTGCACGGAAGGGAGCATCTGGAAGGTAAGGCAGATAGCGTCGATTGTCTATTCGGGATTGAAGTAGATGAATAATTGGTAATTGGTAATTGGCGATTGGTGAAAGGCGAGATCGAGCATATTAAATTGCTACTGAAACGTATTCCGGAGAGTCCGGGAGTGTATCAGTACTTCGATAAAGAAGGGCAGATTATCTATGTGGGTAAGGCTAAGAACCTGCATCGGCGGGTAAACAGTTATTTCAACAAAGATCATCAATCTTCCAAGACGCGGCAGCTCGTTGCGCATATAGCCGATATACGGTATGTGGTCGTAGAAAGCGAACAGGATGCTTTTTTGTTGGAGAATAATTTGATCAAACAATATCAGCCACGGTATAATATCTTGCTTAAAGACGGGAAAAGTTATCCGAGTATTTGTATTACAAAAGAAGCGTTTCCTCGAATCTTTAAAACACGAACGATTAATAAGAAAATCGGGGAATACTACGGACCGTATAGTTTCGGCTATACGGTGGAAATGGTACTGGAATTGATTCATAAACTTTATCCGATTCGGACATGCAATATACCAATATCAGCCGATTCCATCGAGAAAAAGAAGATGCGGGTGTGCTTGAAGTATCATCTAAAGAACTGCTGCGGTATTTGTGAGGGCAAAGGGAAAGAGGAATATCAGGAATGGATCAATCAGGCGCGGAAATTAATTAAAGGTGACGCCCATGAAATCGGACGGCAATTAGAGGAAGAAATGCTGATGAAATCGGCAGAACTTAAATTCGAAGAGGCTGCGGACATTAAGCGCAAGATAGAGTTGTTGGAGCAATTTAAAAGCAAGACGATTATCACAAATAGTTCTGCCAAAGATGTCGATGTATTCGGGTATGATGAGCAAGAAGATAAGGTATATATAGCGATGTTGCATGTGCATAACGGATCCATTGTGCAGGGTCAGACGATAGAGTACCGACGCAAGATGGAAGAAGAGAAAGAGGAATTGTTGGCGATGGGTATGATGGAACTGAGAGAGCGTTTAGAGAGCAAGACTCAGGATGTGATTGTTCCGTTCATTCCGGAGGTTTTTGATGATTCGTTGCATGTACATATTGCCGTTAGCGGAGATAAAAAGAAGTTATTGGATCTTGCCATGCAGAATGTGCGGCAATACAAACTTGACCGCCTCAAGCAGGAGGATAAACTGAATCCGGAACAGCGCGGAGTACGTATTTTAACGGAACTGCAGAAAATGATGGGTCTGGAGAGTCTGCCTAAATGGATTGACTGCTTCGATAACTCGAATATACAGGGGGAGAATGCTGTAGCGGGTTGTGTAGTCTATCGAATGGCTAAACCGAGTAAGAGCGATTACAAGCGGTTTGAGATCAAGACAGTAGAAGGAGCGGACGATTATGCGAGTATGCGTGAGGTGGTACGCAGGAGATATCAACATTTGCTCGATGAAAACGGACAAATGCCGGATTTGATTATCGCGGATGGTGGTTTAGGACAGATGCATGCTATACGGGAGGCGGTAGAGGATCAGTTGGGTTTGCAAATTCCGATTGCGGGACTGAAGAAAAATGACAAACACCGGACACAGACGTTGCTTTTTGGTTTTCCACCGAAAGAGATCTCGATGCCGGTGACGAGTGAAGTGTTCCGATTGTTGACCAATATACAGGACGAAGTGCATCGTTTTGCTATAAGTTACCATAAAAAGAAGCGTTCGAAGGCACAAATTCATAGTCAACTTGATGATTTACAAGGAGTTGGCGAAGTGACGAAGCAAAAGATATTGAGCCATTTCGGTTCTGTGAAACGCGCTGGAAGGGCAAGTAAAGAAGAAATGATTGAATTGCTCGGAAACCACAGAGGATCAATCGTTTATGAGCAATTAAGGGCCAAAATAAGTCTCTGAGAATTGAATGAAAAGCAAGAACATGAATAGTTACACGTTAAAAATAGACGAAAAATCGAACCTTTTGCTGCTCGATGAGAAAAATGAGACAGTGGGTGCATTGGAGCTTTTGCGCACGAATGAACCGCATCGTGTGTTTGCATTCGATGGACCGATGGGTGCGGGTAAGACGACGTTCATCAAAAAGTTGGTGGAAGAGATGGGTTCGATGGATATTGTCAACAGTCCGACATTTGCGATTGTCAATGTGTACGACGTGGAACAACCCTACAAAGGAGAGGTGTACCATTTCGACTGCTACCGACTGAAGGATATTCGCGAAGCGATGGACTTTGGTGCGGAGGAATACCTCTATTCGGGTAACTACTGTTTCATCGAGTGGCCGGAGAAGATCGAGGCAATCCTGCCGGAAGATACCATTTGGGTGAAGATTACTCCTATGCCGAATGGCGATAGGGAATTGATGGTCGGCGACTAAGATGTCCGTAATGGTCGGTAGATAGTGCCGAGTTAATACCGTCAATGGTCTAGGATTACCAGGTAAATACCCCGTTTTTGATAGGTAGTTATTTGCTACAAAACATATAAAACTTCATTTTTTTCTTGCATATATCAAAAAAAAGCAGTAATTTTGCAGCCAAAAGTTGCAAAAGTTATTGATTATGGCTCGTGAAGAGAGAAATATTATCGGTTACACTGTCGCGCTTGTGAGTGAGTTTGCGAACCATTTTGGTGTAGAGCCGCGCCAAGCATATGCGTACATGAAACGATATAAAGGAATGGAGCATTTGCAGCAGCACTATGCTATCTTGCATACGCAGTCTTTCCCTGATACAGTCGAGGCATTGGCTCAAGTCTGCGCTCATAATGGAGGAGGTTTGAAATGAAGCTATACCATGGATCCAATGTACCGGTGAATGTGCCGGACTTGCAGCATTCCAAGCCCTATAAGGACTTTGGTAAAGGCTTTTATCTGTCTGCCGACCGCAAACAGGCAGTTGGGATGGGCGAACAGAAACTTAGTCAGATAAAGCAAGGTAGTGTATATGTCTCTACTTTCCTTTTCGACGAGTCGGTAATGACTTCCGGCGAATTGAAGGTGAAGATCTTCGATGATTATAGCGAAGAATGGGTGAATTTCATTCTCGCCAATCGCAGTTATGAACGCAAGCAACCCGTTCATGACTACGATATTGTATATGGTCCGATAGCCGATGATGGTGTGACTTTTCAGTTACGTCGGTACGAAGGAGACGTTATATCGCTGGAGAAATTGATTGAAGAATTACGCTATCCTAAAGGAATTACTTTCCAGTATTTCTTCGGAACTGAACGTGCATTAAAATACTTAAAACGGATTTGATATGACGTTAACAAAAGAGCAAATACAACTAATGAAGGATGATCTCTGCACGGAGTTGGCAGGATACCTTGTGGATGATTATCATTACGATCCGCAACAGGCCATTGATGTACTTTATACATCGGAGACATTTGAGCGCCTACAGGACAACTCTACAGGTTTGTACTACCAAAGTCCCGGCTACGTGTATTCCTTCCTTCAAAACGAACTCACCACCGCGAAGGTAATATAATAACCGTTCTGCTCCAGGACGTAAAATGAGGAAATGGGGTATTAACTCATCTGGCTAGAGCGCGACACACGATGATAAACAGTGCACAACATATTCCGCAGTCAAGTATAGAAATCTATACGGCGCCTGATAATAGCATCCAACTGCAAGTCAAGTTGGATCAAGAAACCGTGTGGCTGACAACGAATCAAATGGCATTATTGTTTGACAAAGAAGAGTCTAACATTCGTCGTCATATCATTAATGTCTTTAATGAAGGAGAATTACCTCGCGATAATAACGTGCATTTTTTACACGTTAATGGTGTGAAGAAACCTGTGCCATTTTATCCGCTTGATGTCATTATTTCAGTGGGATATCGTGTCAAGTCTCAACGAGGCGTGCAATTCCGTCAATGGGCGAATAAGGTGCTCAAAGAGTATCTCGTCAAGGGATATGCCTTGCGTACCAATATGCAACTCAAACAATATGAGGAGTTGAAGCAATTGGTAGGAGTATTGCAGCAGACGATACAAAATGAGTCGCTGACAACCAATGAGGCTCGCGATTTGGTTAATGTAGTTACCGACTATACGTACGCGCTCGATACATTAGATAATTATGACTATCAGCGGCTGGCGATAAGCGATACCGAAGGTACGGAGCGTTTCCATGCTACTTATGAGAACGCTATGGAAGCCATCCACTCGCTCAAAGAGAAATTCGGCGAGAGTTGGCTGTTTGGCAATGAGAAAGATGATTCGTTTAAAAGTAGTATAGGTCAGATATATCAGACTTTCGGAGGCGAGGAACTATATCCGAGTGTGGAGGAGAAGGCTGCTATGTTACTGTACTTGGTAACAAAAAACCACTCGTTCTCAGATGGCAACAAGCGTATTGCAGCAACGCTTTTCCTGTGGTTCATGGACAGAAATGGTATCCTCTATACGCCGGAAGGTCATAAACGTATTGCAGACAACACCCTCGTGGCCCTCACGCTGATGATTGCCGAAAGCCGCACAGAGGAGAAAGATATCATGGTTAAAGTTGTTGTTAACCTGATTAACAAAAAAAACTAAAAGAAATGGGGTAAAAGTAATTGCGCTAATGGCAAAGAAAAACGAAATAGCAAAAATTGATTCGGAACAAATACAGCCGTTGGAGAACATTGAGAACCTCATTCACGTCATTCGTGACAAACAAGTCATGCTTGATCGTGACTTGGCACGGTTGTATGGAGTTGAAACAAATCGTCTCAATGAACAAGTAAAACGTAACATTGAGCGTTTCCCTGAAGATTTTATGTTTCAACTTTCTAAAGAGGAGTTTGCATGTTTGAGATCGCAATTTGCGACCTCAAACGTAAAAACAATCGATTTGACATCGCAAATTGCGACCTCAAACAAACGAGGAGGTCAACGCTATATGCCCTATGCATTTACTGAAAATGGTGTTGCCATGCTGAGCGGTGTACTTCGTTCCTCGCAAGCCATTAGCATGAATATTCAAATCATGCGCGCATTCAATGCGATGCGCCATTTCATCACCGCTAACGCACAGGCCTTCCAACGTCTCGAAATCCTCGAACGCAATCAATTAGCTCTCAACGCACACCTCGCAGAAAATGATAAGAAGTTCGAAGAAGTATTCCGTCGTTTAGATGATGACAACACTAAGCCGACAGAAGGAATCCTCTTTGACGGTCAGATATTCGATGCCTATAAATTCGTCACGGAACGTATTCGCGAAGCAAAGAAACGTATCGTATTGATTGATAATTATATCGACGAAACCGTTTTGGCAATGTTGGACAAAAGAAACAAAGGCGTGACCGCTAAGGTATATACAAAAAACATATCACGCCAGTTGTCGCTTGACTTCGACAAGCACAACGCACAATACGCACCGATAGAAGTTGAGCAGTTTGACCGTGCGCACGACCGATTCTTGTGCATTGATGATACTGTCTATTTGATAGGCGCTTCCATCAAGGACCTTGGCAAAAAGTGGTTTGGCTTTACGAAAATTGATGGTTGGACCACTGATGAACTATTAAATAAAATTTAGGAGATAAAACGGGGTATTAGCTCATCTGGCTAGAGCGCGACACTGGCAGTGTCGAGGTGAGCGGTTCGAGTCCGCTATACTCCACAAATAAGCGCAAAGCGTTGCGCCAAGAATAGCATTATAAGCCAAAACTTGATTGTTCGAAAACTGGACACTTTCAACAATTAATCATTCAAGCATGGTTTATGCACGCTCACGTATCAGCGTGAGTTTTCCGTGCGTAAATTTGAATGATTAAGGTAGTCCAGAAT
>Ga0310690_10006953_pt1 | contig 14696 bp, 6 predicted proteins | sample AusTroGonzalo_MG_2_FD_207661 | JGI IMG/M metagenome (GOLD analysis project Ga0310690, IMG submission 207661) | Bovine rumen microbial communities from tropical cattle in Woodstock, Queensland, Australia - Gonzalo_04 (v2) (version 2) | ecosystem: Host-associated > Mammals > Digestive system >...
ACGGAGGGAAAGCAGGACGTTGTAGCGGTCGTCGTAGCCGTAGCTGATACGGCCGAAGAAGCCGATGAGCTTATTGTCGCTCTTGCTGCTGCCCATTCCGCCGCGGGGATTCTCCTTGTCCTTCAGGTAGGTACCGGCTGAGAGGTTATTATAGAGATAAACTTCCGTGGGGAAGTTACCGTTGCTGGCCCAGAAACTGCTCGACATATTGTAGTTGTAGCTGTAGCCGACGATAGCATCCAGACGGTGAGCGCCGAAGGTGTTCTTGTACTCGCTGGTAATCTCGAGGTTGTTGGACGTGTAGTCGCTCTGCGACTTCGAAGCGGAGCCGTTGGCGGGGTCGGTACTGCCGGGGGCATTCTGCGGAGCCAGCGTGTAGTACTTCGAGGTGTAGTAGTTCTCACCCACGCTCATGTAGCGGTAGGTCGAGAGCATCAGATTCGTGCGCCAACCCTGGATGGGCTCGAAGGTGATGTTGCCCGTCATCTTCGTGTCGTTGCCACGTGTGTCGCCAATCTGTTCGCTGAGGATTTCGACAGGATTGTAGTACTGGAAGCGGTTGAACTCCTCGTTATAGCCCAGCGCAGGATCCTGTTCGCCGTCGGCGTTCACGTTGTAGATGGGCGACGTCGGGTTGTGGATGACGGCCTGACGATAGGCATACGAGGGGTTGTTCTGCGGGTTCTTGCTGTAGCCGAGGTTACCGTTGAGGTTGAACTTCAGCATGCCGTTCATGGCCTTCTGAGTAACGTCGAACTGCATACGCATACGTTCGTTGCCCGTATTGATCATCACGCCCTTCTCGTTGCGGTAGCTGAAGCTGGCCGCATAGGCGGTGTTTGCCGAGCCGCCCTCGAGAGTGACTGAGTGGTTCTGGGCAAGTCCGGTCTGCGTGACAGCACCGAGCCAGTCGGTCGAGAAGCCTTCGTCGGTAAAGGCGGTGGCTCCCTTGATGGCGCGGATGTCTTCGGCGGTCATGAAGTGGAGGTTGTCGTAGAAGTTCGAGGCGCTGACGTAGCCCGAATAGGTCACCTTCGAGGTCTCGTTGAACTGTCCGCCCTTGGTGGTGATGAGGATGACGCCATTGGCGCCGCGTGTACCGTAGATAGCGGCTGCGGAGGCATCCTTCAGGACATCGATGGAGGCGATGTTCTCGGGAGCCACCTCAGTGATGTCGCCCGGGACGCCGTCGACGAGCACCAGCGGGTCGAGGTTACCCGTCAACGTGGTAACACCGCGAAGGCGAATGGTGCTGGTGGCATTCGGGTCACCCGAGCCTTTCGTAATGTTCAGACCGGCCACCTTGCCCTTGACCAGCTCGGCAGCATCCTGGATGTTACCGATATTGAAGTCCTCGGGCTTAACGCTGGAGACGGCAGACGTGATGTCGCCTTTCTTCATCGTACCGTAACCGATGACGACGACGTCGGACAGCAGCTTGCTGTCTTCCTCCAGCGTAATGCGGACATTCGTGCGGCCTTTGAGGGCTACTTCCTGGGTGGCATAGCCGACGTAGCTGACGACGAGTGTGGCCTGGCTGCTCTTCACCTGCAGGGAGAAGGCGCCGTTGATGTCTGTGATGACACCATTGGCAGGCACACCCTTTTCAACCACGTTGGCACCAATCACTTCATCACCGTTCAGATCGACAACTGTGCCGCGGACGGTGGTCTGCGCACTGACAGTCAGCAGGAGGCCGAACAACAGTGCGAAAGAGATAAGTACTCTGCGTGCTTTCATTAGGGATTCTGTTTTGTTAGTATAAGATTTATTTCACGGGGCAAAGGTAATGCTTTTTTGTTACACAAGAAAAAAAATATGTTATTTTTACGAAATTTACACAAAAGCTAAGAATAATGGTAGTCGGGCGTTTCTTGACGGGAAAAAAACTTTCTTTCCTCTATTATTTGGTGATATGAAGAAAAGGGCGTATATTTGCAACGTCAAACAAGAAAAACCGTTCAAATCCCATCATGAAAAGAATTACATCCCTTGTCGTAGTCCTCGCCGTCTGGCTGAGCGTCCTGCCTCAGCTTAGTCTGGCCGCCGGAAAGAAGTTCCATTACCTCACGTCGCCCGACGGGCGCACCGTAGTCACCGTAGCGGCCGAAGCACCGTTATCCTATACGATTGCGCGCGACGGGAAGACGCTCGTCCAGTTCTCGCCCATCGGCCTGACCCTGACGGACGGCACCGCTGTCGATCACGTCGTGAAGGCCGGACGCGCCCGTCGTCTGACGGAAGAGACCGATGCCCCGTTCTGGCGTCAGCCGCACATCAGCACCACGTGCAACGAGCTGACCCTCACGCTTAACGACGGGTTCCTGCTCATCTTCCGCGCCTATGACGACGGCGTTGCCTACCGCTTCCGCTACACGAAGAAGGCTCCGCTGAAGATTCTCAACGAACAGGCCTCCTTCTGCTTCGAGGGCGACCCGAAAGCGTGGCTTGCCTACACGACCAACGAGCGCAACCCCTTCGCGATGGCCTTCCAGAATCTTTACGATGAGACCCCCGTCAGCAAGGCCCGCGACCTCCCGGCCTTCCTGCCTGCGACCGTAGCCGTCGGCGATGTGAAAGTGACCATTCTCGAGAGCGACCTGGAGGCTTATCCGGGGATGTTCCTTAAACCCGCCCACGAGGCTCTTCAAAGTGTCTTCCCTCCCTATCCGAAGGAGTACCGGCAGAGTGCGACGCGCCAGCAGCTGCATGTGGCTGAGGCAGAGAACTACATCTGCCGCGTAGAGGGAGCACGGGACTTCCCCTGGCGCGTGCTGGCCATCACGGATGACGACACCCGGATGCCCCTGAACAACCTCGTCTATGCCCTCGCCTCGCCCAACCGTATCGGCGACACCTCGTGGATCAAGCCCGGCAAAGTGGCGTGGGACTGGTGGAACGCCTGGAACCTCAAGGGTGTACCCTTCAAGGCCGGCATCAACATGCCTACCTACAAATACTACATCGATTTCGCAGCTAGGAACGGCATCGAATACATCGTCCTCGACGAAGGCTGGTACGACCCGAAGAGCGGCGACATGCTCACCGTCATCCCCGAGCTGAACCTTGAAGAACTCATCGCCTACGGCAAGAAGAAGGGCGTCGATATCGTTCTCTGGACGGTTTTCAACGTGCTCGACGACCAGCTGGAAGAGGCTTGCAAGAAATACTCCGAGATGGGAATAAAGGGCTTCAAGGTCGACTTCCTTGACCGCAACGACCAGACGGGCGTCGAGATGGCCTACCGCATCTGCGAGAAGGCGGCACAGTACCACCTCTTCCTCGACTATCACGGCTTCTACTCCCCCACCGGCCTCAACCGCACCTACCCGAACCTGCTCAACTACGAGGGCGTCTTCGGTATGGAAGAGGTGAAATGGGGGCCGGCAGAGAAGGACATGCCCCACTACGACGTCACCTTCCCCTACATGCGCATGATGTGCGGCAATGTCGATTTCACCCAGGGAGCGATGCGCAATGCCACCAAGGCCGACTGGCGACCCATCTACTACAGCCCTGTCAGCCAGGGAACCCGCTGCCACCAGGCGGCGATGTACGTTGTCTTCGACAGCCCCTTCACCATGCTCTGCGACGCTCCCACGAACTACGAGCCCGAGGAAGCGTACGTGAAATTCATCACCTCCATCCCCACGGTGTGGGACGAGACCCTCATCCCCTGCGGCCGGATGGGCGAGTACATCGTCAGCGCCCGCCGCAAGGGCGACACCTGGTACATCGCCGGCATGACCGACTGGCGGGCACGCGACATCACCATCCCCCTCTCGTTCCTGCCTGACGGGGATTATGCCTACGTCTTGTTACAGGACGGCATCAATGCCGACAAGAACGCCGAGGACTACGACCTCACCGTCTATAAGGACAGTTCCAAACGACTGAACAATTCGAAAACCTTCACTCAGCACCTGGCCTCCGGCGGCGGTTTCGTCCTCATGCTCTCCCAATAACCCCATAGTTCCCATTATTCCCATTACTCCCATCATTCCCATTAATTCACCCCATGAAAAAGCTACTCTTTCCCCTGCTGGCTATGCTGCTGCTGACCGGCTGCACCAACGACAAGAAGGGCACCTTCGGCAACGCCGTCGATGGCTACCCCATCACACCTGTTCCGTTCACCTCCGTTAAGGTTGCGCCCGAGACGTTCTGGGGGCAGCGCCTCAAGGCTTCGCGCGAAGTCACCATCCCCCTGGCCTTCAGCAAGTGCGAATCGGAAGGCCGCTACCGGAACTTCGAGAATGCCGCGAAGCAGATGGCAAGCCCCACAAACCTCGGCTTCAAGGTCGGGGGATATTCGTTCGACGATACGGATGTCTATAAGACCATTGAGGGGGCATCGTACCTCCTGCAGACCTACCCCGATGCGAAGCTGAAAGCCTACATCGACAGCGTGATTGCCATCATGGCCTCGGCACAGGAGCCTGACGGTTACCTCTACACGGCACGCACGCAGAATCCCGAACATCCGCATGAATGGGCTGGCCGGGAGCGCTGGGAGAAGGTGGAGGAGCTGAGCCACGAGTTCTACAACCTGGGCCACATGGTCGAGGGCGCCATTGCCCACTATCAGGCTACGGGACAGCGTAAATTCCTCGACATCGCCATACGGTACGCCGACTGTGTCTGCCGCGAAATCGGGCCTAACGAGGGCCAGAAGGTGCGGGTACCCGGCCATCAGATTGCCGAGATGGCGCTGGCCAAGCTCTACCTCGTCACAGGAGACAAGAAATACCTCGACGAAGCCAAGTTCTTCCTCGACATGCGTGGAAAGACCGAGCGGAAAGACCAGTACAGTCAGGCCGACAAGCCCGTGGTCGAGCAGACCGAAGCCTGGGGTCATGCCGTCCGTGCCGGCTATATGTATGCAGGAATGGCCGACGTGGCTGCGCTGACGGGCGACGAGAGCTACATCCACGCCATTGATGCCATCTGGGACAATATCGTCAGCAAGAAACTCTACGTCACCGGCGGCGTGGGAAGCACCAACAACGGCGAGGCCTACGAGGGCGACTATATCCTGCCGAACATGAGCGCCTACTGCGAGACGTGCGCTGCCATCGCTAACGTCTATGTGAACTACCGCCTCTTCCTCCTCCACGGCGAGAGCAAGTACTACGACGTGCTCGAGCGGAGTCTCTACAACGCCGTCCTCAGCGGAATCAGCCTCGACGGCGGAGGATTCTTCTACCCCAACCCCCTTGAGAGCATGGGCCAGCACCAGCGTCAGTCGTGGTTCGGATGTGCCTGCTGTCCCAGCAACGCCTGCCGCTTCATCCCCTCGCTCCCCGGGTATATGTATGCGGTAAAGGACAAGAACGTCTATGTCAATCTGTTCAACACAAGCGACGTCACCCTTAAGGTCGGCGGTCGCGATGTCGAGCTCGAGCAGGAGACCGAGTACCCCTGGGAGGGAAAGATCACCCTGCGCGTGAAGAAGAACAAGGCCGGAGCGTTCGCGCTCAAGGTCCGCTACCCGGGCTGGGCACGCGGCGAGGCCGTTCCGAGCGATCTCTATACCTTTATTAATAATCAGGACTACCTGATGGGCGTGACGGTGAACGGCACGAGCCTCAACAAGAATGACGGCCGCGGACTGAGGGACTACCTGACGGAAGACGGCTACATCACCGTCCCCGGCGAGTGGAAGAAAGGCGACGTCATGGAGGTGGAGTTCCGCATGGACAGCCGCTTCATCCGTGCCAACGACCACGTGGAGGCCGACCGCGGCAAGGCAGCCATCCAGCGGGGACCCCTGGTCTATTGCGCCGAATGGCCCGACAACGACTTCAATGTCCTCTCGACCGTCTTCAGCGGCGACTCGAGTCGCGACGCCGAGATGAGCACCATCACCATCCGCACCACTCCCGCCAACCAGGGCGACGCCGTCGAGGAACAGACCTACCCCATCGTCCGCATCAGCCTTGACGCCGAGGCCCTGAGCTACGACGACAAGAAGAACATCAGCCGTAAGAACGTCACCCTCAACCTCATTCCCTATTACGCCTGGGCTCATCGCGGACGGGGTAACATGGAGGTCTGGATGGCCACCGAGGACGGTGCCGCCAAGCCGACTTGGCCCGACACCTATGCCTCGACCAGCAAGATCACCGGCAGCCATCGGGCCAGCTATAGTGCCATAAACGACCATCTGTTGCCGAAGGACAGCAACGACCACTCCATACCCTATTTCCACTGGTGGCCCAAGGAAGGGACGACAGAATGGATCTGCTACGAGTTCCCGAAGGCCGGCCGCGTGTCGGAGAGCACCATCTGGTGGTTCGACGACGGCCCCTGGGGAGGTTGCCGCGTTCCGAAGGCCTGGAAGCTCTACTACGAGGACGCGAAGGGCGAGATGAAACCCGTGCAGGCCCGCTCGCCCTACGGCGTGAAGAAGGATGTCGCCAACCGTGTCACCTTCGTCCCCGTCACTACGAAGAAGCTGAAGCTCGAAGTCCAGCTCCCCGACCACCACGCCGCCGGCCTCTTCGAGTGGGAGGTCAAGTAATTTCAAAAAAAATTTGGAGCAGGGCCTCTTCAAGAAGGGCATAGGCAAGGTGTAACGAGGCACGTAGCTCGCTGGGAGGCTGCTACGTACCTCTTTTTCCCTTACCGGACGGGGTTGATGACGAAGGTATAGGCAATAATTATTTCACATAAATCTTTTGCCCGTTAACGATATTCAATCCCTTCCGCAAGGAACTGAGCCGCTGGCCTTGCAGGTTGTAGATTGGATGTTCGATGGCTGATGGCCCTTGGCTGATGGTTTCCATTCCAGTTGTCTGCACTTCAAATTCACCAGTGAACGACTCGCGACTATTCTCCACCGTTACGGTGTAAAGACCTCTCTCGTAGGCAGAGATGTCGATATTGAGGCCTACGATGCCCGCAGCGTCAATGGCCTTCTCATAGACGCTCTTGCCCGTTCCGTCGGTAATGCATACCTGATAGGTATCGGCCAACGGGTTAAGATTAATGCCTAACTGCAGTTCGTTGTATTCACCATATACCGTCTGAGCATCCCCACTCCTCCTCGGTGCTTTAGGCTGTGTCTTAATAGTATGGGTGAAGTCGAAGCGCTTCTTTCGAGCCCAGTCTGGGGTGGCTCCATCCTCATAGGAATCATCGAGGTAAATGACTTCATCGCCAACGGTACACGACATCAGGAACAGCGCATGGTTTTCTTCCCCATAATAGACATTGACTGTCGGCCCGTCAATACCTCCGACGCCTTCCAGCCAGGTAGTACAATAGCTGTTGTTCCCACCATCATACCACTTGATATCTCTATAAATACCCTTAAAACCTTTTAGACCTCCCGTCTGTTTTGGCCCTATTACATATTGATAATAATTATCAATCAGCATAGTTTCATTGGCGTCGAGGGAGAAGTCGTACATCATATTAAACTGATTGTTTATCGTGTCGTAAAGGTACACTTTCTTGTCCTCTTCGTACCATGCTCCAACATTTCTCAAGAGGGGGTTTCGTACAATAACATCATAATCCGGATGATCTGTGTTGACATACCGCTGGCACATCATCTGCTTGCAGGTCTTTCCGTCAATGATGGTATCGCCATCGAAGTAGTAGTATTCAACCATTTTCACAAGATTATCCGTTATTCCTGTACGGCTTCCTGCCATCCAAACCTTATCCTCCTCAACGAACGGGCGATAGGCCGTGAAGATACACTCCCCATCCTCATAGCAGGACATGAAAACGGAATACTCGCCAGGTGTCTTCTCTGGCCGTTCGAAGAAAGGATGCTGGTCCTCAATGCCACAGGTGGCCGAGCCGACACCCTCAATCCAGATATCGTGCCAAACTCCTTCATCATCGTATGCTATTGTCGTTAGTGTCTCACCCGCTTCCGAATATTTCTGCAGGCAAGTGTATCGGCGGAACTGACGATCATTTACCACTATGGTGTCAACGCCATAAACCATCCAGTTTGTATTACCCGAATAATTTTGGGCTTCATAGGTGTACACCCTTCCGATATCATCGCGGCCGAAGTCAAAGAAAGTCGTCAGAACCGGCGATTCGTACGAATTGTTGCCTAAGTCTGTATTCTTATACACCGTTCGCCCTGTTTCAAGCAGAAGACATTCGAAACGTTCTGTCTTTGCATCCTGGTACCAGAGCTTCTTGTATCTGGTGCGCCTGATGACCGTATCGCCTTTCACGACGTATGCATACGGCTCCTCGTGCCATCCGTCCTCTTCCAAGTGATAACGGACGTAGTTCCACCGTTTTCCCTCAATGCCCATCTTATGATAGCCCTCTTCCGTCGGATCCTTCTCAATAGTCTTAAACAACGTTTCACCGTTCAGTTCACAGGCATTCAGGCTATTGTAGTTTCCATATTTAGGTAACATTCCAAAGAAATCCATTGTGGCTCCCACGCCCTCTATCCAATAAAAAGACTCGTCAAACTCATCTCTTGATGCCAGATGAAGCATATATCTTCTGACGGTGATACCGTCGTTGTCCTCCGTTTGTATGTCTTTGACAATCAAGGGGCCAGCCGAGACGTAAATCGTATCACCCACTACGCAGTCAAAGTCGTATAGCAGCACAGCCTCCTCTTTGTCGGGATAGAAGCAGAACACCTTCTTATCCACCTCGTACAAGGCTCCCTCATAACGGATGGCACTATCGTTGTGTCTATTATCTGAATACATTTTCAGGCATTGATGTCCGGCAATCAGGGTATCACCCTTCAAGTCATAGTAATAATAGTGGTCGTACATGGCCGGCCGCAAGAGCATGAAGTTGTCGTACGTCCAATGCTTCCCCTCCTCGACCAGAGGACGGTAAGTCGGTTCGGGCAAGATGCCATATTCTGCTAAGTCTGGTACCGAAGCCACAAAGTCTCCGCTTTCGTATAATTCATTTGCACATTCCAACGGACTTTTTTCACTATCCAAAGTTAACGACAGGATGTACCACAAAGGCATAAACGAATCTTGTTTAACAATCCTGAGTTTATACTTCTCCGCATAGGAATTAAGCAAGTCTGCATCCTGTTCCTTCTTGAGTCGTACATGAATATACGGAGTTGAGAAAACCTCTTCATTGTTCTCTGTAAAATAACTTGAAGTTAATATCACAGACTTTACATCTTCTGCCCAGAATTGCTGCGTAGTTAATTTTTCATATTCTGACCGCAGAACGACATGGCCGTCATAATTTTCATCTTTTATCATAAACAGAGTCTGTACATTTGCATGAAATCTTTCTATAATTTCATCATATTCTTTGGGAATACTGACAACGATTTTATTTTCGTTCAGGGTCAAAGGAATCTTATGCCCATTATAATAATAGAAGTATTTTGGTTCTGTTATATAAAGCTGGGCACCATAATAAAGTGGGCTCGAAGTACTCTCATCCTCGAAAGAAATGCTTTCCCAGGCTGCAAGGTCTGAGATATACACGGCATTCAGTCCGAAGCACCAGAGAAAAGCACTGCCCTCTACTATAGCCAAACTCGGTGGGATGGTGACACTGGTCATGTTACTGCATTTTCGGAAGGCGCATTTTCCAATGCCGGTGACTCCATCGGAAATGGTAACGCTGGTCAGGTCTGAGCAGTTGTCGAAGGCAAACTCTCCAATTCTGGTGACACCCACTGGGATGACAAGATCGGTTACTTTCTTACCATCTAGGTAGAGGTGACGGGCATATAATAGAGGATTAGAACTATGCTTAAGACCCTCATCCTTGAACTCAATGCCACACCAGGCTGCCAGGTCGGTGATGTGCACGACGGTCAAACCGGAGCAGTTTCTGAAAGCTCCATAATCCATGTAGGCAACGCTTGGGGGAACGGTGACGCCGGTCAGTTCCTTGCAGTTACTGAAGGCATCGTATCCGATGCAAGTGGTTCCTTCCCGAATCACCAGTTCGCCCGTCGGCTTGTCTCCTTTATAGCCGAGAAGAAGGTGACCTATATAGAATGGACCGTCAGGAGCTTCATCATACATCGAAGCATACCAAGGAGTATCATTAAATGCGTTATAGCCAGCATAGATGAGGCCATCGGGAATGGTGATACTAGCCATACTGGTGCATTCGGCAAAAGCACTCACCTCAATTCTGCAGACTGTCGAGGGAATAACTACCGACATGAGTTTGTTACAGCCTAAGAACAACGCATAGGCTATTCGCGTCAGACCCTCCGGGAGCTGCACAGCTATCAGGTTGGTGCAGTAACTGAAGGCCATATCTTTAATTTCAGTCACACTCTCAGGGATGCTGACGGACGTGATGTTTTCGTTCGCCGAGAAGGCAAGCTTACCCATGCTTGTCACCACATATTCTTCCGTTCCTACGGTAAATCTGTCGAGAATCACCACATCACCAGCCGCATCAGGACTGCCCGGATGGTAGCCAGTATCCAGTTCATAGCCTTCACCTCTGTATATTATTTCTTCATACCCGGCTTTGACCATTGCTTTTCCTGAGCCCGGTTCAAATGTATAGACGACCTTGCTCTGAGGGTCGATGTATTCGTCGGCAATGGCCACAAGCGGAACAACAGACATCATCAATGATGCCATCATGCACATAAAAAATAATGTTCGTTTCATAACTATATGTTTTTTATTTCTTACTATTTACTATTTAGTCAGTATCTGTTCCAGCGTGATGTCTGGGTTGCTTTCTCCGAACACATCCTTCTTCAACTTGAGCTTGCGATGCTGGACGGCAGAGACGGTGATGCAGTAGATGTTGCCGATGGTGCGGTTGCTGAGGCCAAGTCGCGTGAGAATACACAGACGGATGTCGTCTTCCTGCATACCGGGGTAATGTTCACGTATCATGGCGAAACGGTTTCCGTCGATAGCGTTAAGCGTACGCTCTATCTCGCCCCATTCGCGGGGACTGAGTGTAATGAGAGAATCGCCGCTTTGATTGAGCTTCTTCAGCACTTCCGTACGTTCAAGGATGTAGTTCTGCAGGAAGGCCACCACTTCATTGGCCTGGTGCAACAAGGTTTTCTGATGGTCAGCCTCCTGCTGGAGCCGACGTTTCTCCTGTTCCTGCATACGGATGCGATAGCGAAGTGCCATCACAACCGCAAGAAGGATAATGACCGAGGCAATGACGACAATAAGGAGTGTACGTCTGTACATCTGTGAGCGGTATTCCAGTTGCCGGTTCTCCATTTCCTGCCTCAACGTCTCCTTATAGTACTGATCTTTCTGTTCGAGCGCCTGATAATAGAAGTCCTCTATCTGCTCAAAAACCTCGTCCACACTGTCCTCCACCTGTGTGGCTCCCAGCCGCCGGATTGCTATCTTGGCAAGATTACTCTGCACGATATAGGCCAGATGGACATCTTCGCCCGGTTCAATCTGACGATAAACCATTTCTGCAGAATCGAGCATGTTAAGGCTGAGGTAACTGCGAGCCAGCACTTGTAATGTGCCCGGCCTCAAGTCGGTTGTCGCAGTTGATTCCGCCCGATGGGCAAGGTCGAGCGCCTGACGATAATCCTCTTTTGCCCAGGCAATGTTCGCAAGACTGGTGAGTGTCTGACACATCAGGTCGGTCATCTGACGGCTCGCTGCGATATCGTATGCGTGGTTGATGAAACCGAGTGCTTCATCGTAGGAACCGACGGTGGTGTAAGCCGTTTGTGCAGCGTATGTGCCTGCATAGTCAAGTAAGATGACATAGTTGCGCTCATCGTCGGGATGCTGTTCATAGACAGCCAGCGCTTTCTTCATCAGTCGCAATGCTTCCTCAGGATTGCTCTGCGATAATGCATCCGCTAATCGCTGGTACGCGATATAATTGGTGTGCCAATCCTCAGACGCTTCCGATAATTGAATCGTCTTTCGTAGCAGCGTCTCACCCTGACGGATGCTATCGTTGGCCAGAGCAACCTCAGCCTCTTCCAGACAACGTGCGGCGGTCTGTATACCCTGTTGTTGCTGACTGCAAGCAACCATCAGGACGCCTATTATTAATATGTACGGTGACCTTTTTATCATTGATATCGATTTTTCATTAACTTTTCGCTTGCAAAGTTACGACATTATTTTGGAAGCCGTATCGGTTACCTATGGAAAATGCGCCCAAAAGACGAAAAATATAACTACTAAAATTCAGCGAGTTACAAACACGCGGGTACTTCACCCTATGGAACGCTTTCGACGAACCTATGGAAAGAGCCCCATTCGAACGGAAAAGGAGGGTAATAAAAGGTCAGAAAAGACCAAAGATTCGAAAGAGTATAAAGACGGCACTTTTATTCGTCTTTTCTCATGGGAACAATTGTTTTCGTGGGCACAAATGTAGTGCCTTTTTTGGAGGCACAAAATCACCTCCCAGCGCTGGAAAATCTATCTCCCTGGGCAGGGAGAAAAATTTCTCTGGGCAGGGCGCAAAAAAAGGGGGTTATTTCAGGCGGATGATGTCGCTCCAGCGGGTGGTGGGATTAGGGCTGCGGAAGTCGTGGCGGATGGCGTTGGCGAAGACATCGGCCTTGCCGTTACCGTCCTTCTGCGTGTATTGCTGTGAGCCGAGGACAACGGTTTCGGAACCGTGAAGGCGGTTGATGCGATCGACCACCTCGTCGAGACGCTTCATCTTCTGGAACTGCTCGGCGTTGATATCAAAGAGGTCTTGCTGGATGGGACTGCCGAGGGTGACGTCGAGGACGATGACTCCGGCTTTCTTGTAATGATAGCCCGGACGGTAGATGCGCTGCAGACCTTCATGGGCTGCCTTGACGACGGTGACAGTCGAGGCGGACGGGGTCAGGAGGCGGACTTCGGTAAAGTTGTAGTACTGTTCGAGGTCTTCGCGAAAGGGGTTGGTGTGGAGGAACACACCCACGACGGAGGCGACGGTCTGCTGGCGACGCAGTTTCTCGGCACAGCGGGCGGCGTAGTTGGCCACGTGTGTGCGCAGCGTCTCGAGGTCGGTGACCATCCCGTTGAACGAACGGCTGGTGCAGATGCTTTTCTTGTTCGCCAGCTCTTCATTCGGCACGCAGTCGGCGCCGTTCAGCTCGCGCCACGTGCGGAGGATAGTGATGTTGTTGAACGTCAGGCGAACCCAGTCCTCGTGGTGCTGGGCAAAGTCGTAGGCGGTGTTGATACCAAGGGCTTTCAGACGCGCGGCATACTTGCGCCCGATACCCCAGACATCCTCGACGGGGAAGAGGCGGAGAGCTTTCACGCGTTTCTCGTCGCTGTCTATCAGGCAGCAGTGATGGTAGCCCTGATAGCGCTTGGCAAACTTCGAGGCCACCTTGGCAAGGGTCTTGTTGGGAGCGACGCCGATGCTCACGGGCATTCCGACGCTTTGACGGATGGTCTTATGAAGCGTCTCGCCCCATTGCTTCAGATCCTCGTTCATGCCGTCGAGATAGACGAAGCACTCGTCGATGGAGTAGCGGAAATAGGCGGGCACGGACTTGCTGATAAGGCTGACCACACGGGCTGTCAGCTCGCCGTAGAGTTCGTAGTTGGACGAGAAGACGGCAATCTTCTGATCGGGGAACTGCTGCTGCAGCTGAAAGAAGGGCGTCCCCTCCTTGATGCCCAGCGCCTTCGCCTCGTTGCTGCGGGCCACGATGCAGCCGTCGTTATTCGAGAGAACAACCACGGGTACGCCGTTCAGGTCAGGGCGGAACACCCGCTCGCAGGAGACGTAGCAGTTATCGCAGTCGACGATGCCGTACAAGGGATGGAGGGTTTAGGGGTTTTCGAAGGTACGGATGAGGTGAACGACAACGCCCCACACCTGGAACTGTTCGGGGTTGTCAACCCTGAACACCGGGAAATCGGGGTTGGCGGGACGCAGTTCGATATAACCGTCGTTGCGGTGGGTGAGGTCGAGGTACTTCATCGTGAAGCCGTCTATCCACCACGCAATGACGATAGAGCCGTCGTGAGGCTCCACCGCGCGGTCGATGATCACTTTGTCGCCGTCGAAGATGCCAGCATCCCTCATCGAATCGCCCTCCACGTCGCCGTAGAACGAGGCTTCAGGGTGGCGGATATAGTCGCGGTTGAAGTCGAGCGTCTCGTGCGAGTAGTCGGCTGCCGGTGAAGGAAATCCCGCCACCACGCTTGCATGTATCAATTCCAGTTTCGTGTCGAACGAACCTTTTCTAATCTTTATATTGCCCATGATGCCATTATTTCTGCCTGCGAAGATAGGGGTTCTTTCCCGTTCCTGCAAGAGATTACGGAAAAATCTGCGTTTCCGGTGCTATCTGTGTGCGATTATCATCCGTGTCGTTTGCTCCAAATCTGCTCCAAAACCGTCCTTGTAACTCATTGCATTTCTGCGTACTACGAGGGGTTTCCAAAATAAGTCGGGAACAGCTCGTCCAATCCTTTGGCCACGTCCGAAGAAAGCAGTAATTTTGTATCGTCTTAGAAAGGTCTACGAGTCTACGGGTCTACGAGTCTACGAGGAAATAAGGAAGAGACATAGCCGGCAAGTCTTACCCCTAAACCCTCTAAACTTCTTAAACCTCGGCGAAGCCGAACTAAACCAATTTATTAACCAATTAAACAAAACACAAACAGTTATGAGTCTTAAAGTAAAGGCAGTCGAAAGACTAGTGAAGTTCAACAAGAATGATGCGGGCACCTGGCTCTTCGTGATGCAGCCCGAGTTGTACACCGCTCTCAGCCAGGAGAAGGTGA
>Ga0310690_10006954_pt1 | contig 14694 bp, 3 predicted proteins | sample AusTroGonzalo_MG_2_FD_207661 | JGI IMG/M metagenome (GOLD analysis project Ga0310690, IMG submission 207661) | Bovine rumen microbial communities from tropical cattle in Woodstock, Queensland, Australia - Gonzalo_04 (v2) (version 2) | ecosystem: Host-associated > Mammals > Digestive system >...
CCGCGTTTCAGGAACTCGTCAAAGCGACCGACAAGGCCACCGCGGACCAGACCATCTATACCTACGGCGGTCCCCAGGGCGGTTCCGATGTCGATTATCTAAACGCTGCCGATCTTACGATCAGCGATGAGAAATACAATGGCGAGGGCCAGGTCGTCGATACGACCATTACCGCCAATGCGTTCAACAACACCGGTACGGTCACGACGGAAGGCACGATTGCCTTCGCTGTTAAGAGTTTCACCAACTTCGGCGAGTTCAATCTGGACAAAAACGGAGCTCTGACCGCCACCAGCGCGGTCATGAACATGGAGGACGGCACGATCAACCTCAACGCGGGCACTACCCTGCAAGGCTCCACGATCGGCAACGTCGGCACGATCACCGTCGTAAGCGACCATGCCGCCATCAATGGCGCGATCACCAACAACGGCACCGTCGATGCCCTGATGAAAAAACTGGTCGTCACCGGCAACATCCGGAACGCCAACGAAGACGACGTGGCTGAGGCGCGTGACAACAGCGTGATCACCGCCAGGGAGTTTGAGGTTACCGGAAACGTCCTGAACTATGGTGTGATCGGCATACAATACAATCCGATTCATACGATGTCTGTTACCGGCGGCACACTCAGTAACTATCGCCAGATCAAAGCAGATGTTCTGACCGCGGACTCCATCTATAGTGACGGATATTATCCTGAAGTCAAGGAAAAAATCACGCGGGGTTATATCGAAGCCGGACAGGTCAACGCAGGATCGATCGATAATGTTTCCGGCCTGATCATGACCAGTGTGGCCAAAGAAGATGCTGTAGGCATTAATGTCACCGGAACGATCAACAACGGAAATGCCGACAATGTTTACGCCACGATCAATGCCGGTCTTAACGGCTGGATCCAGGCCGCGTCCCTGAACAACATCGGAACCGACATCGAAAACAGCCTGATTGACGCCGGCAAGATCACTGTGGGCGACATCGTGAACAATGGCGGAATCTCCACCAGGATCGTCGAGTCCACCGGCACCATCACGAACAATGCCACCGGTCTCATCGCTGTCACCTTCATTGATGATCCTATCGTGACCGGGTTGATTGAAGGCGCCTCCCTCACTGCCGGGACGATCATCAACGGCGGCACCTTTGCTGTCTACAGCGAGGCTGCGATGCCCACTCCGGTCAGTGTCACGTCGATCGAGAACAGCGGCACGTTCGAATTCTCAGGCGAAGGCTTTACTCTGTCAGGCGATATCGTCAACAACGCCAATGGCAAGATCGACGTAACCGGGACCGTGACCGGCGCCACCGCCACGATCACGAACAGCGGTACACTCAACGTCAGCAACGACGATGATGTCTCCGGCGCTCTGACCGTCGGCGCGGTCACGAATACGGAGACGGGCACGATCAACCTCAATGCGGGCACCACCCTGCAGGGCTCCACGATCGGCAACGCCGGCATGATCACCGTCGTAAGCGACCATGCCACCATCAAGAGCGCGATCACAAACAACGGCACCATCGATGCCATGATGAGGAAACTGATCGTCGTCGGCGACATCCAGAACGCCAACGCGGACGACGATGCAAATGTGCGTGACAACACCGTGATCACCGCCAGGGAGTTTGAAGTTACCGGAAACGTCCTGAACTATGGTATCATCGGCACGGAACAGCATCCGGATCACGAGATTACAATTTCCGGCGAGCTCCGCAACTTCCGCCAGGTCATAGCCGACATCCTGACCGCGGGTTCCATCTATAGTGACGGCATCGAATCTGAGATTCCCAAAAAACACACACGTGGTTATATCGTTGCCGGAGAGGTCAACGCGGGATCGATCGATAACGTTTCCGGTGTAATTGAGACCAAAGCGCCCAAAGAAACCGGTGTCGGCATTAATGTCACCGGAACGATCAACAACGGAAAAGCCGGCGATGTTTACGCCAGGATCCTTGCCGGCCTTAACGGCTGGATCCAGGCCGCGTCCCTGAACAACATCGGAACCGACCTCGAAAACAGCCTGATCAATGCCGGCAAGATCACTGTGGGCGACATCGTGAACAATGGCGGGATCTCCACCAGAATCGTCGAGGCCACCACCATCACGAACAACGCCACAGGTTTCATCAATGTCAGCTTCATTGATGATCCTGTCATAACCGGGTTGGTGGAAGCCGCCTCCCTCACCGCCGGGACGATCATCAACGGCGGCACCTTCGCTGTCCACAGCGAGGCTGCGCTGCCCGCTACGGTCAATGTCACGTCGTTCGAGAATAGCGGCTTGTTCGATCTGTCCGGTGTCGGCACGACACTGACGGGCGATATCGTCAACAACGCCAGTGGCCAGATCGATGTCACCGGGACCGTGACCGGCACCACCGCCACGATCACGAACAGCGGCACGCTCAACATCTGCAACACTGACGATCTCTCCGGTGCGCTGACCGTCGGCGCGGTCACGAACACGGAAGACGGCACGATCAACCTCAATGCGGGCACCACCCTGCAGGGCTCCACGATCGGCAACGCCGGCACGATCACCGTCGTAAGCGACCATGCCACCATCGAAGGCGCGATCACCAACAACGGCACCATCGATGCGATGATGAGAAAACTGATCGTCGTCGGCGACATCCAGAACGCCAACGCGGACGACGATGCAAATGTGCGTGACAACACCGTGATCACCGCCAGGGAGTTTGAAGTTACCGGAAACGTCCTGAACTATGGTATCATCGGCACGGAACAGCATCCGGATCACGAGATTACAATTTCCGGCGAGCTCCGCAACTTCCGCCAGGTCATAGCCGACATCCTGACCGCGGGTTCCATCTATAGTGACGGCATCGAATCTGAGATTCCCAAAAAACACACACGTGGTTATATCGTTGCCGGAGAGGTCAACGCGGGATCGATCGATAACGTTTCCGGTGTAATTGAGACCAAAGCGCCCAAAGAAACCGGTGTCGGCATTAATGTCACCGGAACGATCAACAACGGAAAAGCCGGCGATGTTTACGCCAGGATCCTTGCCGGCCTTAACGGCTGGATCCAGGCCGCGTCCCTGAACAACATCGGAACCGACCTCGAAAACAGCCTGATCAATGCCGGCAAGATCACTGTGGGCGACATCGTGAACAATGGCGGGATCTCCACCAGAATCGTCGAGGCCACCACCATCACGAACAACGCCACAGGTTTCATCAATGTCAGCTTCATTGATGATCCTGTCATAACCGGGTTGGTGGAAGCCGCCTCCCTCACCGCCGGGACGATCATCAACGGCGGCACCTTCGCTGTCCACAGCGAGGCTGCGCTGCCCGCTACGGTCAATGTCACGTCGTTCGAGAACAGCGGCACGTTCAAGTTTTCCGGCGCCGGCACGACACTGACGGGCGACATCGTCAACAACGCCGATGCCGTGATCGACATCGACGGGACCGTGAGTGGCACCGGAACGTTCACGAACAACGGTACGATCACGATTGACGGCTCCCTGACCGCCAGCGCGATCTCCGGCGGCGGCACGATCAGGATCGCTGTTGAGACCTCGGATCCCATCGCGGTCACGGCCGACGTCTCCGGCAATGTCATCGACCTGGATGTCACTCTTGCCGACCTTACGGAGAAATCCTATCAGTTTGTCGGCGGCACGATCGGCGAAGGCGTCACGTTCCAGGTCAACGGCGCCGTCTACAAAGACGGCGACATGATCGGCGGCACCGACTACATCCTCACCACGAAAAGCGGCACCGGCCTCTGGATGGTCAACGAGGTAACGAACACGCCGGACGACGGATCGAACGACATCCTGTATGACAAAAAGACAAAGACCTGGAACGATAAGAACATCACGGTCAAGACGCAAATCTCCGCCGCCGGCGAGTTCGTCAGTCTCGATGTACCCGGCAGCATTGGACAGTCCGTCAACGGCCTCGTCATGTACAACATGGTCGGCTACAACACGCCGAAATGCGATACCGGCGACACCGCAAGGATTTCCGTCGATGCTCCCGCGAAACTGACGTTCCAGATCGACTCCACCGTTTCCGGCACGTTCTACGTGTACGAAAAGGTTTACGACGAGAAAAAGAAGACTTACGAGCAGGTCCAGGTCGGCAAGGTCTCCGTCAAGACGGACAAGCCCGCGTACCTGAAGAATGTCTGCATCACCGGCGACGGCGACTACTTCGTCCAGATGGCCGCGAACGCCGGCGGCTACAAGAAGGAGGGCGCGGCCGGTTTCTACAACGTGAAGGTCGCCTCCGCAAAGTTCTTCGATGCTGTCGACGACGGCTGGAACGATGCCTATACCGATCCGCTTGTTCAGGCGAACCCGGTCCTCATCAACCGCGAGACCCCGTTCGTCGCCCTCGACGACAACGTCCTGAGCGACAGGGACTGGAACTTCGTCGGCGGCATCACCGACGAGGCCGACTACGCCAAACTCAAGCTTGAAAACTCCGCGTACCTGAGCTTCAACGTCATCGGCGACGCCGCCGCAAGCGACGGTTCCGCGAAGTTCACGGTCTGGCAGCGCAACGGCTCGAAGAGCCTGAAGAAGCTCACGTCCGTGACGCTGAAGGCCGACAACTACGAGCAGACGACCAAGGGCGTGTTCCTTGACAAGGACGGAGAATACTACATCTCCATGGAAAGCACGGATGCCGCGAAAGGCAAGGCCGTTTCCTACAAGTTGGAAGTCAACAAGCTCGACTCGCGCATCTTCGACAGCGCCGACAGCGGCCTGAACAACGAACTGTACAACAAGGCGACAAAGAAACCTTATGATGACGACGGTGTCACGCATCATTACCTCACGAACGTGATTACCGTCGGCAGCAAGGATGTCTGCCTTGACTACGAACCGATCGGACTTGAAGGCTACGAGAACTTCGTCGGCTACGACGACAAGGCCGATTACGCGAAATTCACGGTGACCGAGAAAGGCAAGCTGAGCTTCACGGTCACGGCCACGGAAGGCGCGACGTTCGAAGTCTGGACGCTGGCAAACGGCAAGATGAAGAGCCTCGGCAAGACCAAGCTCAAACTCGACCAGGACGAGATTGTCTGCACCGGTACAGTCTCCAATCTCGCGCTTGAAGTCGGCACGGAATACTACATCTCCATGACGGCGGCGAAGACGACCGCCAATGCCAAGGGCAGCGTATTCTACAACGTCACGGCTACGCTGACCCCGCAAAACGCTTCTTCGCTCGCCATGCCGGAGACGGATTCTGTCGCCTCCGCGCTCGCCATGACGGACGCCCTCAGCTTCGCCCAGTACGATGCGGATGTTCTCGCCGACGCCTCCGCGTCCACCCTCGCGGACCTGAACGACAAGGCCGCCTGGCAGAGCCTGCTGGCGTAATCGACCCGCTCAAAACACCAACAAATCGAGTAGGAGGTTGCCCCTTAGTGGGGCAACCGTCCTCTCACACCACCGTACGTGCCGTTCGGCATACGGCGGTTCAACAAGTTGAGTGAAGCGCGTTGTATCGTCTCAGGATATCGTCATATCCCAAGAGTTCGAGCTGTTTGTTTGTGATGGAGCAGGTCATCGCCCAAGCTCCGGCCATACGCCAGATTCCCAGACGGGAGTTTGCCCATTGCCATGCCTTTGATTCGGGGATGCCGTATCTCTGCAAGTTTTCGGCTCGGCATTTGATGCGTTTCCATTGCTTCCAGATATACGCACGGATTTTTCGACCGATCAGCTCATTCATTCTCTGAATGAAGCTTTTCGCGTCGGCTATGGAATAATAATTGAGCCAGCCTCGCGTGTAGAGATTCAGCTTTTCAAGGACGGTCTTGATCGAACGCCCCTGATTCCGCCTCAGAAGGCACTTGATTTTGAACTTGAAACGGTCTATAGACTTCTCATGGATGCGAATCGAGGCTTTCCCGCCTTTCACTGGTCGCAGAGAGAATCCGAGAAATTTCAGGTTCAAAAAGCTTTAGAAAAATATAATGAAGCAGATAGCAACTACAAGAACCTTTATAAAGATTAATCGTTCTTCCCCAATCCCGGCCTCCCCCCCCCAGCCGACTAACCCCGAATCCAATCGTCCTTCCTGCTCAACCGCTGACTTCCTGCCCGGAGCCTGGCGGACAGGGGGAGATGGACTAAATGTTGATGCAGACCGGGATCATTCCGCGCCGAGGCGTTTGAGCGCCTCTATTGCAAGCTCATTGCCTTGCTCGGCGGCTTTCCGATACCATTTCACGGCTTCAGCATTGTTCTTCTTGACGCCCCATCCGTTATAATAACAGTTGCCGAGCACGAGCTGCGCCATCGCATTGGACTGATTTGCAGACATTTGGAATAGTTTCACTGCTTGTTTTTCATCTTTCTTCACCCCCGCGCCATACAAATAGCACGAACCGAGATGCAACTGCGCCTCGGCGAGGTTCTGATCCGCGGCCTTCCGGTACCATTTCACGGCCTGCGCGTAGTCCTGTTCGACGCCTTCTCCACTCTCATAGCAGCCGCCGAGTATGAATTGCGCCTCGGCGAGCCCCTGATCCGCGGCCTTCCGGTACCATTTCACGGCTTCGGCGTAGTCCTGTCCAACGCCATGACCATCGGCATAACACGCGCCAAGATTCAACTGGGCGCTGGCATTGCCCTGCTCGGCGGCATTGCGATACCAATTCGCGGCCATAACGTAGTCCTGATTGACGCCTTCTCCGGTATCGTAGCAAAAGGCAAGCATATTCTGTGCCATGGCGTCGCCCTGTTCGGCGGCTTTCTTGTAATGCTTTACCGCAGTTTCATAATTCTTTGCCTTATAAGCAGCATTGCCTTTCTGCAAAAGATCTTTCGCGTTTTCCCTGCCGCACGCGGCAAAAAACAGGACGCTCAAGCAAACGGCGGCGAGGGAAACGAACAATCTGCTGATGATTCGTGACGACATACTTTCATCCCTTTCACGTTGTTGCTGATGGAGGGTTTGAGGAATTACAACTTTATTATACCACGCCCCAAGCAAATAATCAAGCGGAAAATGCCGGGAAATCAAGGGAAAACACCAGCTTTCCCGCCAACTTCCTGCCCGGAGCCTGCCGGACAAAGGCGGAAGGATGAGGTTGCTTCTCGGCGCTCAACATAAATTCTCTGCAAATAAGGTACCAGGGCAAAAACAGGCAATATAATCTGGTTCTGTCTCAATGAGCCAGGCCCCCTGTTTTGAGGGTAAAAGAAGCGGTGTTGTGGATTATTGTCTCAATGAGACTGTCCAAAATACCGCGGCAATACTCCATCGACTCCGTCACGACTTGCGTATGGTCACGGTTGCGTGAGTTCCGAGCTCGTTCCGTTCCTTTCGGCGGCCTGTTGAAACGGTGTCCCTTCGAACGCTTCCGGCGCGACGTTCACGCCGGGCGGCAGTTCGACATCCGAGAGGGAGGAGCATCCGAGAAACGCCCCGATTCCGATCTCCGTCACACCGTCCGGGATGCAGATTTTCTCCAATGCCGTGCAGCCGGCGAACGCGCCCCCGCCGATCATCTTCAGACTGTTTGGGAGCTCAACTCGCTTCAGATTGACGCATTTGCGGAACGCCATGGGGTCGATCATCTCCAAGCCCTCCGGGAGCTCGATCGTCGTCAAATTGCAGCATTCCGAGAATGCGGATCGGCCGATTTTCTTCACACTGCCGGGGATCTCGACGCTACGGAGGAAGAGGCACCCGCTTTCAGGAAACGCACTTTCGCCAATCTCCGAGACGCCATCGGGGATCACATAATGCCGGTACATCAGGTACGGCAGCAGTTTTGGATACTTTCCGCTTCGAAAGAGACCATCGAAAACCGGGTCGTACGGTTTGATCGAATGGGAATCGACGACGGTCGTCCCGGGCTCGATGCGGCAGACATGCACGAAATCGGCAATCCTGTACAAAAAAAAGCACAGGAAGGAAAGTGCGATCAGGATAGCGGGATACAGAATCGCAAAACGCACACGGCGTTTCCGCTTCTTCGCGCGGAGCTGTTTGTCGGTTTCGGGAATATGGTTCGTCTCTTCGCTCATGGCTTGTTCTCCGTTTCGGGTTGAGGCGGTTTCGTATTTTTATAGAAATAATATAATGCCCTTTATCCCAAATGCAAGACGAACAAAAGAAAAAACCATGCCGGGCGTTTTTGAGGCATCCGGCACACGGCAAGCAGTGCTGAAGATGTGCGCAGCTTATGCTCGCGCACGGGGAACGTTGCAAACAATGCGCAGTTTGGGAATCACAGTTTTATTATACCACGCCCCATGAAAAAAAGCAAGCGGAAAATGCCGGAAATGCTAAGGAAAGGCCGAAGATAGTTTCCCTGCCGCCTTTTTTCCCTTGTTCTTCCCTTGAAAAAAACAAATTCCGTGTTTGATTATATCCTCTTTTCTTCAATCCCCCCTCAATCCATAATCAACCAAAGAAAGGAATTGGGTAAAATGAAGAAATTTGATCGTGCAACACATGAACGCGTTCTTGCCGCACGGCAGGAAGGCAAAACCCTGAAGGAGATTTCTTCGGAAACCGGTGTCTGCCTGACACTCGTCAAGAAGTGGCTGAAAGAAGCTGCCGCTAAAAATGACGAAGGAATCCAGATTCGCAGGTACTACACACAGGCAGAACGAAAAAAGATATTGGCGGAATATGCCGAGAATCATTCTTCAAAGAAGATATGTGCAAAATACCATATTGTGAAAAGTACGCTGTTCAACTGGAAGAGGCAAAAAAAGGTAATCGCTTCCAGTCAAGCCGGAACAGTATATACCGCTGGAAAACTCCACAAAATGAAACGGGAGCTCACCATCCTTCCGGACTGCGGCGCCATGCAAACACATCTCGTGATGGCTGAGCGGTCGAAGGCAGCGGTCTCGAAAACCGTTAACGGGTTTTTCCCGTTCGGGGGTTCGAATCCCCCTCTCTTCGCCATTTTTTTACGCCGGCAATCCGGAATTCCTCCCCCGGAACACCGCTTCCCCGCACCCTCATCCGTACCATCCAAACAAAAGATTGTCCCCGCCACCCGGAACAAATGGACGGCGGGGACAAGTTCGATTTCTATGCTTTACAGACCGGCAAGGATGCCGCCGGATTCCCCGAGGAGTTTGTCCGAAGCGGAATCCAGGCAAGCGTCCACGGAGGACAGCGGAACGTCCTGGACGGAATCCAGTCCGGCGAAGAGCTCATCCTGCAAGGAGAGATTGCTTTCGGATTCCGGCATTTCCAGTGCGGATGCGACGCCCGTGCCGGAGAAGGATGCGAAGACATTGTAATACACCTCCTTGCCCTTCTTTGCGTCGACGGACTGCATCGAGACGAAATACCGGACCGTGTCGCCGGAGACGGCGTCGATTCTGACGTCGGCCTTGTTTCCCGCGCCGGAGGCATAACCGCCGGAGGGATCGACGATATTTTTGACCGTGATCGTGCCGAGCGACTTCTTCGACCACTTGCCCTTGTTCAGGGTGAGCTTGTAGACGGTGAACTTCGAAGCGGCTTTCTGCGTCCCCCAGGTCTCCACGCTGAACGTGCAGGCGCCGACGTCATCGAACCTGACCTCGGCATAGTCGAATTCGTCGCCGAACCCGACGAAGTTTTCGAAGGTCCTGGAACCGACCGTCCTGCCGACTTCGACATCGTCTTTTTCCGCCGGGACTTCCATGCTGAGGGGGACATTTGCCCCGATGACCTCATTCCGTACGAGCCCCTGCCTGATCTGCGCACCGTCGAGCAGCACGTTGTTCGTGCCGCAGTCGGCGGCGTACACGACGCTGTCGACGCTCACGTTGTACCATGCCGCGCCGCCCTTCGATGCGTTCGTGCTCTGGACCGAAACGTAGTAGCCGGATCCGTCCTCTCTGCCGATGAGACGCTCGAGATTGAGTTCCACAGTGCGCGTCGCGAGGCCCGCCGCCTTCTCCGCCTTGTTCAGGGAGACCGTCATCGACTTGACGGCCGTCTGGCTCCACTTCGCGCCTTTGGTCAGCTTGTAGACCACGAGCTTCACGTTGTCCGTTGCCGTAACCGTGAAGCCCAGTTTCGCGGGCTGGATCACGGACAGCTTCACATAGTCGCTGTCGTCGCCGAACCCGACGAAATTGTTCCAGTCGCCGTCCGTTTCCGCCGCAGTGATCCCGTTCGTGTCGAACAGGACCGCCTGTTTGCCGGACTCGGCGATTGAGAGCGGCAGGAAGTCCTTGATCCTGAGGGACGGCTCCTTGTTGACCAGCAGTGCGCCGTTGTTCCAGCCGTCGTCGCCGTCCGCGTAGATGCAGCTCCGGTTCTTCCCGGCCTCGGTGTTGATCGACACGTTGTAGAACACCTTTTCATTCTTGCTCTTGTTCTCGACTGCGACGTAGTACAGGTTGTCGCTGCCGCCCTCGACCAGCACGGACGCCGTCGATTTGCCCTGTCCCGCCTTGGAGACCGAAACGGACTTCAGTGCCTTCTGCGTGTAGGTGCCGGGCTTCTTCTTGTTTTCGACGAGGCGGTAGAGCGTGAATTTGACCTTGTTGTCGGCGACGACCGTGAAACTCAGCTTCGCGGCCTTGTCCAGCTTGATCCGGGCGAAGTCGGCCTTGTCGGTCACGCCGACGCAGTTGTGGTAGCCGCCGACGTCGACCGAGAATTCCTGGTCCACGAAGATCTCGCCGGAGGCTTCCACCACCTCGTTTACCGAGTCGAGCGCCTTCGGCATTCCGTTCACGAGCAGAGAGTCGTTTTTCCCGTTCTGATCGGGCCCGTCGACGACCGACACGTGGGAAATGTTGTTCACCTCGCAACGGGTCTCGTCGGATTCGTTCCCGGCGGCGTCGATCCCGCGGAAATAGACCGCGCCGTTATCCTCAAACGCAATCGGTCCGGTGTAAGGCTTCCATTCCTCTTCCCCGTCGATGCGGAACACCCGGATGACGGAATCTTCGCTGAAGGTCGCCGTCACGGTCACGGTCCGGTTGTTGACCCTTTCCGTGATGTCCGCGACTGCGAGTGGAGGCGCGGGCAGGATCTTGTCGATGTAGTCCACCACGACGCTCGTGACTTCGGAGACATTGCCGACCGCATCGGCGGCGCGGAAGAACAGCGTGCCGTTTTCCTGCATCAGGATGCCGTCCTCGAACGTATACGCCAGCCAGTTTTCGCCGTCGCGGCTGTATTCCTTCATGACGGAATCTTCGCTGTACGTCGCGGTCACCAGCACATCATTGTTCGTGAGTTCGGTGATGTCGGCGGCCGCGACCGGCGCGGCGGGCGGGACCTTGTCGATGTTGTTCACTTCGTACAAGGAGACCTCGGACGGAACTCCCGCCTCATTCGTGCCGCGGAAGAGCACGAAGCCGTTTCCGGCAAACCTGACGGGCCCGGTGTATTCGATCCAGTTCTCGCCGTCGAGCGAATACTCCCTGCGGGCGGAATCCGCGCTGAAGACGGCGGAGACCAGCACGTCGCCGTTCGTGGCCTCCGTCACATCCGCCGACACGGACGGTTTTTCGGGGATTGCGACGGTGAAGTTCCGGACCTCGAACGGCGTGACGTCCGAAAGATTGCCCGCCGCATCCGAGCAGCGGAAATACACCATGCCGTTGAACGTGAACGGAACAGCGCCTTCGTATGCATGCCAGTTCATGCCGTCGAAACTGTATTCCTTCACGGCGGCATCGTCCGGGAAGACCGCCGAAACGTTCACGGTCCCTTCGGTGAGTCCGGTCGTTTGCACGTCCGAAGCGGCGGACGGGGCATCCGGCGCGACCTTGTCGATGTTGTCCACGGTGTAGCAGACGGTCCCGGAGTAATTCCCCGACAGGTCGGCCCCGCGGAAATACACGGTCCCGTTTTCGGTGAAGACGACCGGGCCGGTGTACGCCAGCCAGTTTTCGCCGTCGAGGCTGTATTCGTTCGTCGTGGAATCCGCGCTGAAGACAGCCGAGACGGTCACGTCGCGGTTGGTGGCGTCCGTTTTGTCCACCAGGATTTCGGGCTCGGCCGGGGGTTCCGTGTCAATGTTGCTGACGGTATAGCTCGTGACCGGGGAATAGTTCCCGACGCTGTCCTTTCCGCGGAAATACACGGTTCCGTTTTCGGTGAAGACGACCGGGCCGGTGTAAGCCAGCCAGTTCTCGCCGTCGAAGGAGTATTCCCCGAAGACCGAATCTTCGCCGAACTCGGCCGTCACATGCACTTCGCCGTTCGTGTGGTCGGTGACGTCGGCGTATGCCTGCGGGTTGAAGGGGGCGGTCTGGTCGATGTTTCTGACCTCATAGATCGCGAAGGAGCTGTTGCCCGCGGAGTCGATCGCGCGGAACGTCACGTCCCCGTTCATCGTGAGCACGACGGCCCCGTCATAGGGCAGCCAGGTGTCGTAGCTGGAGTAACTGATCCTGTACTCGCGGCTCACGGAGTCTTCGCTGAATTCGGCGGAGACGCGCACTTCGCCCGCCGTGACCTCGGTGACATCGGCGGACGCCACAGGCTGGGCGGGCGGGACCTTGTCGATGTTGCCGACCATGTAGCTCGCCTCGGCCGTATTTCCCGAGATGTCGACCGCCAGGAAATGGACCGTGGTGTTCCCGCTCACGGAAACGCCGCCTGAATACTTCGTCCATTCGCCGCTTTCGCCGATCCTGTACAGCGCGGATTCCAGTTCGACGTCGTCGTCGAAATCCGCGGTGACCACGACGTCCCAGTTGGTCGGGGCGGTGGTGTTGGCGCGGATGTTCGAGATGGTCGGTGCGACTGTATCGGGCGGCGGCGCGACGCTGCCGGACACGGTCAGCGTCAGGTTGCCCTCATCGAGGTTCAGACCGTAGGAGGCGCTTCCGATCTGGAGCGACTGTCCGGCCACGACGGTGCCGAGCGTCTTGTCGTGCGTATTCCGGACCGTGATCGAATCGCCGAATCCGTCCGCGCCCCGGGCGAGCAGATAGGTGCCGTTCGTCTGCCCGTCGCCGACGGTGATGACGTATTCCGGCAACCCCGTGACGACCGAGAGGTTGTTGACGATTGCGTTCGGGTTCGGCGCGAGTCCGGAGACATCGAAGTTGAGCACCGCGCCGTCAAGATCGACGGACGCGTGCTCGTCGAACGTCATCCGGCCTGTGACCATGCCGCCAGCCGCAGCATACATCGTACCGCCGGAGCTGACCGTGGTGTTGCTCGCCGTGCCGCCGCTGTAGACGTACATATGGCCGCCGGAGCTGACGACGGTGTTGCGGGCGATGCCGCCGCTGGAGAGGAGCAGGAAACCGCGGTACTGGACCAGAGTGTCGATCATCTGTCCGTTATTTTGCACTTTCGCCGAGGCGAGCACGTCGGAGAACTTGCCGCGAAGCGTGGTGTTGGAGGCCGTGCCGCCGTTGACTTGAATGCTGACCGCGGCATAGTTGGCGTCGTCGGCCTGCGTCACGAGGATGTCGGTGGCGACGCCTCCGCTGGAAACGATGAGGAGGTCCTTGTTGTTGACCACGATGTTTGTCGCCGTTCCCCCGGACTGAATGTACAGGTGCCCCTGGTTGAGCCGGGCGCGTTCCACCCGTCCGCCGTCGTAGACGAAAACGTTTCCGAAGACTTCGGCGGTAAGGTCGTACAGGATCGACCCGGAGTGGAGCGTCATGGACACCACGGTCGCGGTATATCCGCTGATCGTGTTCGGGATGAAGCTCAGGACCGCGCCCTCCTCGGCGACCACGCCGCCGCAGTTTTCGAGGATGTTCAGGGCGGTGCCGCCGCTGGAGACGTAGATCATGCCGCCGCTGTTGAGCGTGACGCCGTCCGCGACGGCTCCGCTGGAGATGTGCGCGAACGCGCCGTTGTTGAAGGTCGTGCCGCTGATCCTGCCGCCGTCGTAGACATAAAAGGCCCCCATTTCGCCGAGCGTGGTGTCGAGCGCGGTGGTCCCGGAGTGGATCGTGGCGGAACCTCCGCTTATTGTGATCCCGCTGAACGTGTTCGGCGCGAAGGTGATGTTTTTCCAGGTGGTGTCCACGTAGCCGCCGTTTTCGAAGAGGTTCGTGACGACGGCGGGATTGGCGATATTGATGATGGCGCCGAAATCGACCGTAAGGCTGTCGATCTGCGCATCGTCGAAAACGAAGAGACACCCGCCGGACGCTACGGTGACATTCTTCGCGCTTGCGCCCGCGCTGAGCGTCATGGAACCGTCCGGGCTGATGTTCACGTTGTCATACGACGCGCCGGGCGAAAGAACGAGCCTTCCTCCGAAGTTGATGTTTGCGCCGGATCCCGACGCGCCGGATTCGAGCAGGACCAGGCCGCCGTCCCGGATCGTGGTCATCATCGCGGTGCCGCCGCTGGAGACATAGAGTTTTCCCATGCCCTTGACGTTCGTGCCGGACGCGGCGCCACCGCCGGAGACGTACAGCCAGCCGTTGAATCCGAGCGTGGTGTCCAGATATGTCTTGCTCGCGAAAACCGCCTTGGAATCGTTTTTCACGGTGAGCCCGCTGACGACGTCGGGGGCGTCCTTGTCGATGTTCGTGATCTCATAGCCGACGATCTCGGACTCGTTCCCCGCGGTGTCGACGGCCTTGAAGTAGACCGTCGCGTTTTCGGAAAAGACCAGTCCGCCGGTGTAGTCCTGCCATTCGCCCGTTTCCCCGATCCGGTAGAGCGTGGACGCCAGCTTCACGTCGTCATAAAACTCCGCCGTGACCGTGACGTCCCGGTCGGTCGGCATAATGT
>Ga0310690_10006955_pt1 | contig 14694 bp, 19 predicted proteins | sample AusTroGonzalo_MG_2_FD_207661 | JGI IMG/M metagenome (GOLD analysis project Ga0310690, IMG submission 207661) | Bovine rumen microbial communities from tropical cattle in Woodstock, Queensland, Australia - Gonzalo_04 (v2) (version 2) | ecosystem: Host-associated > Mammals > Digestive system >...
TCCGACCAGATCAGCCACGTTCACTGTTATCTGCGCGGCTCCGATCTGGGAGACCGTAAAGATCGTCTCGCCTTCGAAGCCGTCATAATCTTTCTCATCCGGACGGAAGAGGTGATAGTCTTCTGCGCGGACAATAGTCAGCATTGTCGTTCCGTTCGTACCGGCTCCGGTGACCGTAGCAGTCATCGGCATCTCTGTCAGCTCATTGCTCACAAGGCTGTTCTGTGTGATGCTTACGCTCACAGCTTCCGCGATATACAACGCGGTCAGATCAGACCATGCAGACTGTGTGCCTGCTGTTGTGGTGATCCGGACAGCCAGGTTGTATGTGAGCCCTGTTGTCCATGCATACTCGAGCTCAAGGCTCTGGTCGACTTCCGTGTGCGCGATCGGTGTATAGACTGTCGTTGTCTGGTTGTTCTCGGTCTCTTCCGTGACAATTGCCACTTCAGCGTAGGCCTGCTCGCTCGTAGCTCCTACACTGTATGCCCATCTGGCTGTGACGGTGTCACCGGCATTGATCACATCCTTGCTGAGTGTCAGCACCGGACGATCAGGCACACTGGTCAGCTCATAGGACACGACCGCCGACCACGGCCCGACTAGCTCCTCTTCGTCCTGTTCTCCGATAAGCCTGACACGGAAGTAATATCTCTTTCCCGTTTCCAGCCCGGCGATCACCCAATTGACCGCATTCCGGTCAGTAACCCTATACGTTGACGGTTCGTTCGTGGACTCCCACGCCTCCGGGAACTCTGACCATGCCAGCTCAGCAGATACTGCCTCAGACCATGACCATGCCCATCCGATCCGGACTGTCTCATCTCTCGGGCCCTCAACGATTGTCACGGATGCCGGAGCAACAGCTGCAATGTCGGAGTCAATGACTTCAGCAGACCTCATCTTCGGATCAATCGTCAGACCACTGCTCGCGCCGACAAATGCATAAGCACCGAAACAGGAAGTTGTCTTACCGATCAGATCCGGAACACTTATCGTCCCCGAGGTCGTACCGTGTGCGAACACCGCGATGATCTGGTCGTTGGACGGATCGTCCTCATCACGATAGAAGATTGCCGTCTTTGCCTTGGTGCAGGTAGTAACCTCCGTGGTCGTGATCGCCACAGATCCGTTAGTGAAGTCAGGTGTCGCGCTGATTGTCGGAGCTTTCAGCGTACCGACCTGCGCAAGAACAGCATTGCTGAACGAGTCAACGTTATCGTGCTCCGTCTTGATCCTGACCCACAGGCACTCATCATCGCCGATTGTATCCGATACGTTTGCAACGATCTTGTCATTGCCACTGGCAGCAGTCAGCTCGATCGCATCTTGCCATCCGGAAGATGGTGCAATGTTCAGGTCTTCGTTCGCCGGTACAGCGATAACATACTCAACAGTCAGCTTATCGATCGGATTCATCCGGCTGTGCGGGGATCTGTATTGCGCGGTGATCTGCGTGTATGATCCCTTGGTCACGGCAGACGCTCCAGTTAGACTCGCAGCTGCTGCCGCGCCGTAAGCATGGCTCGCATATGCCCATGCCGAGTCGCCCGCATTGCCGTGAGACTTGACTCTCACCCACCGGACGAACGCACCTGCTGCAAGATCTTCCGGTTCTTCTGTGATCGTCACAGATCCGGATGCAGCGCTGCCTGAGACAGCTGTCCACGTTCCTGTGGTCGGATTGTTGGTATTATCGCGCCTGAGCTGCTTCTGAATGACTACGTTGTCGAACACAGCCCTGTCATCGGTCTTCGTTGCGGTTGACCAGCTGAACTTACCGCTGTTCGATGAAACCGCTTCGTATCCGATCGTTGGCCTGTTCGGGATGGTTGCCGTCCAGGCTCCGGAGACCGCCCAGTCAGACCACAAAGGTTTTATTGTCTTCTTGCTCTTCTTGTATTCCTTACGCTTGCCTGCCACACGAAACTGCAAGAACGTGACATTTGCGTTGGATATAGAAGCCGAAACAGCCGCAACACCGACCGCTACCTTCGTCCATGCGTTGTCCGCATTCCGGAGACGATATTGCAGCTGCTGACCGTTCTTATAGTCCTTGTCGCCCTGCTTCCACTTGAACGTGTATGTGTTCCCGGAGCGCGTGATTGACAGTCCGGTCGGTTTTACGGTTTTGTTATTGCTTGTAGCCATTATGCCATCCTCAATTCTTTCTTGAGTATGTAAGCAACCTCATGAGCAGTCCGCTCAGCGTTCTCGGACTCGTTAATGGTAAAGTAGAAGTTATTGCCGCTCTGTGCGTGTTCGTCAAGTTCCTTGCCCATCTGTCTCCACATCATATCGAGCGGGACAACTGCTTCGGGACTGGGAGCATCACCGACACCGATTACAGTCGGAGCATCGAAGATGCCGCCCTTAGCGAACCACTGGAGCGACTTGCTGAATACCGGGTAATTTGCCTTTGTGCTTCCATCCGAGGATGAAGCCTCGTGCATACTCACCGAGAAGCTCGGCAGGTAGCCGTGCGGTGTAGGCAGTGTCCATGTAAAGTTCATCTGCCGCTTCCATGTGGAGATCCACGAGGATATGACCTGCGATGTTGCCTGCAGGGATTTTGTGTCTACCGTAGGAAGAACCATCCAGTTCTTCATACCGCTGAAGATGTTCATCCACCCGAGCACGGTCTGCTTCACGAACTCGTTTGCTTCCTGAATACTGGAAACATCCACAGCGGAGATCTGCAACTCAGCATCCGCAAGAGCCGCCGCCATCTCTGAGGTCGAGCCCTGTACACTCTTGACCGCTTCGTTGTCTTCATCGCCGGAGAACAGGCCCTTGACCCAGTTCCATACACCTTCAGCTGCCGACTTCAGGCCATCCAAAGCACCCTGTGCCAGAGCGCCGAAATCAGGCCATGTAATTTCGAAACTGCTGAATGTTGTCTTGATCCCGTCCCAGATGGTTCCGGCAACTGTGGTCAGTGTGTTCCATGCCTGTGTTGCCTGCTCTTCCGTAATGCCTGCAAGAGAGAAGTCAGTTCCCCAACCACTGAAGACACCCTTGATTCCATCCCAGATGCCTTGTGCAATTCCGGTTAAGCCATCCCATGCAGCCTGTGCGATCTCATCCAGAGACGGGAACTCGAAGGTTGATGTAAACCAGCTGACAATCGAATCCCAGATAGTACTGGCAAGCGTGATCAGCCCGTTCCATGCTTCGTATGCCGCATGTGAAAGAGACGGGAAGTCAAACAATGCAGTGAATGCCGAAACTATTGAATCCCAGATACCGGAAGCCACATTGATCAGCGCATTCCATACCTCTGTCGCGCCCTGCGACAATGACGGGAACCGGAATGTCTTTGTGAACCATCCTTTGACATCTGTCCAGATGGTCTCCGCAACCTCAACCAGTTTCTCCCAGACCAGCTTTGCAGCGTTCGAAATGTTAGGCCATGTGAACGTTGTGGTGAACCATCCCTTGACCGCTTCCCAGATTGTGGATGCCAACGTGATCAGCGTATTCCATGCAGTGTACGCAAGCCCTGCCAGATCTGGGAACTCCACATCGCCTGTGAAGATACCGACCACAGTATCCCAGATCCCCTGTGCCGCCGTCTTCAAACCATCCCATGCAGCACTCAGCAGATTAACAATCAACTGACCGGCTGCCGACCAATCGATGTTTGTAACCGCATCCCACAACGCAGAAAGTAGGTCCCCCATACTGGCAACAAACATAGGAATGCCGTCTATTATTGCATTTCCGAGGCTCGTTATCATATCACCGATTACCGGTATGATGTCTGGGATTAGTTCCGCAAGAAACGCAGGTATTTCAACCAAGAACGCAGGTATCGTTTTGACAATATTGCCGACCATTGGCAAAAGGTTTCCGACCAGAAAGGTTTTGATCGTTCCCTCTAATGCCGTCAAAGAGGGCCAGATATTTTCACCAAGCGCCAGATTTGCCATCACATTCGCCGCCGCTGCTTTCATAGCACCAAGCGAACCGGAGAACGTTCCAGACGCTTCCTCTGCCGCAACACCAGTCAGCTCCAATTTTGTCTGAATCTGATGAATTGCTTCATACACATCGCCGAGATTGTCGATGTCGTATTCGACTCCGCTGAACTCCTGAGCATCCTTTAACAGACGCTCCATTTCTGTCTTCGTGCCACCATACCCGAGCTTGCATTGGTGTTAGCTGTACCTTCATCAATTCGCGTTATAAGTACAGATCAGACTATCGCTTCACCCTCTCGGGTGTCCTCTCACTTAGTCGTTCACGCTGCCATTACGCTTGCGCCCTGTCATCCCCGCCGGGAGGTCCAAGTCAATCAGAGAGGATTCGCACATCGCCCTTCATTTATGCGGCGAGTGCCCCCATTGTGTTAAGGTTATCGAGCATGTTGTACTGGCCCTTTGCAAAGCCTTGATAAGCATTCTGAATGGATTCAATTGGAGTACCCATCTTGGCTGCATTGTCAGCCATGTCCATGATGGCAGTGTTTGCTGCTTCAGCTGCTTTCGCTGTATCGCCGCCGAATGCAGATTTCAAACTCGCTCCGAACGACACAGCCTGTTCAGCGTAATCATTCGCCGAGATACCAGCCTTTGCCGCTTCGTATGCGTATTTCTTAGCAGAATCTGCCGCATCGCCGTACAGAGTATCCAGACCACCAAAAGACTGCTGAAGGTCAGCACCCGCGTTCAAGGTGTCAACAAACATCTTGCCAATGCCTGCAGCAACTACAACCTTTTTGAGAGTGCTCATCATGGAAGACCCAAATGAATTACCGGCACTCTTTCCGCTCTTCTCAGCACCGCTGCCGAGAAGGTCTTCCATGTCATTGGTGATGCCTTTCGCGGTTGGTACGATCTGCACATATGCTTTTCCGATTGATGTATCAGCCATGTGCCACCTCACTCAATAGTGCTTTCCGGGCCTTCTCAAATTCCTCAGCTGAGCTAAACCCGACTACATCATTCTTCTTGTCACTATTCTCAAGCGCTTCTCTCACTGACTTCGGACGGTTGCGGTTCTTCTGCCCGTCTTTCGTCCGGCCCCAGAACAGGAGCGCCAGATAATCCGTCATCATTGCAAGCAGTGTCTCCTGTGTATCCAGTTTTCTGCCTGCTGCTTTCATTTTGATTCTGGAATTCCCTCTCAAACCAATAGATAGAGTCGCCACCGTTTGTAATGGCAGCGACTCATAATCATAGATGCCGTATGTTTCGGCGAGGTCGCACACAAGTGCATCCTCGTCATAATCAAGCATGGCTGAGAGGATTATCAGTTTTTTGCTTCTTTCGACTTTTCCTGAAGCACTTTCATGATCTCGCCGACCTCAGTGCCGACTACTTCCACCGGGACCCTGCCCCCGTTCTTTTCAGCCAGGAACTCGTAGAATCTCTCCTCTTCGTCCTTGTTGTTGAACAGGATCGCCACCATGTCGAGGCTTGCTTCGAAAGCATCCTCGCCGTTGTTGGAGTTCGCCCGTCTGATTGCCCTCAGGAACCGGAAGTCCTTAAAGACCTCCGCATCTACCGAAAACTTGAACCCTGATGATGTTGTGCCTTTTACTTTCGCCATGCTTGCCCTCCGTTATGACGATGCGCTGGAGCCGCCGCTCGCACTCTTCTGGATGTACTCGTAGTGAGTATTTCCATCAGTGTCCGGAGCAGTGCCGATGGTTACTTCGTAACCGACTGCATCACCATCCGCATAGGTGATCGTTCCGACTTCGGCAACCTTGCCGTTCGGTATCACGATCCTCTTCAGAGCGCCTCCTCTGAGCACCATATCGATTGCCCAGACATACTCGGTCAGATCCTTGGTGTTTGCCTTGACGGTGATTCCGGTCGACAGAGCGCCGGTCACGTTCGCATCGCCATAGATGGTCTTCAGGACATCAGCATTCAGAGCCTCGATCAGCGTGAAGCCGAACTTGTCATCCTTGGAGCTCTGGACGGTGAGAACTGTCTCGCCGCCCCATGCCTTAATGTCATCAGACTCCGGCGAGTTGTCGTTTGTCAGACCGTCTTCGGAAACATAGCCGAGGCACACAAACGAGCTCGCCAGATCATTGGTCGCGTTTGTCGGGAGAGTTGTCCCAAGCGGAGCCCTGAATATGGCACCGCCGACTTTCGGCTTGCCAGCCGTTACATTAGTACTCGTATTCTGTCCAGTACCATTAGCCATTGCCTACCTCCTCGTAGTACGTAATAACAAACACGGCCTGATAGCGATAATGCTTCAGAGCCGTGTCGGTATAGTTATAATCACTGTTCAGTTCCACCCTGCTGATGTCATCACGCTCGATGATGTTTGCCATCGCCGATTTGACCAGTTCGTTCAGTGTAGCCGCCTCGTACAATGACGGAGCGTAACTCTGGATTGCGAACGTTGCCTTTGTGATCCTGTTCAGCTGAGAACTTCCAGTTTTGTCGATAACAACAAATGAACCAGATGCGTCTTCAGGCATCTCCATGTAACACTGTGCTGAGAGCGCCGAGTTGAGATACCCGAGAACAATCGTCTCAATCATGGCTTGTACCTCTCACATTTATACCGTTTGTTCCATATCGATGGGTTATTCGCATCAATCCATTCTTCCGGGAGACTGTACACTTTCCATGTCTCTCCGAAGAACTTCACTCTCCGGTCTGTCCATGTGTGCGCGTCCCCCTTCGGCAAACACAGATAATATTCCAGATGCTTACCGTTGAGATTCATCTCAGAGATGATGTCTTCCGAGGTAGCCGGGTAAACAAGCACGTTGTTCACCGCGACTTCCGTCTCCGCGTACACTGGACGGTTGAAAGCGTCCGTTCCGGATGATGCCTGATTCCGCACACACAAAACCACCGTAATGCCCCGGATCATTCGACCACCTCCAGAAGAGGATTGGCGACTCCGATCGCATTGCCGATTCCGAGCAGTTTCTTCTCAGTTCTGCCAAGATATAACTCGCCAGTGCTGCCGCCGCTCATCGTCCATGACTGGGTGTATGGCCCGGCTGTCATGGTGCCCTGTGTCGAGCCGATCGGGACGGAATCAGTGCCGGTTCCGAATGCCCTCCGGATGATCCGACACGAAACAACCGCTTTCTGCTCTCTCGAGGCTCTCGGGTTGTATGCGTCAATAATCTGTCCGGCTTCTTCGAGCAAAGCCTCGCAAACGGCCTCTTCCTCAGTTGTCAGCTTCCGGAACCCGGCTTCAACCAGTTTTACGCTTGCGTAGATCATCCGGATCACCTCATTTCCGAGTCTTCTTTACGGTGGTCTTCTTCGCGGGAGCAGCAGCTTTAACAACAGGTTTCTTCTCTTCAACCATCTTGTGTCCGGCTGCTTTATACTCATCCACACGATCCTCCGCTACGAACATCTCATTGCCGGTGTATCTGTTAATGAATTTGACCATGCTTGCCTCCTATTCGAACTGATAGTAGCGTGTCAAATGCCCGCACTTCACACGAGGCTCCACATATATGTCCATGCCATAAAAGCGAGCATTCTGGCAGAAGTAATAGTCCTCTGACAGAGTGCTGCCATCAGCGTTAGTCACATACTGGAACCACGGATTCTGGAGCCGTGTGAACACGGTGTTCTTCACAAGCGCACAGGCAAACCCGCCGCCCTTTACAAGCGTCCGCTCTTCCGGGAGATCCGAATAGTAATAACTATCGTGGTACGCTTCAGCGCCGAGTTTGATGATTGCGGTCTTTCCCTCTTTCGTGTTCTTGCGCGGGCACACACCGAGAACGATGTCTGCCGGAGGATCAAGCATCACTTCCAACGTTTCAGGCGGGATGAGCGTGTCACTGTCCACCATGAGGACATAATCGAACTGTCCCTGCTGTGCCAGCTTCACGATCTCATTCCGGGCAACTGCCACATCATAGCCCTTCACAAAGTCGAACGTGAGCTCATGCTCTGACTTCAAGTTGTAAATCGCCTTGAACACTTCCGGCTCGATCTTCTCGAATGTTGGTACTGCTATCAGTATTCTCATGTGTTACCTCAAGACGCGTGAGTCCTTGTGAGTTTGTTGAACGCTGCCGTCATAGCAACGAATCCGACCTCGATCTCTGCCTTGACTGCGAACATGTTGTGCTCCCACAGGTTGACAGCGCTGTCGTTGATGGTCAGGGTTGCCTGATTGCTGATGTCGATCTTGACACCTTCGACAGTGCCATACATCGCCTGCGTCCAGTCACCTGCAAAGCCGAGCGTATCAGCCTTAGCTGCGATAGATCCAGATCCGGAACCGGAAGCAGCATTGCCTGCACCATAGACTCCTCTGGAGTAGTAAACCGGCAGGCCGAGCAGTCTCGGGATCGCGCCTTCTGCTACGTTGTTGATGAAGATAGGACGGTTGTCCTTGTCCAGTGCTGACAGCATCTCGCCGCGAGCCTGGGGAGACATTGCAAAGCCGTTCATGTCATAGCCCTGAGAAGCGATATCGATGTCAGCTCCAACCAGAGCCGCATAGAAGCCGCCTACTCCGCTCGCGTTGGTGTCGATTGACTGAGCCGTGCAGTTGGTCAGTACATCGAATCCAGAGCCGGGAGCGGTACCGGTGAATACGGTCGTATCAAACTTCTTTGCCAGAGCGCCCGGGAGTCTTGCGATCAGAGCGTCATACAGCGCAGCTGTGTCACGTGCGAACTCATCAGAGAACGGAACGATGACAGCCAGCTTGTACGGGGTCATTACCTTTTTGCTGAGGCCAGGATTGGACTTCGGCTTTGCATCGGTCTCAGCTACCCAGTTCGCTTCCGGATCAGAAGTGATGACCGGGATAGAAACTCCGCGACCCGGCAGAGCGATCTGCCTTGCCAGTCTCATGACAGCGGACTCTTCCTGTGCTTTCTGAATGATTTCACTTGCTACTCCACCCGGGAGTTCGATGTTACTTCTGTTTGTATAAATTCCAGTTGCCATAATGAATTATCCTCCATTAATTGTTTTGAACCAGTCAGCAAACTGTTCTCGTGTGCTGCCTGATTTAATGTTTCTGACCTCTCCGGCATCCCGTATGGACGGGTATCCTGTCGGTTTCGCGAAAGACATGATTGCCTCGGCCTGTGCCTTGCAGTCCTCTTCCGTTTCACCTGTCAGCAGGTTCGCCGGTACTCCGGTCGTTGTTGATACTTGCTCGCGGATCTTCCGCACGGAGTCAGCCTTGAGCATTGCGTCCAGCTGCTTCTGGAGCGTGTCGGCTCTCTCCGTTACCTTCTGGAGTTCCGACTTCTGCGCCTCCTCAGCTGCGTCATACTTCTCAGCTTTTTCCTTGTAGGTTTCGAAATCCGCGTATTTGTTGCGCTCTCTCTGGAGACGGTCACGGACGATTGCGTCCAGCTCCGTCTGGGTGAAAGTGCGCTCCGGCTCTTCAGCCGTAGTTTCTAGGGTCTCCTGATTCACAGTTTCTTCGTTCATTACCTTCCTCCTATTGAGTTGAAATCCTCGTTTATGGCACGAGTTGCCAATAAAAAAGCACCTCGTGAAAGGTGCTAATCTACCGCTATGCTGTTGAATATCTGTGCTTCATCCGGATAGTCGATGTCGCAGGTGTAATCATTGATAGATACATAACTTCCGTAGTCGATCCGGTTTAGATCACCCCCTTTGATCACGTTCCACAGTTCCCATGAGATCGGCTTTCTTCCGAACCGACCCTCCGTGTAATATCGTTTCACTTCTTCGATAGATCTCCGGAAGTGTTCCTGATTTGCTACCTTGAACGCGAACGGCTCAGCATATCGCTTGTGGTAATCCGGCGAGAACGGTGGAGCTGATGCAAAAAACATCACATCTCTTGTATCTGTGTGGATAATGGTTCGTATTGCCTCCGGAGAGAAAACCACATCCCCAAACAAATAACAGACAGGCTCATTCGTTGGATAAAACCCATCTGCCCAGTATCCTGTGAAGTTGTGGAAGCCTGTTGCGTTGTAGCCGTTCTCGTGGTGGAGGACAGGAACTCCGAAGTGCTCGAATCTCGCATCATTAGAACTGATCGCTATGTCCTCTATCCCGTTCTCTTTCAGTAACCGGATCGTCCGCGCTACTATCGGCTCACCGCGTATCTCAATAAGCTGCCTTGGCACAGACCATTGTGTGTATGTACCGCCGCACATGATGATGTATTTCATCGAACCTCTCGCAAAATATTTGAAAGCGTACAGTCAGTATCAAGCAGGGCTCCGGATGACAGGTTCTTGTACCATGCCGGAGTCCACGAGTTATGCAACATCAGCAGGTCAGTTGAATGAATATCGGACAAGTGATAGCCGCTCTCAAAATAAAACTTCTTGTATTTCTCATATCTCTGGATCGGTTCGTCTATCATGTATGTCTCGGGCCAGTAATCTTCTATTTGATGAATCCTGACTTCCTTATGCTCTTTCACATAAGGATCTGAGAATGCATTGACGAATGTCGCCCAGTATGTCGGCACTTCCTGTCCGTAAATAATCTTGTCTTGGTATCTTGCCCATTCCACAAACAGATCTGATTGCGGTTCCGAATACAAAAGCCCAGCTGATGATGTTCTGTCATCAGGATCTCCGACCAGATCTGTGTCGGGCAGCTGCCCTGTAATCATGATCGTGTCTGCATCTAACCAGTAACCGCCCTGATCACGGAGCACATGCACTCTGACGCAATCCGCAATATGAGGAAGCGTAAACCTCTTGATCCGATCAACAGGCAGATCCGTGTAATTGTTTATGGTTTCATAATTCAGCACCGTGAACGGCACTTTCCATGTCTCCATGCATAGCCTGATATAATCAGGCATCTGCCCTTCCCAGAATGTGAATACGTTCATGCATTCTCCTCTGCATACTGCTCTCGCCGGATCGCGTTCAGTTTGTCTTTCCAGTTCCCGCTCGGATCTGCATCGTAATAGATCTTCTTGTATCTGTTTGCGTCATACCCTTCTACACCCTCATTCGGGCTGAAGCGCACAATGTACTGGCAATCACAGTTTGCATGGATGTGTGCTGCATGGTTCCTTGCGTTCGGGCTTGCGGATTCCCATCCACGAGATGCAAGCATCAGACAAAATGCGCAGGTGCTTCCAACCGGCACGAATGCCATCTCAGCGTGATCACGGCGAGCGTTCTGCACCATTGTATCGGCTCCGGCCTGCTTCACCAGTCTGCCGACTGCATCCGCAACCTTATCCTCGGACTCATTCAACGAGCCCTGCACAGCACCCCATGTCTCATCGAGTGTTGCCGTCTCTGCCGGGATTGCCGGGAGCACGTTCGCGCCCTGGTCTTCCGCGAGCATGTCATATAACAGGCTTGCGAGCTCACTGGATGCTCCTCCGTACGTAGTGGCGAGTCCGTGAGCATAATTGACAAGGGCTGTCATGTTGTCGAACCCGAAGCGGTCAATGTACTTCTGCATCTGGTCAGCCGCCGCTGTATTCAGTTGCCGCATCTTTGCGACATATGCATTAAACGTTGACTGGTTCAACATTTCCCATCTCCGTCAGAAGCTGTCTCGCCATTACCCTCGATTCCTGAGCCTTGATCCGGCGAATGTCAGCCTGATCGAATCCGATCATCTCAAGGAACGTGTCAGTTGCGGCAAATGCCTGCCGGGCAGCTGCAATCTTCACCGCCGCGTCCGCTGTCATTGCCACAGACGGCATTGCCGGGTTCTTGAAGTGTGCCATCACACTCATCTCATCCTCAGTCAGCTCGTTCAGACTCACGTTCCGGATGATAGCCTGTGCCATCATTGCGATCATCTTCAGGGCATCACCGTTACTGCTGTTCAACTGCTCAGCCATCAGAACCAGCGTCTGTGACTGTGCAAGGATCGCATCCGAAGATGTTGGATTCGCGTCATTCACAACGCCTGTGTCAGTCACAGACAAGCCGGTTGCTGCCGAAAACTGTGTGGACAGTAGACGGATCATTTCAACGTGCGGTGAGATGTTGCCCTGCTGAAGCTGTCCGAACTTCGGATCGTTTCCGGTCTCCGGATTGGAGGTCGCTGCGATCATCGAACCGACATAGGTTCTGAACTTCTGGGAGATGACTGCATCGAACTGCTCATCCGTTACACCGAGCAGATACTTCTGAGGACTGGTCGCAAACTCCAGACCGATAGTCGCGTTGGCGATCGTCCGCACATAACCGTTGATCAGTTCGCGGACTGGTTTTTTCAATCTGGATCTACCGAACGGTTTCGCGGGTGTAGAGTTCCAGATCATCGGCTCCATGAGTGGCCTGCCCATCTTGTGGGTGTAGCGTTCCATCGACCAGATGTCATTGAGCTTCCGGAACATGATCACGGAGTCATCCGTATCGAACCGGATCACAGACGGTGTGAAGGTCTGCCGGAGCACATCATCACGAATGGTGTCGATGATGGACAGCCCGCACTCGATCCGGCCCGCTTCACCACTCCACAAACCGGCAGCTGTCATCGGGCTGTGGAACCGGATGCGGCATTTGATGTCCGGATCAGCTGACAGTGTGGCGAATGTACATCCATACTTCAGCTCGTCCTTGCAGGCTTTCGCGTACTCCGACAGAAGACGGTTCGCGACAAGGATCTCTCTCATGGTGTCCGTGTCCGTGCCGTCACTTCCGACAAAGCCGTCAAACATCGACCGGGACGCAAGCACATCAACTGTCTTTGCACCCCACTCGCAGCCGATCGACAGCTTCTGGAAGCTCTCCGGAATCGCAATACCGAGATTCACTTCCTGAAGTGTCACGTTGCCCTCGTAGTATTTGTTTTTCTCCGCGTTCTTCCAGACATGGTAGTTATAGACATCTACCAGATCAGACAGCTGTCCCTTTTCCTTGTCCGTAAGTCCATTCAGTCCGCAAATTACTTTACTCAGAATCATTATCCGACCCTCATCTTCCTCGATGGATCTCTCTTTGTTGTCTTTGCTCCCCACAGTGCCAAAGCAGCCGCCTCGATCGGAGCGCTGTCTTCACCGCCGAACCCCCAACCCTTACCGATCGGGCGCTTGATGGATGACAGTGCGCTGTTCCGAAGATCTTCTTGCAGTGCGTACCATGTGAATGATTGATCCGCGAGTCCGTCCATCAGGACACTGACTGCTGCGATCATGTCGTTTGCTGATGCTCTGATCACAGAGCCCTTATACTTCCATGTTTCCGAGATGCGGTCTATCAGCAGGTCAACTCCGTTCCGACCGTCCAGAACGACACAGGATGCGCTGTCCGCTCTCGGGATCAGCCAGTCCGCAAGCCATTTCGTACCATATCCGGCAGGCTTCCGGTCGATCAATGTTACCCGTGCGAGCCCGTCTTTCGGGATCACGGCACCGCACAGCACAGCCTCGGAACCGTCTATCGCAAACTTCACTGCATAAGCGGTCTTTCCCTCCGGCTTTGGTGCCATTGAGGCCCTGTCATTCCACAGGTCGGCATCTATCGCCGTCTCAATTTCCTGAGTGATAACGGGGCTCCACCAGCCAAGACGCTCCCGGGCGAATGTGTCTGCATCCATCTGCTCCCACTCGCTCTCAATCGTTGACAGCAGTATTCTCCGACCAAGTGCCGGATTACATGCCGCCCAGCGTTCACGCTCACTCACGTTCCCTATATCTTCAACTGAATACTCGAACCATGCGGTTCGTTGTGTTTGTCCTTCTAAAGCCTTATTACGAATACCCCGGAAGACGATTCCAGGCGCTGTCGGATCTGGCGGGGTTCCGGTGTAAACCGTCTGAGGATTCAGGCTTGCTGATATCGCCGGTAGGAATGAAGCCTGTGCGTTCTCATCGATTTCCTGTGCCTCATCAATGATCAGCAGATCTCCGTGCTGACCGCGACCACCGTTCCGTGTCCGTGCGAGGAACTTTATCCGCGCTCCGTTCTTCAGGAGGATCTGTTCTCGCCCGAGCGCCGTCTTGATTTCCTTAACGTGCTTTACTATCTTCGGGTGCTCGAAGAACTGTCGCATCTCTTCGAACGTTTCTGTTGCTGTCTTCTGAAGATGCGCGGTAAATATGACCTGCTCACCATATAGCAGCATTCCGGCGATTGCCCGGCCTTGCAGAAGCAGTGTCTTCCCGTTCTGCCTTGGGACTGAGCCACCGCATGTCGATGCCGCCCACTTGCCGGATGGTGTCCTACCGAGCCAGTCATCGAGAATATCACTCTGCCACGGATCAAGCGTTAAGCCTCCGATCCGGAGCAGCTGCGCGGCCTGAAGCCCATCACTCTTCTGGTAGTTCGGCGAGATCCTGACTGTTGGTTCCTGACAACCCATTAATGATGTCGCTGATTTCGTCTTGCTCATCTATGCTTTCTATCTCTTCGATCTCTCGGATCGTCTCTCTGTACTGTCTGGCAATCGCTGCCATTGACTTGATGTCAGATGTGTTCAGCGCATGCTTCAGCTGCGCTTCCAGTTCCTTCAGCTTTTCCAGTCTGGTCATTTGCTCATCGACAAGCCTGCCGCCCCCAGTGCTTTCAGTAGTTCGTTGTTCTTCGAGTTTTTGATTGCGCTGTCTTTGTCTGCCGGGTACACGTTCGTCTGTGCGATATAGTTCATTACATGGGTCGCCGTATTGTAATTACCGTCTGCCGCACCAGCTACAGCCGCACCTGCTGCCTCCAGAGCGCCTTGTATTTCGGCTGATTTCATCAGTTTATTCAACCCTACGAGATCCAGTTCAAACTTCACTTTAGCCATCTAAAAAATCCTTTGTGTGTAAATTGGCGCT
>Ga0310690_10006956_pt1 | contig 14692 bp, 9 predicted proteins | sample AusTroGonzalo_MG_2_FD_207661 | JGI IMG/M metagenome (GOLD analysis project Ga0310690, IMG submission 207661) | Bovine rumen microbial communities from tropical cattle in Woodstock, Queensland, Australia - Gonzalo_04 (v2) (version 2) | ecosystem: Host-associated > Mammals > Digestive system >...
ATTTCCAGTAGGTCGGTCACAAAAAAGCACTATACCCGGGCTATTTTTCTGTTAAAATTCCCAATTTTTCTGTTAAAATCCGTTAATTATGATGTTTCTCTCTATTTTTCTTGGTTTTCCTCTATTTTTCTTAATCATGCTTAATTTTGAGCATGATAATGCTCAATATGTACGTTTATACTCAATCCATATTGGTTGTCCTATGTCGTGAGCTGTCTTTAACATTGGATATAGCTTTTCGAATGCCTTTTTACTATCGAGTACTTTACCTTTCTCTTTGTTATATCCTACAAGTAGACAACCTTCAGTATCTTCTGCTGTATTGCCTGTATGTATCAATATTCCACTGAATCCTTTTACATTATAAAGACGTGGTAGTTTGCCACCACATATACGCTTGAAATAGCTAGAATTAGAATACTTATATGATATAACATCCATTAATACTCTGTATTTTCCAGTTGGTATTGCTGTCTTACCTTTTAATTTATGTTTAAGTATCTCAGCTTCAGACATTGAGTCATCTAACATTCTATCTGTATCTTCTAACGCATCGCATATGTATTTTCCATCTGCATATACCTTAGCTATAGTATATGTACTGCATGTATATATTCTTTTTACTGTTATTAGCATGGTATCATATTGTGTTTTTATAATATAGCAAAAGGACAGTATTAACTGTCCTTCCACCATTGTGTACCATATATATGTTTACAAATACCACACCATTTTTGAGCTACACTATCATAATCTGATTCTATTTTTGCATTATTATATTTCTTTATAATATCTGTTTGTTTGTCATTATATGCAACTGAATTGTTACTAAATTTAATGAACATATCTAAACCATCATTGAAATGGTGAAACTCACAAGCAACATGATACCAAGTTCCATATCTAGTTGTTGGTGTTGTATTCATGTTATCAATTGAATAACCATGATTTAATAGCTTCCATATTGCTTTTCTAACTAAATCATCATTATTAGTACTTGTTATAAACGTCTGTTTCTTTTTAGTTTCTTCAATTGGTGGAATATATTTTAATTTCCAAGCAGTTATTTCAGTATCATCTGACTTAATCCATTTTGTTGCTTCTTCATCATAACCAACAAATCTTTTTCTTGAAATATTGTTGCATTGAGAATCGATTGTTATTCCAAAAAGATTTTTCCAAAGATCTACGATGTACTTATAATATTCTTTTGTATATTGTCCTTCTTCAACAAGAAGTAATGCATATAGACCTTCTCCTGATATTGACTTAAGTACAGCAAATACATAAGGCAGTTCAAATATCTTTTTTCTTATTTCATTCAAGTCAATATCTTTGTTATCTGACTTATCTATATCTACTGACATTATGTTTGACCATTCAACTGTACTATTATCATTTATTTGTCTTATTGGATATGTACCACTAACAATCCAATTAGGAAACAGTTTCTTTCTGTCTTTATACCTATCAGATCCATATCCTAATGATCTTAATTGCATTATCTTTCCTTTCAATATGTCTGGAATTGTAATAAGTAGATCATATACAGTCTGTGTTGTTTGAACATATTTGCCTGTTGGATCCATTCCATCAATTGAACATAATAACGTACATTTCTTATTTAATATATCTTTTGTCTTCATTTTGTTACTTTGTTACCCATTTTACCTGTTACCAAGCATATCTGGTAGTCTATTTTTATTTTTTATTTTTACTTTTACTTTTATTTTTTATTTTATTATTTTTTAGGTAACAAAGGTAACAAAGTAACAAAATAAAATAAATAGTAATAAATAGTACCATTCCAGAACATTTTCTTTGTTACTTTGTCTGTTACCTAAATGCATTTGTTACCTAATCATTTATAAATTCAGGTTGATTTTCTATCTGGACACAAGTTAATTGTATCTTTCCATCATATCTGTGTCGACTAAGTTTCTTAACTTTGAACCCTTGAGTGTGCAAAATTTGAATAATTCTGTCAGCACTTCTTTTTTCAGGTAACACACTGTTTATCCAAGAAATAGGAATTATTGATATATAATGATAGTTATCTTCATTACTTATAAAATGATTACCATCATGTTGTTCATATTCTCTACCATTAATTGCATTGATGAATTGATTTTCATTTAAGAATTTTTCATTTGGTAGATAATATTTGTTTATAAATATACTTGTTACTTTTTCAACAATAGGATCTTCAGATGCTTTCTTATATTTCTTTTGAAGTTCAATTTCTTCTTGTTTAAGTTCTGGTTCCCAAATCCAAAGTTTTTGTTCAGGATCTTGTTTATAGACATAATAAGCTTCTGCATAAAGTTGTTCCTTAATATTATTTGGAATATCAAATATTTCTGTTTCAGGATTTACTTTGACAATCCAGAATCTTCTTTCATCAAATGCTGCATCATCAACCAACATATTATATTGGTTAGTTGTTGCACCTAATACATAAGTAATTTCAAAGTTCTTTTCATGCTGCCATTTAAGTGCAGCAGTTCTTGCTTGTTCAGTTATAAATGATTTGATTTTACCAATGTCTCCTTTATTACAAATATCATCAAAGTCATCAAAGGTCATTATCATCTTGCCTTTTGTTGCATAAATAAGATTATTTAAGTCTTTCAAATTATCAGGAACTTCATTATAATATTTAATTCCGTTTATAGATCCAAGCCAATATAACAATGATGATTTCTTTTTGCCTTGTTCACCTGCTAATATAAGCATTGAGTCAAATTTAGCACCTGGGTTGAATATTCTTTTTATCAATGCAATCATCCATCTTTTAAAATATATTCGGTTAAGTTTAGTATCTTGTGCTCCATAATAGTCAATAAGGAATGTTTCAAGACGTTCTTGACCATCCCATGTTAAACTATTCAGCCAATTTTTTATAGGATGATATTCGTTATTATTTAATGTTTCTTGAATTGCTTCTTTAATGTCTTGTCTTGGACACCATTCTCCAAAATTACGCTTAAAGAAATTGAATATTTCAGCTGGTTTCTTATCTTCATCATATTCTTCATCAAAAAATTCATTTTTCTTTGTGAACTCATTATATCTCCAATTGTTCAATTGTGGATGATATTTGAATAATGCATCTAAATTCTCTTGAATATGCAGAATACTTGACAAATTATTTATGAACTCTTTAATTTCTTTTATTTCATATAATACATTACCATCTTGTGTTTCTGAGGTTTCAACAGCATATAGAACTTTCTTAAAACCCCATCTACAATATTTTCTCCAATCTTCTTCTTTTAAGAAAACATTATGTTTTGTGTTTTCATTAGCTTCGATTTCTTTATATTCATCTTCCTTAATACATTGTATTTTATTTTTTAATGCTTCTGCTTTTGTTGTCTTTTTGCCTACTTCAATTAAATTATCCTTCATTGTTCATATTACATATATTTATATCATTCATTTTTAGTATATGCATTATAATATCAGTATATCCAGGTTGTTGTACATAATCTTCAAACCAGTCATTAACTAATGCACTTATACATTCACATATACAGTCAGCATATCTTTTATCTTTAACAATTGACATAATATGATCATAACAATACCATAATTCATTTTCTGTATAATCACAACCTGATGATATTTTGTTAATTCTTACATTATGATTATCACTAAAATAAAGTATTTCTAATTCACTATCGTCATAAAGTGTAATTATATCTTTCATCATTTATAATATATATTTTTAATGTATTCATAATGTTTTTCATTAACATCAAGGTCACGATTAATATGTTCTATTGCACGTTCATATGCTTTTTTATGAATAGGATAAAATATTAATTGTGTAGCATCTAATCCATCTAATACAGATTGAATTGGAAGATCTTCAAAATTTCCTTCAACAGTATAATCATCATATTCACCTGCTACTTTCCAAGTATAATGTACTCTAAATGAATATTCTCCGTTTGCATATATATTTATCCAACTGAGAATAAATTGGTCCCATGTCCCATCTTTGTGTTTTTCTGTTTCATAATTGATAAATTTTTTAATGCTGTTAATAGTTTCTTTTCTTAGTTTCATTTTATTATAATAATATTTTTATGTATATGATTTAACCTATACTATCATACTAAGGTTTGGTTCATTTATGCATTATCTATTTCTTTCCACATTATTTCTGAACCATCAATCAATTCAATTGTACATATTCCATTGTTTGTAGCTACTGCATTATGATGGTCAGCTGCCCATTTTGCTGATACTGGTGCAATCCCCAATAAATTTCCTGCTTTGTTCCAACTTGAAAAATATTTTGCTGTTCCGTCTTCAAGTTTAACCTTTACTAATTCGTTTGTCTTTTTTCTTTTCATAGCTTTGTAAATATATTTTTAGTTTTAATATAGTTAATAATAAACATTTGTTAATGGAATGAATAAAAATTAGAGATTATTTTAGCAATAATCCCTAATTTATACATTGTATAAATAACAATAATATATTAATTTCTTAGAAACCTTTTCTTAATTGTAATATCCTCTACACGGGTTTCTTTGTCATTACTTATAATATATATTCTATCATAGTTTCCGTACTTTAGAAGATGATATTTATATATTGTCGTGTCTTTGAATATGATCTCTAAATATTTTCCACCACGATTTTCATAATCTTTGTCAATATTGATAGTCTCGACATCATCATGAATGATTGTGTAAATTTGTTTATCATCTAAATTGTCATAGTCCATATTGTCGCCTTTCATAATCTTTTCCAACTGTCTATCTAATTTTTTATTCTCATTGACAATATTCCGTAGTTCAGCAGTAAGTTTCTCAAATCTCCGATGTTCATTATCAATCATCATATCACCTTTTTTCTCAGTTATCTTGCCTTTTACAATACGTTCGTTTATTCTGTCAATGATGTCATTAATCTCGTCAATATCTTCTGTTATCTTCTGTGACTTCTGGTTATTACGTTCCATCCTGTTTGTAAGTTCTAATAATGTCTTTTTACGTACTGACCCCTTCATCTTGTCACGGTGTTTGATTACAGTATAATATACCAATGAATCCATCAAGTTCATATTGACTAACATTAGTTCAGTCTTCAAGAATCCGTCATGTGTACCGTATGACATCTGGCTTACCATTGGTGCTAATATATGTCCATTCAGTTTCCAATGTATAAGACCCTTACAATAATATATATTAGTATTGTTTGTCCTTATCTTCTTCTTACGTTTCTGTGCTGCCTCGAACATTTCTCTTGATATGATAGCAGGATATTGATAATTAGTGGTACGTTCTCCTGTATATTCAGGTTTCTTAATCATGTCTGCTATCATACATCTTGCAGTCTCATATCCAGAATATCTTAATAGTCCTCTGTCCATCAAATCAATTGCAATGCTACGAATAGATTCATTGTTCAAGTATCTTTCGAATATCTCTATTACTGTTTTCTTGTCTTGTTCATCAATTTCTATTGCATCAGTATCTTTATTTACTTTATAACCAAATAGTACTGACCCACCAATATATTTGTTTTCCATCATCTTCTCTTTACGTCCACGAGTCATTCTTGCTTTTGTCATTCTTGCTTCTTCTTTTGCCATTGTCGCAAATATAGACAATACAAGTTCTGCAGTTGCATCAATTGTACCATCATCTTTCAATAATGTGAACTGTGGAGTAATGCAATGTAGGTTGACATTATGACTAACTAAATAATCGACTTCTCCATGCAGTATTGATGGTTGTCTTGAAAGTCTTGAAACTTCCCAAATGAATACCATGTCATATTGTTCTGTCTCGATATGACGGTGTAGTTCTAACAGTGTCTCACGTTCTTCAATGTTCTGTTTTAAACCTGACTCTTTGCCTTTGATTATTACTACGTCTTTATCAGAATAACCGTAACGACGTGCTTCTTCAATCAACCTGTCTAACTGAGAATCTAATGACTGCTGTTCAGTTGAAACTCTTGCTAAGATAATTGCTTTCTTGTTCATATTCCTTTAAGTTTTTGCAAATTTATATAATATATTGGAAATAACAACAAGATTTACATTATTTAACCAGAATTACTGTTATGAAAAGTCTGCTAATACGGAGTTTCCATAACAGTAATACAAGACAAAAAACATCCTCTAGCATCATCAATATTTCCAGCTGTTTAGTTATTCAGCTTCTTATTTCAATGATGCTAGATGAAAGTCTAGAGTAGCCAGTGGGCTTAGAAACCTATTATTCTGGGTACCACTCTAATTCTTCTGTTTCATTACAATCTTCTAATGCTTCTTCATCTTCATAGGTTCTGCATCTGCTCCATTCAAGCATAGCTTCACCGCCATCATCTTCTTCCCATTCAGAATCTTCTAACTGCTCTTTTGCTTCTTCAAAAGAGTCTGCTTCAACTTCACAACGGAAAGTGTAACTTAATGCCTTTTCAAAAACGTAAATCATAACTTTATAAATTTAGTCTTGCAAATTTAAGAAATTGTTCTGATAGTTAGAAAAGATTTGGTGAATAATTATGTTTTATTAATATTCACCAAATCATTTCAATTAGTTTCAGAGTCCCAAAATATAACCGTTCATTGTAGATGTTTTAGCACGTTCAATATTATATTGTTTTTTCAATAGCAGAAATACACAATATTGGATAATCAGATTATCAGAGAAGTTTTTAATCAGATTCATAATACATTCATCAGTGGTCGCATCAATGCCAATAGGACGATTATCACATGCCCGTCCAATTGCAAGCAAATCATTTTTAGTTTCATCATCAATATAGATGAAATCATATTTTTCAAGACAGTGCATTAGTTTGTTCATCCAATAGTTATAGAACACATCAACATCATCTTCATCAGCATCATTTGGTATTGGTGGAAACGTCTTTTTGTTTTCATCAATGTGATCTCTCCAATAATATAACATACCCGAAACACTCTTGTCCCAATCTTTACCAAAACAAACAATACGATTAATGTTCGTACGTACCAACTCAACATTTTCTAAAATCATTTCTTTGTTCATAATTACATAAATTTAAATTGTTAATACTAAGAAAAAACTCTCTATAAGGAATATATTACGAAACCGAAAAAAATTCAAAATACGACTGTTAATAAGACTTAAAAAGAGCAAAGAAATGTTTCTCTGCTCTAATTGTTCTCTTCCAGTCACTTTTTTCTATCTGTAGGGGTGGCTCGAAGGAATTTCTACGAAGTTCTGTACCCTACCACGTGTAAATCATAGTCTGTACTTATATTATGCAAGCTTAAGAATTTTAATGTTGCAAAATTAATAATAAATTTTAAGATTTATTCACATTTATACTTCATTAACTAGATTAACTGTTAGCTAACTCAATCCAGTGCTTACCATCAGAAATATATTCTCTTGTATGACAGCCAATTTCTCTACTCCACATTGTAGTATTTGTATCATATTCAACAAACCATTTGTTTGTATTTAATCCAGTATTTAGAGTTAATGCATTACCCATTGACTTGAATACAACTCTTTTACCTTTATATCCACTTGGGTTAGGCATTCTCCATGTTGCAGTATAATTGCCTTCATATACGAATATGCCATACAAATCAAATACAAGTTGTCCACCTTCAGTCAAAGTTGAAAAGTCTCTACTAGTACTTGTTGAAGTATATACATTATGGTCTGCTATTATGTTCTTCCAGTTTACATGTCCAGTTAATGAACCACTTACATAATACCAAATTTCATCACTGTCAATTGCTATTCTATTCTTTTCAGTTGTCTTATTAGTATTGGTGAATTCTGTAAGATATATACCTTTGTCACCATCTAATTCTAAACTGTGATCTGAACCGTATATGTATTGTTTAGCTACACGTCTTCCACTATCACTGTCTGCTTCAAACTGAACTTTGAACAAATCTACTTTAGTTGTTCCTGAAGAAGGATTACCATTACTTTGTATACTCTTAGGACCTCTCATAAGTATAGAACCATTTCTAGCATTGATACTGATTTCATTCATCATAGTATCATTTATAGAGGTCAAGTTACCTGTTGCTATAAGTTCCCCATTATTATTAATTGTAATATATGGATTAGTATTATTACCTGTATTGTCTTTGAATAATACTTTACCTGCTTTAAGAGTAATATTATCTGTATCAATGTCAATACCTGTAGATTTAAGTTGTTCTTTAGTAACAGCATTCTGAGATACCACTTGCATAGAAATTTCATCTACTGTTTGTTTAATTTCAGTGCGTGTAAGTGCATCTTCTGTTTCTAACTTAAACTGTGTATATGTTTTAACAGGAGCAGAATAAGAAGCACCACTTCCACTCCAAGAATAACCACTTGAATATACAGATATGTCTGAGTTTTCAAAGTCAGTCAATATCTTATATTTTGAACCACCTCTAAGATATACTATTTCATCTGCCCAACCACGATCACTATTTCCTTTTGTACTATATGGATTCTGACATATATTACCAGCAACATAATTTGCAGGTATGCCATTATAAGATTTAGTCCAGTTCACAATATATTTGTTTATGAAACGTGGATAAACTTTCTTTGAGCTGTTTGAATCATAATCTGGTCCATATTGATAATCACCAATTGACCATGTTGAACCCCAACCACAACCTATAGTATTCCAGTCTAATTCACAGATGAAACCATAACTACTATTTGAGTGTGTTGCCCATTGAGAAGGACCTGAACCAAATGTAGATGAATCAAGATAACGTTGTACTTGTATTCTCTGATAACCTGTTCTATTTCTCTCCAATGAAATTGAACATGGATAGAACTTAGATCTATCATATGAACTTGATGTCAAGTCAACCATTTCAATTTTTGTTGTTGGTAACCCTTCAATTGATTCTTTTGTTGCATATGTCTGAGATACAGTTTGAGTTATGCTATTTGCTGATTGTGTTATTGCACTATTCATAGTGGTAACAGTAACAAGATTTCTACTGTCAACTTCTTGTCCCACTTGTGAAGTTATTTTCTCTGATGTCCATGTCTGTGTTGCATAGTTCTTTTGATTAACCCATCCTTGTAAATCAGATTTAGTAGTTGCAACAGCAGCAGTAATCTTTGGATCTACATCATCATCAATTACTTTAAATATTGCACCTGTCTCCAATATTACTTGTACATTATCTCTATCACAAACATTGTTGTTACCATCTAATAATGTTACTTCAACATAAATAGGTGCTCTATTAGCAATTGTACTATTCGTGTTACTATAACATTTCATATAGTCACGATAATCTGCTGATGCATAGCTTCCACTTGGATTGACTTCAGTAAGTAAGTTATCCTTTTGATATGATCCAGATGGAGTACCAGTTGCAGTACCATCACTTGTAACATATCTACTCCATATCATTGATAAGTTTCTATTATATGCTTTCAACAACAATTTATATGGTGCAGCAATACTTGTTACTGTTCTTGAAGTACCATCAATTTTCAACATACTATAATCTAATTTACAATACAAGTTTACTGGATTACCATCACTTATTGCAGTCTTAATCATTGCAGTAAGTATTGCTGTATTACATATCAAACGATCATCTTTAGCATTTTCTCCAGGAGGGCCAGGAGTACCACTTTCAGCTGTTGCATAATGAGACCACAAAGCAGGATTTGACCATGATCCCCATGTACCATTGTTTTTCTTTCTTATACATACCCATAAATAAGGATTTGTTGCATCAATTGATACAGGATCATCTGACCATCCACTTGGTACATAATCATCTGATTGTGGAGAATTAGTTGGTTTTGTTGGTGCAGTACTTGAGTTAGTTGCTTTATAGATATATTCATATCCATCACCGTCCATACCTTTTTCTCCCCATTTAGACCATATTACAGGTGTTGAGAACTTACCCCATGTACCATTGTTTCTTTCTCTTGTAGCAACATATTCATACATATTGCTTGCATCTACACCAGTTGGATTATCTGTCCATTGGTAACCAGAAGGACCTGTATAGTCATCTGTCTGACTTGCAGCCCAATATGCAGGATTGTTATTATTCTGAACAAATACTTGTTCTGCACTGAAATGCTTATATATAAATTCGATGCTATCTCCGTCTTCACCATCTTTACCGTTACCACCAGTAATACGAACAGGAGCAGTCCATGAATCTTGATATGAACCTGAACCATCTACAAAACATTGAGTCATATATGTATATTGTCCATTGTCTACATCTGGTGAGCTGACTGCTCTAGCCCATGTACCTGCATCTGCTCCAGATCCCCATGTACCAATACCATTTGAACCATCTGCTGGTTTTGTTGGGGTTGTATGACCTGATGTAGGTGTAAAGTTACAATATCTGAACTCCCAGTGACCACCTGCTTGACCCGGCATAGACCATCTTGCCCATAATGCTGGATCACTGAATGGACCCCAAGTACCGTTTGTTCTCTTTCTTACACAGACCCATTCAAATTTCATTGACTCAGATACACCTTGTGGGTCATCTGTCCAACCTGTAAGATAAGGTGCATATTCATCTGAGTTCTGATAATTATTGTTTGTCTCATAATCATTAGGTGTTGGGTTTGGTAATGCTGATGACGAATCACTTAATTTATATATGTATTCAAATCCATCACCATCTTGTCCTTTTTCTCCCCACTTAGACCATATTACAGGTGTAATGAATTTACCCCAAGTACCATTTGTTCTTTCTCTTTGAGATACATATTCATACATATATATTGAGTCAACACCTGTTGGATTGTCTGTCCACTGATGCCCAGTAGGTCCAACATAATCATCTGTCTGGCTTGCAGCCCAGTATGCAGGGTTGTCATCATTCTGCACGAATGTCTGTATTGAAGTAAAGTGTTTATAAATAAATTCAATTGTATCACCATCTTCACCGTCTTTACCATTGCCACCTGTTATACGGAATGGATCTGTCCATGAATTCTGATATGAACCTTCACCATCGACGAAACATTGAGTCATATAAGTATATTGACCGTTTGCTACATCAGGTGAGCTGACTGCTCTAGCCCATGTTGCGGCATCAGCACCTGTACCCCATGTACCAATACCATTTGAACCATCTGATGGTTTTGTTGGTGTTGTATGTCCTGTTGTTGGAGTAAAGTTACAATATCTCATTTCCCAGTGACCACCTGATTGTCCAGGCATAGCCCATCTTGACCATAATGCAGGATCACTAAATGGACCCCAAGTACCGTTTGTTCTTGTACGTACAGATACCCATTCATATTTATATGTTTCAGATACACCTTGTGGATCATCTGACCAACCACTTAAATAAGGTGCATATTCATTTACTGACTGATATGTTGTATTTGTAGCGTAGTCTGAAGGTGTTGGATTAGGCAATGCTGTTGCGGTTTCACTTCTCTTATATATATATTCATATCCATCACCATCTTGTCCTCTCTCACCGAATGCAGACCATACTACAGGCACAGTATATGGACCCCAAGTATTTGAACCACGTGGTTTAATACGTTGTGCCATATATTCATATCTTACACTTGCTGTAACACCTTGTGGATTATCATACCATGTTGTACCATTAATTGTCTTTGATGGAGTATGACCATCTACATTTGGCCAGTCATCTTGTGCTACAGTTGGATCATCTGCAACTGTAGGAGCAGCAGGGTTGTTCCATATATCTGATTTTTGAGCATATATAAATTCAATGTCAGCACCATCAGCACCATCTTCACCATTACCACCAGTAATACGAACTGCTTGTGTCCATGTTCCGTATGTATCTCCACCTGTACTTGGTGTAAGATAACATTGAGACATATAAGTATATTCGCCTGCATTTACATTAGGATTATTGACTGTATATCCCCATGTTGCTTGTCTATTTCCTGTACCGTATGTACCTACACCATTAGCACCAGCAGTTGGTTCTTGTGGTAAATTGTCATTTGTTGGAGTAAAGTTACAATATCTGAACTCATAGTGTCCACCACTTTCACCTTGTTCTGCATATCTACCCCATAATGCAGGATCACTGTACTGACCCCATACCATCTGTTCTTGACTGTTTTGTTTCTTAGTACGTTTACATACATAGATATAAGGGAAGTTCTGACTAACTGATTCTGGATCATCTGTCCACCAATGTTCATATCCTGATGGAACATGTTGTTTCAAATAATCAACATATTCATCCATTGTCTGATAATCACTGTTTGGATCTTGCCAGTCATTAGGTGTTGGGTTAGCTATCTGTGTTGAAGGATATGATGCACTTAATAAGAATATGTATTCAAATCCATCACCATCTGTACCTTTCACACCCCAGTTTGACCATACCACAGGTGTTGTGTATGCAGTCCATTCAGTTGTTCCAGGCAATTTGAATCTTTGTGCAACATATTCAAATTTCATATCTGCTGCAACTCCAACTGGGTTGTCCGTCCATGTTACACCATTACTATCTGTACCGTACCAGTCATCTTGGTTTTTTACAGGATGCCCTTGTGCATCATTTACTGGTGCAGCAGGTGGGTTTGGTCTATTTCCAGATTGACCATTATTTCTTGTATATATAAATTCAATGTCTGTACCGTCTTCACCATCTTTACCATTTGCACCTGTTATACGGATTGGTCCTTCCCATATTCCATATTCACCTTCAGCAGTAACATAACATTGGCATTGCCATGTCCAAATTTCATTTGCAATATCTGGTGTTTGAACCATTTTTGACCAACCATTTGCTCCACCATCACTGAAACCGTCAGATCCATTTGCTGGTAAGTTAGGAGCAGTATGTGCATTCTTGTATCTAAATTCTGTATGACCACCATCTACAGCATCACCAGTACTTGCTCTCATATAAGTCAAGTCCTTATTGTCAATCATTGCTCTTTGAACTGACTGACCTTCTCCTGTGACTTTATATAAGAATATACGCAATTTAGATATTTCTTCCATTGTATTAGGAGCAATCAAACTGATACCACTTAATGAGTCTCCTGCATTCTTTACTACTGTTGTGTCTGTACTTGCAGGTCTGTCATAAATCAAATCTACTTCATATCCTACAGGAACAGTAGTCAATGTATCTGTACCACCATTTGAATTAGGACTCATTATAGTAATATCTAATGTTGTAGGATAAACTCTAACAGGTGCATTTGGATCATCTGTTTCATATAATTGTATGACACTTGCACTTGTTATAATCTTCTTACTCTTTGTCTCTATGTTGTTGATTGTATCATCTATTGAACTACCACCAATTGTACATAATGAGATATCACCAACGAATGATGCACCTCTACCATCAATGAATGACTGACGGAAACGGTATAAGTCAAAGTTTTCTGATGCTGTCTCTTTTGAACCAATTCCCTTATATTGTACATATGAAGGTGGGTAGATAGGACGCAATGTACGACCATCAAACTGTCCGCCTTGGTCTGGTGTTGGTCTTGAAGATATGATGATTGCTGATTGTCTATCTTGGTCATCTGTACCTCTATAACCTAACTGTACTAAATTATCACCAGCAGAAGGAATTGATGCATAACCATTAAGCATATCATCCATGTCAGTATTTGAGATTGTCATTCTATGACAAAGATGCCAGTTAACATCTGCTGTTGAAACAATTACTATTTCTTCAATTGGTGCATCAAGTTTCCAATCTGGAAGTCCAGGTATGTTAGGGTTTTCTAAATCTAATGTCAATTCACCTTCATGACCTTGTTCATTGCTTATTGCAACATTATTGAATACCAAATAAGTGTCATTAGTAAAGTATATGCCAATGTTTATCTTATCTGGAACAATGTACCCGTCTCCTACTTGTTGTCTAATTATAAAGTCAAGTTTTGAAGTAATGTTAAGTTGTTCATTGTCTTCTGATGGGAATATTCTCATACCATATACTTGACTTGAACTGCTGAATACACCATTGACTGCTTGTCCTTCATCTAATGCTCCATCTTGCCATTGTACATTTGTCTGTATGCCTTGTATGGTCTGTGCTGCTGCTTCCCATATCATTTTATTATCATAGTAGTTGTCAAACTCGTCTTTGTTCTGAGTAGCAAGCATTACAACATTATATTTGTTGTTTATTGCTGCTTGTGAGTTTTGAGTGATTGCACCTGTAGACAAGTTTACATATCCGTAGTTAGAATATACGGCATCTACTAATCTCCAATAATATTTGTTTGCTACATCATAGTTTACGCCTGTACTTACATTATTGAATGACTGGCATATTACTTGGTCTAATGGTAAGAACTCTTGGTCAACAGATCTACCTGTATCTTCTGTAGATCTCCAGAATACATCAAATGCTGTAATCTCACTTAAGTTTTCTGCTGTTGGTGTTACATAACCATCATTTGTTACACCCCATACCCAGTCGATTACGCAAGATGCTGGACTTATAATCAACTGACCACCTACTGAACGGATCTTATCTATTACAAGTTCAAAGAAATGTGCTTGCTTTGTTACTGTAAGATATTCAGTTGTGATGTTCTCACTTTGTAATGTCTTAATCCATGCATTTACTGCGTTAATATCATCGACATTAAGTTTCTTAGCAGTTATTTCATCTGACTGTAATGATCCAATATATCCTGCATTATAGTTCAAAGTATCACCTTTCAACTTA
>Ga0310690_10006957_pt1 | contig 14691 bp, 6 predicted proteins | sample AusTroGonzalo_MG_2_FD_207661 | JGI IMG/M metagenome (GOLD analysis project Ga0310690, IMG submission 207661) | Bovine rumen microbial communities from tropical cattle in Woodstock, Queensland, Australia - Gonzalo_04 (v2) (version 2) | ecosystem: Host-associated > Mammals > Digestive system >...
CAATGATGTGGAACTGTCCAAGAAACTGTGGACGGCCTACTCCCTGGAGAGCCGCGCGGTCGGTATCCATGTGGTGTTGCATCCCTACAGCCAGGAGCTTGGTTCCTGGAACGGTGAGGACCCGGTATATGCCGGCACAATGACCCGGGAAGAAGTGAACGCCATCCAGGTGGAAGGCGGCACGGAAGCCTGCATGAAGCACTTTATTGCCCGCGGCGGCGACTCCTCCTTCGAGGATGCCCGCAGTGACGGACAGACGGTTGACAACTGGATGACCGCCTGGAAGATCGCGCTGGAAGCCAATCCGAAGTGGTTAATGACCAACGGATACGGAACCGGCCTGAGCAATACCGTGCATGTGGACTATGACAAGGAAACCATGGACTACCTGCGGAACACCCTGGGCTTTGACGGCATTGTCGTTTCCGACTGGGGCGACCAGGGAGACAACAACTCCCAGGGAACGACTGTGGACGGAATTGACCTGCTGAGCCTGAGCATTCCGGAACGCTATGCATTTGCCATCAACAACGGAATGGACCAGATCGGCAATCCGGCTGCCGACTATTCCGGCGACGGCCATGGCGGAACTGCGGACCGCGGCGCGATGGAAATCGCTATCCGGGAAGGCATGATCTCCGAAGAACGCTGCTGGACTACCTGCCGCCGCGTGCTGAAGGACAAGTTTGAAATGGGCCTGTTCGAAAATCCCTACTCTGATGTTGAGAAGGCACAGGCACTGGCCTGCTCCAATGAATACATTGCGGCTGCCTGGGAGATCGTGGACAATGATACCCTGATGGCTGCCCGGAATCCCGAAGTGGTTGAGATGGAACGTCAGCTGCAGGCTGAATCCGCCATCCTGATCAAGAACGACGACAACCTGCTGCCGCTCCAGAAGGGCGTGAAAGTATATATCGATTCCACTGCTTCCGCCCTGACGCTGGAAGGCTACAAGAAAGTGCTTCCGGACTATGCGGAACTGGCTGAAGATATTGAAGACGCAGACGTTGTGATTGCTGACTGCACACAGATGAACGACGCGGCTGAACTGATTGTCGACGATGCGAAGGACGCCGGCAAGAAACTGGTTATCGTTGCCAACTGCATCGATCCCAGCACCTATATGATTGAGAATGCGGACGCAATCCTGGCGCTGACATTCTCCCGTCCTGCAGACCACGGCACAGGAGCGGGTGGATTCATCACAACGACGGAGCCGATTATGCTTGCGAAACTGCTGTTCGGTGAAGCTGAACCGCAGGGTATGGTCGTGAAAGAAATTGCCCGGGATTCCGCTTCCGATGACGCGCAGTGGAAGGATCTGGCCGGCGACCAGGGTGCAAGCCAGTATGTACGCATGATGCTGCTCGCAACGATGAAGACCAGCGAAGGCAACACCGTACCCAACAACTGGGGCGATCCCCTGATCCAGTACAAGTACGGTATGCGGTATGGCGCTGAACCTAAGTTCGAATATGAAGCGCTGGTGCTGCCGCGGGTGATCAAAGTAACTGAAACCGAATCCAACGGTTCCACGATGACCCAGTCCGAGTCTGTTGTGGAAACCAAGGCCGGCGAGCCCTTCAAGGCTTACTTCCTGCTGTGGAATAACGGTGATGACGGTATCACGACTGTGGAAGCCAAGTGCGACGGTCAGGTGATTGCGAAGAAGATTATGGCGGTGAACAGCGGAGACTGGCGCGTGGTCGAAATGGAACTTACGGTTGACCAGCCCGGTGAGCACACCATCACTATCGGCGATCTGAGCAAGACGATCAGCATCGTTGAATAACCGGTAAACCAACTTCACATAAACATTCAGCCCGGCTGTCCGGAATCCGGACAGCCGGGCTTTTGGCATTTTTTGCATTGTTCATACTGTGTTCATGGAATGTTTACCGAAAGTACCGGTATTTCGGCTTTTTGTGGCCGTTTTTCCTGCGGCGGACACGTTCATTTTTGCTATAATGTCGCCGCTGAAGCCCCAGGGAACCAATTTCAGCAGAAGGGAGGAAAGCGGAATGGATTACCGGCACGAGATCAAGCATATGATTTCCGCGGGAGACGCGGCAAGCATCCGGGCCAACCTGAGCGCGGTTGCGCAACTGGATCCGCATGCGCGGGAGAAGGGATATTACCGGATCCGCAGCCTGTATTTCGACGATCCGGCGGACACGGCGCTCCATGAAAAACTGGATGGCGTGAACGAACGGCGGAAATTCCGTATCCGATACTACAATGACGACCTGAGCTACATCATGCTCGAATGCAAGATGAAGCGGGACGGCGTCGGTGCCAAGCCCCAGGAGCGGCTCACACTGGAGGAGACGCAGAAGATCATCCGGGGAGATATCAACTGGATGGCAGTGAGCAAACGTCCGCTGCTGGCCGCCCTGTATGTGGATATGAAGACACGTCAGCTGGCGCCGAAGACCATTGTGGAGTACAAGCGGGTACCCTTTGTATACGGGCCCGGGAACGTCCGCGTGACCATCGACTGGGCGATACGGACCGGCCGGCCGAAGGATTTCCTGGATCCCGGCGGATTGACGCTGCCGATTGACGACGATGTGACGCTGCTGGAAGTCAAATGGGACGGATACCTGCCCAACATCATCCGCAAGGCAGCCGCATTGAAGAGCCGCTATCCCACGGCATTCTCAAAGTATGCGGCCTGCAGGGTGTGGGGATGATTCGGCACAGGGGTGTCCCGCAACACCGGTTTCAAAAAAGAAAAACAGAAAAACTCCGGCGACCGGCCGGATGAATGATAAGGAGTGCGGAATATGAGTTTCAAGGATATCTTCAAGTCTTCCTTCCTGGAGAATGTGACAGCAGTCACCCTGCCGGATATGGCGCTCGCCCTGGTGCTGAGCTTCTGTCTGGGACTGTTTATCTTCTTCGTTTACAAAAAAACATATGCCGGCGTAATGTTCTCCCAGGCCTTCGGCGGATCGCTGATCGCCATGACGATGATCACCACAATGGTAATCCTGGCGGTCACCTCGAACGTGGTCCTGTCCCTCGGTATGGTCGGTGCCCTGTCCATTGTGCGTTTCCGCACAGCGATCAAGGAACCGATGGATATTGCATTCCTCTTCTGGGCAATCGCTGGCGGTATTGTGCTGGCGGCCGGAATGCTTCCGTTGGCAATCATCGGGAGCGTGATCATCGGCGTGATCATGATCGTGTTCTGCAACCGCAAATCAGCGCAGAAGCCTTTCATTGCCGTGGTTTCCTGCGACAACGGGGAGACCGAGCAGAAGGTGGCGGAATTCCTGAAGCAAAACTCCGACAAAGTTTCCGTGAAGAGCAAGAGCGCCCAGAAGGGCAGCATTGAGCTGACCTACGAAGTGACCCTGAAGAACAATGACACCGACTTCATCACCAAACTGAGTGAGATGGACGGCGTCGCTAACGCGGTACTGGTCAGCTACAACGGCGATTATATGGGGTGATCCCATGCTGAGAACAAAAACTGCGGACCGGATTGTGATCTTCGCAACGGTGTTTATGCTGATCGCTGCGGTATGCCTGTGGGGTCAGGTGGAAAACGTCCGCGGAGACGGCAGCCACGAGATCGGATATGAGTCGCTGCTGTTTGACACAAGCCGGGTCCACACCATCGGGATCACGATGGCGGACTGGGACAGTTTCATCGCCAACGCGGCCGCGGAGGAATACCGGGAGTGCGATATCACTATCGACGGTGAGCGGATCGGCAAGGTCGGAATCCGGGCGAAAGGAAATACCTCCCTGTCATCCGTGGCAACCCTCGGATCCAGCAGGTATTCCTTCAAAGTCGAGTTTGACCAGTATGTGAAGGGAAAAACATACCACGGGCTGGATAAACTGAGCCTGAACAACCTGATCCAGGATACCACGATGATGAAGGACTACCTGGCCTACACCCTGATGGGCAGGATGGGCGTACCGTCCCCGCTGTGCAGCTACGCGCAGATCACCGTGAACGGAGAACCTTGGGGACTGTACCTGGCGGTGGAAGCTGTGGAGGATTCTTTCCTGGACCGCAACGGCATGACCAAAGGCGAACTGTACAAGCCTGACAGCATGTCCTTCGGCGGCGGCCGCGGCAACGGACGTGATTTCGATATCGAAAATTTCCGGGAGAAGGATGAGGAAAGCACAGGGACGCCTGAAACTGCAAAAAGCGAAAGCACACCTGAACCGGAGCAGAGCGCCGCGCCGGCTGCGGATAACGGAGGAAGCTTCGGCGGGTCTTCCGGAGGTCCCGCAGGCGGAACGGACGGAGCGGTTCCAGACGCAGGTTTTGCGCCTTCGGACGGCAGCAGCCTGCAGGGCGGAAACGGCGCCTTTCCGGCTCCGGGAAACATGCCGGAAGGCTTTGAAGAGGCAGGACTGCAGGAAATGCCGGATATGGGCGGCGGCGGATTCGGCGGATTCGGCGGATTCAACTTCGGCATGGGCAATGACGATGTCAGACTGATCTATTCAGACGACGATCCGGACAGCTACAGCAACATTTTTGAGAACGCCAAAACAAACATTAACAAAAGAGATAAAAACCGTCTGATCAACACCCTGGAAAAGCTGAATGCGAAGGAAGACCTGGATAACGTTGTGAACAAGAACGAAGTAATCACATACCTGGCGGTTCACAACTTCCTGTGCAATGACGACAGCTACACGGGCATGATGGTACATAATTACTACCTGTACGAAGAAAAAGGGAAACTGACCATTATTCCCTGGGACTATAACCTCGGATTCGGCGGTTTCTCAGCGGGAACGAACGCGACCTCCACAGTCAATTCTCCTATTGACAATCCGGTGAGCGGCGGAACGAACGATTCGCGCCCGCTGATCGGCTGGATCTTCAGTGATAAGGAAGCGCTGACTGCATATCATGAGACCTATAACCGGTTCATCACGGAATGCGTTGAAAGCGGATGGCTGGATGAAGAAATAACCCGCATACATGATCTGATTGCCTCCTATGTGGCCGAGGATCCCACTGCTTTCTACACTTCGGAGGAATTTGAAAAGGGCGTCAGCACTATCCGGGCATTCTGCGCCAAGCGCGGCGAAAGCATCCGCGGCCAGCTGGACGGAACCATTCCCTCCACGACAAACGGGCAGCGCAGCAGCAATGCCCTGATCGACGCCAGCGAAATCTCCACGGAAGACATGGGCAGTATGAACGGTGCCGGTGGCGGAGGATTTGAAATGCCCGCCGGCGGGCCGGACGCGGGCAGCGGGGGAATGCCGGGCGGAATGCCGGCAGGAATGCCGACAGGCATGCCGCAGGGAGACGGAGAAGGCGGATCCTTTGGCGGAAGCGCCGGCGAGAGTGCAAAGCCCGGGGAAACCGCGACCGGAGAGGCGCCTTCCGCGGGGATGCCGGCAGAAATGCCCGGGGCAGCCAAGTTCACGGAAACAGGGACAACGGAAGCGCCGGCAGAACCGCCGGCCGCAGAAACTCCCAAAGCAGACATAACCGACCAGCCGGCGGATACCGTAAAACCGGACAAGACAGCCGGACCGGAAAGACCGGAGGCACCGGAAGGCGCGGGCGGCGGACAGAACCTGCCCGGCGGTTTCCCGGGCGGGGATTTCCCCGGAGCCGAAGGGAACGCAGGCTATTCATCCGGCCAGTGGATCTGGGCCGCGGTCTGCGCGGCGGTGATCCTGGCAGCGGTTCTGATCATACGGAAAGCCGGAGACCATAACCAATAATATCAAAGCCTCTGTTCTGGCAATGGACAGGGGCTTTTTACATTATCTCTTTTTTATAGTTAAATGTATCGTATTGTGGATGGAAAAAACTGGATTTGTGCAGGATAATCGGGAAGATTGTGCATGATTTTGCAAATGGACGTGGTTTCATGTCGGAAGATGTGGGGGATGGTGTATCTTTTTTACAAAATAATTCGGCTGGCAGATGATATCGTATAACCAGAATATCCGGCAGGAGATTTGTTTTGTGCTGTGTCGGCGGCACCGGGCGGTTCCTGCGGATAATAAAGAACGAAAGTTTTTGAAAGGAGCAATAGAACATGAAAAAACTCTTGGCCATGCTGCTTGCATTCATGCTGCTGTTTACCTGCGTCAGCGTTTTTGCAGAAGGCGAAGCACCGTCTGAAGGAGGACAGTCTGAACCCATCGGCGCAAACCAGGTGATGGATGTTCGGGCGTCGGAAGTGGATGAAGCCGCTGCCGCTGCCGAGGAAGCTTTCCTGAAATCTGACTGCGCATTTGAAGTGATCGAAGCGGATGAAACCACCGGCCAGGTAAAACTGAGCTATCTGGCGGATACCAAGATCCTGGAAGTGGACGGCCTGAAGTTCAAGGACCTGAACAAAAACGGTGAGCTGGACGTATATGAAGACTGGCGCAAGGATACCGACACCCGTGTGGCAGATCTGATTGCCCAGATGACACCCGAAGAGGAAGTCGGCCTGCTGTTCTGCGTGAATACACAGCTGGCGGACGCCCGCGATATGGTGAAGAAATATGCGCTGACCTGCCAGCTGTTCAACCTGAACGGCACGCCGATCACCATCACCAACACCCTGAACAATCTGCAGGCATGCGCGGAAGCCGAGCGGCTAGGCGTGCCCATGGTATTCACTTCCGACCGTGAATACAATTCCTTCGGCGGTTATGTTGACAAGTCCCATGAGGGCTTCGGTACCGCCAATGATCCCGAGCTGGCTTATGAACTGGCGTCCTTCTATGGCAAGGCCATGAGCGCAGTCGGTATCCATGTGACTTTTGAGCCTTATGCCGAAGAAATCGGAGCCCAGTACGGCGAGAATCCCGAATATATCGCGGCCATCGTACATGAAGAAATCAAGGGCCTGGAAGAAAACGGACTGGCTTCCTGCACCAAGCACTGGATCGGCCGCGGCGGCGACAGCGCTTTCGGAAAAGCCCGCAGCCAGGCACAGAACTTTGAAAACTGGATGGTCGGCTGGAAGGCCGCCCTGTCCGCAGGATCCGAGTGGGTCATGACAAACTGCGGCGGTACCGGTATCAGCAACACGGTTGACGTCAAGTGGGACAAGGAAACCATGAATTACCTGCGCAATGAGATCGACCTTGGCGATGGCAAGAAGGGTTTCGATGGCATTGTTGTTACCGACTGGTGGGCACTGGGCGGCGGCCCGAGCAATCCCGGACGCATGAGCGGCATCACCGCTGAAGGCGTAGATCTCGGACAGCAGACCATCGGCTGGCTGTACAACGAAGCGCTGGCCAACGGCACCGACATGTTCGGTTCCGGCTCCATGATTGATGAATATGAAAACGGCGCGTGGGAGAATTCTCCTTCCTCCAATTACCCGAAGGCCATCATCGACGGTCTGGCCAGCGGCGAAGTGGAAAAGAAGAATGTGGACCAGGCGGCGACCCGTATCCTGCGGTTCAAGTTCAACAAGGGCCTGTTTGAGAATCCCTATCACGATGTACAGAACGCGCTGGAAGTCTGCGCGAGCGCTGAATGGGCTGCCACCGCGACAGCTGAAACCGTCATCGCGAACGATGAAGAGCTGCGCGCTGCCCGGAATCCTGTAGAAGTTGAACTGACCGAGCGCCTGCAGGCGAAATCCGCGGTCCTGGTGAAGAACGATGGAAACCTGCTGCCCCTGAGCAAGGATGCGAAGGTTTATGTGGACGGCTCCAATACGGGCGCCCTGGAAGGCTATAAGAAGTATTTCGGCGAAAAGGGCGTTGCCGTTGTGGAGGATATGGAAGATGCGGATGTCGTTGTCGGAGATTTCGGATCCATCAACGACGCGGTGGAACTGTTCATCGAAGATGCACAGGATGCCGGCAAACCCATCGTACTGTCCCTGAACAACACCAAGCCGACCCAGTATGCCATCGAGAACGCAACCGCGCTGCTGTATCTGAGCTACAGCCAGGGTGCGGACCATGGCTCCACCGAAGGCGGATTCGTGACGACCACGTCCCCGTGGGTATACGTGGATCTGCTGTACGGCGACAACGACAAGGTGCCCGGCGGCGTGATCAACAAGGAAATCGCCCGCGATACCGTGGCGGATAATGAACAGTGGAAGGACCTGGCAGGCGACCAGGGCGCTTCTCCTTATGTGCGCCTGATGGTGCAGGCTGTGATGGAAGACGATCCGAACCATGCTTCTCCTTCCAACTGGGGCGATCCCCTGGTTACCTTCAAGTATGGCATGAGCTACGGAAAGGATCCTGAGTTCAAGTATTCCTGCCTGATCGTTCCGATGTCCCAGAAGACCGAAGAGGTTGAATCCGGCTCCTCCACCACAACCCAGACAACCGTGTGGAACGAAGCGAAGGCCGGCGAACCCTTCACCATCTACTGCCTGCTTCGCAACAATGGCGGCGACGGCATGACCACAGCGGAAGCAAAGGTGAACGGTGAAGTTGTCGCGAGGAAGATCATGACCGTTGAAGGCGGTTCCTGGCGTGTCGTCCAGATGGATGTCACTGTAGGCGCACCCGGCGATTATGAGATCTCCATCGGCGATATCGAACCCGTTTCAATCAAGATTGCGGAATAATCATCAGTATATACTCTTTCAGGCGGCAGGCTTACAGGCCTGCCGCCGATTTTCAGAAACAGACTGCCTGAAAGGCAAAAAAGGGGAATCAGATGATGAGCAGAAGGATAGCAGCGCTGGTATGCGCGTTGATCTTTGTTTTTACTTTCGGATGGACGGTGTCCGCATCGGCGGAGCGACCGGCGCCTGAGGTGACAGAAGGAGTGAAATATGTCAGCGATTACCTCCCGGGGGCTTCCGCACTGTATGTTTCCGGGAAACAGCTGACGCTGGATAACGCCGTCTTTTACGGCGCCGGATATGCTTCAGAAAAGCAGATCAGCGATCAGATCCCCAATCAGTACGGCCTGTGCGCGGTGGTACTGGCAGCCGGCGAAGGATCTGAAATCACCCTGAATAATCCGACGATTGAATCGGATCCGGAGAGTTACGCCAACGGCGTTTTTGCCGCGGCGATGGCCAAAATAACTGTGAACGGCGGTACGATCAATACGGACAATTCTTCCGGCCACGGCATAGACGCAACCTATATGGGACATGTCTACGCGTACGACACGGTAATCCATACGCGCGGTGAAACATCCGGGGCGCTGGCCACGGACTTCGGCGGTGGATTTGTTGTCGGTGAACGCCTGGACTGCACGACAGAAAGCGGAAGTTCTCCCGCGATCTTCTGTGCAGGATCCACCGTAATCCTGTTGCATGATTCCAGACTGAAGACTTCTACGGCCACCGGCGTTATTGTTGCCCACGATCACGCTGCGGTTGTGCTGGACAACTGCGAAGTGGATGCGGCCGGAACCGCGGTCAGCGGCCTTCAGGCGCTGCCGAACGCGGCGTCTTCTGACGGAAGCACTTGTTATGTATTCGGCGGGTCACTCACAAGCCGGGGCGGGGCAGTCGTCGGTGAAAACGGCGGACGTACGGTCGTGAACCTGATCGATACGAAGTGTACCGCAGGCGGTGAAAACGCGATTTCCGCTTCCGGGAAAAGCGCCGGGATCCTGACGGTCAATCTGTGGGATACGGAACTGGCGGGGAATATTGAATGCGGTGAAGGCTGCTCCGTAACCGTCAATCTGTATAACGGCGGAAAACTGACAGGCGAGGTTACCGGCGTGGGCGAGGTTTCGATCAATGTGTTTGAGGGCGGCGAGTATAATGGCTCCTTTACGGCAGCCTCAGGAGAAAAGGCTGAAGAGAAACCTGTATTGGGTTCTTTTGACGATTACCTGATTACCTGCTGGGCCTCCGGATCCTCTGTCTGGACAGAGAACCGCGCGAAGAATTACGTAGAAAATGTTGAGCCTCAGATTCTGGAGAATTCCGCATCCTGCCATGTCGTGGAAGGAACAGCTGCAAAACCGTATGATCCTGCGGTATACAATCCTTCTGAAGGCGGTGTGGAACTGAGCCGCCTGAATGTGGGAGGCGCCCATGGTTTTACAGTGGATGAGGTGTTTGGCAGCAAGAATTCCGGAGGAAGCGCGAAAGAGGACGAACAAAAAATAACCGCATCCACATCCGCTCTGGATGTAATCCTGTCAGCCCGGACAACACAGGCGTTTACGGATGAGGAAATCCCGGAAGAAGACCTCACTGAGATTCTCGCGGCCGGACTTGCCGCGCCGAGCGCGATCAACCAGCAGCCCTGGTTCTTTGCGGCGATTACAGACCCGGCTGTTACAAAAGAACTGATCGGCTCTGATGCTTCTGCAGCAACAGATGGAACAGGACCGTCGGAAGGCGGACCGGCCGGTGATTTCGGGCCTTCAGACGGTATGCCTGCCGGCGGACCGCCTGAAGGATTTGAACCGTCGGATGGCGAATCCTCCGGCGCACCGGCGGGAGGAAACAGCGCAAAGGCCGGGATGGGCGATTCTCCTGTCGCGATTATCATCTATAAAAACGTCAGCAGCATGTCTCCGAATGCTGACTTTGACTGCGGCCTGGCGGCACAGAATATGGTGATTGCCGCGGCTTCCATGGGTTACGGGGCGAAGCTTGTTTCTTCACCGACCGGAATGCTGAACGGAGCAGACCATGACGCCATCTGCCAGAGGCTCGGCGTGGATCCTTCCATGCAGGCGGTAGCTGTATTGCTGATCGGGAGGCCGGAAGAAACCCTGGATGCTTTTACCGGTGCATCGACCCGGGAATCGCCTGAAACAAAAACATCGATAACCAGATGAATCCGACTCCCTGCCCGGAAACCGCTGGATGGCTGTTTATGTACTGACGCTGTATGATGTGAATGCGGACAATGAAAACAAGAAAGCCCGGGGGAAAACAGGTCAAAATCCGGTCGCAAGGCAAAAAGAAAACATGGGTACCCTTGACAAATAAGGCGACTCGAGTGGCGAAAACTATGGAGGATTATCCCAGGACATTTATTTACTGCTTTCTGTGTCCGAAATTAATAGTTCGGGTTCACCTTCCCAGTATAAAATATTTCCATTGATGGGGGAGCCTGTGCTCCCGCGATAAAACATCAACTCAAGAAAGGCGGCCAAACGATGAAGAAACTTGCTTTGTTACTCGCACTTATCCTGATGATGACTACGGTCCTTCCCGCGCTCGCGGAAGAGCCGAGCGGCGGGGAATCCGCCACTGAAACCGAGGAATCCAGCGGAGAATCCGCGGGATTCGGCGGAGGAACACAGATTGTGGAGATGGACTTCTCCGGCATTGACTTCCCGGATCCCACGGAATTCTCCGTTATTGAAGCGGACGAAACATCTGGACAGGTCCGGCTGACGTACGTCGAAGGCGTTACGCCCATCCTGGAAGCGGACGGCCTTAAGTTCAAGGACCTGAACAAGAACGGAGAGCTGGACGTTTATGAGGACTGGCGGAAGGACGCCGAAGAACGCATCAGCGACCTGTTGGGCCAGATGACCCTGAAGGAAAAATCCATGCTCCTGTACCATATCTGCACCTGCAGCGACAATACCGGCGTGGACTTCACCAAGCCGGAGACCTTGTACCTGCAGGAAGGCACCTATGACGGTTCCCACTACTCCATGTGGTACCACATCAATGTATTCGGCATTACCGATTACCTGGACAACTCGAACGGAACGCCGGACGAGCAGGTCTACGCCCATAACGAAATGCAGGCCATGGCGGAAGCCACCCGGCTGGGCGTGCCGATGACTTTCTCTTCCGACCGCGAATTCAACGCGTGGGGCGGCTATATCGATACCCCGCACGACGCTTTCGCGACAGCCGGCGACGTTGAGCTGGCCGTGAAGCTCTGGAAGAGCTATTCCGAGCAGACCCGCGCGGTCGGATACCATGTGCTGTTCCACCCCTACGGCGTGGAAATCGGTTCCTGGAACGGTGAGGATCCCGCCTATATTGCGGAAATGACAGCGGCTGAAGTCGCAGCCCTGAACGAGGGCGGCGCCCTGGCCTGCGTCAAGCATTTCATCGCTCGAGGCGGCGATCAGTCGTTTGAAAGCGGACACAGCGAAGCCTGGAACGTGGACAACTACATGGTCGGCTGGAAGGCTGCCATCGAGGCGGGCGCCCAGTGGATTATGACCAACAGCTACAACAAGGGCCTGAAGGGCGATGTGACCGTGGACTATGACATGACGACACTGCCGTACCTGCGCAATGAACTGGGTTATAATGGCATTATCCTGACAGACTGGGGTTCCCTGGGCAACGACTACGGTTCCCAGACCAACGGTGAAGGCGTGAACTTCGGTGAATTCACGATGGCACAGCGCTACGCCTGGGTTATCAACAACGGCGTGGACCAGATGGGTGCGCCCGGAGCCGCTGCGACCGAAGCAGACGCCTGGGCGGCCAACGGCCCCGGACTCCTGTATGTGGACGGTATCAAAGAAGCAGTCGAACAGGGCCTGATCACGGAGGAACGGCTGGAGGAATCCTGCCGCCGCGTGCTGCGCTGCAAGTTCAGCCTGGGCCTTTTCGAAGATCCCTATTCCGACGGGAAGGCCGCCCTGGCACTGTCTGCCAGCGACGAGTTCATTGCCGGAAAGTGGGAGATCACGGACAACGAGTCCCTGGCTGCGGCGCGCAAGTCCGGGGAAGTGGAACTCGAACGTGAACTGCAGTCCAAGAGCGCGGTACTCGTGAAGAATGAAGACAACCTGCTGCCCCTGGAGAAGGGTATCAAAGTCTATATCGAAACTACTACGAACGCAGCAAACCTGGAAGGCTATAAAAAATACATCGGCAACTACGCGACTGTTGTGGAAGACGTGGAAGACGCGGACGTGGTCATCGCGGACTGTTCTCAGCTGAACGACGCGGCTGAAATGATTATTGAAGACGCGATCGACGCGGAGAAGAAGCTGGTTATCGTGGCCAACAGCGTGGATCCGTCCACTTATGTGATGGAAAACGGAAACGCCGTACTGTTCCTGAACTTCTCCCGTACAGCAGACCACGGAACCGGCGTCAACGGTATCAACACGCTGACGGAGCCGGATGTGTTTGCGGATCTGCTCTTCGGCGTCCGTGAACCTGAAGGACATATCGTGAAGGAAATCGCGCGTGACACAACCATGGATGAGGCACAGTGGAAGGACCTGGCGGGCGATCAGGGCCTGGACACCTACACCCGTCTGATTCTGGAAGCCGTTATGCTGACGAGCGGTGACTATACCACGCCGAACAACTGGGGCGACCCGCTGCTTCAGTATAAGTACGGCATGCGTTACGGCAAGCAGGCGGAATACATGTATACTGCCCTCGTGCTGCCCAAGGTCACGAGAATCACAGAAACTGAGTCCAACGGTTCCACCATGACCCAGAGCGAAACGTTCGTTGAAACTAAGGCCGGCGAACCCTTCATGCTCTACTGCCTGGTCTGGAACAACGGCGATGACGGTGTGGAGACCGTATCCATCTATGACGGCGAGAACGTGATCGGCAAGAAGATCATGGCGCTGACTGCCGGAAGCTGGCGCGTGCTGAAGATGGAAATAACGCTGGATCAGCCCGGTGAGCATGTCATCACCGTGGGGAACCTGACCGGAACGATCACGGTTGTTGAATAATAGACTGACAGTTTTTCAGATAGAAAAGAACCGGGGGACTGTGAACGCTCGCAGTCCCCTGGTTTTCGGAAAGAGGGCAGGACGCCGCTTCAGGTAAGTAAATGCCAAAACTCTCTGCAGAAATGTAGAAAAAATTAGAAAATGCAGCCTGCAAAGAGCTGCATTTTCTACATTTTCCTGGAGACAGACAAAAGACTTTTTTACCCAATCGCCGCCCCAAAGGACTCAGAAACCCTTATTTTAAGCCATTCTGAGGGTGGTCAGGTTATTCGAATTCGATGGTGGCGACGGGCTTCTCGCTGACATCCCAGAGGACGCGGTTGACGCCGTCGACGGTGGAAATGATCCGGTCACGGATCCGGCAGATGACGCTGAAAGGAATCTCCGGCACGGTGGCGGTGACGGCATCCACGGTGTTGACGGCGCGGATGATCACGGCCCAGCCCATGTAGCGGACGCCCTTGCCGTCCACATACTTGATGCCGGTGGATTTGAAATCCGGCACCACGCAGAAGTACTGCCAGGGAACCTGGGGCAGGGCGCCGATTTCCTCACGGACGATGGCGTCGGCTTCACGCAGCGCTTCCAGCCGGTCACGGGTGATGGCGCCGACGCAGCGGACGCCCAGGCCGGGGCCGGGGAAGGGCTGGCGGTAAACCATACCGTCCGGCAGGCCCAGGGCCTTGCCGACGACGCGGACTTCATCCTTATACAGCAGTTTGACGGGCTCCACGAGCTCGAACTGCAGATCGTCCGGCAGGCCGCCCACATTGTGATGCGCCTTGACGCCGACGCTCTCGGTAATATCGGGATAAATGGTGCCCTGGGCCAGGAAGGCAATGTCGTCCTGCTTGCGGGCTTCTTCTTCGAAAACACGGATGAACTCAGCGCCGATGATCTTGCGCTTCTGCTCCGGATCGCTGACGCCGGCCAGCTTATCCAGGAACCGGTCCACGGCATCCACATAAACCAGGTTGGCTTTCATCTGGTTGCGGAAGACTTCGACCACCTGTTCCGGCTCGCCTTTGCGGAGCAGGCCGTGGTTCACATGCACCGCGACCAGCTGCTGCCCGATGGCTTTGATCAGCAGGGCGGCCACGACAGAACTGTCC
>Ga0310690_10006958_pt1 | contig 14691 bp, 6 predicted proteins | sample AusTroGonzalo_MG_2_FD_207661 | JGI IMG/M metagenome (GOLD analysis project Ga0310690, IMG submission 207661) | Bovine rumen microbial communities from tropical cattle in Woodstock, Queensland, Australia - Gonzalo_04 (v2) (version 2) | ecosystem: Host-associated > Mammals > Digestive system >...
AAACAATAATTTCAAAGATAAAGTAGGTGTTGATGGATATGGTGTACCTATAGCTTGGAATGATGATTTTGCTCCTACTAAAGGCAAATTGAAATTAAGTGTCTATGTCCCATCATTGATTCCACCTGACATGAGACAATTATTAGCAGCAGCATATGATTTATATCAGGAATTAAGTGGTGATTGGATATTGAGAAATACTGCTTTAGCATTGCTTGGTGGTGGTGATGTTGATTTTAGTTGTGAATCTGTTCCATGGGTAATATTCTGTAAAGATTTTGAATTAGGTGTTGTCTATACTGATTCTAAGGTATGGTGGGATTCACATGAAACTTCTAATAAAGATAAAGTCTATACTGGATATATAAAAGAAACTTATAAAGAAGAGTTTGATGGATTAGAATTGAAATTGAATACAGCTACACCAGATACTCCAATTTCAAGGTCTTATGTCATAATAAAGATAGTCGATCAACAAACCAATCAGATAAAAGAGACATATCTTTCTACTATGAAGCATATAGCAGGTGATATAGAAAAAATACAAGAATACAATGTTGTGGATTTGTATTTAGACCATAACAGTGAACGTAAAGTAATATTGAATAGAAATATGAAAAATTACTTCAAACCAAACAAAAAGTTCAACAAGAGTCAGTTTGATGGCACATTGATGATTGACACACAATCATATGATGTCAAAAACAATAACAATGCAATTAAATTTATTGAGTTCTAAACATGGCAAAAGAAAGAGGATATAATGAATATATACCATTTGACAGACCAAAGTTACCTAGAAATAAGTATGGGTTGATTGATGTTACAGAAGTTAGTGGAAGCTCATTATATGGTGGATCAGGAGGTAGTGGTGGAGCAACTTATAATTTAGGTGGAGAGATTATAGGTGCAGAAGATATAATGGTTAGCTTGAGTGATTTTGTTGGTGCTACAAGAAGTGAAGATGGTAAAAGAGGATTTGTTCCAGCACCACTTGCTGGTCAAAATCAATATTTTCTTCAAGGAAATGGACAGTGGACAAGAATACCAGCATTTGAATGGTTCACTGAATTTCCTGAATCAATTGGTCTAGAAAAATCTGGATTACAACTTAATGGTGACCTTAATGTTACGGAAACACTTACTGTAAAGAATCTTAAAGCTGAAAGCGCACATTTTTGGGAACTTGTTATCGATAAAGTTAAAGCACAGGGTGGTACTGTATTAGTAAGTCCATCAGCATTCCAGATAGATTATATAGGTGAAATTGTTCAATATCCTATTTTATCAGCTGACCAGGACAACCCATTAAGAGAGCTTTTAACAAGTAGAACTGATATTTATAATGCATTAGTAGCTAATGATGTACAATATATAAGATGCAGAAGATTATATCAAAAATGTGATGATGGAGAAAAGAGGATTAGGAATGAATGTGAGATTGGAGATATGCTTCGCTGCCGTTCGTTTAATTTAAAAGCTGGTACATATAGAAATGTTTCTAATACTGATTATTGGAGTTTTGTATGTAACAGAGATTTGGATAATGAAAAAATACAATTTACTGATGAAGAAGGCAATACTTTTGATGCAATATATATTGATTTAGCGTTCACACTCAGAACTTCTGAAGGAAGAAATTACCCAATTGGAACTATACTTTATACAGATGGTAGAGAACCTGTTTATCCTGAAGGTTGGGAAGAGATATTTGGTCCTGATGTAGATAGATTGAAAGAATACTCACAAGACACATTGGATGGAACAAGAGATGTAATTGGTGAATATTATGAGAATGAAGAATGGACAAGTATTCAAGAATCAGTAATTAAAATTAGAGGTTTAGATGACCAATTGAAAGAGATTACTGGTAAGAAATCATCTGACAACTTATATGATAAAGATGAGTATTTATCAGCTGCTGCTGATTATATGCAAGAGATTATAGATGGTGAAGGTACTAGTGATGCAGCTGGAAGAAGAAATACACCATTAGCAAAATCTAGACAAATACTTACTGGTGATTTACCAATAAATACAGCAGATGATCTTACACAACAAGAAGATCTTGAAGTAAGAAGACAAACATTAGCTATTCAAGGTAATAATAAATTGAATACTAATAAGTTAGATATTACTTTAGTTAAAGGAAACAAATTACCATTAAAAGAAGGTACATCACTTGAAAGAGATTTTATTGTTGCAGATGATGTTGTTGAATATGTTGATAATCAAGAGGTTGTAATATATGAGAAAGGAGAAGTAATACACACTGGTGATGAGATTATACATGATGTTAATGTTATAGACAAATTAGATGATTTAGTAATTAAGAAAGACATAGATGACCAAATTTCTGTAATTCCAAATGATTCACAAGAAGGACAGGATATTATAGAGAATACACAGAATACCCAATCTGACATGGATAGAAATCCAAACAATTTCATTGATATGGACTATTCACAGAGAACAGAGTGGCAATTTGGTTATACTAGTGATTATACTAAATTCAGAATCAAAGCTGGTGATGCATTAGCATGTTTAGGACATTTGTATGACAGCACAAGACAAAATGCTATTGTTCTATCAGCTGTAGCCCCATTAGACATTGAACTTCAGGCGCCATCAATTTCTCAATATTCTCATATTGATACATTTGGATTGTATATTTCTAAATTCAGACAAACCGCCCTATCCGCTAATGGTAACGAGTTCATCGGAAGTTTTCTTGTAAACTACAACAACACTTATGTTGATATAAATGACAAGATAAACATGATGATATTGGATGTGAAGACTGGCCTGGAGTCGGTGGGAATCCATCTTGATGGGGAAAAATCATCAATTTCATTAGTAGGATCTGTTGATTTGAAGCAGCATTCACAAGATAGTTATGATACTTTAAATCTATATGATAATCTTGGAGTAAAGAGAGTTGAGATAAAACCATTTGACATACCAGCAAAGAACAGTTCTGATTCACAGATAGATAATTCAAAATTGATGTTAACTTCTGTTCTTGATAAGAAGAATATACCTACAACTTATGTAAATAAATATTCATGGAAAAACTTATGGGATGGAATACTTTTCCACTATACATGGGTTCACGAATATACAGTACAAAATTACGCTCAGTCAATAACTACTTCACTTACAATAGGACATCTTGAAGGAGGATATACAATCAATTTAGCTGATCTTCAACTTAAGATAAAAACTAATTTACTTTTAGCTGGTACTACACCAATGACAGATAGAGGATTAGGAAGACAAAAAGTAAATTCGGTTAAATATGTTCTTAAGAGAAATGGTGTTCAAATGCTTGCTGGTACTGCCACAGGTACACAACTAGAGTATAACAGTGATAGTGCTGGTACAATCAACATTTATTGGGCTGATTTATATAGTGGTACACATACTGTCCCTGGAGCTGGCGGAACATATACTTTAGATATTACAGTTGAATTTGAGTTATATGGTTATGTAAAATGTGGAACAGAATATAATAACTATTATGTTACTGCTAATTGTGAGCTTACAGGTAATATTTCATCTGAAATAACCAGAGTAAATACAACAACTTTACCTGGAAGACCATATACAGGATATAAGTTCACTATTGGTACTAATGGATTCACATTTTTTGCTGATGATCAGAAATACTTCTATTGTGCAAATGATGGATTTGAGCTTAAATGGGGTGAGAACACATATATTTCATTTGATGATCAGCACGGAATCTATTTCCATCCACTTACACAGCAAGCAGAAGGAACTTCAGATAACAACTATAATTTCCAATTAGGAAACAAAGCAGAAACGGTATTCTGTAAGAATACACATGTTTCTTATACGGTTACTTTACCAGATCCAACAGAATATGGAATATTCAGAAAACTGACAATACTTGGATGGGTGAATGCCGATAACACTAAACTTACTATAGCAGCAAAGACAGGTTCAAACATAGAAGCAAATATTCAGTTCATGCAACAGCAATATAGTTCAATATTGATACCTTCTTTTGAATTCAACAGCAACTTGACACAAGCAGTTACTCTTATAGCAACAGGTGCAAGTACTTGGAGAATAATAAGTTACGTCTAAAAATACAACTAATTGATAATGAATAAATTATGTATACTATTAGATAATGGTCATGGAACACGTAAATACACTAAAGGAAAATGTAGTCCAGACAAGAAGATATATGAAGGAGAATGGAACAGAGAGTTTGTAAAGTTATTACAACAAGAGCTTGACAGATACAAAATAGATAACATGATTCTTGTTCCTGAAGATGAAGATGTTACATTGGCGGACAGAACAAAGAGAGCAAATGAATATACAAAGCAACTAAAAGCTGATGGTAAAGACACTCTTCTAATCAGTGTTCATATAAATGCTGCTAAAAGTGATAACAAATACCATGATGCAAGAGGTTGGACTGTATGGCTTTATACTTCAGCTGGAGTTAAAAGCAGAAAAGCAGGACAGATATTTAGTGCTAATGCTAAGAAGATGAAGCTTACAGGAAATAGAGTACTTCCTCTTCTTGGTTACTATACTGCTAATTTCTACATACTTAAGCACACAACATGTCCAGCAATCTTATGTGAGAACATGTTCATGGACAACAAAGAAGATGAAGCATTTTTACTTAGTGAAGAAGGTAAGAAAACATTAATTCAGCTATACATAAATTCTATATTAGAATATACAAATACATATTATAATGACTAATGGATTTATATGAGATTCTTAATAGGATAATCAGGACAAAGACACAGATAAAAAATATAATTGGTGAAACAGAGAATATCGCAAGATATTATGTTACAATACATAATACATTAGCTGAAAAATATAATCTTGGTTATAAGAATGGATTTCATGACAAATGGTATGATTTGACCGGAGAAGAAAGATTCTTAGCTGGTCCAAAGACATATCTTGAATATGATTATTACTTGAATGATGTTTATTATGAGGTATATACACCAAGCATTTTAGCTGACATAATGAGCAATGTTCTTGCTAACAAATTGAATATCAGAGATGAACTGAATGAATATCTTGATCCAGATATTGGTGACCAATTCAAAGATTATCCTGATTATCTTAATTTCTTGATGAATGAGACAGAAAATCTAGGATATAATGCTGGAGTATTAGATGCTACTGAAGCATATGAAAAAACAGAAGACATTGATACACCAGAATTCCAATATAGCGACAACAGATTTGTTATTTCTTCATCACAAGAAGATGTTACAATAATCTATAAATTAGAGCAAAATGGTATAGAGACGGTCTATTCCGGTCCTGTAGTTTTATCAGAGAATACAAGAATATATTATTGGGCAAAAGCAGGCAAATCAACTTCTGATAAGAGTACATATTATGATTGTACTATCTCATCTAGTGGTGCTATTGGATTTGTTTCTTCACCTAACATAATTCAGAAAGATGGTAGGATATATTTGTCATCTAACACACAAGATGCTGCAATATTCTATAGTATAGATTCTGAACAATGGAAAGTATATTCAGGACCTATATTCATTTCTGCTGGTATGGACTCAATTAAAACTATTGCCAGCTATAAGAATGAGTATTCAAAATATAATTCACAAACTATTGAACATCAAGTAGTTAGTGAAAATAAACCATCACCAGTAAAATGTTTGTTCACTTATAGTTCTAGCTCGGTTTCAGTCACATTGACATGTCCTACAACAGGTGCTGTCATAAGATATTGTATAGATGAACATGATGGATTCTTCAGAGAATATACTGGAGCATTCACTCTTGAGAATAACCATTTCTTACTTTATACTTATTCAGAAAAGGATGGAGTAAAGAGTGACAAACTAGTATATAAGTATGATGTTTCAACTGATCAGACAAAACCAGCTGATGTACAATTTTCTAATAATACATACTCTATTGATTTATACACAGTTACAGAAGGAGCAAACATATATTATCGTTTTGGTTCTGCCGGTGAGTTTACACCAGTTACAGGCAATTCAGTAACACTTACACCAAGTGCTAGAGTTACAATATATGCTATGGCTGAATTGAATGGAGTATATTCACCACATATCACTCAATATACTTTTACACCATGGAATGTAACAACAAAACCACCTAGACCAAATATCATTCAGGATGGAAACAAAATAACTATTGTTTCTGATTATACAGTAAAGTATACTACAGATTTGACAAGTCCAGAGGTATATGGTGTTGTATATAACCCAGATTTAGGCATTACTATCAATCAGTATACAACTATATATGCTGCAGCGATAAATAATAATGTTTATTCTGAATGGGCACGTGGTAATTTCAGCTATGATGATACAGCTGAAGGAGGAACAAGCGGAAGTGATCCAGTAATTGGTAATGGACAAGAGACAAATGAGAGATTCACTTCTGATAATTGGCTAACTATAAAAGGAGCAAGCAAAATTAGTTTTAGTGGATATAATGGTATGTCTACTAAACAGTTATATTATGCTCAAGAAGGAGCCGAGAATTGGGTTCTTGCAACTGGAGGTTCTATACAAGGATTAGATCCGGAAAGAAAAACATATTTGAAAGGTAGCATAAAACAGATTACAGGATTGGAAAACACAACTAATGTTTCTGTTCCTGGTGGTATTACCATAAGTGGCGATCCTGGTTCTATTGTATGTGGAGAATGTGGAAAATATGATTTAGATTTGAGTGGATTGTTTAAGAATTGTGCTGGGTTGACTGTCGCTAGTTTAGACATTCAGATTGATGAGATGAGTGATGGTATGATGAAGGAGATGTTCAGTGGATGTATAGACCTTAAATCAGCAGCTTTCAATATTGTTTCTTCTACATGCTCTGAATCTGGTATGGAGAAGATGTTCTATAACTGTAAAAATTTAGAGGCTGGTCCTAGATTCAATTTCAGTGAAGTAAAACAGTATGGTATGAGAAGTTGTTTTGAAGGATGCTATAAACTTACAAGTGCAGGCTCAATTACATGTAGTGGAGAAAACAGTATTGGTACAAGTGCTTTTGAATCATGCTTCAAAGGTTGTGGTCAACTATATTCATATACTTTATCAACACCTAATGGAGAAGCAAAGACGGCTTCATTCAAATCAATGTTTGAAGGCTGTACTGGATTGCAAGATGTAAGTGGTATTCATTTGAATTACAATAAGATGGGTTCAAAAACTTGTGAGAGAATGTTCTATGGATGTACTGGATTACAAAAATCAATTGAATTGGAAGCTAAGGAATTAGGACAATACTGCTATTCAGAGATGTTCATGGGTTGTACTGCTATTCAATATAAACCAGTAATGAAAGGAATTACTCTTGCTGAATCATGCTGCTATAGGATGTACAAGAATTGTATCAGCTTGACAGATGCTCCCGATTTGAATGCCACAAGAATAACATATACAATGGCTTACAATGAGATGTTTGATGGTTGTAGTAGTTTGAATCATATAAAAGCTATGTTCACTGATTGGGGTGCAAGTGGAGCTAAGACAGGAAACTGGGTTCGTGGAGTTGCTGCTAGAGGTACATTTGAATATAATAATGAAGCTGAATGGGTATTCTATTCAAATGCTAGAGGAGTTAATGGTGTACCTGTTGATTGGGAATTACTTGGAGCAGACCCTGTTATAGATGATGTTGAGATGTTCATGCAGAATGGTATATTGTATATCAGAGCAAGTGGAGGAACAATTTATTGGAATTGGGGATATATTGAAAATACTCAAGACCTTGTACCATGGACATATGGTCAAGGTGGAGTTCAGATGTTGCAATCTGGTTGGGTTTCTGCCGCTGTTAAGAATGAAGATGGAAAATTTGGCAATATCACTCAGAAAGAATTTACTAATGATGAGATTGGTTTTCCTGATTTAGTAATATCACTTAGAGATGGAAAATTGCTTATTGGTACAGGAACTGATTTTGAGTATACTACTATTACATATAAGATTTGCAATTACGGTACTGAGACATTAAAACCAGGAGAAAGTGAAAAGACCTATGATAAAGACAACAGACCTGTTATAACTGAAAGATGTAGAATATATGCTTATGGTAGAGTTCAAGGTTATACACAAACAAATTTCAAAGATTTGATTCCTGGAATACCAGCACCTGCAATTGAATTTTATAAAGGATGGAATGGTGATCACACAATAGTCTTATCTTATTGGGCAGCAGTTAGTTATCCAAATAGTAGTATATTAAAACAATTATATTATAAAATCAACGATAGAACAGAAGATACACCAGATAGCAATCCTACAGGTTGGACACAATATAGCAATCAAATTAATATTACTTCTTATATAGATACTTATCACCCAAAGGTAACGGTGACAGCAATTGCTAAAGTCATGTATGAAGGAGTACAACAATGGAGTCCTATGTGGGTAGCACAGATGGATAAAGAAGATTCAGAAACTATATTTATACCTGTATTGAAACAGATTGAAGGTACTAATAAAATATATATTGAATATGGTGGAGAAGAATATCGTGACAGATGGCCTAGTTCAATGGATGTAAAAGTATATTATGGATTTTACAGTGCATCACAAGTATTTAATAATCAATATAATGGAACATTTGATTTGATAGATGCTGGATTAACTGTTTCTGGTAATATATTGGTATTCGCTATTGCTAAAGTTGGAAATGTTGAAAGTGATATATTCAGTGATACATTCTATTTTAATAAATCATTGATTCATTATGATATAAATGAACCTAGTGTTACTGTTTACGGACAAGGAAACAAAGTAATAATATCTGTTACTAATGATAGTCCATATATAGATTGGTCTGCTATACAAGCCCCAGTAAATTATATTAAGATTGAGGTTAGTGAAGTAAAGAGAGGATTATACCCACAAGCAAGAATGTATCAAGGTGAATACAGCTCACCTGATGCAAATGGAAATGTTGAACTTGACAGTGAAGTAGTAAGATTCGCTGTATGGGTATATTCACAATACAATGTTACTGGAGATACATCATCTGAAAGAAGATGGCCTATTGAAGATGGATGGTATGATATAAGAGATTATATTACATGGGGAGATTGGCCTGCTCCTAGAATAACTGTTAACCCTACAACTTATTGGGTTACAGTAGATTGCTCACCTTATCCTGTTATACCATGGATGAAAGTTGAAACAAAAGCTGATTCATGGGCAGCTTCAGGAATGCATCCTGATTGGAACAGTGCTGGGTGGAGATTGGCAACTTATTTTGGATTGGGAGAAGCAAACCCTAATGGTATATATGATGGACATTTAAATTCTTATGAATATTTACATGATGCTAAAATCTATTCATATTATACTTATGATAGTTCTACTTCACAACAAGGTTATTCAGATTATTTAAATGAAAGTGTTTCAACAGGATTAGTAGCACCTTCTATTTCTAAACCAACATGGGATAGTGGAAAACAATGCTGGATTTTAAAACTCACAAATATCTCAAATTCTGGAGTTTGGTTAAAATTTAAAATGACTGATACTGAATGGGGAGGTTTACAAGTAGATACACACATATATGATGACTGGAAAATTATAGATCCTACCTATGGGTTCCAACTTGATCCTGACTTAAAATATGGTAAAATATATGGCAGAACATATTTATCTGATTCTCAATATATTGATACTGATTATTTTGTTGAATTTACAAATACAAAATATGAAAATTTGGATCAACCTAGAATATCTGTTTCTGGAAATAAATTATATGTTACTAGTACAAAAACAGAAAGAGTCAATAATTATTGGAGATGTACTTATGATAATTCTTCATGGGGACCTGCAGTGTTACAACCGCACAAGTATGATAATTGGCAAATTGGTCATGATTATAATCATGGTGGTGATGATTTAGATACTAATTTATTAAGTGGTACTATAGAAGCTTATTCATGGATTTCTGAAAATGAAAACACATATAATAATTTAGTTGAATACAAATATAATAGTGGTATAACAATAAATTGTAATCCTCCTACTATAAATACACCTACAAGATATTCAGACCATTATGAGGTAAAGATTGTTAATAATGCGGATTTTGATCCTTATAGAAATATAAAATGGATGTTAGATGATATAGAATGGGATTTAACACAAAATATTTTTGTATCTGATGATAAATATAAAAAATCAATAGGTGATAGATTTAAAATTGAAAACCGTGCTCATAATTTTACTTTTATTATAGAGAACAATGTCAAAAGTGCAACAATAAAAGCATTTGCTACTGATAGTACAAGTAATACAGATGGAAATAGATCTAACAATACACCTATGACTACATATAGTTTTGTAAATCAAAATTTAACCTAAAATTTCTATATTTTATATATGAACAACACTTTAGAAAACATAAATGAGATAATGATCGTCAAGAAAGAATTGAAAAATATTCTTACAGCGATTGGAGTGGAGCCTGATGATAAGTTTGACAACTATGCTTATTTATTTTCATATGCGCTCTCACTAATAAATGATAAAACAAATGATATCAATGGAGAATAATGGGTACTTTAATAGAAAACATAAATGCTATAAGTAAAATTAAATCTGATTTGAATCAAATATTAAGAGAAAACGGGTCCGATGGTGGGCCTGTTTTCATGGATTACCCTGACAAATTCAGAGAACTGTTCAGGATAGTTGATGACTATGCTGATGCTACAGAAGTTGGATATGAATACAAAGTATATGATTCTCAAACTGTTGTACCAGATCCAATCATCACACCATATCAGAATGTAGTTACAATTACATGTTCTTTAGACAAAGCAGTCATAAGATATTGGGTTGAATCTGATTCAGGAAACAATGATATTGGTCTAACTACTTTACAAAAAGGAAGCACTATTTATTTATCTGAAAACTCTACTGTATGGTGCTATGCTCAATATCGTGAGGAAAAATCAAATAATGTTTCTCAATATGTTCGTGTAAATAATATTGAAGTGCCTATACCTCCTGTTATAGTAAGGGAAGATACTACTGTTACTATAACAAGTGAACAAGGTTACGACATATATTATAAGATTGGAGCAGGTGGAACTTATTATCTATATACAGGACCAATTACTGTTGCTAGATCAGAAGATGTATATGCTTATACAAGAGGATATCGAGCAAATAGTGATGAGGTTGTAGATGAAGCTCCAGAACAGCCAGCTAAGCCACTTCCACCTGTAATATCATATTCAAATAATGTCATCACTATTACATGTGAGACTGTGAATATTACTTTATATTATAGAGAAGAAAATGGAAGATGGATGCCTTATACTGGTCCATTTGCTATTTCAAAATCTGGATTCTATTATGCTAAATCAGTGAATTCATATTATATGGAAGCAATTTCCAATAAGAGATATTGTGAATATGTTGCTCCGGCTGTTCCAGTTACTCCAGAAGTACCAAATATATCATGTTCAAACAATACGGTTACTATTACATGTACTACTGTTGGTTCAGAAATTTATTATTCAAATGATGGAAGCACTTATTCAAAATATGTACAACCAATTGGAATTCAACAAGATACAAATTTCTGGGCATTTAGTTTATTTAATGGTAAGACTAGTTCAATAACTGGTCCTTATGAAGCTATATATATAGATAATCCTTCTATTATACCTGCAGACCCAGTTATTGTATGTTTAAACAATGTTGTTACTATTACATGCTCTACACCTGGTGCTACTATATGGTATTCTACTGATAATCAAAATTATCTTGAATACACACAATATATTGAAATTGAACAAGATACAACATTCTGGTCTTATTCTTCATTGAATGGAAACTCAAGTTCAATCACAGGACCTTATTATGCTGATTATGATAGTGTTGATTATTTATCTATACCATTGACATTCAGTATATCAGAGAATGGTACAATTGGTTGGAGATGCTTTAATGAAACACCTTCTTTATATAAAACTATTGAATATAGGAAAAATTACTCTGGTGAGTGGACTTCTATAACAGCAACATATAATGGTACTACTATCAACGTAGTATCTGGAGATATACTTGAATTTAGAGGAAATATTTCTCCTGGTTATAATGGAAGGCATGGTTTTACTTCTTCTTGTAATTTTAGTGTTTATGGTAATATTATGAGTTTGAAGGATGATACAAATTATAGTAGTTTAACCACAATAACATCAAATTATGAATTTAGCCAATTATTTTATAATTGTTCTAAACTGTTAGATGCCACAAAATTACAACTACCAGCGACAAATTTTATAAATGATGGTGCAGCTTATCATAGTATGTTTAGGGGTTGTACTTCATTAGTAAATCCACCAGAATTATTACCAGCTATTATAATACATGATGAATATTGTTTTATGTTTGAAGGTTGTACTTCATTAATAAAAACTCCAAATATTTTAGCAGAAGAATCCAAAGGTGGATATAATGGTACAATGGAATGTATGTTTAAAGGTTGTACTTCTCTTACAACAGTATATGATTTACATTTAGTTAGATTTACTTATAGTGATGATGATCCATACTGGGCTGGAAATAAATCTTTTCAATCAATGTTTGAAGGTTGTACTTCATTGACAACCGTACCAGCAATACCTATTTTAAGCATTACTACTCTTCCTGCAAATTGTTGTGCAAGAATGTTCTATGGATGTACTAGTTTAACCACTATACCAAGTAATTATTTACAAGCAACCATATTTGGACAATATTGTTTTGAATCTATGTTTGAGGGATGTTCTAGCTTAACTACTTTACCAGAATTACCATCAACAGTATTAGGCTATAATTGTTATCAATCAATGTTTAAAGATTGTACTAGCTTAACTACAATACCAAGTAATTATTTACCATCAACTACATTAAAAGATGGTTGTTATGCTTCTATGTTTAGTGGATGTACTTCATTGACAACAGCTCCAACACTTCCTGCAACTATTTTAGCTAGTGGTTGTTATGGTTTTATGTTTAGTGGATGTACTAGTTTAACTACAGCACCTACACTTTCTGCCACAACATTATATTATCAGTGTTATAGGGAAATGTTTAGTGGATGTACTAGTTTAACTACAGCACCTACACTTTCTGCTACCACTTTAGCTGAAGGATGTTATAATGCAATGTTTAGTGGTTGTACTTCATTAACAACAGCTCCTGATCTTCCAGCAACTACATTAACATATCATTGTTATGAAGAAATGTTCATGGGATGTACTAATCTAAATTATATTAAGTGTTTAGCTACCGATGTATCAGCAAGTTATTGTATTACTAATTGGGTAAATGGTGTTTCTGAAAATGGTACATTTGTTAAAGCTCCATTAAAAATATGGATGGCAGCTACAGAATATAATAATTATAGTGGTAGGCCAGCAAACTGGATTATAGAAGATGCCGCATAATATAAAAATTAAAAAATTTCTATATTATAAATAAGATAGGAAAGTTCTTAAATACACTTATTTACGTAAATGAAAAAACTTTCATCTGAAACAAAATTGACCATTCAAGTCATAATATCAATCGGTTTGATTATAGCAGGTGTTGTTTTGTTGTTCTTGGGATTCTATACACAGCCTCCTGGTGAAATTCATGATTCTGTCCTTATTGCTTATGGTGAGGTTAGTACGTTTGCCGGGTCACTTCTCGGAATCGATTATCACTATAAATACAAGACCCATATCGACGATAACAAATACAGGACAAGACATAAAGAAAAAGAAATAGATGAAGAAGAAATAGATGGTGACCTTACAAGATAAACTTGATAATATTTATCAGACAAAATTAGAGATTAAGAGTGCAATCGGAACTGATTCTGATGTGTTCTCAGAATACCCTGCTATGATAAGAAGCATGGCAGGTGGTGGTGTATCATATGCCTACCTTGATGAGAGACTGAGCTATTATGTTGAAGAGACAGATTTAGAGAGCATGGGATACGCTACAGAGACCTATGTTACTAATGCTATAAGTGCAATACCTAGTGTAGATTTGAGTAGCTATGTGACTTATACATATTTAGAGAGCAAGCAATACATTACTGAGATTCCAAGTACATATGCTACTTATGATGCAATAGAAGCGATGGGATATATCACGCAGCAAGTGCTTGATAGTGCTAGCTATGCTACAGAGAGTTATGTGAGTGAAGCTATAGCAGCTATACCTGGTGTAGATTTGAGTAGCTATGTGACTTATACATATTTAGAGAGCTGTGGATATGTGACAGCTAATGAATTGCCTGTAATAGATGAAGATTTGATACCAAAAACACACAATACTTATACTCTTGGTGCCATATCATATTTGTATAAAGTAGCTTATGTAGGTGAATTATATGGTACTAATAGAATCAGATTTAATTCATTAGATGGACTTAAATTTAATGATTTATATGGTTATCTAAGATGGAGAATTGATGGAGATGGACATTGGATTCCTGGTGATAATAATTCATATAACATAGGTAGTAATTCATATATGGTAAAAGCTACATATGCTTACAACACATATACTTCTGAGTCTACTTATTCAAAGAAATATTATACAGGATATAATTGTGATATTCATTCAAACTCAAACTATAATATTTATTTTGATATCTATGGTG
>Ga0310690_10006959_pt1 | contig 14690 bp, 7 predicted proteins | sample AusTroGonzalo_MG_2_FD_207661 | JGI IMG/M metagenome (GOLD analysis project Ga0310690, IMG submission 207661) | Bovine rumen microbial communities from tropical cattle in Woodstock, Queensland, Australia - Gonzalo_04 (v2) (version 2) | ecosystem: Host-associated > Mammals > Digestive system >...
AGGCAAGCAGGAAAGCGGCATCGAGGTGGAAGCCGGCGAACTGCACGCCCAGGCCCAGCGAAGCGTAGGTCGGGATGGCCTTGGCGTTGTCGCCATAGTGGAAACCGCCCCGCAGGGACACGATCTCCGCGAAGGTGTACTCCACGCCCAGGCCCGCCATCAGCGCGCCGTTGAAAAGGTAGTCCGCCTCGGCGGAAGCCGTGAAACCGGCCACGGAATACGCGACACCGGCCCGGGCGATCCCGGGCTGCGCGTAGTTCTCGCCGCCGTAATTGACCGGCGAGCCAAGGTTGCAGACGGAGAGACCGGCGGCCAGGCCTTCGTGCTGATATTTCAGGGAAATGTCGGCGCCAAAGGCATTCGCCTTGGCGCTCTCGGCCAGCGTCGAGGACAGATAGCGGAGCGTGAGACCGGCGGACAGGCCGTCAACGATCTTATACGCGAATCCGGCAGCGACGGCGAACTCGGTCGGCGTGAAGCTGTCCTTGACACGGCCGTCCTTGCCCACGATATCGTAAGCCTGATAGGACATATCCTTGAAAAGCAGACCGGCGGAAAAACGGGAAGACAGCTGGTAGAAACCGGCGGCGGAATACACTTTCGTGCCGGCAACTTTCGGCTGCCAGTTGGCATAGCCGGCCGCCACGGCCATCCGGGAACCGGACAAGGCGGTCGCAGCCATATTGTTCTCCAGGGCATAGGCATCCGCGTCCCGGGCGACACCCGTGTTCGCAACGCCGGCAGCGACCGGATCAGGGTTGACATTCAGGAACGTGACGCCCTGGGCCCGGAGGGCCGTAGCGCAGACCGCAAGGGATATAAGCGTAAAAAGAATTCTTTTCATAACACCCGATTAAAGTTTGACGATGGATTTCTTGATCTGCTCGCCATTGTAGTCAAGCAGGACGGTATAGATGCCCGGGGCAAAGCTCCGAACATCGACCTTGGCCGGATCAAACGGCGTGATGGTCAGGTCGTCCGAATACACGGTCGCACCGGAGGAGCTGACGACGCGCAGCGAGGCCGAGGCGCTCTCGCTCGTGCGGACATACAGATAATCCGAAACCGGGTTGGGATAGACATCCAGGGCCTGCGAACCATCGCGGATGAGCACCTGGAAAGACTGCGTCGCGGATTCGCCCCGCACGTCCGTTCCGGTAACCGTCACGGTGGCATAGCCGTAGTTCATCGGGGTCAGGTAGAACTTGCCATCCTGAGCGGTCAGATTGATGACATTTTCATTGCTGATGGAGAAGGTGTAAGCAAGCTCCTCGCCGTCTTCATCCCGGAAATAGTCCGAGCAGGCAAACTCTTCGGTCACGGCCGCCTTGGAATTGAAGACGCGGTCTTCGAACTGGGTGGCGATGACCGGGGCGTGGTTCTCCAGCACCGTATATTTGACGACCTGGCTGGCGGTCGCGCCATAGGTATCGGTCACGACGAGGGTCGCGGTAAACGTGCCGGAAGGAGACGCCGGTCCGTTGACGACCACCTTGGGCATATTGCGGACCAGGGTGTCGAGGACCAGGCCTTCGTTCTCCCGCTGGAGCTCGATGGTATAGAAGTGGTCGTCCGGTTCGATGATCTCGAAGCCGAGGCTCTTGACCTCGTGCGGCTTCAGGGAGACCGAAGTGCCGTCCTTCGCCTGGATGACCGGTTTGGAGTTGCCGCCCGTCGTCACCTCGGAGACGGCCGTAAGGCCGGAAACGTTGCCGGCCAGGTCTTTCGCTGCCGCGGCGACATAATACTTCTTGTTGAATTCCAGGCCGATGATGGTGCCTTCCAGACGGTCTCCGGGCTTCATCGTTTCCTCCAGATAGAACTGGCCGAACATCAAGTCGTCGGAGATGGCGGAGAACGAAGAAGTACTATAGTACACCATGATGGAGGTCGGGATGTCGTCGTCGGCGTCCTTGGGCACGGTCACCGAGAACTTGAGGTTGTTGGACTGCGCCGAGGCGGAGAAGGAGCCCGGAACTTCCGGAGCGGCTCCGCCCTGCCCGGCGATCGCGCCATAGGCGTTGATCAGGCCTGCGCCCATCCCGAATTTCTTGTTGAAGGACTGGATGGGGACGGCGCTTTCCACCATCCGCTTCTCCAGTTCATCCGGGGTGAAGCCCGCGCCACCGAACTTGGACACGATAAGTGCTGCCACGCCCGACACGTGCGGACAGGCCATTGAGGTGCCCTGAAGATATCCGTATTTGTTGCCGGGGAAGGTGCTCAGGACCTGATTGCCTTTCTTGACATCTCCACCCGGTGCGCTGATATCGATCCAGTCGCCATAATTCGAGTAATAGGCGCGACGGAAATCCGCGCCGACAGACGCGACGTTGAAGATGGGGCCGTAACCGTTGCCGCTCACATCCTGATTCTCGTTGCCGGCGGCGAAGATGACGATACCGCCCTTCATCGGACCGACCTGCACGTCATTCTCATCGAGACCGGCATATTTGATGAAATAATCGACCGCGGCCTGCAGGGACTTGGGCGTCTCGGTCGCCTCCAGATAGCCCCAGCTGTTCTGGCTGATGACGGCGCCGTGGTCGGCACCCCATTTGATGGCCACGGGGCCGGCGCCAGAACCATTTTCCCCTTCAAAGATCTGGCAGGACATCAGCCGGACGCCCTTGATTCCCTTGGCGGCATCGCCGCCGGCGATACCGCAGACACCGATGCCGTTGTTGTTGACGGCGGCGATCGTACCGGCCACGTGCGTGCCGTGGTCGTCGGGCGTCACCTGGTAAGTGTCGTTGTAGAAGTTATAGCCGAAGCGGGCGTCTCCCTTTTTCTCAGGGTTCTCCCACATATTGGCGGCCAGGTCCTCGTGCGTAAAGTCGATGCCGCCGTCGACGACGGCGACAATGACATCTTCGGAACCGGTCGTATACTTCTTCCAGACCGGGAAAACGTTGATGTCACAGCCGCTGACGGAAGAGGCGACCGAGCCGTCGTTGTAATAATGCCACTGGTCCGACAGGCGGGGATCGTTGAACGGAAGGTCCTTCGCGGCAGTCCTGCCGGCAGGAAGGTCCTCCGAGACGACAGCCGTTCCGGAAATATGCTCCGACGGAATGAATTCGACCGATTCCACACCCGGCAGGGCGGACCAGTCCTGCGCGGCCTTGGTCAGGGACACTTCGGGATCATAATCCACGACATACCAGCGATGCAGGCCTTCGCGGCGCGTTCGGGCCTCGAATTTACCCGCCTCAGGAAACAGACGACGCATCTTCACGATGCCGCTGCCCTGGAAAGACTTGACCTCCGGCAGGCAGACCAAACCGTCTTCGCCGGTCTCCCGCTCCAGTTCCAGGGCCATCTCTTCACTGAAATAGACGTTGAGACGCTCCGCGACCCGGGCGCTCGCAGGCAGGTCCAGGCCAAAGATTTTCGCATCCTTGTCCGGCTCACGGGTCTCCTGCAGACCATTGGTAAACTGGGCGCACCCGGCAAACAAAACGGCCAAGCCGACCAGCATTACAATTTTCTTCATATTTTAAGGATTTAAAAATTCCAACAGCGCGACCAGGCTCTCCGGTCGGTTCCACTTGATCTTGTGGGTTTTGATCCAGGCCTTCCATTCTGCCACACGGCCCTCCGTAAGGACATTCTCGACTGCCGCGCGATTCGCCTTCACGGCGTGGCCGGGATACACGAGATAATAGGTCTTGAGCAGACCGATCATCTGCCCGTCGCTGCGGGATTGCATTAGGAGCATATGATTCTGACTAACCGTACTGGCCTGTTCGACGGAAGACAGTTTGCGCGTGGCCGACGTCTGGGAGGACGAGCCATAGGCTCCACCCGTTTCCGTCAGGGCGGCAAAGTCCCCCAACACCTCTTCGACGACGCAGCCGTGCGCCGACTGGGCGACGACGCGCATCATCTCTCCCCGGACCTGCAGGAAGCGGTCGTCACCGATCTGCACGCCGACAACCTCCTCCATCGCCGCTTCCCGGATCAAGCCTTCAGCGTCCAGGAAATGCAGACGACCGTAACGCAGATGCACGTTCAACTGCTGGGCGCGTGCGGCGCCTCCTGTGGCTTCAACAAGGCCCTCCCGGAATTCCGGGAAGAGGTAAGGCCATCTGGTCGTGGGCTCCTGTGCGGAGGCCACGAAGGGCAGGATCAACAGGATCAAGCCCGCAATAAAACTCTTTTTCATGGTAAAGTCAAAGGTACGCATATTATTTAAAAAAAAGCACCCGTCCGCCAAGACGGGTGCTTCAAAAAAGGTCTAAAGCTTAAAGCTTGGTAGCGATAATCTGAGGATATACGATGCCGACATAGCCGAGGCCTTCGAGGAGAGCGTAGAAGCCATACTCCGTACCGAAATCAAGGCTCTTGACGTTGCCGTCAGCATCCTTGACGATCTTGACGGTCAGGGTGCCGGTCTTGCCCACCTTGTCTTCAAGGCTCAGCCAGTAGAGCGTGACAGGAGTCTCGTCCTTGTACTTGTACACGGACGTCTGACCGAACGGGATGGTGATGGTCTCCAGGTCGTCGTCGACATTGCCATAGAACATCGTGTCTTCAGCGGCCCAGTTGGGATTGCCGAACAGGTCGAAGAACCAGACCATATGGTCATCCTTCTCATCCTTGTAGATCGACATCGGCCAGACGGTACCGTCATCGGAAACCGCCTTGTAGTTGCCGATCAGGGCGCTCATCGGATGGTCGACATCGCCGACAGTAACCGAGCAGGTGGACAGATAGCCGAGAGGAATATCATCATTCTCGACCAGGCTGACGGTGAACTTGAGGTCGCCGGTATACTGCGGATAGTAAAGGATCTCGAACTCGATGTACTGGGTACGGTGCTCAGCATCGAAAGAGAGCGTACCGGAAGTGGTCTTGAGGTTGAAGTTGACACCGGCCTTGGCGGTACCGTCGGTGACGGTGAACTTGACAGTCTCTTCCAGGCCCTTCACGGAACCGAGCGTCACGGGCAGACGGAGGATCTCCGTCTGGTCGACGATCGAGCCGTCATCTTTAATAATCGCCTCATCAATATTGGTGGAAGCGATATCGAAAGCGACGAACGCGTTGGCGTCATCAAACACCGGCGGAAGATTCTTGTCGCAGGAAACGGCGGCGAAGACACCGGCAAACAGGGTGATATAAAGCAGTATCTTTTTCATAACGCGATCGAACTAGATTAATAGTTTTCGTTCTGGATCAGGTTCTCGTTGACTTCGAGCTCCGTCTTGGGAAGCGGAAGGGCCCAACGATAATCGGGGAACGGGACGTTCTGGTTCTTCTCCTGCAGGCCGAAGCAGGCCGCACGGTTGACCGGGAGACCCCAGCGGGCCAGGTCGAAGAAATAGTGGCCTTCCCAAGCAAGTTCCTTGCGGCGCTCCGTGCGGACAGCCTCCATACCGGCGGCGGTCAGAGCGGAAGCACCACGATGGGACGTGATGGTGTTGAGGTCGGACAGCGCGTCGGTACCGGAAACGGAAGCACCGTTGAGAAGCGCCTCGGCACGGTTCAGATACATCTCGGAGAGACGGAGAACAACAGCGTTGTTGGCATCCGGCGTAGCCAGACCCTTGCCCTCATACTTGAGGGTCCAGAAGAGACCGGCCGTTTCGTCCTTGTCCTGACGATACATCTCGCCACGGACATCACCGTCACCATAGAGGGCGAGGAGCGCCGGGCTGGCGATGCAGTCGCCGTAAGCGCCATCAGGATAGGTCATATAAGAGCAATCCAGGTTCGATCTGGTGTTGATGTCCTTATAGGCCTCGAAGATTACCTCGGAGCCACCGACATTGCCGGTCCAGGCCTCCGCATACTCAGATGCGCTGTAAAGCTTGAAATCCTTGTTGTTGATCACCTTGGTGGCATAGTCGGCTGCGTTCTGCCACTCGCCCATATAGAGATACACGCGGGAGAGCAGGGCCTGGATGGCCGGAAGGGAGACAACCGCTTTCTTGTCGGTGACACCGGCACGGACATACGCCGGATCGATCGCCGTCTCCGCTTCCTTGAGGTCCTTCACGACGTTCTGATAGACCGTCAGGACATCGTCACGCTCCGGGCGACCGTCAGGGTCCGTATGATAGACATACGGGACACCGGCCTTCTGGGCGGCGGACAGGGAAGCCTGGTTGGCCTTCACATAGTTGTAAGGAAGCGCATAAAGCGTCACCAGGTCGAAATGGGCCAGCGCACGGAGGAAGAGGCACTCAGCCTTCAGGTTGTTGAGATCCTGCGCGGTCACGTCAGCGCTCTCCTTGCCCTCGAGGTTGTCGATCACATTGTTGCAGCAAGAGATGACCGTATAAGCATACCTCCAAAGATCGGAAGTAGCATCAGCCGTATAGTTCCAGTTCATCTGGGTCGTATAGCGGTTGGAGTTGTGGTCAGGATGCTTGATACCGTTGCCGGAACGCATCTCGGATTCGAGAATGCGCTCGCCGCCATACCAGATATCATCAGCGAGATAATAGTAAGCACCCAGCGTGGCCTTGTTGAGGCCAGTGTAATCGGAAAGCGTGAGTTCGGTACTTTGGGAAAGCACAGGGGCTTTGTCCAGGAAACCCTTGCAGGCAGTCAGTCCGAGAGCTGCAACACCGATCAATATATAAGAAACAAATCTTTTCATGATATCGTCACTTTATGGATTAGAAAGAGACCTCGATACCGCCGACGAAAGACTTCACCATCGTATGGTTACCACCGTAGGCGTAGCCCAGAGGACCGAGTTCCGGATCCATGGCGTTCACATTGTGGAAGGTGAAGAGATTCAGGGCGCTGAGATAAACTTTGACACCGTTCATCTTGATGGCCTTGCAGATATTCTCCGGAAGATTGTACGAGAGCGTCACGTCCTTGATGCGGAGATAGCTGCCGTCCTCGAGGAAACGGGTGGAGTAACCGGCGTACCAGACATTGGAACCGTCGGCGATAGGAATCGGGGTCACGCCCGTGTCGCCGGGCTTCTTCCAATAGTTGAGCGAATTGGCCGTGACATTGCCGGTGAAGACATCCTCGCCGTCGTTGAGGTACCAGTTGTTGGTCAGCACCTTGTTGCCATAGACAAACTCAAAGAAAGCGCTCAGGGTCAGACCCTTCCAGGTAAGGGTGGTGTTGAAGCCGCCGGTAAACTTCGGCTCCGGGGAGCCGGCGTAGATGTAGCGGCCCTTGCTACGGTCGGAAGTGAGCGTACCATCTGCGGTCCAGAAGAGGCCGTGACCGTTGGACGGGTTGACGCCCGCGTAGTCGCGGATATAGAAGTTATACAGGCTCATGCCTTCCACGATGCGGACAGGCGTATCGCTGTCGCGACGGGGATCCTTCATCTCGATGAAGCCGGTACCGGCAAGGTCGAGGACCTTGGTGCGGTTGAAGGAGATGTTGCCGCCCACGGACCAGAACCAGTCGCGGTTGCGGATGATCGTACCATCGAGCAGGATTTCGACACCCTTATTCTGCAGGGAACCGGTGTTCATGAAGTTGGAACCGAAACCGGTAGTCCAGGGAACGCGCTTGTCAAGGAGCATGTCGGTGGTGAGACGGTTGTAGACATCCACGCTACCCGTGATGCGGTCATCCAGGAAGCCAAAGTCCACACCGACGTTCCAGGTCTTGTTCTTCTCCCAGGAGAGGTTCGGATTGTCCGCACGGGAAGGAAGCATACCGGTGACACCGTTGTACTCCTTCGTGGCGTAGACACCATAGGCTCTGTAAGTGCTGATGTTGTTGTTACCGTTCACACCGTAAGACACGCGGAGCTTGAGCTGGCTGAGCCAGTCGCGGGTACCGCGCATGAAGTTCTCACGCTCGACGTTCCAGGAACCGGACACGGACCAGAACAGGCCCCAATGGTTTGCGGAACCGAACAGGGAGCTGCCGTCAGCACGGACGGAACCGGAGACGAAATACTTGTTGGCGTAGTTGTAGTCCGCCACACCGAAGAAGGAAAGCAGGCTGTACTGGTTGTAATTAAACTTACCCTGGTCCTTGTCGCTCGGCGACGTGGTCGGGTACGGGATGGCAGGATCGACATCCGGAGAGGACAAGCCCAGATAATCGTAAGTATTGATCATCGCCTCCTGGCCGGCAAGCACGCGGACGGAATGGTCACCGAACTTGTCGTTGTAGGTAGCGGTATTGGACGTGGTGTAACGGATCTCCTTAATACGGTAGGTACTAAGGCTGGAGTTGCCGTCCGGATCCGCCTTCGGGTTGTCGTAGCTGCGGGAATCGATGAAAGAAGCCTCAGCGCTGTTGTTCGTCTTGAAGGTCAGCTGGCGGATGGGCTTCCACTCGAGATACATCGTGCCGTTCAGACGATACTCCTTATCGTTGTTCTCATCATAGACGGCATTGGCCATCGGGTTGATCTTGGAGTTCTCGGCCGGCTGGTAATAAGAGCCGTCCTCGTTGAACATCGGAGTCCAAGGCAGGAGTTTGAACATGGAGAAGGCCGGGTTGACATAGTAGGAAGAACCCATGACACCACCGTTGGAGTTGTTGTAGGACAAGTTGATCTTGGCGCCGGAAGTGAGGTTCTGGGTCAGCTTGTACTCGGCGTTGAGACGGGCGGAGAAACGGCTGTAGTTGGAACCGTAGTACACACCGTCATTCTTGTGGAACGCCAGGGAAGAATAATACGTCGAACGGTCGTTGCCGCCGCTGGCGTTGATTTCGTACTCCTGGAGGGAACCGAGCTTGGTCAGGTCCTTGTACCAGTCGTGCGTACCCTTGTCGAGGATGGACTTCGTCAGGTAGTAGTCGCTGTCGGCATCGTCCGGATTAAAACCGGCGTTGATGATGGCAGCGCGCCAGTAATCGACAAGCTCCTCGCCGGTCAACGGACGGTAGTTGTTGTCGTTGGCCAGCTGCTGGACACCATACTTGGCACGGGCCGTGAACTTGGCCTCACCGGACTTACCGCTCTTGGTGGTCACCAGGATGACGCCGTTGGCGGCGCGGGAACCATAGACGGAAGCCGCAGCAGCGTCCTTCAGGACGGTGATGGACTCGATATCGTTCGGGTTGAGGAAGGCCGTGTTGGAACCGGGACCGACACCATAGTTGGACATGGCACGGTTATCGTCGGCGATGACGGGGATACCGTCGACGACCCACAGCGGCTCATTGCCGGCGTTGATGGACGAAGTACCGCGGACGCGGATGGTGGAAGTCGCACCCGGCTGTCCGGAGTAGGAAGCGAGCTGGACACCGGCCATCTTGCCGGAGAGCAGCTTGTCCACGGAAGTCGCGGGAGCGGTGGCGAGCGCCGAGCTCTTGACGGACGACACGGAGCCGGTGTTGGCCTCGCGACGGATCGTACCGTAAGCGACGACGATCGTCTCCTCGAGCATCTCGGTGTCGGCATCGAGGACCACATCAATGACAGAACGGCCGTTGACAGGAATTTCAGCGGTCTTGTAGCCGAGACAGCTAACCACAAGCGTACCGTCGGACGGCACGGAAATGCGATAGTTACCAAGGACGTCCGTCATGGAATAGACGGTCGTGCTGCCCTTGAGCTGCACGGCTGCGCCAGTCACCACGTCGCCGCTTGCTTCACGCACGACGCCGGAGACCTGCACATTCTGTGCAAAAAGCGTCACGCTAAGCAGCACGAACAGGGTGCTGAAGAACAGTTTTGCTTTTTTCATAAGCATTTACATTAATTAAACAATAAACTATACTAACCTTGCTTTTTCGTTTCATTCCAACGCGCCGGAAACCCGAAAAATCTCCGGCTGCAAGCAATAATCGGGCACAATGTCGGAATAAAAAATCATAAATCCAAATTCGTAATCTCGCAAAGAATTATGCCTGTGAGCGAATTCGGGGCAAAAAAAGGATGATTTCGCGAGTTTTGAAGAATTTAAATTTCGGAATGAAATCATTCCAACCTCAAAACTTACAGATTGAAAGATTAAAAATTTTTTACATCGTTTAATGATATTATAAACGTTTGATTATTAATATTTTACATTTTTACCCCCTCATCTATGTACGTACATCACATTTTTCACTATTTTTGTGAGCGGTACTTCCTGCCGGACAAAAAACGACAACAATGAACAACTTGAAACGATTATCGACCTTTCTAACCATATCCCTGATCCTGGCGGGCTGCACGCCCGCTGATATCCAAACGATTAAGGAAAAGTCCTCCGCGCGGGAGTGCCCGGCGGCCGTTCCCGGCGAGGCCCTGATCTTGCTGACGGAAGCGGCCGCGGACGGCTTTGAGCGCGCGCCGGAGACGGCTTCGCTCGAAATGCTCGGCGTCCGGTCGATTGAACGCGTCTTCCCGGACGCCGGCCCCTACGAGGAGCGCCATCGCGCCGCCGGCCTGCACCGCTGGTACCGCGTCAGCTACGATCCGGCCGTCTCCCCGACCAAGGCCGGCAACGACCTCGGCGCCCTGCCCGGCGTAGAATCCGTGAATTTCCCGTCGCCCAAGGTCCGGATGTCGACTTTCAACGACCCGTACCTCTATCATCAGTGGGGATATCACAATTACGGCCAGGAAGAATCCTTCGTACCCGGCTTCGACATCAACGTCGAACCGGTCTGGGAACGCTACACCGCCGGTTCGCGCGAGGTGATCGTCGCCGTCGTCGACGGCGGCGTCGATTCCGGCCACGAAGACCTCGCCGGCGTCGTCCTCTCCCAGAAGGAGGGAAGCCGGTCCTTCGTATACGACTATCCGTCCGACAGCCGCTTCATAGACGAACACGGGACCCACGTGGCCGGCACCATCGCCGCCATCAACAACAACGGCATCGGCGTCTGCGGCATCGCAGGCGGCCGGGACGGTAAGGGCGGCGTGCGGATCATGTCCTGCGCCATCTTCGGCCCGAAAGACACGGACGACGGCGACGATGCCGCCGCACTGGTATGGGCGGCGGACCACGGGGCCGTGCTCGCCAACAACAGCTGGGGATACGTCGCAAACAGCGAATCCGCGCTGCGGAATAGATATGAGGAATTCATAAACAGCGACAGCCCGACCAAATCCGCCATCGACTATTTCATCCAATATGCCGGCATCGACCCCTCCGGGCAGCAGACCGGCCCGATGGCGGGCGGTATGGTCATCTTCGCCGCCGGCAACGACGGCTACGACTTCGGGGTGCCGGCGGGCTATGATCCGGTCATCGCCGTGGGCGCCTTCGGCCCGGACGGATCGATGTCCGGTTTTTCCAACCGCGGTCCGTGGGTGGACCTGATGGCTCCCGGCGGGAACAATCGCACCCGCCTGTCCGACATCCTGAGTACGGTACCGAAGAATCAATATAATTACTCTCCCGGCACCTCGATGGCCGCCCCGCACGTCACGGGCGTGGCCGCGTTGCTCGTCTCCTATTTCGGCGGTCCGGGATTCACCAACGAGATGCTCGAAGAGGCCCTGCTCGGAGGTTCCGCCGACGGCGTCCTCAACCTGTACGGCGAAACCGCCGGAGGCAAGTTGGACGCGTTCAACTCCTTCCAGTATATGCTGAACCAGCTTGAGAGCGAAAAACTCACCATCGCCACGGACTACGATGGCGACTGGACCGTCAAGTCCCACGAGTCAGCCGTCTTCCAGGTCCGGGTCACCGGAAACAAGGACAGGCTCCCCATCAGCGTCGAGAGCGACTGCCCCGGCGTCCTGGCCCGGTGCAACGATTTCCGCGCCAGCGTGACGGTCAACGCCCTGGATGCGGAACCCGGCAACTATTCTTTCACCGTCCGCGTCGGGAAAGCCCTGGAAAAGGCCTTCCCGTTCACCATCCTGCCCAACCACGCACCCGTGCCGGTCGGGGAACTGGAAGACCTTGTCGTCAATGCCAATTCAGCCGCGACGATCTCGATAGCGCCCGTTCAGTATTTCGAAGATCCGGACGGAGAGACCCTTGCCTTCGACTTCAAGGTTTCCGGCGACCCGATCCTCAGTACATACTTCAACCCCACCTCCGACCTGCTCACGATCCGGGCGGACGACTACGGGCTCGCAACCGTGGAAATCACGGCCTATGACGCCCGCCAGGCGAAAAGCAGCATCACGTTCCGGATCCTGGGACGTGACGGGTACCGCCCGCTGGACGTCTTCCCCAATCCCGTCACGGACTGGCTCCACGTACGCCCCGGCACGGAGAAGGAGCTTCAAGTCAGACTTTACAACCAGCTCGGCGTCTGCGTCTATGAGCGCGAAGCGGTGCAGGCAGGCCCCTTCCAGCCGCTGGATATCGATATGCAACAACTTGCAGGCGGCGTCTATACGCTGTCTGTCAACAACGAACGCTTAACCGTCACCAAACTATAAAATGCCTTCGGGCAGTGTATATTATTTAAGTTGTTCTAATTTTTCTAAACTATGGTCAAAAAACATTATTCAAGCTTGTTAGCTTCCATGTTGATCATCCTCGCCGGTTGCTCCGTCAACGAACTGAAGACGGCCGAGGAGTCCCCTGCCGTGCAGAACAGCACTGAAATCATCCCCGGCACCGCCGTGCTGCTGGTGAGCGAAGACGCCGCCGACAATTTCGCGGACACCCCGCGCACGAAAGCGTTCGACGCCATCGGCATCGAGCGGATCGAGCGCGTCTTCCCGGATGCCGGTGAGTTCGAAGAGCGTCACCGCGCCGCCGGCCTGCACCGCTGGTACCGCGTCTCCTATGATCCTTCGGTCCCCCAGACCAAGGCGGGCGACGACCTGAGTACCCTGCCCGGCGTGGAAGCCGTGGACTTCCCGCACGAGAAGGTCAAGTATTCCAACTTCAACGATCCTTTCCTGTACCATCAGTGGGGTTATATCAACACCGCCCAGAAGAGAAACTTCAAGGCCGGCGCCGACATCAACGTCGAGCCGGTGTGGGACCGCTATACCGGCGGCTCCAGCGAGGTGATCGTGGCCGTCGTTGACGGCGGCGTGGACCGGAGCCACGAAGACCTGGCCGGCGTCGTGCTTTCCACCTCGGAGGGAAGCCACAATTTCGTATCCGGCTATTCCGGTACCCAGATGTTCGCTGACGAACACGGCACCCACGTGGCCGGCACCATCGCTGCCGTCAACAACAACGGCAAGGGTGTCTGCGGCGTGGCCGGCGGCCGCAACGGCCAGGGCGGCGTGCGCATCATGACCCTCCCGATGTTTGGCCCGAGAGACAGCGACAGCGGCGACGACGCTTCCGCGATCGTCTGGGCCGCTGATCACGGCGCCGTGATCATGAACTGCAGCTGGGGCTATGTCGCGCGTTCGGAAAGCCAGGCGCGCCGGACCGCCCAGCAGTTCAACTCCTCCAGCTCCGCGCTCCGCTCGGCTATCGACTATTTCATCGCGAATGCAGGTAAGGACGCCCGTGGCCGTCAGACCGGCCCGATGGCAGGTGGCGTGATCTTCTTCGCCTCCGGCAACGACGGTTACAGATACGGCACGCCGGCGAGCTATGAGCCCGTCGTCGCCGTGGGCGCCTTCGGCCCGGACGGCAAGATGCCGCGTTTCTCCAACTATGGCAGCTGGGTGGACCTGCTCGCCCCCGGCGGATCGGATTCGAACAGCCGTCCTGAAGAGTGGGTCGCCAGCACGGTCCCCACGAACAGCTATGTCTATATGCCCGGCACCTCGATGGCTTGCCCGCACGCCACCGGTGTGGCTGCGCTGCTCGTCTCCTATTTCGGTGGTCCCGGCTTCACCAACGACATGTTGAAGGAAGCCATGATCAATGGTTCCAAGCGGAACGTCATCAACCTCCAGGGCCGCACGGCCGGCGGAAAGCTTGACGCCCTTGGCGCCTTCGAGTATATGCTCAACGGAAGATAATTGACCCCTACTCGGCGGCACCGCCGAGCAGGTCAAGGATCTCAGCGGTGATTTTCTGCTGACGTCCCTTGTTATATTCGAGCGTAAGTTCGCCGAGAAGATCCTCGGCATTGTCAGTAGCCGTCTGCATCGCCAAGGTGCGGGCGGCTTGTTCTGCTGCGGCGGAGTCAAGGATGGCCGCGTGGAACTTGAGCATCATCACCTGCGGGAGCAGCTGGGCGACGAGCGCCTCCGCATCCGGCTCGAGAAGGTAGTCCGCGGGGGAAGGAGCCTCTCCGCTTTCGCCCGGAAAGGCCGGGGCGGTGAAGGGAAGATAATCTTCCGCGACGGGCTCCTGGGAGGACGCGGAGCGGAAACGGTTATAGACGAGGACCACGCGTCCGAGCTCTCCGGCCTGGAAGCGTTCCGCGAGGGAACGGGCCAGGGCGGCGGATTTCTCGTAGGACGGGTGGCCGATGAGGTCGTTGCAGTCCGCGGCGGCGGTGTAGCCGGCGCGCTTCAGGGCTTCGGCGATCTTGCGACCGACGGGATAGACCTCGACCTCGCCTTCGCAGGCGCGGATGGTCTCGAGCGCGAGGCGGATAGCATTGGCGTTGAAGCCGCCGCACAGCGAGCTGTTGGACGCGATCGCCACAACCGCCGTCGGGGCAGCCGGGAGCGGCAGTGCCCCTGCGAAGCCGTTCTCCCGGGCAGGGTCGGGCACCAGCGAAGCGCCAGGGCCCGATAGCGAAGCAGGGGCAACTGCCGTCCCGGCTGCATTAACCGCAGCAAGGATTTCGGCGAGGGTGCGCTCGTACGGGCGCATCCCCTCGATGGCTTTCTGCGCCTTGCGCAGCTTCGCGGACGCGACGAGCTTCATCGCCGAAGTGATCTTCAGCGTGCTGCGGACCGATCCGATCCGGTCTTTGATCTCCCG
>Ga0310690_10006960_pt1 | contig 14689 bp, 12 predicted proteins | sample AusTroGonzalo_MG_2_FD_207661 | JGI IMG/M metagenome (GOLD analysis project Ga0310690, IMG submission 207661) | Bovine rumen microbial communities from tropical cattle in Woodstock, Queensland, Australia - Gonzalo_04 (v2) (version 2) | ecosystem: Host-associated > Mammals > Digestive system >...
TAATCTCCGGCGGTCAGACCATGAACCCGGCGGTGGAGCGTTTCCTGGAGGCGTTTGACGACGCATCGGCCGATACAATACTGGTGTTCCCCAACAACTCCAACATAGTCCTCACTGCCCGTCAGGCAGCGGCCCTTTACAAAGGCTCGCGCATAGAGGTGATTCCAACCAAGACGCTGGGGGAGGGCTACTACGCCCTTGCCAACCTTGATGCGGAAATGCCTGTGGAAGAGATGGTTGCATCCCTCACTGAGGCTGCGGCGTCCGTCACGACGGCGGAGGTTTCCCAGGCCATTCGCGATGCGTCCGGCTACCGGAAAGGGGAGTACATCGGCATATCCGGAAAGGAGATTCTCTGCGGTGCGCCTACCGCGGAGGATGCCGTCCTGGTCCTGGCCGATAAGCTGGAAGCATCGGCCCACGATATCCTGGTGCTGTTTACCGGGGAGAGCGTTTCCTCTGCCGATGCCCTCCGGACCCAACTTGAAAAAACCTGTCCGCTGACGGAGGTTATCGTCCTTGACGGCGGGCAGCCCGTGTACGATTATATCTTAATGCTATGCTAAAACTTTTTACTGACACCGACACCGACATCGACCTTGAGCTTGCTTCGGAGTACGGTTACCAGCTGATTTCGATGCCGTACAGCGTCGACGCAAAAACCACTTACCCTTACGTGGATTTTGCTTCCTTTGATTCCCACGCGTTTTACGATTTGCTGCGCGGAGGCGTCCTGCCCACCACCAGCGCCATTTCGCGTGAGCAGTACCTTGAGTATTTTGAGCCGGCGTTTGCTGCTGGGGACGATATCCTCTACGTCCACTTCTCCCGCGCCATGACCAACACCTTTGACGCTATGGACCAGGCGGTTGCGGAGCTTCGTTTGAAGTACCCGGGGGTGAGGTTTGAGGAAATCGACACCAAGGGAATCACGACCATCAGCTACGCCATCGTGCGGGAGGTGGGGGACCTTGCGCTCAAGGGTGCGTCTCTGGATGCTATCCTGGAGTGGGCCGCCACAGAGGTTGGCCGCTTTGCCATGTACTTCTTTGCCGATGACCTCAAATTCTTCCGCCGCAGCGGCCGCGTTTCCGGGCTGGTTGCCACAATGGGAACGCTGATAGGGGTTCGTCCGCTTATTCACATGAGCGCCGAGGGCAAGATGGTGTCCGTGGGCACTGCCAAGGGACGCGTGAAAGCAATTCAGTATCTGGTGGATAAGGTTGGTGAACTTGGCCTTGATGTGGCTCAGCACCGCGTATGCATCGGCCACACCGACGCCCCGGAGATTGCCGCAGAAGTTGGCCGCCAGCTTCAGGAGAAGTTCGGTAAACTTGATATAGTGTACGTCCCCGTGAACCCCACCGCCGGCTCCCACTGCGGCCCCAACGGCGTAGGTGTCTGTTTCCACGCCCGCAGCAGAGCCTAGACTATGCATGCGCGTTTGTTAACAATTTGATTTACAATTATTTACTTCCGGTACCCAGGTACCTTGGTACCCGGGTACTTTTGATAAAGAATTGATATACAGAGACTTATGGATCACGGTATTCAGATACAGAAAGTCAAAACCCGTAAGCAGCAGAAGGACTTTCTGGATTTTCCGCTGGATTTGTATAAAGGCAACATGAACTTTATACCGCCGCTGTATTTGGACGAGAAGAAGATCTTCCGTCCGGATTATGTGTATGTGGAGTCATGCGACACGGAGTTCTTCCTTGCGTACAAGGACGGGAAGGTGGCAGGGAGGATTCAGGCCATCGTCCAGAAAGATGCCAACGCAAAGAACAATGAGAAACGGTGCAGGTTTACAAGGTACGATGTCATTGACGATATTGAAGTTTCGCGTGCATTGTTCGAGGCGGCGGAAAACTGGGCCAGGGAGCAGGGGATGGATACGGTCTGCGGCCCGCTGGGGTACTCGGACCTGGAGAAGGAGGGCCTGCTGATTGACGGTTTTGATGTGCCGGCAACCTTCGAGACTCCGTACAATGCACCCTGGTACCAGAAACACATCGAGTCGCTGGGATATGAGAAGGAGGTCGATTATACCGGCTCTTTCCTGTACGGGGCAGAGTCCGATGAGACGCTGGAAGAGATGGATCAGTTGGTAAAGTTCATCTTCAAGCGATACAAACTGCATTTTGGCGAGGCCCGTACCGGAAAAGAGTTCCTTAAGAAATATGCCGACGGAGTGTTTGACCTTATCGACAAGTCCTATGAAGGACTGTACGGGACAGTTCCTTTCACAGATGCCATGCGTAAGCTGATGATTGACAACTTCGGCATCGTTATAAGCCCCAAGTTCACGGCGATTATTCTGGACGAGAATGAGAAGCCGGTGTGCTTCGGGCTGTCCATCCCTTCGCTGGGGCCGGCTTTTGCAGGTACTCGCGGACATATCACGCCAGGGCTTGTGTGGCGCTTCCTGAAATGCATCCATCGGCCCAGGACCATCGACATGTGTCTCATCGGCGCTGATCCTGAATACCTTAACAGGGGTATTTCGGCGGCCCTTTCCGTTGCCGTCATGAAGATGTTCAAGGAGCATCCTGAAATCAAATATGCTGACAGCCTCCTTAACCTTGAAGACAACTGGGCCATCCAGAACCAGTGGAAACGCTTCAAGAGGGATGTGGTAAAACGTTACCGTTGCTATAAAAAGGCTTTATGATAAAGATTATCGTTGACTGTTTCGGCGGAGACCGCTGCCCGGAGGCGCCCGTCAACGGTGCTCTGGCGGCGCTGGCTGCCAACCCGGACCTGTATATTATTTTGACCGGGCCCGCATCCGTGCTTGAGGCTGAGTTGGCTTCGCGCAAGTACGACGTTTCCCGTCTGGAGGTGGTGGACGCGCCGGAGGTTATCGGCTGTGACGAAAAACCAACCGACGTAGTCCGCCTCAAGCGCAACTCGTCCATGATGAAGGGGATTATCATGCTGCGGGACCGGGACGATATTGCCGCGCTTGTATCCGTTGGCTCCACCGGGGCGCTTGTTACCGGAGCTTTGGTGCGGCTGGGGCGCATTCCAGGGGTGATTCGGCCGGCGTTCTGCCCCATCCTCCCTACTATGTCCGGTGGCCTTGTGGGCATCTGCGACAGCGGTGCCAATGTAGAAGTAACGCCCGCACATTTGAGGCAGTTTGCCATAATGGCGTCGCTGTATATGTCTAACGTGTACGGAGTTGGCTCTCCGCGCGTGGCACTTTTGAACGTCGGCAAAGAGGCGGAGAAGGGGGACGATATCCGCCGGGAAGCTTATCAGCTCCTTGGTGAAACGTCCTGCGTGAACTTCGTCGGCAACATGGAGAGCCGGGACCTTTTGAGCGGCTCGTACGACGTTGTTGTTGCCGATGGTTTTTCCGGAAACGTCCTGGTGAAAACCACCGAAGGAACGGCCCTGGAGCTTCTTAAGAAGCTGAAAAGGGACATCTACTCCTCCTGGGTGTATAAACTTGGGGCCTTGTTAATGAAGAGGATGTTCATGGCCGAAAAGGAGTTCATGAACTACCAGAACTACGGCGGCTCTGTGCTGCTGGGCACTTCCAAGGTCGTGGTCAAAGGCCATGGCTCCTCCAATGCCACCGCCGTGCAGAAATGCATCGAGCAGGCCTACCGTATGCAGATTTCCGGCCTGTCCGCCAAGATAGAGGCGGAAATCGCCAAGTATGACCATTATGATGAATAACATGTCGTGATTCTCCGGCTTGAACGGCGAATCTAACCAATTGAAAGTTTTAGTATTATGTTCGATAAAGTCCAAACCATTCTATCCAAACAACTCCGCGTACCTGCAGAGAAAATCACCCTTGACAGCCAGATCAAAAAAGACCTTGGCGCCGATTCCCTTGACATCCTTCAGCTCCTCATGCGCATCGAGGACCAGTACGGCATAGTCATCCCTGACCAGGCCCTGGCTACCTTCAACACCGTGCGTGACGTGGTTACTTACCTTGAGCAGCAGGAGGTGAAGCTTTAGGCTGAGGTTATAGAGCGCAGTAGCTAACGCACTTGTTATCAGCTATTTAACAAAAGTACCCGGGTACCTTGGTACCCGGGTACTCTGCTTAAACGCCTTAGCGTCAGGTATTTAGCAATCGCGGTATTTTGATTATTGTGACCAAATGCTTTTATTTGACCCATGAAACGAATGCTGTCGGTGTTGTTATGGATGCTTGTGGCGTTGGGAGCGGCGGCGCAGGAGGAAGACGCGGCAATCAAGGCCGCTTTGTACCTTAACGGGGCATCATCGGCAGAGGAGTTGGAGGCCGATGAGATGGAGCGTCTCCAGATCCTGGGCAAGGTGCGGGTCAACGCCCCAGGACGCAACGCAAGGGCCATTTTGTCGGAGTACCAGCTGGCGGCGTTGGAAGATTATCGGCACAGCTGCGGGGACATCCTCTCCTGGGAAGAGCTGGCCCTGGTCGATGGCTTTGGCAAGGAGGCCGTCGAAGCTCTCAAACCTTATCTGTCTTTATGGTCCGATAACCTTCCGGGAGCGGTAGATACCATGTCCCATTTCAAAGGCAACCTCCTGGTCCGGGCCACAGAAAAGAACTATGGGGGCAAGATTAAGGCTGGAGGCAAATCCTGGCAAGTAGCCGGTGCCGCCAGAAACAAGGCATGGGGGAGTTATGACTATGACTGGACTGCCAGTGCCGATATCGGAAACAGCCGCTGGAGTGTTCTGATAGGCGATTTCAATGTCCGGTACGGCCAGGGCATCGGCATCTGGAGCGGGTTTTCCATGACCTCCCTCTCCACAGTTGATGCCTTCATAAAGCGCCCCACCGGCATCAAGCCGCTCTGCTCATTCACCCCATCTGAACACCGGGGCCTTGCCGGGGAGTATCGTTTTGGCCGATGGTCCCTTGCCGCCTTTGGTGACATCATTGGTAACGCCGGCCTCCACGCCGGATATGTGTCCATCAGAAGCCAACTTGGCCTCACCGTTCTCCCGAACAGACTATCCACCGATTTTGCCTTTAACTACAAGGGAATTGACTTGGTTGGAGAACTTGGCATTTCCGGCCTGACACTCGCTGGCCGTGGTTCGACAAACCTACCAACCGCCGGCAAATCTGTGTTTGCAGGAGCCTTGGCAACCAAGTTCAAAATCAAAGATATCAAATGCGCCCTCCAAACCCGCGTCATACCATCTGCGTTTTCCGGCAAAAAGAACGGGGAGTACGTCGCCGCCGCAGGAGCCCAATGGAAGAGTCCACAGTGGCAGAAACTCAAGGGACGCCAAGGCTTTGGCAGCAGTGTGTCAAAACATGCAGTTTCGCTTACAGCAGATGCTTCTCTGCTCCCTGTTCCTCATAAGGACCCAGGACGGAAGCAGCTCAGGATATATGGCTCCTGGCAATGGCAAATGACCGGAATCCTGGCTCTGGAAACAAAGTTTACAGGCCGTTATCGTAACTGGGAACCATCCAGAAGTGACCTTCGGATAGATATCAAGTATTCAGATGGGCAGTGGTTTGGCACAAGCCGCATTGAGGGCGATTACTGCTCGGGAACTGGTGTTCTGGGCTACCTTGAAATCGGCAATAAAGGCCAGGACAGTTGGTCGGCTTACATGAGAATCGGCGCCTTCAATACCGCCGGCTGGGCCTCACGCATCTACTGCTACGAGCGCGATGCCCTCGGAACCTTCACAGTTTCTGCATACTCCGGAAAAGGCGTGACGGCCAGTCTGTATGGTTGGTGTAAAACCAATATAGGACGCCACTTCAGCACCAAGCTGTATCTTCGTGCGGCATGCACCCTAAAAGAAGTGACACAACCGATTCCTTCCATCCACCTTCAGCTAGAAATGCGTGTTATGTAACCTGCTATTAATCAGGGGTTTAAGCAAAGTACCTAGGTACCCGGGTACCGTAAGTAAATAACTAGAAATCAATGGCTTAGCGTTTGCCAACTTTCAACCTCTGGCCGGGGCGGATCATGTCCGACTTCAAATTATTCCAGGTTTTGAGATTCTTGACGGTGCAGTGGTATTTCTTGGCAATTTTGCCAAGGTTGTCACCTTCCTTGACCTTGTAGTACACCCATGAAGTGCCCTGGGAGGTGGGGACGGGGCGGCCCTGGACGACTTCACGGCCGTCCTCCACACGCGCGGCAAACATGATGTCCGCCTTGTACCTGTATATTGAGTCCTGTAGATCCATGAACTCGGAGGAGTAGTTGACAGGCAGCCTCAAAACATTCCCTCCGCCAGGAATAATATCCTTATAGTACTGAGGGTTCAAATCCCTGAGATCATCAATTGGAATTCCCATGACCTCTGAAATCTGGGCAAAATGCAGGTTGCGCGCAATCTTGAAGGTATCCACATACTCCGGCAGAGCCTTGGGCTCCGGGCGCAAGCCGTATTCAGATGCATATCTGCAGGCATACATTGCGCCTACCATGGCAGGAACGTAGCCGCGGGTTTCGCGGGGGAGGTACTCATATATCGACCAGAAGTCGCGCTTGCCGCCTGCCCTTTTAATGGCCTTGTTCACATTTCCGGACCCGCAGTTGTAGGCGGAAATAGCCAGGGGCCAGTCCCCGAAGATGCGCCATGCATCGCGGAAATAGCGGGCGGCAGCATCGGCAGAGGCGATGGGGTCCATCCTCTCATCCACGTATGAATCAATGCGTAAGCCGTAGCTGAGGCCCGTCCGGTACATAAACTGCCACATGCCTTTTGCGCCGACGTGTGACTCGGCCCTGGGATTCATTGCGCTCTCAATTATGGCTACGTATTTCAGCTCCACCGGCAGGCCGTAGCGGACAAACGCTTCCTCAAATATCGGCATGTAATATTCCGACAAGCCCAGAATCTCGCCCATGCGCTTGGGCATCTTCTCCGAGTACAGGATCATGTAATTTTTCACCGTCTCGTTGTAGGGGAGGCTGATGAAGGAGTTCATGTCCCGCAGGCGGCGCATCAGGACGGAGTCCGGAACGTCTGTGGTGAAACGCACGGAGTCCATGTTGAACTGCTCCCGGTTGGCGTAGCGGGAGGGCCGATGTTTATACCACGTATGAAGGAGGGTATCGGTGGAAGGGGTGTTGTACTCTTCCAGGGCGAAGGATTCGCGGTTTTCGTTTTCCCCGGAGCCGGAGAGGTTCTCCTCGATGGCGCCATAAGCGGCAAGCCTGGACTCCAGCGAGGCTACTCTCAGTTTAAGCGTATCGTTTTCCGCCTTGAGTTGCTTCTTGCTTTGTCCCCAGACGGGAACGGCCGCCAGAATCAAGGCCGATAATAGAAATAATCGTCTCATAATCAGAATTTAAGGCCGATGGAAAGGCCCATGGACGGCGTCCCGGCAGCGCCAAAGCCGGTGGTCCCGCTCAAAGCGTACGCCCCCGAGTCAAACGTCGGCTCCACCCGCATGGAGATATCGTCCGTAACCTCAAAGTCCTGCATATAGGCAAATACATTGGCATCCACGACCTGAAGCAGGTAGGACAGAGCGATGGCCAGGATGGAGTAGTCCCTGTATCGGCGGAAGACGTCGCGGTAGTACTTGGCCGTTTCCCCGGTCTGGGGCGGGCGCTCTACTGTGGTATCTTCCGTGGTGGCCATATTGTGGATCCATTTCCAGCGGTGATACTGGACGTTGTTATCCACCATGAAATGGACGCTGCCGGCGATAAAGCCGTAGTACAGAGGTACTTTCCAGAATTCGCCATTGTAAATCTGGCCAAGGCCCGGGAGCAGGACGGAGTATATTGTGGATTTGGCCGGGTTGGGGTATTTGCCCTTCTCGTAGCCCACGGCGCCGTCCAGCAGGGAGCCCCACCAGACCAGGCCCGCGCCTATGTAGGAGAGGTTGCTGTACACGTGGAACTTATCGTCCCCGGTGGCCTTGTACTGCTTGTCAAAGTAGATGCCGGCCCCGACACCCGCGCCGATTCCCCCATACACGATTGGCAGCTTCCAATAGTCCCGGTTGTAGATTTGGGAGCCGCCGATAAATACGGCCGAGCCCATGGTCAAAGTCTTCAGCGATGCGCCCCTCTTGTGGGCAAGGCCTCCGAAATACTCCTTGAAGGAGAAGAGCTGGGAGGTGTCGGCCGCTGTCTTTTCCGTGGTGTCCGCGTAGTTCTGGGTGAAGGCGTCCCGCTTGAACTGGTCGTCGCGGTACTGCGCCCTCAGGGGCATTGCAAGCGCAAGCCCCGCCAGAGCCACTATGATGGCACGGAGTCTCATTTGATGGCAGAGAGGAAACGTTCCATCTGCTCGTCCGAGTCGAATTTTATGGTGAGGGTACCCTTGCCGGAGTCCAAGCGCTTGAGGGAAATGTTCTCACCGAAGTATCGGCCCACATTCTCCAGGAGGCGGTAGTACATCTGGGGGAGCTCCACGGGCTCTTCCTTCTTTTTGGCGGCGGGGAGCCTGACCATGGACTTTACCCTTTCCTCCAGCTGGCGCACGGAGAGGCCTTTCTTGACGATTTCGTCGCACAGAAGTTCCTGCTGCTCAGGGTTTTCTACGCCCAGGAGGACCTTGGCGTGACCTACGCTTACCAGACCTACCTTTAGGTCGTGCTGGACCTTGGCGGGAAGTCTCAGGAGGCGCAGCTGATTTGCCACGGAGGCACGCTTTTTACCCACGCGGTCCGCCATCTGCTCCTGGGTGAGGCGACACTCGTCCATCAGGCGCTGGTAGCTCATTGCAACCTCTATGGGGTCCAGGTTCTCCCTTTGGATGTTCTCCACGATGGCCATTTCCAGCATGCCCTGTTCCGATGCGTCGCGGATGTAGGCGGGAATCATGTCCATGCCGGCTATGGTTGCGGCACGATAGCGGCGTTCTCCGCTGATTATCTGGTATTTATCGTCCCCCTTGCGCCTTACGGTTATGGGCTGGATGAGGCCGAAGGTCTTGATGCTTGTGGCCAGTTCCTGCATGGCATCGTTGTCAAAGTTCATGCGGGGCTGGTACGGGTTGGGCTCTATCATGTCCACCGGGATGCGGAGCACGTCCGACGTGTCCTTTGGCTTGTCACCGGCGGAGACCACGCCCTTGTTGATGTAACCTACGGGTTTGCGGAGTTCGGAAATATCCTCGTTGCCCAGGAGGGCGCCCAGGCCCTTTCCAAGGCCGAATTGATTCTTAGTCGCCATTCTTGTCAAGTACTTCTTTTGCCAGGTTCATGTAGTTGGACGTGCCGTTGTTCATCACATCGTAGAGGATGATGGGCTTGCCGTATGAAGGAGCCTCGGAGAGGCGTATGCTGCGGGAGATTATAGTGTTGAATACCAGGTCTTTGAAGTGCTCACGGAGCTGGGCAACCACCTGGGCGTGTACCTTGGTGCGGCCGTCGAACATGGTAACCACGAAGCCCTCGATGGTGAGGCCCGGGTTGATGCCGCTCTGCACCAGGCGAATGGTCTGGATAAGTTTTGCAAGGCCTTCCAGGGCAAAGAACTCCGGCTGCACGGGAATCATAACGGAGTCCGCCGCGGTGAGGCAGTTCACGGTGATGAGGCCCAGGGAAGGGGAGCAGTCGATAATGATGTAATCGTAGTTGTCCCTTATCGGGGCAAGGGCTTTTTTAAGGACCGATTCCCGCTCCGGAGTGTCCAGAAGCTCGATCTCTGCGCCCACCAGGTTGATGTGGCTGGGGATCATGTGCAGCTTGGGCAGCTCCGTCTGGATAAGGGCGTCGGTAGCGGATATGCTGCCGATAAGTATCTCATACAGAGTACGGTGCTCTCCGTTCTCCGGGTCAAAGTTGAGGCCCGATGTGGTATTTGCCTGCGGGTCTGCATCAATGATGAGCACACTCTTTTCCAGCACCGCCAGCGATGCCGCAAGGTTTATGGCCGTTGTGGTCTTTCCCACTCCGCCCTTCTGGTTGGCTATTGCTATAATCTTTCCCATAATCTTGTCGTCATGCCCGGCAACGACCGGGCATCTACAAAATTAAGAATAATTTTGAGATTACTCCAAAAAAAGTTCCACAATGTTCCACGGGAGTTACACCGGGTCCACATCAATGACTATATGACCAGTGTATTTATACTGCTTTTCGAAGTCCTTAACAGTCTGATAGATATGCGCTTTACGGGATTTAAGAGTCTTGTCCCGTGCGAGTGTCACGCGAATTATTCTAATATAATCATTTTCTCCGTCGTACGCCGGAGCGTAGGGTCCGGTGCAAGTGCCGATGGCCTGTACAAGCAGGCGGGCCATGTAGTCAATGCGCTTCTGGCTGTGGTCCCTTATGACCAGGTTCACAAGCCTGGTAAAGGGCGGAAGCCCGCACAGGCGCCTCTCTTCAAGGAAGGTGAGACCGTCCCTGCCCTCCAGGAGGGCCTTGAATACGGGGTGGCCGGGCTCACGTGTCTGTATGGCGAGAGGTGTTTTTGAGGCAAGGTGGCGGAGCGTCTGGAGGGCGCGCTCATCGGACCGGAAATCCTCTTTGCCAAGGAGGCTGTCCGCCTGCAGGAAAGCCACCAGTCCGAAGCCTGCCGGATCCTGCGTCCTGAGGGTGAGGGGGCTGGCTGTGACGATGGCTTTTTCCGGCGCTTCCGGGAAGAGGATTTTGAGCTCCTCGACGGCTTCCGGAACGGCCTGTTTTGAGCGGCACACAAGGAGCACTTTTTTGCCGGCTTCAAGGGTGCTTTTCATTGCTTCCAGAAGCTTGAATGAAAAGCTCCCGGACATGCCGTTTTTGCGGGTCTCCGCCGAGGTGTTTATGAGGGTTGCATCCTTCTGCGAGAACTGCTTTAGTTCAACCTTTGTAAACAGGCCAGTTTCAGCATTATACAAACTCTCCAAGGATGGAGTATCACTGCCCAGAATGACGTTCGCTCCATGCAGATTTGCGAGCATTATTGCGGCATCTCTTGCGTTGAATCTTGGGGCAGGGGAGTCCTGCTTGTATGAGGCATCGTGCTCCTGGTCCACCACCACTAAACCGAGGTTTTTTACCGGCTCCAGAAGGAGGCGTTTTGTGGCGGGTGTGAGGTGCAGAAAGGACTTGCATTTTGCAGCAGTTTCCTGCTCCAGTTTACGATAGATTTCTTCCCTTCCGGAACCCTGGAGAAGGACGGTTTTTCCGGCGGCAAATGCGGCCTTGACCTGGTCTAGCGCCGCGGCCTGTTCAGGGGTGAGTCCCGCCGTGGCAGAGACCTCCTTGGCATCGGCCTTTTTCTTTGGCTTTTTGGGCTTGATCCTGGCCTGCTGGGCTGCGGCCTTGTAAACCTCGCCGGTTGTGCAGAGGTAATAATCGGCAAGGGTGCGCCAGAAGGCTAATACGTCTTTGCCGATTGAGGCCAGAGGCGAGAGTTCGTTGGCCGGCTTTATGTCCAGACCATCGGCTGGAGTGACGTCCACAGCAGTGACGATGCCCGTGTACCGATGACCGGCCAGATTAACCTCCACTGCGTCACCTACTTGCGCCTGCGTCCCTTCAGGGAGGACGTAGTAAGGCTCCCAGTCAAGCTTGAGCGGGAGGAGCACCTGTATGAATCTTGTTCCGGTCATAGGCGTTGCAAATATAATCAAAAACCGTCACTTTTTGAAAGGGGTTATTATTTATAATAAAATTGCCGGTATCTGCTTGCGATAATGAAAAAAATGAGTATCTTTGCGTAATATTTCAAGCATTTTAAATGGGAGTTGCGGCGAAGCGTTTGGATTAACGCACGGCGCGCATGAATGGCAGGGAAAGCAAGATGAAACTCCGTCAACTGCTTGGTTTTTAACGTGTTCTAACCCTGAAAACGCTGAAACCAAGGAGTAGGAGGTGTGTGGCTGTGTCTATTGCGTGCGCGCGCATAAGGAACTGATATTCAAGCACTTATATCACCCCTCCCTGTAGGTTTCTTGCAGATGGCCCGTCCTCGTGAAAAATACTGGTACGCCCTCAAGGTGTTCTACAACCGGGTAGATTTTCTTCAGGAAAGATTCAAGGCCGCAAGATACGAAACCTTCGCCCCGTCATTCGACTCGCTGCTTTTCGTGAAATGTCCGGAGCGCTATCTGGAAGACCTCAAGCGTGAGCACTGGGACAAGTTCATGTACTACAAGGACGCGGAGGGCAAGCACCCGGGCAAGATTCCGGACCATGAAATGGAGGTCTTCATGCTCGCAACGTCGGGAAGCGGAGGAGAATTCCTGGGCTCAGATACTGAAAACTACATGATCGGAGACAAGGTCCGCATCAGTAGCGGCATCTACAAAGGCTACGAAGGCTACATCCGCCGCATCAAGCACGACCGCAAACTCCTCGTCTGCCTCCAGGGCGTCGCCGTAGTCGCCTTCTCCGACGTCAACATGGAGTTTGTTGAAAAAATCTAATTTATGAAAATAGCAGTTGCAGGAACCGGATATGTGGGTTTGTCTATAGCAACCCTTCTTTCCCAGCACCATGAGGTGGTGGCGGTGGACGTGATTCCGGAAAAGGTGGAGAAGATCAATAAAAAGATCAGCCCCATCCAGGACGAGTATATCGAAAAGTATCTGGCAGAGAAACCGCTGAATCTGGTGGCTACACTTGACGGCAAGGCCGCGTACAAAGATGCGGACTTTGTAGTCATCGCCGCTCCCACCAACTACGACCCCAAGAAGAATTTCTTTGACACAACGCATGTGGAGGAGGTCATCGAACTGGTGTTGGAGGTGAATCCGGGGGCCGTCATGGTGATTAAATCAACTGTTCCCGTGGGATATACCCGCAGCGTTCGGGAGAAGTTCTCATACCGTGAGCGCCAGGCGGACGGCTCTTTTAAGGTTGTAGTCCCCAACATAATCTTTGCCCCTGAGTTCCTCCGTGAAAGCAAGGCTCTGTATGACAACCTGTATCCTTCTCGCATAATTGTCGGTTTTGACGATGCTGTCAACGAGGGGGCTTCACATACATTCGCTGGGCTGATTAAGGAGGGAGCACTGAAAGAAGACGTCCCCGTGCTGTTCATGGGAAGCACTGAAGCGGAGGCCGTAAAACTGTTTGCAAACACTTATCTTGCTCTGCGCGTATCGTATTTCAATGAACTGGATACTTATGCTGAACTGAAGGGTCTGGATACGCAGAAGATCATCGAGGGTGTTTGTCTTGATCCCCGTATCGGCGCTCATTACAATAACCCGTCCTTCGGCTATGGCGGATACTGCCTGCCCAAGGATACCAAACAACTGCTGGCCAACTTCAACGACGTGCCTGAGAATCTGATCAAGGCCATCGTGGACAGTAACCGAACAAGGAAAGACTTTATAGCAGACCGCGTCCTTGACAGGGCAGGTTACTATAGCTACACTGGAGTTAACGCCTACTCGGCCACCGAAGAAAAGGAGGTTGTTGTAGGCGTTTATCGTCTCACAATGAAGTCAAACTCCGACAACTTCCGCCAAAGCGCCATCCAGGGTATCATGAAGAGAATCAAGGCCAAGGGCGCCAAGGTGATTATTTTCGAACCCACGCTGGAGGACGGAACCACATTCTTTGGCAGCAAGATTGTCAACGACCTGGCCTCCTTCAAGGCCCAGGCCGATGCCATAATCGCCAACCGCTACGATACTGTGCTGGACGATGTGTGTGAAAAGGTTTATACCAGAGATCTTTTTAAAAGGGATTAACCCTTTTGTCATTCTGAGCAAAGCGAAGAATCTATGAAAAGAACAATTATCATCACCGGCGGAGCCGGATTCATCGGCAGCCACGTCGTGCGCCTGTTCGTAAACAAATATCCCGAGTACAGGATCATCAACCTGGACAAGCTGACTTATGCCGGGAATCTTGCCAACCTGAAGGACATCGAGGATAAGCCAAACTACAGGTTTGTGAAGATGGATATCTGCGACTTTGAGGGTGTTCTCAGGCTCATGCAGGAAGAGCACGTGGATGGCATTATCCACCTTGCCGCAGAATCCCATGTGGACCGCTCCATCAAGGATCCTTTCACCTTTGCCCAGACCAACGTTATGGGTACGTTGTCTCTCCTTCAGGCTGCCAAGGCTTGTTGGGAGCCCAATGGATGGGTTTGTCATTCTGAGCGCAGCGAAGAATCTATCCCATGTCGTTTTTACCACATCTCCACCGATGAGGTTTATGGCGCCCTTGAAATGACCCACCCGGAGGGCATCGAACCGCCGTTCACAACCAAGGCAAGCTCCGGTGAACACCATCTGGCATACGGTGAGAAGTTCTTTACGGAGGATTTGAAGTACCAGCCGCACAGCCCTTATTCCGCTGCCAAGGCGTCATCGGACCACTTTGTGAGGGCTTTCCACGATACCTTCGGGATGCCCACCATCGTTACTAACTGCTCCAACAACTATGGTCCATACCAGTTCCCGGAGAAGCTTATTCCGCTGTTTATCAACAATATCCGCCATCGTAAACCCCTGCCGGTATATGGAAAGGGGGAGAACGTGCGTGACTGGTTGTATGTCGAGGACCACGCCCGCGCCATCGACCTGATCTTCCACAAAGGCACCGTGGCTGAAACTTACAATATCGGCGGATTCAACGAGTGGAAGAATATCGACATTATCAAAGTCCTGATCAATACCGTGGACCGTCTGCTGGGACGTCCGGAGGGGGCCGATATGGACCTCATCACTTATGTGACTGACCGCGCGGGACACGATTTAAGATACGCCATCGACTCCACCAAACTCCAGCGCGAGCTTGGCTGGGAACCGTCCCTTCAGTTTGAAGAGGGCATTGAGAAGACCGTCC
>Ga0310690_10006961_pt1 | contig 14689 bp, 11 predicted proteins | sample AusTroGonzalo_MG_2_FD_207661 | JGI IMG/M metagenome (GOLD analysis project Ga0310690, IMG submission 207661) | Bovine rumen microbial communities from tropical cattle in Woodstock, Queensland, Australia - Gonzalo_04 (v2) (version 2) | ecosystem: Host-associated > Mammals > Digestive system >...
GGTAAGCGGAGTTCTTTCTACTTGTAACGGCGGTAATAAGACGATTACTTTCACATTCAAATAATTACTTACGAATTTGATTGTTTCAAAAAGCGGGTTGCAACGACCCGCTTTTTTATTTTTCGTAGGAAAAAGAGTTAAAAATAAACCCCCTCAAAGATGAGGGGGCAAAGGAGATAAAACAAAATGAATAAACTTAACAACGTATTTTATCAAGTCTTTCAGCAATGGTGCGACCCTTGACAAAATCAACGGGAGCAATCTCCGGTATCGTTCTTGCACCGTAAATACCGGCATCAACCGCCCTTGCGGCAGCCCTTGCCGAAGCAATCATAAAGTTTGCCGTCATAACGGGATTTTTACCCGATAACCTGAAATCAACCTCTACATCTACACCACTGTTAAAGATATGTCCTTCATGATGGGTTGTTTTGGCAACTTTGTTAAAATCTCTGGTGGAAATACAAGTTTTGCTTACAAAGTATACTGTCGTATCATCATTTTTAAAGTAAGGGTGTTTCATTATTTGCCTTGCTATTTCATCAACATCGGCATTTTTTTCGGGGACTACATAAACTTCCCTTACATGTTTATTAAGTTTTGTTCCTTCTTTGGTAATGGATACGGCATCTTTAACGCCTTCAATGGATTTAACCGTAGTTGTATGACCCATACTTTTACCGCCTTTTTTACCACCGAACTTGGTATGAGTCGTACCTTCCGGAGACAAACCGTCAACCAAAGCACGAACGGCAGAATCAATACCCGGGTCCCAACCTGACATCATAACGGCGGAAGTTTTATTGGGTATAGCTGCTTCATTATACATCTTTCTCACTTCTTCACGGCGGGAATGATCGTCAAAACAATCAACCGTAGCAATTCCCTTTTCCAAATAAGCAACGGTAGTCTCAGGTGCAATATGACTGGGAGCTGCAACCAACACGACATCGGGCTTTTCGGATAAACTACCGACATCGGATACTTGAGGAATGTTTGTTCCTTCAATAAATTCTCCGTCAACCTGTCTGCGGATAACGCCGACCAATTTCATATCATCATTTACTTCTTTCTGAGCTTGATTGACGATAGCCTGTCCTATGTTGCCATAACCGGCAACGGCAATTTTAAAAGTTTCATCTGACATTTCTTTGTTCCTTTCTTACTCTATATCAATTTTCAATCCTTAAGTTTAATACATAGAGAAAAGCACGTTGTGTAATTTCTTCATCTCTTCCAAAGTCTTACCTGTTCCCATGCCGACACAGGTTAAAGGATCTTCCGCCACGGATACGGGCAAGCCCGTTGCCTGACGCAAAACCTCATCTATATTATTAAGTAAAGAGCCGCCGCCCGTCATCACGATTCCCTTATCAACTATATCGGCAGCCAATTCGGGATCGGTCTGTTCCAGTGCAACCTTAACGGCATCAATAATTTGATTTACGGGTTCATACAAACTTTCAGCAATCTGTCTTTCGGTAATTTGTATTTCTTTAGGTACTCCGTTTGCCAAATCACGTCCTCTGACGGAAGTTACTCTGCCTTCTCCCTCTGCGGGGGGACAAGCGGAGCCGATGGCTTTCTTAATCTTTTCGGCAGAGCTTTCACCGACAAGCAAGTTATGAGTACGGCGAATATAATTTATAATTGCTTCGTCCATTTTATCACCGCCGTAACGTACGGAACGGGAAAAGACTATACCGCCCAAGGAAAGTACCGCGACTTCGGTAGTGCCGCCGCCGATGTCAACGACCATACTTCCCGTTGCTTCGGTTACGGGTAAGCCCGCTCCGATAGCTGCCGCCATAGGTTCTTCAATCAAAAATACCTTTCTTGCACCTGCCGCTTCTGCCGACTCCTGAATGGAACGTTGCTCAACGGCAGTAGCACCCGACGGAACGCATATAGCAATCATCGGAGCAATAAAAGAACGACTTGTATTTGCCCTGCGGATAAAGTGCTTTATCATTTCCTCCGCTATTTCAAAGTCGGCAATCACGCCATCACGCAAAGGACGCACCGCTTGAATGGAACCGGGAGTACGACCGAGCATTTGCTTTGCCTCATCTCCGACGGCAAGGACTTGCTTCTTTCCCCTTACTTCGGCTATTGCCACCACGGAAGGCTCATTCAAAATAATACCTTTATCCTTAACATAGACAATGGTATTTGCCGTCCCCAAATCAATCGCCATATCGGCAGCACAGAATATATTAAACAAATTTTTAAGTCCGAAAGGCATTTTTTGCTTTATCTCCGTTAATATTCAGATTATTTTACAGTAACCATACATTTAATATCTTAAATTAAGTTATACAACTACTTTCTTATTTTGGCAATAACTTCTTTAAAAAAATTTTATTAAAAATAAAAATTGCCAAATTTAAGATTGAGGATTGAAGATATAAAAACGGTGTGTTATCTTTGCAAAGGTAATAAATTAGGGTAACTGTTATGAAAAAAGAGGATAAAGAACTTGGCTTCGGTGTTATTTACTACGAAAAGATTAAACCTTTTTGCGGTGAGTTTGCAAAGGCGGTGAAAGGGTTGTCGGCGGTGTTGCCCGGCTTATTTCCCGAAAAGGCAAAACTAAAGTTTATGGGGACAGTCAAACTGTTTAAGATACATACGTCTTATGATGTATATTGCCTGTATGCAAAAGGGATTAAGTCGTTTTTGCCGCAAGTGCTTTGTTCTTTGGCTATGCTTGTGCTTTGCTTTTTTGTCGGCAGAGGTTTTTTCGGCACGCTTTTCTTGTGCATTTTCGGCTTTGTGGTAGGGTGGATTATCGGTCATTTTATTGAGATGTACCGTAATCCTCAATCTTTTCTGATATATGCCATGTTAAAGGCGGAAAAACCTTTGGCTTATGCTTTTCGCTCAAAAGAAGTATCTATGCGGGCGTTTGTTTGTGCTTTTACGTGTTTGCTTGGAAAAGTTGCCGCTTGTGATGAGAAGATAACTTCTGACGAGGAGGATTTATATCTTTCTTTTATTTCCTCTCGTCCCGATGAAGAAAAGGATAATCGTGAGATGTTCGGGAAAAGTGCGTTTTCTTCCGAATTATCCGATGACATAGCTCAAATAAAATTGATTTTGAGTGCCGATACAACTTTTTCTCCCGTTTTATTGCACCTGTTGTTTTCAATGGCTGCCGCTGATAAAGAAGTAAGCAAAAAAGAATTTAATTTTATAAAAAACATAGCCGACAAACTGAACATTACGCAAAGTGTTTTTCTTTCCGTCTCATCTTCATATTATAAAGAAAAGCCAAAACGCAAAGACAAAGTAAAAAGAGACGATTTTGAGGTTTTGGGCTTGGATAGAACGGCTACGAAAGATGAAATACGCAGGGCTTGGATAACCCTTGTGCAAGAAAATCACCCCGACCGTTTAAGCGGAACGGGGGCGGATTCTTCACAAATAGAAGAAGCAAACGAACTGCTTGCGGAAATTAACGCCGCCTACAATCGTTTGATGAAAATTTAAGCGGGCAGGGCGGTTTATCTTCCCAAACTTCTTTCCTCGCTTTTCGCCCTTAAAAAGGCGGCCGTCTTTGAAAGACCGTAAGTTGCCAAACTTGAAACACCGAGACTTAACCCGATATCTGTCCAGTTACCTTGAATCGGAAGGTTTTCCGGCGGAGTTAAAGATACCAATGTCAGCATATTTCCCATGGCAAAAAATCCCACACCGGCAACTAAACAGCCGGCTCGCAAGAATTCCGAATCGTCATCAAATGAATAATATCTTTTATCAAAGCTGGTATCTAATTCTGACGCAAAGCCGGTAAATAAAGTAGCCATACCGTAAAGACCACAAGCGGCAGCACCGTAAAAATTACCTGTTGCACAAGCAACCGCTGCGGCTCCGCAAAATGCTGCGGATGTAATGGAAAAAGCATGATCTTTTACAAACTGCTTGGTATGCTCTAATTTTTTCCCCATCTTATTTTCCTTTCACTTTTAATGACTGAAACCATCAATTTTGCTAATTCTATAACACTAAAAATAATCTGTCAATTATTTTTTACATAATTTTAATCAGAAAAGAAAAAGCCCGAGAATAAACTCGGGCGTTACATAATGGAGGTTAAATGAAAATAATTTTCAGTTTAATAAAACCAAATTGAAATCGTTTTTGGAAACTACGGCTTCCGCCATAATTTTATTGGGCAAAGTGGCAAACACACTGCCATCGGAAGTATAAACCGACCAAACAGGCTCATTATTGACAACCGACGGTTTGATATAAGCCGACATTCTTATATCCGACAAATCATCGTACATACCTAAATCATCAAATTCAAAATTTTCATCACTTATCGGAGCCATTCTTTTTATTCTTCTTCTTTTCTGTATTGTTAATTTCTATTTTTTCTATTTTAACCTCAGGTTCATTTCTTTCAAGCATTATTTTCAGAAGCCCTTTGGAAAGTTCCGCACTTTTAATTTCCATTCCTTCGGCAAGCATAAAGAAACGTTGGAATTGACGAGTTGCAATACCTCTGTACAGAAATTTTCTGTTTCGGTTGTTTTCAGACGCTTTTATTTTACCTTTTATTGAAAGTTGACGGTTTTGCAAAGTTATATCCAAGTCATCATCATCAAATCCCGCAACCGCCAAAGTAATACAGGTTATATTTTCGCTTATTTGTTCTATATCATAAGGGGGATAGTTATCCTGTGCAGCCTTTGCGGCCCTGTCAATCATCTGTTCCAAACTATCAAATCCCAGCATTAAGGGGTTATTAAAAAGTCCTAAATTTTCCGACATTTTTTCCTCTTTTCAGTGTTTTTCCTAAACATAAAAGATATATGATGTCTTTAATCTTTCTTTTCAAGTGGTAACAAATAAAAACAACAAAAAACGCGGATAAATTTGTTGACTTTAGACCGGCTTCACGTATAGCCTGTGGGCAGGTTTATCGCAAAAACAAGTGAGTGTTTATAATGGCGGAAAGTGTCGGAAAGTGTGCGGTTATTTATGGTGCTACGGCCTCGGGGAAGTCTGCATTCGCTGCGGCTATGGCTGCCGAACGTCCGTCCGTCATCATCAATGCGGACAGTATGCAGGTGTATAAGGATTTAAAGATTCTTACCGCTTGTCCGTCAGATGAAGAATTATCCCGTTATGATTTTCGCCTTTACGGCTTTTTGACGGGAGATAAAAGCTGTTCCGCGGCAATGTGGGCGGAGCTTGCGGCAGAGGAAATAAAAAAGGCTTGGCAACAGGGCTTATATCCGATAATTGTCGGCGGTACGGGGCTTTATATAAGTGCTTTGCTGGAAGGACTCGCACCCGTTCCCGATATTCCCGATGATATAAGGGAAAAAGTGCGAGCTATGGATTTTAATGAGGCAAGGCTTCTTTTACACGGTTATGATAGGGCTACTTTTGACCGTTTTACCGATAAGCACCGTACTTTACGGGCATTGGAAGTTTATCTTGCTACGGGTAAGCCCCATTCCGAATGGCAGAAAGAACCGGCAACAAAGCTGATTGTTGCAAATTGGGAAAGGCATTTCATCAACCCCGAAAGGCAAGAGCTTTACCGTCGTTGCGATGAACGCTTTATAAATATGCTGGAGCAGGGGGCTGTGCAAGAGGTGGAATCCTTGCTTGCAAAGAATTATCCCGAATACTCACCCGTGATGAAAGCCTTGGGAGTGCCGGAAATAGCATCATTTTTACGGGGCGAAACGTCGTATGAGGAAATGACAGCCACCGCTCAAACACGAACACGCAACTATGCCAAGCGTCAACTTACGTGGTTTAGGAAGATGAACGGCAATGCCGTGTAAGATAATTATTCCCTCCAAGGTCGTATGAATAAAGATTGCCCGATTTTTATACCGTATTTTTCGGAAAGCCCCGCATTTATCTCCAAAACATAACGACAAGGAGTGGTCGGAACAATCAACTCTTCCGAATAAGGAACGGTATTTTCCTTTATGTACACGATGATGCCTTTGTCATCAATAAACAACATATCCAAAGGAATCAAAGTGTTTTTCATCCACATGGACGGAATCATCATTTTTTGCAAATCAAACAACATTCCTTCATTTTCGGGCAGACTCTGCCTGAACATTAACCCCTCGGACAATTCCTCTTTCGTTACTGCCATTTGAGCCTTTAAAGAAATTAAAGGATTGCGAGGATTCTCACGCTCTGCAATATCTGCTCTTATAACATCGGCACAAAAAGCCGTATTTGCTTGCAAAATAAAAATAAAACAAGCGAAAATCAGTGCGGAACACACGTTTATTTTCTTTAACATATTTGTATTTCCCCTATTTTTTGTAAAAAAAGATGATAAACTATATCAATATCGTTGACCAGAACAAAAGTTACCTTTAATATACAAGCGGGTTATGTTTGTAACTTTTATTCTTTTTAGCAAGGATGAGATGTAACGATGTCAGATGATAAGAATGTTTTTCCTGTTCGTGATGGGCAGACCGAAGAAAGTTATAATGACTACGCAGAGATGCCTGAAGATAATCAAACGGGCGAAGTTTATGATGACAATGCCGCCGCTTTTGATTACGAAAATCCGTATAAAGCAGATGGTGAAAATCCCGAACGAGCAGACTCGTTCTCTCCCTTTCCGAAGGTTGATGCTTCTTCATTCAGAGAAGTCGGTGATGATGAGGCTTATCCCGATGACTCCGTAGCTTTTGCGGAATCCGAGTATATACAACCGGACGAACAATATGTTCCCGAAATGCCCGTTGAGGAGCCGTTACCTTCATTCTTGGCTGAGAATAAGTCTTTCTTGTCCAACGGAGAAACTGATGATGTGGAAATGCCTCCGCCCATGCCGGAAGAAGAGGAACAAATTGAAATACCGGCAATGCCTGTCGGAGCTCCCGTACTGGAAGAAGGAGAAGATGGCACCGTTATAGCATCGGATAAGAAAAAAGCCCAAAAATCAGAGGTTGATGAAAAGCTGGAGGCGGCTTTAAACAGCACTACGCGTTGGTTTAAACGCAGACGCAGTCTGTTAATCCGTTTGTTTTCCACTTTTGCCATACTGTTGTTGGTTGTTTTTGCTTTGTTTAAGCTGACGGTTTCTTACACTTCCGATTTGATGGTAAGAAAAGCCGTGAATCAGGTGAATCCGTCGGTTGCTTACTTTGTGATACAAAATGTCAACAGCAGAAGCATACGTTTAACCGGATTGGTCAATAAAAACGGTAATCTTATTGCTAAAGAAGTTAATGTAACCTATGATTTAAAAGAATTTTTATTAAATAAAAAAATCAGACGACTTGATGTAAGGGGTATGGACATTGTCGTAAAAGCGGAAGGCGATTCTGTATCTATTCCTTTGCTGGAAAGTTGGAGACAGTCCGGTAAATCCAATGCCGCTCCGGAATATAGCGTCAGTACCATCAGTATTCAGGACAGCAAAGTATCTGTTTACGGGCATATAAACGAAAGTGCGAGTTTTACGGCTGACGGTTCATTGAACGGCAGCTTGAATTTATCTGCAACTTTGACAATGGATTCAAACACGTTAAAGGGACAAGCTACGGCGGATTTAAGCGGTTGGGCGGGTAACTTCGGTTTGACTTTCAAAAGCGGAGAAATGAGCTATGTTGACAGTAATTCGTATGAATCCGGTATTACTTTGAATTTTGATTTGAAGTCTGATTCATGGCAGATAAGTAACCTCAAAGCCGACTATGTACAGCATCTCGGTAAGTATGACATCGTTGCCAATGCTGATGCGGAGTATGTCTCCGGTACTCTCAATGCCGATTTGTCCGTTAAAACGAGTATTGATAAAACCAGGAAAACCGAAGATACAGGTAGGATGTACGGTGATTTTGACAACTACGACTATGAAGATACGCAAAACGATGTTTATGATGGCTCCCGTCGTTATTTAAGGGCGAGAATGGCGGCGGCTGAGACGGAAACGGCGGAAGCAAGCGAAACGTCAGAAGTTATTATTCCCATCCCCGATGATTTAATTGAAACTTATCCTTTGGGTGAGGTTAAGCTGAAGATAAAACAGGCAAAAATGAAATTCTATGACGGAATTGCCGCATCTTCTTTGCCTTTGGAAGTGTCCGTTACATCCGGAAAGTGGGGAAATATCGCTTTGGATAAAGCGAATTTTAAATTGAACGGCAGCTTTGAATGCAAGAAGGATAAGTGTTCGTATTTGTTAAAGGATAATGCTTCTTTGTCTCTTGACGGCTTAAAGACTCCCGCTTTTAACTCTCAGTTTGAGATGACGGATTCTTTGGATGTAAGAGTACTGAAAAGTTCCAAACCTTTGTTTGAGGTGTCATCGGATAATCTGGCTTTTAATGCCAATGTGGAAGGATTGGATTTACGCGGATCCATTGCCGGAGTTACCAAACAAAACATTTTAAGGGTTAATGCCGGTGAATCGTCCGTATCCGGTTTTGTTAATAACGATAAATACAGTGTTGCGGTCTATCTCGGCAAATTTGATTATTCCGATTCTTATTATCAGATAAAGAAAGGTTATTTGCACTCTGTAATATCCTCATCGTCTCTTATGGGATTGCGACTTAAGGCTGCTTACTTTGATATGAAAGACGGCTTGGTTGATATTGCTCCCATGGCTTTTGAACTTGATGCTGCTCCCGATAACGGTATGCACAAATTCAAGGCATTGTGGAGTGATAAAGATAAGGGATTCTCTTTGCAGGCAAGAGGATTGTACGATTCCGTCAGGGATAGGGGAACGGCAAGGTTCACACTTTCACCGTTTACCGTCGGACCGGATAACAGGTTGGAAGATATCTTCCCCGTTGTTAATAAATATGCAACCGATATTTCCGGACAAATTGCTGCGGAAGGTACTTTGAATTGGATGTATTCTTATATTACCGGTCCCGTTAAACTTACCTTAAAAGATGTAAACTTTAAGCGTGGTTATTTGGACGTAAAAGGCTTGAATACCTCTTTCTCATTGACAAATATCAATCCTCCCACCACGGTCAGGGGACAAGCGGTTGCTGCTGCTTCGGTTGACGCTATGTTGCCGTTCAAAGATGTAAAGATGAATCTTTCCATTGCCGAAAACGGTAATTTGACCATAAGCAATATGACTTCGGAATTATTCGGAGGTAAGGTTTCAACGATTGGCGGTTGGCTTATATCCGACAGCAATACTTCTCCGTATATGTTGATTGTTAAATCCGGAAAGTTGCAAAATGTGATGAAGTATCTTAACTTGTCTGTTGATATGGAAGGTGATTTTGATGCTCGTTTGCCTATATTGGCAACGGACAGTGATGTGTCGGTGTCTTTGGGTGATATCAGATCTGTCGGAGACGGATATATCCGTTACACAGGTGCGGGTAACAACAGAGCTGCAAGAACGTTAAGCTCATTGAATTACAAAAATTTTGTAGCTACTCTTGATGCTTCTTTGCAGGGCAATACCCGTATCAGAATGGCAGTTGACGGTATAAACCCTGCCGTAAACGGTGAAAAGAGATTCCAAGAACGTTTGGATTTGGAAGGCAAAACAAAGAACATTCTTAAGTAATGCAGACAATATAAATTATAACGAACAAAAGGACTTTGATTATGGAACAGTCTTCAAAGATGGTCTATCTTAAAGATTACAAAAAACCTGATTATTTGATAAAAGAAACACAACTGGACTTTGTACTTGATGAAAAGGCGACGATAGTTACTTCTTTGTTGAAGATGTCTGTTGTAAAGGGAAGTGAGGGTAAACCTTTATTCCTGAACGGTGATGAGCTTAAATTATTAGGGGCGGAATTAAACGGTAAGCCTTTAGGGGAAGCTGATTACTTGCTTGATGATAACGGTTTTACTTTAAAGAATCCTCCCGCGGGTGATTTTACCTTAGGTTTTAAAGTACAGATAAACCCGAGTGAGAACACGGCATTATTCGGGCTTTATATGTCAGAGGGTATATTCTGCACTCAATGTGAACCGGAGGGTTTCCGCAGGATTACTTTTTATCATGATAATCCCGATGTATTATCAAAGTTCAGAGTAACTATTCACGCCGATAAAAGCAAATATCCTTTGCTTCTTTCCAACGGTAATTTGGTGGAAGAAGGCGATGATTATGTTGTTTGGGAAGATCCGTTTGCAAAGCCTTGCTACTTGTTTGCCTTGGTTGCAGCGGATAATTACGATTGTGTTCAGGATAAATTTGTTACCATGTCGGGACGTGAAGTTACTTTGCGGGTTTATGGTGAAAAAAGTAAGAAAAATCGCCTTAATCACGCTATGACTTCCTTAAAACAGGCTTTTGCATGGGACGAAGAAAAGTTCGGACGTGAGTATGATTTGGATTTGTTCAACTTGGTTGCCGTTCACGACTTTAATCAAGGTGCTATGGAGAACAAAAGCCTTAACATTTTCAATGAAAAATTGGTGCTTGCCGACAATAAGACGGTTACCGATGCCGATTATCATAATATACAATCGGTTGTGGGGCACGAATACTTCCATAATTGGACGGGCGACAGAGTTACGGCAAGAGACTGGTTTAACCTTAGCTTGAAAGAGGGCTTGACTGTTTACAGAGACCAAGAGTTTTCATCTGATATGTCATCAAGACCGGTGCAAAGGATTAACGACGTCGTTGTTTTGCGTGCGGCTCAATTCCCCGAAGATGCCGGACCTTTGGCTCACCCCGTGCGACCGGAAAAATATATGGCGATAGATAATTTCTATACCGCTACGGTTTATGAAAAGGGTGCGGAAGTAATCCGTATGCAGGAAAAAATCCTCGGCAGAGAGCTTTTCCGAAAAGGTATGGATTTGTATTTTGAACGCTATGACGGACAAGCCGTAACCATAGATGACTTTGTTTCTTGTATGGAAGCTGTCTCGGGTATGGATTTGACGGATTTTAAACGGTGGTATTCGCAAAGCGGTACACCCTCCGTAACGGCGGAGACTTCGTATGATGAAGCGGCAAAAATCTATCGTTTAAGACTTTCTCAAAGCACTAAACCGGACGCGAATCAAAGCGTAAAACTTCCTTTTGTAATTCCTTTAAAAGTCGGGTTAATCGGCTCTGACGGCAAGGATATGCCTTTGCATTTGCAAGAAAAAGACAGCCTTATCGGTAAAGATGTTTTGATTTTAAATAAGGATACTCAGGAATTTGTGTTTACCGACGTTAATGAAAAACCGATACTTTCTTTAAATCGTGAGTTTACGGCACCGATACGCTTAAATGTCAGCTATTCCGGAGATGAGATTGCTTTTCTGATGGTTAATGATTCCGATTCTTTCAATCGTTGGGAAGCCGGACAAAAATACGCATCAAACTATATTTTCAAGCTGTATGATACTTTGAAAAAAGGTGAAGAAATACAGGAAGATGTAAATTTCCTTAATGCCTTTGCCGCATATTTGGATTGTGAAGATAAAGCATTTGCGGCGTTGGCCTTGCGTATGCCTACGATAAAGACTTTGGCGGACAATATGGATAAGGTGGATATGCTTGTTTTGGCACAGGCTCATCGTGCGGCAAGAGAATCTTTTGCCAAGGCTTTTAAGGATAAGTTGTTGAGTGTGTATGAAGCGAGTGATACGCAAGATTCGTTATCTATGTCTAAAGAAGCAATAGCCGAAAGAGCTTTAAGAAATCAAATACTTGCATATTTGGGTTTATTGGGTGATGAAGCTGTTAATAAGATAATCAGGGCTCATTATACCGCATCTCCGAATATGACAAACATTCAAGCGGCACTTTCCATTATGGTTAATAACCGCATAGACGGGTTTGAGGAGGCTTTGGGTGATATATATTGGTACTTTAAAGCCGATGCCATCGTGATGAATCGTTGGTTGCTGATACAGGCTTTGGCGGAAAAAAATGATAATTTACTGCAAGATGTCAAAAAGCTGATGGGTAGCGAAGTGTTCACTTTATACAACCCGAACAATGTTTATTCTTTGATAGGCGGGTTTGCGGCAAATACTTCTTATTTCCACGCGGCAGATGGCTCCGGTTATGCTTTCCTTGCCGATGTTATTTTGAAAATAGACGATATAAACGCTTTGGTGGCGGCACGCTTGGCGACAAGTTTTTCATGCTTACCGAAGATGGAATCCAAAAGTGCGGATATGATGAAAAAACAGATGGAAAGAATTTTGAAAAAGCCTAACCTTTCTTCCAATGTTTATGAGATAATATCCAAAATTATGGGAGTAAACGAATAATTTTCTTAGGGTGATTGATATGACTTCGGGCACCAAGGACAATGAAAGGATTAAAACTTTAAACGTTCCGCCTGCCGGAAGGGTGTATCGTCGCCCTATGAGAAAGAAAGCTCGCTCCGAAAATATATTCGGGATAGGTGAGGGCGTTGCTTCTCGTTATTCCGAATGGAAAAATGACACCAAAATAGTTGCGATAGTAAACAAAGTTTCCGCAGGCTTTGACCTTAAAGACGGTGATTTTGCTTCTTTCGTATTTATGGGTGCCAATTTGTCAAAAGCGAAGATGGCTTATTGTAATTTCAAAGAAGCTGATTTGTCTTTTGTGAATATGCGGGAAGGGGACTTTAATCATTCCGACTTTACCAATGCCAACTTACAGAATGCCGATTTAAGTAAAGCAGACTTGTCTTATGCTGATTTTACGGGAGCAAATTTGATAGGCACTAACTTTTCCGGTGCGGATTTAACGGGTGCTAAAATAGATTTGGTGCTGTTTTCCGAAGATACCGATTTCGGCGGTACGGTTGGTGGGGAAGAAGTACATAAATTCATTGATAAAATAGAAATTTTGCAAAAGGCTGCCGAAAACGGACTTGTTGATTTGCGTACTTTGGGAATAGTGGATTTAAGGAAACTGGACTTACGCAGCATAAATTTAAGGGGAGTCTATTTAAAAGATAAAGACCTTAAAGGACGCTTGACGGGTGTTAATCTATCGGGTGCGGAAATCAATGAAAGCGATATATTGGGTGCTGATGTAAATATGCTGCACTTTCAAATGCGTGATATTAACGAATACAACGAAGCTATGGATTTGAAAGCGGAAGTTCGCAAGTCTCGGATTGAAGCGGAAGAAGAAAAAGCGGATTTTGATGAGCAAACGGCAAAAGCAACTGCCGAAAAAGCTGTTTATGAAGAAGAACACAGAAAATCTTTGGAAGAAGCCGAAGACCTTTCAAATCAACGATATTTGGAGAGCGTTGCCGAATGTAATTCAGGTGCGGAAGCGGAAATTATACAGAAAAATAATGAAATTGATAAAAATAACTCGCAAAATGATGAAAAAAATTGCAAAATAGTGAAGAAGGCGAGTGTGAAGGTAAAACCTGCCAAAGGTAAGTTGATAGAATAACTTGTATTTTCTTTTATGCTTTTGATTGTTTTATCGTATGCTTTCGGTGGTGATTGGTACTTTTGAAGAAAGATATTTTGTTGGGAAAAAATAATGGCATACTATGAAGAACGACATATGCGGGAACACAACCAAGCCAAAAAATGGCTTACTAAGTCGTTGTTGTGGACCGCTTTTTGGACGATAGTCTCTGCTGCCGTGTTCTTACCGCTGTCTTATGTGGCGGGGAAAGGCTTTTCTGCGGAATCTTTGGAATATGTCAAACAGTTTTATATAAGGTTATTACATCAGCCTATCCATCTGCTTATAATGTATTGGCGTTGGTTTGACGGTCTTTTTACCTTTGATAATCTGTCTTTTTCTTATTTTATACCGGGGATTACCTTTATCGTTTTGGCATTGGGGATATTCCGTTCCATAGTGGAGAATCCTTTTTATTTCGGTTATAACTTTTTCGGATCTGCCAGATGGGCAAACGACAGAGATATAGCGAAGATGAAGTTATTGAACGGATTTTTGATGTTCTTCGGACGTTGGAAAGGAAAGGATTTAAAGCTGCCCACCGTTGCGTCTGCTCTTTGTATAGCTGCCCCCGGTAACAATAAGACTACGTCGGTGGTCGTTCCCAGCATTTTATCCAGCGACAGCGTGTCAATGTTCATCAATGATCCTAAGGGTGAATTGTTTAAACTGACAGCCGGTTACAGGGCTACTTTGGGACCTGTTTTTCGTATGTATTGGGACGCTCCCGATGATTTGGAAAAGGGTATTATTTGGCCGCGTTGGAATCCTTTGGGACCTAACAATCTGCCCGCCCGTGAATTTGACCGTCAAAGTATAGTTGATGGTATGGCATCTACTTTGATACCCGACGGACCGGAAGGAACCGACCCTTACTGGATTAACGCCGGCAGAAATGCTTTTAAGGGCTTGGCATTGTTTTTGGTAAACAAGGTTGAACAAGCTATGGCTAACGACTATTTCCTGCACAGGATATATGAGGAAGCTCTTGATAATGAGGATTACGAAGTCTTAAAATCCTACTATTACACGATGGAAAAGACGGAAGAAGTGTTGCAAGCAATCTATAATGCATCTCATCACAACATAAACAAAGACAACTACCTTGCCGTCGGTACTTGGAAAGATTTGCCTGATATATGGGTCGGCAGAGAACCCAGTTTCCCGATGATGGTGGACTGGATGACCACTTTGCAAATAAAGTACAGCGTGGAATTGAAAGACCGCAGGGAAAGCGGTGATGTTTCCGCATACAGTATTGATCCTTGGGATATTATTTTAACGGCAGTGTTAAGGGAATCCGCATATTTCGGTTACGAAAGG
>Ga0310690_10006962_pt1 | contig 14689 bp, 10 predicted proteins | sample AusTroGonzalo_MG_2_FD_207661 | JGI IMG/M metagenome (GOLD analysis project Ga0310690, IMG submission 207661) | Bovine rumen microbial communities from tropical cattle in Woodstock, Queensland, Australia - Gonzalo_04 (v2) (version 2) | ecosystem: Host-associated > Mammals > Digestive system >...
CGTCGAAACAAAAATGGACATCGCCTGATGTCCATTTTGTCGAGAAGACGTGACTCGAAAATTGCAAAGCAATAATCGTGCCCTTGCGGCTAAGAACACGCGGGTTTGAGTCCGTCGAAACAAAAATGGACATCGCCTGATGTCCATTTTGTCGAGAAGACGTGACTCGAACACGCGACCCCTACGTCCCGAACGTAGTGCGCTACCAACTGCGCCACTTCTCGATTTTTATGCTTTTTTCAAAAAAGCGTGCAAAGGTACTGCTTTTTTTTCAAACGTGCAAATTATTTTGCATTTTTCCGTCGAAAATTGTGATTTTGCTTCTTTTGAACAGCATTTTTGCCCTTTTTTATGAGTTCTAAGACATCATTTTCGGTTAATTTGGCCACATCGACGTTCTTCGGGATATGATAATTCGTATCTCCTTCTTTAATATATGCGCCGAAACGTCCATTGAGAACCTGAATGTCTCCGAACACCATAATCGGTTCCTGGTTCTTCTGTTTCTTGTCAATAAGCTGCAAGACCTCATCTTCGGTGATATGCTGCGGGTCAATGGATTTCGGAATACTGATAAACTCGCCCTTATAGCGGATGTATGGTCCGAACTTGCCTTCGCCGATTACTACATCCTCATCGTCAATCTGACAAAGCGTGTAGGGCAGCGTGTGTTTGAACAGCTCCAGCGCCTCAGCCAATGAGATGGTATAGATGGACTGTCCGTGCGGCAATGATGCGAATTTGGGCTTTTCGTCCTCCTGGTCACCCAATTGGATACACGGGCCCATCTTGGTTATCTTCGCCAGTACGATTTCACCGGTTACAGGGTCGAAGCCCAACTTACGCGGCGGCAGTTTGCCTCCGGGCACCTTGGTAATCATCGGATGGAAGGTCTTGTAGAACGTATCCACGGATTTCACCCAATCCGCCTCTCCGGCTGCAATGCGGTCGAAATTAGCCTCTTCCGTAGCGGTAAAGTCATAACTGAGGATTTTCGGGAACGCCTGAACGAGGAAATCGTTGGTCACCCGTCCGAGATCGGTCGGGATGAGTTTCTGCATATCCGCGCCGAATGTCTCGACTTTGAGTTTGTCGGAAATCTTTCCGTTCTTGAGGGAAAGGACGTTATATTCGCGTTTGTATCCGGGCACGTTGCCGCGCTCCACGTATTTGCGCTGCTGAATGGTCTCGATAATCGTGGCGTAAGTGGACGGACGGCCGATGCCCAATTCCTCCATCTTCTTGACGAGCGAAGCCTCGGTATATCGGAACGGCGGGCGGGAGAACTGCTGCAAGGCGTTGATTTCGGACGGATGCAGCACCTCCTTGATACTCATGGCGGGAATAACCTGCGCGGTGCTTTCCTGCTCATCATCATTAGATTGTACGTACGCGCGCATAAAACCGTCAAAAGTCACGATTTCACCGGTAGCGACAAACATCGTGTCAGCATTCGCAGCAGGCAGCGACGGGGCGCTGATGCTAACCTCCACGCGGGTGGTTTCCACCTGTGCATCCGCCATCTGGGAGGCGATGGTGCGTTTCCATATCAGTTCATACAGCCGTTTCTCATCGGGCGTACTGCCGGCAGAGTGCACGTTCATATATGTCGGGCGGATGGCTTCGTGCGCCTCCTGGGCACCCTTTGAATGGGTTTGGTATTGGCGGGCACGATGGTATTTTTCGCCGTATTCACCGATGATTTCGGTTTTGGCGGTGGCTATAGCGAGTGAACTGAGATTGACAGAGTCAGTACGCATATAGGTGATTTTACCGGCTTCGTAGAGCGATTGTGCCAGACGCATCGTCTTGCTGACGGAGAACTTGAGCTTGCGTGCCGCTTCCTGTTGCAGGGAAGAGGTGGTAAACGGAGGCGCAGGGGTGTGCGTTCCGGGTTTTTTGGTGATATTCTCCACGCGGAATGTTGCCTGCTTGCACGCCTCAAGGAACTCAAGCGCTTCTTCCTTGGTGGCAAAGCGGTGAGACAATTCAGTGTGCAGCACCGATGCATCGGCAGGATTTTGTCCGGTGAAATCGGCAATAACACGATATTGCTCAACGGATTGGAAGTTCTCTATCTCGCGTTCGCGCTCCACAATCAGACGGACCGCCACCGACTGCACACGTCCGGCAGAGAGACCGGTGGTTACCTTCCGCCACAGCACCGGCGACAGTTCAAATCCGACAATACGGTCCAGCACGCGGCGCGCCTGCTGGGCATTAACCAGATTATAATCAATGTCCCGCGGCTCCTGAATAGCCTGCTGGATAGCCGATTTGGTTATTTCGTGGAAAACGATGCGGTGGGTGTTCTTCTTGTCGAGATTCAGCACTTCCTTCAAGTGCCAGGCGATAGCCTCTCCCTCACGGTCTTCATCGGAAGCGAGCCAGATGGTATCGGCATTCTTGACCTCGCTGCGTAATTGTTCCAGGATATGCACCTTGGTAGGGTCAATTACGTAATTGGGAGTATAGCCGTGCTCAAAATCGATACCGGTACTGTTTTTGCCGATAGCCTCAATATCGCGAATATGCCCCTGTGATGAGAGGACACGGAAATCTTTGCCGAGGAAGTTTTCAATCGTTTTGGCTTTTGCCGGAGACTCTACAATAACTAAATTCTTACTCATTTTTTGATTCGATTTAGCAAAAAACGCCGCAAAAGTACTGCTTTTTTTTGAAACCACCAAATTTATTTCAGGATTTTTTTCCGATTTTTTCGACCGATTTTTGAGATAAGAAAGTCATGATTATTTAATCATGAACTATTCTTATAAGGAGTGTGATTTTTTTTGAATTGAATTTTTTTTTCATTTTGGAATGCAAAAATTTGCACAATTGAAAAATTCTTTGTACCTTTGCAGCCGAAATAAATATAATGAATATGTATATCGCAATCGTTATCCTGTTGTTAGTGTTCGGAGTAGGCCTGTTGGTTGCCGAAATGTTCCTGCTGCCCGGATTCGGAATCGCCGGAATCAGCGGTTTTCTGTGTCTAGCGGGCAGTGTGTTTGTCGCTTACTGGAAAGTGGCAGCCGTGTATGCGTGGGCAGGTCATGCAACACTTGCCGCGTCACTGGTGCTGACGGGGCTGGCTGTTTACGGGTTCTTCCGCAGTCGTGCGATTGAGAAGATGGCGCTGGATACGACCATCGACTCGAACGTGGAACTGGCTGCCCCCGGAAAGAAAATCGAGAACCTGAAAAAGGAAGATTAAATCGGAGTATTCATCAATAAAATTGAATATTATGGAAATGTTTGAGATTATCTTAGTCGTACTGATTGCCATACTGGTAATCATATTCTTCTACTATGTGCCGTTTATGCTCTGGATAAACGCACAGGTCAGCGGCGTACGTATTTCGCTGATTCAGCTGTTTCTGATGCGCATCCGCAAGGTGCCGCCCTCGAAGATTGTAAACTGCATGATTGAGGCGCACAAGGCAGGCTTGCAGGACGTGAAGCGTGACGGACTGGAGGCACACTATCTGGCAGGCGGACATATCGAACGCGTGGTACACGCATTAGTGAGTGCCAGCAAGGCCGGCATACAGCTGTCGTTCCAGATGGCAACGGCGATTGATTTGGCAGGTCGTGACGTGTTCGAGGCAGTACAAATGTCGGTGAATCCGAAGGTAATTGACACTCCGCCGGTAACCGCGGTGGCAAAAGACGGCATACAGTTAATCGCGAAAGCACGCGTGACCGTGCGCGCGAACATCAAACAATTGGTCGGCGGAGCCGGTGAAGACACCATTCTCGCCCGTGTCGGTGAGGGTATCGTAAGTTCCATCGGTTCGGCAGAGAGCCACAAGATGGTGCTGGAAAATCCCGATTCCATCAGTAAACTGGTGCTTTCCAAGGGATTGGATGACGGTACGGCATTCGAGATACTGAGTATCGATATTGCGGATATTGATGTGGGTAAGAACATCGGTGCACAACTGCAGATGGACCAGGCGGAGGCGGACAAGAACATTGCACAGGCGAAGGCCGAAGAGCGCCGCGCCATGGCGATTGCCAGCGAACAGGAGATGAAGGCGAAGGCACAGGAAGCACGTGCGAAAGTGATTGAAGCGGAAGCACTTGTCCCGCAGGCAATGGCAGAGGCATTCCGCAGCGGCAACTTAGGTATCATGGACTACTACCGCATGCAGAATATCCAGGCGGACACATCGATGCGCGAGACCATCGGCAAGCCGAGCAGCAACAAGAAATGAGAATCGCCATTCTGCAATATCCCGTATTGTGGGCGAACATCCCGGAGAACTTGCGTTTGACATGCAAGCGTCTGCGTGCACTGAAAGGCAAAGCGGACGTGGCGCTGCTGCCCGAGATGTTCACCACCGGATTCTGCACAGACCAACCGGAACTGGCGGAGCCGACCAACGGCAAGACCATTAAAACGCTACAAAAAACAGCAGACGCGTGTGAGTTGGCGATTGTCGGTTCGTTCATCTGCAAGGAGAATGACGGGCGGCTGTACAACCGCGGGTTCTTTATCAAACCTCACGAAAATCCCGATTTCATCGACAAATCCCATCTTTATGCACACGGAGGAGAGGACCAGTTCTTCACGGCAGGAAGGGAACGACCGATTATCGAATATATGGGAGTCCGATTCCGCGTACTGATTTGCTATGACCTGCGTTTTCCGGTGTGGGCACGGCAGGAAAAAGACAAGCTGTTTGACGTGCTGCTTGTGTGCGCAAACTGGCCGGAAGTGAGAATCGGATACTGGGACGCGCTGTTAGCGGCACGTGCGACGGAAAACCAGTGCTTTATCTGTGCGGCAAACATTGTCGGAGACGACGCCATGGATTTGCACTACAACGGACATTCAGTGGCGTATGACACGTATCTCAATCCGCTGGTGAAGTTTGCCGACAACGAGGAAGGGACGAAGATTGCCGTACTGGATATCGACCGGCTGCAGCATTTCAGAAAGGTGCTGCCGCTGTGGCAAGACGGAGATGAATTTGTAATTCAGAATTCATAATTCATAATGCATAATTGGAATGGAGGCGGTTTGGAACATACGGACGTTGAGTGCCGATGAAAACGAGCGGACTCAGCAGTTGGCGAAGGAACTGGATATCAGTTTCGCGGCTGCGCGTATGCTGGTCGTCCGCGGTATACTGACCGCAGACGAGGCACGCAAATATATCCGTCCGTCACTGGACGAACTGAATGACCCGTTCCTGATGCGGGATATGGACAAAGCCGTGGCACGGCTGGAAAAAGCGCTGGCGGACAACGAACGGATACTGGTCTATGGGGATTACGATGTGGACGGAACTACTGCGGTGGCACTGATGTACACGTTTCTGAAGTCGCAGACAGACAATCTGGATTTCTATATTCCGGACCGTCATACGGAAGGCTACGGGATATCGTTCAAAGGTATCGATTATGCCGATTCCACCGGCTGTTCGCTGATAGTGGCACTGGACTGCGGCATCAAAGCCGTAGAGAAAGTCGAGTATGCGAAGAAATACGGAATAGACTTCGTCATATGCGACCATCACACACCGGGAGAAACCTTGCCGGATGCGGTGGCGGTTCTGAATATGAAACGGGCGGACTGTCCGTATCCGTACAAGGACCTGAGCGGCTGCGGAGTGGGATTCAAACTGGTGCAGGCGTATTCGCAGAAACATCATATCCCGATTGACTGGCAACGGATGCTGCCGCTAACCGCCATGGCGATAGCGTCGGATATCGTGTCGGTAACCGGTGAAAACAGGGTGCTGGAGTTCTTCGGGCTGAAAGAGCTGCGCAACCATCCATCGGTCGGAATAGCGGCGTTGATGGAGGTTGCCGGCATAGACCGTAAGCGGGTGAGCATCAGCGACCTCGGTTTCAAGATAGGGCCGCGTATCAACGCCTGCGGACGGTTATACTCGGGCAGAGAGGCTGTGGAACTGCTGCTGACGGAAGATGCGGAGTTTGCGCGTCAGCGTGCGCATGATGTAAACGAACACAATGCAGAGCGACAGGAATTTGACAAGACCACCGTCAAAGAGGCGCTGGCACAGTTAGCGGCAGACCCGGACAACGACAAGCGATGCACCACCGTCGTATATTCGCCGGAGTGGCACAAAGGCGTATTGGGTATCGCGGCAAGCAAACTGATAGAGACGTACTACCGTCCGACCATCGTGCTGACAGCCGGTGAAAACGGAATAATATCCGGTTCGGCGCGCTCGGTGGCAGGCTTTGACTTATATTCCGCCATTGACTCGTGCAGCGACTTGCTCACGAACTTCGGCGGACACCAGTTTGCAGCAGGACTGAGCATGATGGAATCGTCGCTGCCGGAGTTTATGCAGCGGTTTGAAAACTATGTGGCGGCCCATATAACCGAAGACCAGAAACATCCGACCATCGATGTGGAGGCAGAAGCGGATTTCTCCGATTTCACCGACAGGTTTTTACAAGTACTGCGTTGCCTGGAGCCGTTCGGACCGGGTAACCCAAGCCCCGTGTTCGTGACGCGGAACGTGATTAACAACCGCTATACGCGGCGCGTGGGCAAAGACGGTTCACACCTGCATTTGGATGTAACGGACCGAAACGTTGCCATCAGCGGAGTGGCATTCGGAAAAGGCGACTATGCACTGCATCTGCAGAACGGATATCCCGTGGATTTGTGCTACGAAGTGGAAGAAGATGTATATAACGGGAAGAAACGCGTGCAGCTGATGGTGAAGGATATTAAAGTTTAAAGTTGAAAGAGTAAAAGAGTAAAGATATGTTTTCAGAAAGAGACACCCAAGGTCCCATACGCAGGAAAGGGGGCATCGAAGTGGTCTGCGGCTCGATGTTTTCGGGCAAGACGGAAGAGTTAATTCGCCGTATGAAGCGTGCGCAGTTTGCCAAACAGAAGGTGGAAATCTTCAAACCCGCCATTGACATCCGCTACAGCGTAGAGGATGTGGTAAGCCACGACCGCAATGTCATTCAATCGACACCGGTGGACAGCAGCCAGAACATTCTGCTGCTTGCCAACGATATCGACGTGGTGGGCATTGACGAGGCGCAGTTCTTTGACATGGGCATTGTGGACGTGTGCAAGCAACTGGCGGAGCGCGGTATCCGCGTCATCGTAGCCGGTCTGGACATGGACTTCAAAGGCGTGCCGTTCGGTCCGATGCCTGCGTTGATGGCGATAGCGGAAGATGTGTATAAGACGCATGCGATATGCGTACACTGCGGCGACTTGGCATATGTGAGTCACCGTCTGGTAGCATCCGAGAAGCGCGTCCTGCTCGGTGAAACCGACAGTTATGAGCCGCTATGCCGCGCATGTTACAACAAAGCCATAGCCGCTGAAAATAATTGATGTTATATTACCGTTAGGCATTCGGGACGTCTATTCCTACCGCGTTCCGGATGGTATGCAGTACCCGCCCGTTGGAGTGCGGGTACTTGTTCCATTGGGCAAGAAAGAGATAGTGGGCATCGTGCAGGGGAAGCACGCCGGCGCGCTGCAAGAGGGCATCGTGCTCCGCAATATCATCGCCCAGCTGGACGAAGAACCGATGGTTACCGCCGAACAGTTGCAATTGTGGCGGTGGATAGCCGACTACTACATGTGCCCGATAGGCGATGTGATGTCCGCGGCACTGCCCAAGAAAATAGGAGACAAGGGCTATTCGTTCTCGCCGACCAAGAAAAGACGCGTATCGATACCGAATTATGCCGGTGAAATCGATGAAATTCACCCATTGGACGCACAGCAGCAGACAGCGTTCGGGCAGATTCATGAGGCGTGGGAGACGCATGACATCGTGCTTCTGCACGGTGTAACATCATCGGGCAAGACGGAAGTGTACATGCACCTGATAGAAGAACAGCTGGCGGCCGGAAAACAAGTGCTGTATCTGGTGCCTGAGATTGCACTGACGACCCAACTGACCGACCGGCTGCAACGTGTATTCGGGGACAAGGTTGTGGTGTATCACTCGCGCGTGAGCGATGCCGTGCGGGCGGAGATTTACCGCCAACAGCTGCATGCGCAACCCCGGCTTATCGTCGGCGCAAGGTCGGCTGTCTTTCTGCCGTTCGACCATCCGGGACTGATTATCGTGGATGAAGAACATGAGCCGAGTTATCACCAACAAGACCCGGCGCCGCGATACCATGCCCGTTCGGTAGCCATCATGCTGGCGCATTTTGCCGGTGCGAAAGTGCTGCTCGGGACAGCGACGCCCTCGGTGGAATCGTACCATAATGCACAAAACGGCAAATACGGCCTGGTGACAATGAATGAGCGGTTTGCAGGATTGCAGCTGCCGAAGATTACGCTGGTGGACCTTGCAGAGCAACACCGCCGCAAAGAGATGTACGGACATTTTTCCGACCCGCTGGTAGAACGCATCCGCGAAGAACTGGCGAAAGGCAAACAAATCATACTGTTCCAAAACCGCCGCGGTTACGCCCCGGTAATGCAATGTGCGGCGTGCGGCGAGACACCCCGCTGCGAAAACTGCGATGTGCCGCTGACGGTACACATGCGTGACCGGCGTCTGACGTGCCACTATTGCGGATACAGTATTCCGCTGCCGACCGCCTGCCCGTCATGCGGCGGAGAGATGAAAGTACAGGGATTCGGAACAGAACGGATTGAAGACGAGGTGATGCAGCTGTTTCCGGAAGCACGGGTATTGCGCATGGACCTCGATTCCACCGGCAAAAAAGAAGCGCATGAAGATATCATAAACGCATTTTCAAAGCATGAGACGGATATACTGGTCGGCACGCAGATGGTATCGAAGGGACTGCATTTCGACGATGTTAGTCTGGTGGCGGTGCTCAATGCGGACAGCCACTTCAACCAGCCGGATTTCCGGTGCTACGAGCGGGCGTTCCAGATGCTGGAACAGGTGAGCGGCCGCGCCGGCAGAAAAGGCGAACAAGGCGAAGTGATTATCCAGACGTATCAGGTCAACCACCCCATTTTCACGCACCTGCTCAAGCATGACTATACATCCTTCTATGACGAACAAATCGGTGAGCGCGAGATGTTCCGCTATTCACCGTTCAGCCGCCTGATAACACTGACGGTAAGGCATAATGACCTGAACCGTGTGAGTGCGGCAGCAAGCCAACTGCAAACGCGCCTGAGGCAAGTGTTCGGGGAGCGTTGTTCGGTTGTGATAGAACCCGCCGTATCGCGGGTGCAAAAGTATTACCTGCGCGTCATCCAACTGCGCATCGAGGCGAAAGCGAATGTCGCTCGCGCTAAAGCAATGGTGCAAGCGCAAATTGACGAAGTGGTCAATCTGCCGGCATGCAAGAACGTGCAAATTATTCCCGAAGTAGATTAGTCAAACAACGTCGGCGAGTCGGCGTCCATGCGTTTGAGAATGCTCCGCATGAGTGCCTCGCGGATGATTTTACTGCGATTGCTGACTGCGTAGCGGTCACAGAAGCGGTTGAGCGCACGCATCTCACTGTCATTGAGCATGATAGAGACGCGGTTGTTTCGCTGTTCCTTATGTCTGTTTGATGGAGTTGCCATTAGAATGTAAGTGCCAAATGCACGCCGATGGTGACAAAACTGCGGCCGATACGGCTGACGTAGTCGGTGGAAACGCCGTCGTCCGTGATGGTTTCAACGGCATCGATCTTAGCCTGCTGGAACTGTGTCCGAGCCGCCACCAACAAGGATGAGCGTGTGCTGAAAGCGTAACGGTAGCCCAACTCAAGGGCGGAATAGATACCACCGGAACAGTTCCGGCTGACGCCGAAGCCATAACCTATATTTGCGCCGAAAACAGGAGAGTGCTTGCCTTCAAGGAACGGCACTTTCAATGCGATTTGGAGAGGCAGGAAGGTATAGGTCTTGCCATCCACAAACATGCCGTGTACACCGATACCACCGCCGAGGAAGATTTCCTTTCTGCCGATATAGCGCGAACCTATCAAGAGTTCACCGCCGATGTGTCCACCTGCATGGTCCTGCGGAACAACCGCACCACCGCCGGTAAGGGCAATGAGGAAGGTCATGCGTTTGCCCTGCGGCTTATCCGCCTTCGGGGCTTCGGCTACCTTCTGCTCCGTTTCAACCTCTTCGTCGGTGATGCTAACTACCTCGGCGGCAGGATACTGGAAGCGTGCACCGGCACTGTTTTTGACAATAACGACCTCGTCGTTGGAAACAACGACTTCGCCCTTAATCTGCTGCCCGCTGCGCAACGTGATGACGGACGCCTGAACGGCTGTTACAGCAGCCATCAGCAATCCTATGAAAACCAGCCTCTTGAACATAACCAACTTATTTCGGGTTTAACGGTATAATTTAGCAATCAGAACTTCCAGCTCACCCCCGCCAGTCCGTTGATAAGGTAGGACTGGTAGCCGTAAAGGATGTGGTTACGGCGGCAGATGAAGTTATTGAGCTGAAGGAAAACGGCAAGGTGAAGCTCGGGGAACTCGTACTGTGCGCCGAGGTTCATGTCAATATAAGCCGGCAAGTGGAACTCTCCGCCGGTTGTAATCGCCCAACGGGTGCCGGTAAAGTGGTTGTCGGAGTACAGGGACCAGTGTTCGTCAATACGTCCGTCAATACGCAGTTTGATTTCCCAGTCGGGACGGTCATAGACGCGTCCGGGCGTCAGTACAACATCCTTGGTCACATCTTCCAAACGTGCTTTAGGCACCATGTTCTGCAACTTCCAGTAATAATAGTCGCCGGAGAGGTGAACCTGAATGATGTCACGGTAGTGGTAGAAGATTTTAGCACCTACCTTGGCACGGTGATAATCGGATACGAAGTCGCTGAACGTGCCTGGCATAATCCAATGTGCTTCGTCCATCACATAAGGCTCCAGAAATGCCACATATGACTTGCTGTTCATGAAATATGTGTATCCGCCGTGAATCTCGAGCAACAGATGCTTCTGGGGCTTGAAGTGGAAACCGAGTTCAGCATCGATAGGGGTATATGCCGCTACGGCTTTGGACGTAACGCAGGGTATTACCTCCATATACCTATTGCCCTCGAGGTAACTTTGCAGCGAACCGAGCCCAAACGAACCCTGCGCCTTGGCATAAACGGTTGCCCATTTGGGTGCAAGCTGCGCCTCAAAGGTAACATTGGGCGAGGGGGCAAAGCTGATATTCTCGTTGCCAGACATCATTTGTCCCTTACCGATATTCATATCCAGATGAACGCCGACGTGCAACATAATCCGTTCGCCAACATAGTCATAGAACGGCTCCATGCGGATGTTGTGGCGGGCGTTATAAATGGAGTGGGAAAAGAGTGCGGTATCAACGGTATAGAAGTTGTTCTGCATGTAAAATCTCATGCCGAGACGATGGTCTTCGTTGAGCATGGGAATGCTGAAGCCGGCTTCGGTACGCACCTGATGCTCCGTAGCGATGCCGGGTACCTGAAGTGTCTGGTAACCAATTTCAGCCTTGTAGCGGATTTCCTCTTTCGGGGAAGCCTGAACGCCCACAAAGACGCGTGTGCGCCATTGGTCCTGTTTGTCCTCGGGCGAGAATTGGCTGTAACTGCTAATTGTCAGTCCGCCATTCTTGTTGTATCCTGTTGTACCGTCGTAGTAACGGCCGTATTTGGTATAGAAGAAATACTCCCCCTTGACACCGCAATAAACATCCAGTTTCGAGAAGCGGTGCGTAAAGCGGAAACCGAGATCGGTTTCGGAGAGCGTTCTGCGTCCCCATTGACCGTTATGGTCCGCATATAGTTTGAGGAAGTTTGACTTTTCATCGTTCACATCATAGGCGAAGTTGAACAGGGTAAGCGGATGTCCTATGCCGCCGCGAAGCCAACCGTGCAAGGGTTTGGGCTGGGTGAAACGGGTCGGCTGGCTGAGCAAGGGCTGAAGGTTTGTGGTCGGTGCCGCATCTCCCGCCGCATAATCGGAATAGACGACTTCGGTAGGCGGAACCTCCGTTTGCAGTGCTTCGGGCTGTGCATTGACTTTGCCGGCAGGTTGAATAACGGGTTGAAACTCACGCTCAACGACCACGCTGCGGTTCAGCACGGAATCCTGTGCGAACGCCAGCGAACTAATCAACACGAATATATATAATAAGGTGTTACGCATATTCAATCCTCCTCTTCTTCTGGTTGTTGGGGCTGTTCTTCGGGTTCGGCGGGTGTCACCGTAGCCATGAGCTCATCCACACGTTGCAAAATATCGTCGTTATTGGTATAGTTGGCCTTGAGCGAGAGCAGGTACTGACGCGCCTGGAAGTCATCGCCCTGTTCGTGGCTGACGGCGGCGAGCACAAGCAGGCTTCGTGCCAGCCAGTACTGCTGCTGTGTCGGCTGTTGTGTAAAGGACATCACATGCGCTTCCGCCAAATCGATATGACCGGTGTTGAAGTAACTCTGGGCAAGCATATACTTCGCCTCAGCGCCTTCGGCGGTACGAACATCGGCGCTGACGGGCGTCAGGTCCGGAATAGCGGGGCCATATTGTTTGGTGACGAAGTACGCCTTGCCGCGGGCGAAGAGCGCTTCCTGCTTGACATCATCGGCAACGGGCAAATCCGCAAGAATCTGCGAGGAGACGGCGATGATATCCTGCGGTTTTTCAAGCTGTTCGGCGCAACGGAGAATACCCAAACGGGCATCCAGCGTGTGCTTGCGGTCAGAAGCATTCTGCAGGGACTTGCGGTAGAACGCCATCGCCTTCTCGTAATCAGCGCGCTCGTAGTAAATCTGTGCGGAAGTGACAGAAGCAGGTTCGGCAAAGGCACTACCCTTTCTGTCCGCCAAGGGTGCAAACTGCTCTAACGCGGCATCAATATTGCCTTTGTGCAACTGGATTTCCGCGGCAGCATAAGCGAGTGAGTCATCCTGTGTGGCAACCTCCATATTCAGTTTCGACAGTTTCTTCGTATAATCCACGTAATCCTTCACGCGGTTGGCAGAGATGCAAACCGCCTCGAGTCCCTCAACGGCGAGATACGCCTCGCGGCTGGCGGGATAGCGTTCGATGGTCTGCTTGTAGGCACTGATGGCATGGTCGTAATCCTGCATGTTGCGATACGCCATGGCACGTTCCAGACTGGCAGTGCGGGCCTTGTCGCTACGCGGGTAGCGCTTGAGAAGCATCTCGTATGCCTCGACAGCGGATGTCTCGCGCTCCTGTGAAAGGCGTACGCGGGCAATCTCATACAAAGCGTCATCGGCATAATCGGACTTGGGATAACGGTTGGCGAGCTGCTGCAGGACATCGGCTTTGTCATCCCACTTACGCATCAAACCAAGTGCATAACCCTGCTGGAAGAGTGCATAGTCGGAACCGGTGGTTCCCAAAGCCGCAGCCTTGCCATAAGCATCAACCGCCTGTGCGAAGTTGCGGGCGTTGAAGTAACAGTCTCCGATGCGGTTGAGCGCGTCGGGATAAGTAGGCGAAGAAGACTGGGCGGCGGCAATGTGACGCTCAAAGGCTGCGCGTGCAGCATCGTAGTTCTGCTGCCGGAAAGCGCTGTAGCCTGCAAGGTAATCCGCCATGACACGATTGGGTGACTTTGCTGCATCGGGACGGCTGAAATAACTGTTCAGGTCGCGGTCACAGGCAACGTAATCGTTCATGCGGTATTCGGTTTCGGCACGCCAATAATAGGAGTCAGTTATTACGGGCGAAGGCGTGGCATCGGTGATGACAGCGGTAAACCAGTCAACCGCCTCGGGCAGTTTGCCCCGCACAAAGGCATCCGACCCCAACTGATAGCGGAGATACTGCTTGGTTTCCAGCAGCGTGCTGTCAGGCTGTGAGATGGAATCGAGTGCAGAAAGCGCGGCTCCGTAGTTTTTGACACGGCGGAAAGCGTCGCTGAGCAACTTGTAAATTTCATCCACATGTTCGGAATTCGGATATTGACGAATGAAATCGGTAAAGACGGATTCGCTTTCGCCGATTGAGGAAGAGGATTGATAGACAGCGAGGGCGTAATTATACATCGCCTCGTAATGCACTTTGTCGTTCAGGTTATAACGGGAAGCGTCCAAGTAAGCGAGTTTCGCCTGTTCGATGCTACCCTGCTGGCGATATGCGTTACCGAGTGCAAGGCTAACCTCTTCGGAAACTTCGTCCTCCTTCTTTTCAACGCGCTTGAACACTTCAATCGCCTGCGTGTAATTCTGCATGCGGTAATAAGCCATACCTAACATGTAAATATCGTTGCGAAGCGCGGGCTGTTTGGTTTCCGCCATGGCCTTGTCGTATGCAGTGAATTCGCGGACGGCGTTGAAATAAAGTGCCTGACGGTAATAGATTTCACCCAACATGCGGTGGAGTTCGGCGTTATTATCATTGTCCGGCTGCTCGGCAAGAAGTTTCTCCGCCTTTGCGGTCACTTTGTCATATTCGCCGTTGGCATAATAAATCTGGGCGATGAAGTACGGTACGGTTTTACTGTACTCAGGTTCGTTTTCCAACTGTTCGAGTGAAGGCATCGCCTTATCGTAGTTGCCGAGTTTATACTGGCAGTAAGCGTTGTAGTAGCAAGCCTTGTTCTTATAGGGCGTTTCGTGCTTCTCGAGGTTGGAGAAATAGATGGAAGCCTTCTGGTAATCGCTCTGCATGAGATATGCATAACCACGATAGAACTGGTATTGCGGCTGATGGGGACGGGCGAGGTCCTGATAATCGGCGCGTTCAAACTCCTTAACGGCACGTTTGTACTGACCGCGCTC
>Ga0310690_10006963_pt1 | contig 14689 bp, 13 predicted proteins | sample AusTroGonzalo_MG_2_FD_207661 | JGI IMG/M metagenome (GOLD analysis project Ga0310690, IMG submission 207661) | Bovine rumen microbial communities from tropical cattle in Woodstock, Queensland, Australia - Gonzalo_04 (v2) (version 2) | ecosystem: Host-associated > Mammals > Digestive system >...
ATTATCTCAACAGTCTGCGAATGTCATTTTTAATACACACGAATACTGACAGCATCCACTTGATTGTGGGAGTGATGTCTGACCCAGATGATTTCTCAACCTTTGTTCCGGTGGATACTGTCCAGACGATTGAGGCACATATTGTTGATCGTAAGGAAGTTTATTTTGACCATTACCAAGGCTCGGGAACTTACATTGCCATTTTCTCCGATTATGTAGGAGACAACTCTTGTCACCTTGATGTTGACGATCTTGTATTGGACATCGCGCCCTCATGTCTTGCCCCGTCTGGATTACAGGCAATCAATATGGGCCATAATTCAGCAACGTTGTCGTGGGTGCCTGCCAATGACGAGCAAGCATGGGAAATCGCGTACGGCATGGATGATTTCAATCCGGATTCAACGGGGAACATCTGTGTGGCTAACACGATCCCATTCACGGTGACGGGACTTGCAGAGGGGATTTTCTACGGCTTCTATGTGCGAGCCGTATGCTCTTCAGGGGAATACAGCGAATGGAGTCCGCTCGGTTACGCTTTCACTCGTTGCACCCCGATTTCAGTGGTTGGTCAGCCATACCAGGAATCTTTCGATACTTATACAACAGGGATTTCTTCATCCCTTTACTCGCCTATAGAATACCCCTATATCTCGTATCCGGATTGCTGGTCGTTCCTTAATCTTCGTACCCTTGTCGGATATCCTGACGGGACTCTTCCCGCGGCGTTTTTGTACAACGGAAACATGGTGGTTGGGGGTAACAGTCTACAACTCGTGAACAGCAAGGTCACACCCCTGTACGCGGTTCTCCCGGAATTTATGGAGCATCTTCGCTTTTTGAAGCTGACCTTTTCCTACAAATACTCGTTTCAGAGACCCCATCTTTCAGTAGGATATATGACCAATCCCTCTAATGGGAGCACCTATCAGGAGGTCCAATTCTGTCAGACTTCGAATTCAAACAATTTTACAACCCTGACCATTGATTACAGTACGCTTGGCCTTGATCCTGACAGCAACTATCACATTGCGTTCCGGTCGTATGACCCCGGTTTCGGGTGGGCGAATGTTGCCCTTGAGAATGTGAAAGTAGAGCTCGTCCCGAATGCTTTTCCGGCACCTACCCAGCTGAATGTCAGCGATATTACCACACATTCGACTGTGCTGGATTGGACCAACGGAAACGACGAGAACCACTGGGTGGTACAATATGGAGTTGCCAATAGATCCGAATGGACCGACAGTATGGATGTTTTCTCGCATCCCGTTTTGCTCGACAATCTGGCAGCCAACACGGAATACGATGTCCGGGTGAAATCGGTTTATGGGAACAACAAGACTATGTGCAGTGCCTACACCGCCACAACATTCACCACGCTCGAGGACACTACTTCGGTGCCCGATTATAGTGGTTTAGATCAGCGCGTCACCATCCGGCCCAATCCTGCCAAACAATATATCGACGTGGTTTTGGATGAGGTTACAGGGCCTTGCCAAATCGAGTTGTACGACAGCCAAAGTCAGAAGGTTGGAGAGGTGCCTATGGTCGGAGAGAGTGTGAGAATCCCTCTTGGGCATCTTGCTTCAGGCGTTTATTTCGTTCAAGTCAAGGGTGATAATATCAAGGTTACCAAGAAATTCATCAAAGAATAGTGTTTTTGCACCCAAAACTTTGAACTTTGAACCAAAACAGGGGAACCCTTCCGAGTCCCCCGTTATTTTTTAATTATTAATTTTTAATTCTGAATTAAATCAGTGGTTCTCCTTGAACATTTTGAGACGCTCCTCCAGCATGGGGAACTGGCGGCGCGGGGTGAGGGAGACGCAGGCGCGGAGGCCTTCGCCGCGCTCGCTGCCGCAGGTCGTCAGCGAGATGGCGCTGATGCCGTAGTACAGGAACTCGCGCAAGAGCTCGTCGCTGGTCATGCCAGGGTAGGCTACCGTGAAGTAGAAACCATCGGCCAGTGCCTGGTCACCATCCTTGTCATAGACGATGACAAACCCGTTGTCGGTGAACATCTTCTTCATGATGGCGGCCTTCTCGCCATATTCTTTCACATCCTCAATGTAGTTGTAGGTGCCGTCGTTGCAGGCCTTGAGGATGGCGGCCATCGCGTATTGCGCGGAGTGGGCCACGCCGGAGCTGATGGCATACACGGTGCCGTAGATGATGGCGCGTCCGAGCTTGGCGTTGTTGAAGTAGGGCACAAGGTCCGGGAACTCGCGGCTGTACATCTTGTTGGAGAGGATGAGCAGGGCGATGCGCTCGCCGGCGTAGCTGAAGGCTTTGGAGCCGGAGATCATTAGCGCGTAGTTGTCGGTGTATTTGCCGACGGAGGGCTGGAAGGGCGGAACGCCGGGCGTGGAGATGTTGTGGCGGAAGTCCATGCCAAAGTAGGCGAGGTCTTCCAGTACGAATACGTCGTATTGGTTGGCGAGTTCGCCGATGATTTGAAGTTCTTCCTCGGTGAAGCAGATCCAGGAAGGGTTGTTGGGGTTGGAGTAGATGATGGTGTGGATGTGTCCCTTTTGGAGATAGCTTTCCAGTTTGGCGCGGAGTTTCTGGCCGCGGTGCTCATACACGTCGAAGGTCTCGTACTTGAGGCCGAGGACGCGGTGCTGCTGTTTCTGGACGGGGAAGCCCGGGTCGATGAACAGGGTGGTATCGCGTTCCTTACGGGCGCGCACGAAGGTCATGAAGGCGGCCATGCCGGCCATCATGGAGCCCACGGTGGGAATGCAGTTCTCGGGGTTCACATCCAGGTCGATGAAGTTCTTGACGAAGCGGGCGGCCTCCCTTTTGATGTCGGGAATGCCCTCAATGTCGGGATAGATGGCGGCCACGCCGTTTTTCAGGGCTTGGATTTGCGCTTCCACGCCCACATGGCAGGGGGGCAGGCCGGGGATGCCCATCTCCATGCGGATGAACTCCATGCCGGACGCTTTCTCGATTTCGTTGATCAGTCGTTTCACCTCGCGGATGGAGGCTTTTCCTACGGATGTGAGACCGCTGTCGGCGACGATTTTATCGACGATTTCAGCGGGAATGGGTGTATTTTTCATTATAATGTATTAATTTGTTGTGATATAACTTATGTAAGAGAGTTGCCGCAAAGATACAAAAAAAAGGGCAACCATACGGTTGCCCTTTTCCGTTATGGAAAAAGAAATAATTATCTTCTTCTTACGCCCTTGTTCACAACGCTGTTGGTAGCGTCTTTTTCAGCTTGGTCGATAGCGGCGTTGGCCACGTTCTCGGCAGCAGACTGAGCGTGTTCTTTCACAGTTTGCTTTTTGGTGTTGGTTTTGGCAGGAGCGGGAGCAGCTTCTTGAACAGGAGCTTCTTCAGCCACAACAGCCTCTTCCTCAACGGGAGCTACAACTTGTTCCACAACTGCGGTGTCCTTCACATCCTCAGTTTTGGCGTTTTTGTTACCGCAAGCCACGAAAAGACCTGCGCAAAGAGCTAATAAAAATAATTTTTTCATTGTTATAAGAATTTAAGGGTTTGTCGCTTGGTTAAATTATTTGGCAGGAACGTAGGTGATGGTGAAGGAGTAAACATCCTTTGTCGGAGCAGCCACATCGTCGATGGTGCAGCGAATCTTCAGCATGTTGTCATCCAGCGTGATGATTTGGCAAATTTCCTGATCAGGGGAATAGCCGATAGGAAGGTCATCATCATTGTATTCATAAATCCACGGCATTTGGCACGTGAGGATCTTTGTCTCTTCGTTGATAGTGTATTTGGCTGTAACAACGTTCTGGTAGGCGGCACCGTCAGCAGCGACGAGCTTGCCCGGATCGATGGTCTCGTTGCCTTCAGCGTCGAAAGAGATGATGTCATCCATCTCATAGTCGAAGAAATAACCTTCCATCAGGTTTTGAATGCGTGAACCATCATTCATGACGTAGGCAGGGTCAGAGACTGCGGTTTCCATAACCCAACCTTTCTTCGGGGCGGTCAGATAATCCGTGAGGGTTTTCACCGTGGGATCACAAGAACTAAAGCAAACCATTAAGGCTGCTGCTGCTAATACTAATAATTTTTTCATTGTTTTGATAATTTAAGTTATTAAATGTGTTTGTAAAGTTTGCCTATTTAATCAGGTCGCAAAAATATACTTTTTTCCAATACATGTATCTTAAAAAAACTAAAATTTTTCATCGTTGAAAAAAAACCGAATTGTAGTTGGAAAAATCTGAAAAAAAATTGTACTTTTACCGCCAATTGGAAAATTGGTACAATGACGGGTTTTGGTTTGTGGGGAAGAGTGGGCCAAAGGGGGTGGAAAAGTGCTGTGTGGAGGATGGGGAATGTGTACCATCGTTTTGTAAATGATTGATATTAATCGAAATATAAATAAATCTAATTCATTAAACATTAAAAATTACAACAGTTATTATGAAAAAGCTAATCGCCTTACTTACCGTATTCGGTTTCTTAACCATCGGTATCGCAAACACAGCATTTGCCCAAAATCAGAAAAAAACTGACGAGGCCGCTACCGAACAGGTGGCTGAAACCCCTGAAGCCGCTCCCGCCGCACAGGCAGAATTGTCAGTGGACCCCGACGAGGCCGTCAGCCAAGGCCTGCACTACACCCTCAAAGAGAAATTCATCCAGGGTGGTGCCACGTTCATGACCCCGGTGCTCATCTGTTTGATCCTCGGTCTCGCTTTCGTGATTGAACGTATATTCTACCTCAACCTCGCCTCCGTGAACTCCAAAAAACTCCTCCAAAAGGTGGAAGACGCCATCAAGACCGGTGGCATTGAGAAGGCTAAGGAACTCTGCCGCGACACCAAAGGACCCCTTGCCGCTGTCTTCTATCAGGGCCTCGACCGCTATGACGAAGGTCTCGACTCTGTTGAGAAAGCCCTCGTCTCCTACGGCGGCGTCCAAATGGCCAAGCTGGAAACCAACCTCACCTGGATCAACCTGTTCATCGCCCTGTCTCCTTCCCTCGGTTTCTTCGGCACGGTGATCGGCATGGTGCAGGCATTCGATGACATCGAGCGCGCCGGCGATATCTCCCCGACCATTGTGGCTGGCGGTATGAAAGTGGCCCTTTTGACCACCGTCTTCGGTTTGATCTCCGCTATGATTCTCCAAGTGTTCTACAACTACATCCTCACCAAGATTGACGCTATCGTCAACGACATGGAAGATGCCACCATCTCCTTCATGGATATTCTGGTGAAGAATAAATAAACAATAATATTATATATACAATAATTTATTGACTTCAAAACACTTTTGTGATGAATTATAAAATTTTAAAATACATAACCTTTGCTGTCGCAATAATTGGTATTCTGCTTGCGTGCTGGTTCTCGTATGTTGCCTTCGACAACGACAAGAAGGACAGCTACTTCCAGGTGCAGAAAATCGAGCAGCAGAATCCGGCCATGCTGGCGGATTTCCAGGCAGCAACCCCTGAAAACCTCCCCGAGGTGGTCACCAAATACCAAAAGGAAATGGCTGACTACAACAAAGAACTGAATGCAAAACAATTGCAAAAGGATATTCTTTACACCTATCTTCAGGATCTGAAAGGCCTTGATGAGAAAAACTTCGATGCCTACAAGGCCGATTTCCCGAAACGCGCGGAAGGCCTCTTCGCCCGCTGCGACAAGAAACAGGAGTATGTGGACGGCTTCAACAAGGTCAACTCCTTCAAGGATCTGGAATCCTATATCAACAAGATGGACAAGGAGTATTCCGCTATGAAACAGGATTATCTGGTGGGTCGTGAATACTACAAGGCTGCCAACAGCCTGATTGCCAAGGCCGACATGATCAACGCTTCTGCTTCCGCCACCAAGAAGGCTAACGATCTCCAGGCCCTGAAAGACGATCTTAAGAGCTTCAAGTCCTCGGCATCCCTCCAGAGTTGGTTTGTCGGAATCGGCTATCTGCTTGGTATCGTCACCTTGCTGCTGATGCTGTGGTTCGGCCTCGTGAAGGTGGTCAAGAACATCAAGACCTCCTACAAACTCCTCATCGTGCTTATCGCATTCGTGGTAGTGGTCTTCATCGGCTATCTGATCGGTTCGCCCGTGTTGAGCCCGTCAGCCCTCAAGTTCGGCATGTCCGTGTCCGGCTACAAGATGGTCAACGCCGCCGCGTTCACCCTTTATGTTTGTTTGTTGTGCGCCATCCTGGCTATCATTGTCACAGCTGTCATGAGCGCCATTAAAAATAGAAAATAAAATGGCAAAGAGAAAAACACCAGGTTTAAATACAGGCTCAATGTCAGATATTTCCTTTCTGCTGTTGACCTTCTTCTTGCTGACCTCCTCCATCAACACCGAGCAGGGTATCCCTCGTAAGCTCCCGCCCCCAAAAGCGGACGACGCCAAGGAGCAACAGGTGGATATCAACCGGCGTAACGTGCTGAACGTGCTGGTCAACTTCCGTGACGAGATCTCCGTCAACGGCGAGGTGATGATGGTTTCTGAACTGAAGGACAAGGCCAAGGAGTTTTTCGCCAACCCGACCAACGACCCCTCCCTTCCGGAGAAAGTCAACAAACCCATCGACGGCATTGGCGACTTCCCGGTGTCGAAGGGCGTTGTCTCCCTGACCAACGACCAAGGCACGAGCTACAACATGTACGTGCAGGTTCAGAACGAATTGCAGCGGGCAGTGAACGAGCTGCGTGACGAGACGGCTCTCCAGTATTTCGGAAAGAAATTCTCCGCACTCGACTCCTCCGCCCAAAGAGCTGTGACCTCCGCCATCCCGATGAGCATCTCCGAGGCTCCGCCAATGGACTACAGCAAATCCGGCTCCAACTAACCTTTAAACTACGGAACTATGGCACGTTTTAAAAATAAAGAAAAGAAAGAGACTCCGGAACTCAACATGGGTTCCATGTCCGACATCATCTTCATGTTCCTGTTCTTCTTCATGGTGATCACCACCATGCGTGAGGCCACTCTGAAGGTGCATTTCACTCCGCCGTCCGCCACCGAAGTGCAGAAGCTGGAGAAGAAATCCCTCGTGGCCAACATCTACGTGGGCGCGCCTATCAGCAAGAACGAGAACACCCTCCCACCGGGAGAGGTCTCCGTTCAGCTCAATGACCAGACCATCAAGGCTGAAGACTTGGTGGCCGACGTGCGCGACTTCATCGGTACCGAAAAGGAGTCCCGCGACGCACAGGACCGTGACCGTCTGACCTTCTCCCTGAAGGTGGACAAGGATGTGCAGATGCGTTATGTGAACACTATCAAGCAGGAGTTGCGTAAGAACAACGCCCTGAAAATCAATTATGCAGCTGGCAAAAAAGCCAACTAATATCGAATATACGGGCAGGCCGCATCAAGTCGGCCTGTCCGTTTTTTTGAATAACCTTAATATCAATTAATAACCAAAATTTTTTAAAGATGAAAAAATTTTACTTGCTTTTCATGATGGTATCCTTTACCGTCGCCCTGTTCGCACAGTCCGCTCGCCCCACGGCCATGACAGCGCAACAGGCTAAAAATTTTATGATAACAAAACCGCTTTCACAGCCCAAAGCTGTTACCCCTTTAATGCCGACAGTCACCCCTGCCCGTGGAACGAACGGAATGATTTCATCCCCATTATACATCGGCTCCACCTTTCAGGAACAGCAGACCAACTACAACCAGCACAACAAGATTGCCGTCTTCCCGGATGGTACATATTCTGTTGTATGGATGACTGCCCCGCGTAATGGTAGCGCTGACCGTGGTACGGGCTACAACTACTTCAATGGCACCTCCTGGCTTTATCCGCATGATCACATCCAGCGCATTGAGAATGAAAGAACAGGATGGCCCTGTATTGCTCCTCTGGGAAACAATGGCGAAATCGTCGTGGCCCATAACGGATCTACGGGTCTTGTTGTCAGCTATCGTCCGCAAAAAGGCACTGGTGACTGGACTTACACTACCCTCCAGGGTCCCAATGTTTTGGATGCCAATGGTGAGAATCCCTCTACGGCTCTTTTGTGGCCGGATTTAGCCACCACTGGTAACATTATCCACGTTATTGCGGTAACCGAATCGGATGATGGCTATTATTATAACGGTATCAACAGATGTCTGCTGTACTATCGTGGCACGTATGACGAAACCAGCAACACCATCACTTGGGAAAGCCCGCGCGTGGTGTTCAACGCTACGGCAGAGGAACAGGATTGGTTTGTGCAGGACCACTACAACATTGCGGCCAACGGAAATACGGTTGCGATATTCTATTGTTATGGCTATCATGATGTTCGTATTTGGAAGAGCACGGATAACGGTGTCAACTTTAGTACCATTACGCTGTTTGACAACCCGGTAAAAGATGATAATGACATGTTTGATGTATATGATCCGTCTATTGTTCCGGATACCACCACAATCAATTACATTCCTAAAGATATTTCCACGGTTACTGTTGGTGACGATGGCAAGGTTCACGTTGCTTTCGACTTGTATCGTATGAAATGGGCAGGATGGGATGAAAGTTCTAGCACCCCTGGCGATACGGTAATGTATCATAGCTACTGGCCGACATGGAATTATCAACTCGTGTATTGGAACGAAGATATGCCTGTCTTTGTTGGACGCCAGGCTTTGGATGTGGACACATTGGCAGCACATGGATACACCACATTCGACATGGTGGATTTGGATGGCGATGATACAGTTCGTTTTCTCTTAAGAGATTATTGGACGAATAATATCCAAGGTTCCATTGTCTCTTATCCCCAAATATCAGTAAATGGTAACAATGTCTATATGGTTTACACCACTATGCTTGACTATCCGTTTGTCGCATCCAACACCTTGAGTGGTAGCAATATTATTCAATTGCGTGGTATCTTCGGTGTGCGTTCCACAGATGGTGGACATACTTGGGACAATGGTACAAGCTGGCTGTCTTATGGTAAAGATGTCTATTATATAGACAACTGGTCAGATTATACGGAATCCTTTGATCCGGATGTTCTTGAATTTGCAGCTGACTATGATGCTATTTTCCCGGCCATGGGCAAAAAGGCTACCAATGGCAAACTTATGATTGACTGGATGACGGACCCGTTCCCAGATATCGCTTCCGGTTTCAACAGTCAGGCTTTTGTCACGTCAAAGATTATCACTGCCGATTCTCTTGGTATTTATAACAACACCAATGAAATCCATCAGGGTCTTTGGATTGATCCCACAGGCATCGCCGACAACACATTACAAGGCATGAAACTCTATCCGAACCCTGCTACGGACAATCTGAGCGTGGCCATCTCCTCCAACGAGCACGCTAACGCCGACCTCACCATCGTCAACCTGATGGGCCAGGTGATGTACAGCGATAATGTGGCCCTCAATGAGGGTAACAACCTCCTGAACGTCAACATCTCCAACCTTACGCCGGGTGTCTATATGATTAACATCCGCACCAACAAGGGTACCTCTACCCAAAAACTGATTGTAAAATAGTTTTACGTTCAAATATTGCATCAGCGGTCGCGGCGAATGTCGAAGCGACCGCTGATTTTTTGTATTTTTGCGGCTCATAAAATACGGATACTATGATTAAATCCATGACCGGCTTCGGTCGCACTACCATCGAGGTCACCGGCAAATCTATATCTATCGAGATTCGCACGCTCAACAGCAAGCAGCTCGACCTCAACACGCGCATTGCGCCGCTCTTCCGCAACAACGAGAACGAAATCCGCGCCCTCATCTCCCGCGAACTGGAGCGGGGAAAGATTGATTTCAACCTCTCCATTGACAAGAATGCGGCTCCCACTGTCTCCATCAACTCGGCCCTCGCCAAATCATACTACGATTCGCTGACGGCTCTCTCCAGCGAGTTGCAGAATCCGGTGGAGAGCGACATCTTCATGCAGGTGCTGCGTATGCCCGATGTGATATCCACCCCACAGGAGGAACTTTCCGAGGAACTGTGGTCCCAGGTTTTTGGTGCTATCCAACAGACTTGCAGCCAAGTGAACGATTTCCGCATCACGGAAGGTGCCGTCTTGGCCAAGGATTTTGAAAAGCGCATACACCTCATCCGCGACATGATTGACGAGGTGACGCCCTTCGAAGAAAACCGCATTGCCACCCTGCGCGCTAAATTCGACAAGAACATTGCCGAATTGCAATCCAAAGTGCAGTTCGACCCCAACCGCATGGAGCAGGAGATTTTCTTCTATATTGAAAAATTGGATATCACCGAGGAAAAGGTGCGCCTGCGCAAACATTGCGACTACTTTTTGAAAACGATGGCCGAGCCGCAAGCCAACGGCAAGAAACTCGGCTTCATTGTGCAGGAATGCGGTCGCGAAATCAACACCCTCGGCTCCAAGAGCAACGATTTCAATATCCAACAAATCGTGGTCCGCATGAAAGACGAACTCGAGAAACTAAAAGAGCAACTGGCGAATATACTATAGTGAATAGTGAGCAGTGAATAGTGAACAGTAATTAGCTCTTACCAAATTCCAAAAGCCAATGGCTAACGGCCAATAGCCAAAAGCCAATATCAAATCCCAACACCCATGTCCAACATATTATCCCTTATCGGCAGGCCCAATGTGGGCAAATCAACGTTGTTTAACCGGCTTATCAAGGCCCGCGAGGCCATTGTGGACTCTGTGGCCGGCGTTACCCGCGACCGCCATTACGGCAAGTCGGACTGGAACGGATACGAGTTTTCGGTCATCGACACTGGTGGCTATGTGGTGGGGTCCGACGACATCTTTGAGGCCGAAATCCGCAAGCAGGCCCAATTGGCTATCGAAGAATCCGATGTGATCGTCTTCTTGGTGGATGGCCGCGAGGGACTGACTCCGTTGGATGAAGAGGTGGCCCAGATTCTCCGTCGTTCCAAAAAGCCATACTATTTGGCTGTAAACAAGATCGATAGTCCGAGCAACTTTTTTGATTATGCCGAGTTCTATGCGTTGGGAGTGGAACAGGTGTTCCCCATCTCTGCCGCGTCCGGCGGTGGCACCGGCGATCTGTTGGATGAGGTGGTGAAGCACTTCTCCAAGGATGTGGAGCACGCGCCCGACGACCTGCCGCGCATCGCCATCGTGGGCAAGCCCAATGTGGGCAAGTCTTCCATTATCAACGCTTTTCTTGGCGAGGACCGTCATATCGTCACCCCGCTGGCCGGCACCACCCGCGACACCATCTTCACCCGCTACCGCAATTTCGGCTTCGACTTCTACCTCATCGATACGGCCGGATTGCGCAAGAAGAGCAAAGTGTCAGAGGATTTGGAGTTCTATTCAGTGATGCGTGCCGTGCGCTCCATTGAGAACGCCGATGTGTGCATTGTGATGGCGGATGCCTCACAAGGATTTGACCAACAAGACCTTAACATCTTCGGCCTCGCTGCCCGCAACCACAAGGGTATAGTGGTGGTGATGAACAAGTGGGATTTAATCGAAAAAGACAACCATACGCATAAAGAGTATGAGGATCTGATCAAGAAGCGCATCGCCCCGTTCAATGATGTGCCCATCATCTTTACGTCTGTGCTGGAGAAACAGCGTATATATAAGGTATTGGAGACTGCCGTGGAGGTGTATAAGAACCGTACCCGTAAGATTTCCACCTCCGAGCTGAACGATGTCATGCTGCCGATTATCCAGAATACGCCACCACCCATGAACAAGGACAAGGTAATCCGCATCAAATATGTGACACAGTTGCCGCTGGCCTATCCCAGCTTCGCCTTCTTCTGCAATCTTCCACAGTATGTGGTGGATTCGTACAAGCGCTTCGTGGAAAACCAGATACGCAAACATTGGGACTTCTCCGGCGTGCCGATGGAAATCTATTTCCGGAAAAAGTAGCGGCATATCCGATTGTTCAATCATCGTTTCTGAAAGAAAATAAAAAAATAATTAAAAAAAGAAAATAATATTATGTCGGACGAAAAATTTTTGAACAAATTCAGAACGATGTCACATCGTTTGCGTGGTTGGGATTATGATAATGATGCAAAGTATTTCATAACAATAGTCACCGCCCATCGTCAAAATCATTTTGGAGAAATCGTTAATGGTAAAATGATTTTGAATGATATAGGGCAAATTGTTTATGATGAATTTGTTATTTCGTTTTCAAAGCGTCGGGAATTGTATTTAGGAGCGTTTGTTATAATGCCTAACCATTTACACACCATTTTGATATTGGACAATACCGATTGCAATATTGAATGTAATGATGGTGTTGTTTTGGATGCGCACAATTGTGTGGGGACGTGCAATCGTAATATTGATGGGATGAACGACGGAATAATCACAGGGACGTGCAATCGCAATATTGATGGGATGAACGACGGAATAATCACAGGGACGTGCAATCGCAATATTGTAGAGACGCACGGCCGTGCGTCTCTACAACAACCCGTCCAACAACCCGTCCAACAACCCGTCCAACAACCCGCCACCCAACCGTTATCGTTTATTCGTAAACCACATTCCATATCATCATTTGTTGCGGGGTTCAAATCGGCGACCGTAAATCGAATTGACGATTGGATAGATGAAAATCACAAACCAATGCAAAAATTCAATCGTAATAATCCGTTGTGGCAGAGAAATTACCACGATCATATTATTCGAAATGAGGCAGAATATAATAGGATAAAAACATACATTGAAAATAATCCGGCAAAATGGGAATCTTCACATAATGGTCGAGGATGATGTTGGCAATCCTAATTATTTCTTTTTTTCCTATGTTGCGAGAATTTTCTCCGAAAAAACACCCCTCTTTTTCTGAAAAAATTCAAGCTATTTTGTAAATAGCTGAAAATCAATAAGAAAAATTTTTCTAAAACTATTGACAAATCATAGAGGTGTATTACTTTTGCGGTGTATTAGTTCACTAACACACTAAACAGGTAAAACACTTAAATATTATTGTCATGATACAGTTAGAAAACATCCATTTCGGTTACGTCAAGAGCAGACCCCTGTTCAAGGAGTTGAGCCTGACGATGGAGCCGGGGCACATCTACGGTCTGCTGGGCAAGAACGGCGCCGGCAAGACCACATTGCTGAAAATTATGTCGGGATTGCGCTTCCCCGACGAGGGTACCGCCACCATCCTAGGCGAGAATGCCTGTCTGCGTAATGCCGAAGCTATGCACGACGTCTATTTCCTCCAGGAAGAGATGTTTGTGCCGCACCTCAAGATTGAACAATTCGAGGCTGCGTACGCTCCATTTTATCCCAACTTCAACCACGATCAGTTCGTGGATTTCCTCCGCGAGCTGGAATTGGACAAAGAAACCGGCTACATGGACAAGCTCTCGCACGGACAGAAGAAGAAAGTGCTTATTGCCTTTGCATTGGCCACCAACACCAAGGTGCTCATCATGGACGAGCCCACCAACGGCTTGGACATCCCTTCCAAGAGCATATTCCGCAAGCTGATGGCCTCCGCGGCGGACGACACCCGCTTGGTCATCATCTCCACCCATCAGGTGCGCGACCTGCACAGCCTCATCGACATGGTGGCCATCCTTGATAACGGTCACATGCTGCTTAACGAATCCTCGTATGAGATTACCCAGAAGCTGCTCTTTGATGTGGACAACACGAAGAGCGCCGACGGCAAAGTGTTCTATACCGAGGAAAACCCGCGCGGCAACTATCAGGTGAAGGAGAATGTGAACCATCTGGATTCTAGCCTCGACCTCGAACTGCTTTTCAACGCGGCCATTTCCAACAAAAACGAGATTTCCAACCTTTTTAAATAAACAACATTATGAAAAAATATACGAACAAGATTTTGATTATCACGTTGATAGCAGCAGCCGTGCTGATGGTTGTCTTTTGCACGGTGGAAATCAGAAAGGCATATCACAACGGCCAGATTAGAAAGACCGAGGAATTTATGAAACAACCTCGAGAGACGAACAGTCAGAGAATCATTATTGATGCGGACACCATACAGGTGATAAACGCTGAAACGGAAATTGATGAATAACCCTAAAAATCTAAGATTATGAATACCAAGAATATAAAAAACCTTTTGAAGGCCTATTTCATTGAAAATTGGAAAACCGACCTCTTCCAGTTCGGCATCTTGGCGGCTGTTGTTTTGTTTGGAATCATCATGAGTGGCAGAGGCAGCAATATGAACTTTCCTATAGCTGTTTCGATGATATTTTTGATGATTTATCCCGAGCGTTTGTTCCGCAATCTGCACGGCAACTCCCCCAGAATCCATTATCTCTCTATCCCCGCTTCGAACAATGAGAAGGTGGTTGCCAACATGTTATTGGCCAACATCTATTATGTGGTGGGACTGATGGTTTCCTGTGCTCTGGGTCTTGTGATGGCACATCTGTATTTGAAAATACGCGGATTCGAAGGCATCGACTTTTGCAATGCGTTTGATGGCAATGTTGCGGGAATATTGATGATTTACGCTACGCTGGCAATGTTCTTTTTCGGGAGTATCTATTTCCGCAGAAGAACCACGCTTTCCACTATTGGAGTTGGCATGCTGATCGGTATGGTTTTCTCCTTGTTGCTTACGTTGACACTTTGGGTGAACGGAATTACGCTGATACCCAAGGGTGCCGCCTTCCACGATTATATCTGGAGTTTTGATTCCTCGATTTCCATATCGGATACGATGGAAAATATTATAGGGTATGCAGGTTTGTCCATAATCATCATCTATTT
>Ga0310690_10006966_pt1 | contig 14688 bp, 41 predicted proteins | sample AusTroGonzalo_MG_2_FD_207661 | JGI IMG/M metagenome (GOLD analysis project Ga0310690, IMG submission 207661) | Bovine rumen microbial communities from tropical cattle in Woodstock, Queensland, Australia - Gonzalo_04 (v2) (version 2) | ecosystem: Host-associated > Mammals > Digestive system >...
GAAATCTAAAGGGGGGATCAAAAAATGAAAAATCCGGAAATCGACATCAGAGAACTTGCACAGAGAATTTGGGACATCGACCCGTATGAAATGAAAAACAACGACACCACACCCGATGACATCGTAAACGCAATACTTGACGATCCCAGAGAAACCATCAACTACTTGTTAGACATCATCGAAAATTCATAAAAAGGAGCAAAAAAAATGAACAAAACCGAAATCAGCGAAACTGTAAAGAACATCAGAGAGCTTAAGAGAATGCGTGAAGAGATCGAAGCGGAAATATCAGCGGAAGAGGATCGCATAAAGGAAGAAATGAACCGCACAAGCAACTACACCATAATGGGGGACGATTACAAGGTCACATATACAGAGGTCACAAGCACAAGGATCGACACGGCAGCTTTAAAAAAGGCTTTGCCCGATGTGGTGGAGAAATTCACCAAGACAAGCACAACAAGACGGTTTTGCATAGCATAAGGGGGGGGAAAACCATGAAATACACCGTAAAAATCGATACATACAAGCCTAAAAAGGCAAATAAAACCAAATCAGCGTTAAAAAGAAAGTATATGTCAATGATAGTTAATGATAGCAAAGAAAGGAGCAAACAATGAAGGAAACTTATAAAAATTATATGGTAATCGAATTTAACGAAGATGACGAAGAATGGATGGTAGCGGATTTCCAGGACTATAAGAAAGCTATCGACTTTACAGAATCCTACATCCCTAAAAACAGCAGAAGGATCGAAATTTGGGGAACAGACGAAGACACCGACATATACAAGTTTGCTGATACTCTTTACATCAGAAGTGTGATTTATGATACAAGTGTAGACCTGACAAAAGACGAAATCAGCATTATCAAGACCCTTGCAGACCGGATTCATGACGAAGAAGGAGACCCCTACAACGAAATCATCACACAGTTATCAACACTTGGCGGATGTCACGCAATTATCGAATATTTACTTGAAACCATCGACAGCATACTTGGATGAAAGGAGATCAAAAATGCAGAGAATAAAAGGCACAAAAAGAGAAAATGTTATCAAACTATGGTCTGAACAGATAGACAAATACATCAAAAGGGCGAATGATTCAGCGGGATGTTTTTACCGGTTTTCTGAATCTTCCGACCTGGATCACCTTATAGAAGACGCTGAAAACATCATCAAGACTGCAAAGAACGCAAAAGAAGCTATAAATTTTTGCAACACTATGAATATTAAATGAAAGGGGGAAACAATGACAAAAAAAGACATAATTACCGGTTCCGCTATCGTAATAAACGTCAGAAATAACGCAACCGACTACGAAATCCGTCAGGAAATCATCAGAGAATCGGCAAAAGCCTGGAGAAACCGCACAGAAGGTAAGAAATTGGATAAAATGACCCTTCTGCACGATATCAGAATCTTTGAAAAACGTGCCTCAAAGTACGGTTTACAGAGAGAATTAAGAGAAATGGGGATTATTTGACAGTATAGCACGATAATGCTATGATGATATTGAAAAGGAGAAAAGATATGCCACGCAAAGCAAAACCGACCACAAACGCTCACACCAGAGCAAACACCAAATATAATAAATCCCACACAAAGCAAGTGCCGTTAAGATTTAATCTAAAAACGGATGCTGATATCCTTGAAAAGCTCGATTCTGTCCCCAATAAACTCGGATATATAAAATCTCTTATAAGAGCCGATATTGAAAGGGGGTAAAAATGAAGAAAAGCACAGCATTTTTACTACTGACGATCTCAATATTTCTGATATTTCTGATTTTCAGCGGAAATATGCCGTTTGAAGCCTTCCTTTTCACGTCATTTGCCTTTATCGGTTCGTTAATCCTATACTTGATAATACTTTTCATAGAAATTAAGAACCCCACCGGTTAAGATGGGGTTCTCTTTTTTTACATGCTTTTCAGCTTTTCGAGGACTGTTTCAAGCTCGCTTATAACTTCGTGACCGGACTTTTCATAGTCCACGGGATCATTCTTGCAATACTCTTCTATCCGCATAACATTTTTGAGTGCGTGGGCGAGAGTGTCTATGATTTCAAGAGAATTGCTTGTAAGTTCTCCGTGTCCGTATTCCTTAAGTTCGGCCATCAGTTTTTCTTTAAGTTCTTTCATAACAGCACCCCCTTATACGGAAGCACCGCCACGAATGAACGCTTCAAGAGTTGCGGTCTGTGCAGTCTGTGAAGCTGCAAGGTTAAGCATGTTGACCTGGTTCTGAAGTGCAAGATTTGAAGCCTTAAGAGCGTCAATTTCCTGCTGACAAAGTTTGTCAAGAATCTCCTGGGTCTGATTCTGAATTGCAAGCCTTGTTGCCGCACCTTCCGCCTGAACAATGTTCTGTGTCTGGACAGTCGCAAGGCGGTTATCACAACAGCATTGTGCAAGCTGTGACCTGATATCGGTAAGGCCTGCCGTTACTGCTGTCTGTGCATTAAAGGTATTCTGCATTGAAGTGATGGTATTATTTCCGAGCTGTGCGGTAATACCGTCAATGCCTGCGTTGATGCTTGCGTCTCTGAAAGCGTTGTTGGTGTTAGCGTTGATCTCGCTCTGACCGTTCATAATCCAGGGGTAGGAATTATTTCCGCCGAATCCACCATTCATACCACCGCCGAAGCAGAGTAAGAGTATGATAATCCAGGCCCACGAATCACCACCAAAGCCGCCGCCATTAGTAGGGGCTACGGGCATATAAGTGTCTGTCATATATTTTCTCCTTTTCTTAATTAGCTGTGTCCGTCCGCTACACAACCGTTTATATAAAGGCCTTTATTACAAAAATCTGCATTGAAACCCCCTAAAATGTCATTTTTCTGCAAAAATAGGGGGTATAAAAACGAAAAATCACTATTTAAGCATATTTTTGATGCTGTCTATGTCCGACTGCTTGACTTGGTTAGAGTCAACTAAATGCTTAAGTATCGCATTAGGATCATTGACGTTTACATCAGTCGGGATATTAAATCTCTGCGATAATATTCCCATAGGGTTTTGCTTTATCTGTTGTAACATTCCAAATGCCTGCATAACATTCATAATCGGCTCTCCTTTGATTTTATTGTAATAGCCGATACATTTACCCACAATGTACGCAAAAGGCTTTTTTCGGGCGAATTTAGGGAAATAAAAAGACACTCTATAAGAGTGCCTTAAACTTTTTGATGATGTTCTTTACTTGCCGTTCCGATAGATCGTATTTTTCCGCTATGTCTGCTATTTTCTCCCCGTCAATTAGGCGGTCATGTAGTAGTTCTCTATTCCTGCGTGACGAACAAAGCTCATTTATATTGTGTTCCATCTCTGAATTTTTCATATCTTCTCCCCGTACCCCATTCTTATAATCTTCTCTGCTCTTTCCGGTCTTACCGATACTGTCTGTCCCATTCTTACACTTTGTTTTAGTTCCGTATCGTAATAATCCCTTGTGGCCTTTATCTCAACTTCCTTTGATTTCTTTTTCGGCTTCGGTTTCTTATCCAGGATAGCCGCCCACTCTTCGATCAGTGGAGTATTGTCCCATTCATAGTCAAACTTCGGAACGTTCAACAGTTTGGTAACGTCAAAGTCCATATCAAAAGGTATGATGTAGCCGTTTACCCCGTCTTTTACTCCGATTTCCTTTGTGGTATCAAACGGTGTGCATAGGACTGCCGTACCATTGATTAAGGCTTCCAAAATCGAATAGCAGAAACCTTCTTGATCGCTCAACTGCACTAAATAGTCCGCTTTCTTGATGTATGCCTGAATATCATCCTTTGTGCCGACATTGTAGAAGTTCTTCGGGGGATTAATTAAAGCATTGTCCGAGAAGTTAAACCAAATGAAGGGAATGTTCTTGTCATTCAGCATCTTCGCAAGTTTCAGTATGCGTTCTGCGTTCTTTCCTTTATCCGGAGCCGGTATTCTTGTCGCAGAAACGATCATCAACGCTTCTTTCTCCGACTTTTTCAGCATATTGTGGATAACTTTGCCTTTAGTCTCGAAAGATTTCTTGCTTGCCTTTGAAACGTGGACTAAATAATCATAGTCATTCAGAATGTACCAATTAGGCTGTACCCTGCAAGCGTGGCAAGTCCTTACCAACTTCTTATAGGTTATCCCACGGGGTACTTCATCCATGATCCGCAGCATTATCAAAGTGTCGCAGTCGATTTTGGGGTCAGCAGATTCCAAAATCTTAACGTCTAACTTACTTCTGTTCTCCTTCGGGAAAGACTTTGTGACTAAAGTTATGTCATATCTGTCTTTCATCAGGTCACAAAAGTTATAGACCCACGTTTCTATGCCACCGATTTTGTATAAGTATGAAGTATAGATTACAACCTTATCCATAAATACCCTCTATAACGTCCGTATATGCCTTAAAAAAGCGTTCATCCCACGGGATAGTATATTCCTTTACCCTTTCAAAGTTATCGTTCACAGCGGGCAAATAAGAGCCGTAAGAATCGAGGTCAAGATTATTTACTATTTCGGGTATTTCCATCCAGTCATTTGCCTGAATGATCCCGTCAGCATTAAATATGTCTCCGATATTCCTTGCCCCTACATAAATCGGGACTGTCTTCGTTGAAAAGCAGTTAAGTATCTTCTCGGTAAACCATAGATCATCAATGTCATTCTCGATAACGATAGAGAATTTATAGTTTTCAAGATAATCCTTGACGGGTACTTTCAATTCCGGATTTCCGTACTCGTTCCACGTTCCGTATACATCAACCTTCTTTGACATGTCGAACAGCTTCGCCAATGATAGCCTTGCCTTGTGAAGCGGACACCAGTCCTTCCAACTCGATACCAAACTAATGCCCTTTGTCTTCGGGGAATCTGATGTGTACCACACGTTAGCCCAATTAAAGAAGTACGCATTATCCTTTTTGAGTATTTCCGAATCGTGGGTAAATATCAGCGTGAAGTTATCGGAAAACTGCTCTACATAGTCATACGCAGGGCCTATCATTGACTTCGGCTCGAACAGGAAAGCTATTCCATCCATCTGCCCGATACACGCATTGTCCTGATAAGTGTTTACATACGGCTGTCCTTCTATCGGATGAAGGTTAGGAAACGTATCATAGCCAAACTGTGAATGATGATTAAATCGGATCATTTAATTACCCCTTTCAGAATGTCAACGATATCGTTGTATGAACCTTCGCTGATTTCTCCTTCTGTATACATGATCCCTGCTGTTTCCATTACCTTCTTTATCGGGTCATTAGCCGTGTTGATTTCATCAGGACAGACCAAAACTCTGTTACCCTTTTTGAGCTTCACGATTAGATTTCCGGAGCTTGTTATATCTACCACTTTGGCATTGATCGTTACGTTATCACCTGGATTAATTGTCATTCTTTATCCTTTCTCATGCTGTCAAGTTTTATAAGGTTCTTTTCGTTCTTGTCAGCCCACTTTAAAAATCTTCCGCAGACCTTACAGTAAATGCCGATATGTGGGCCTGCTTCCAAGAAGAAAAAATCATCCGACTTACATTCAGGACATTTATAATCTTTGATCTTCATTCTTTACCCCCTCTCATATCTGCTCCACAATTAGGGCAAAAGTTATATCCGTTGTCATACGGAGTTCCCTCGATTAAGTCAAATTCTTCGCCACAATGATAACACTCATAAACATTCCACTCCTCGTGGTCGGGATAAATCTTTATCCACTCTCCCTTTTCTCTTTCGGGAACGGATAAAGCCTTTATGGCTATTTGGAGAGCTTGACTTTGATTTCCAAACCATTTCTGATTTATATATTCGATCACTTCTATCGCTACCTCGTTTGTCATATCCTCTCCTTAAAACTCGTTGTACGGTAACTCCAAAAAACTGTAATTGTTCTTGATGATGAAGTATGTCATAAGCCTTTCGGCAATGAATCCGATCATTCGGGAATAGTAGTGATGATACTTGTGAAAGTCTTCTGCCTTGAACCTTTCGGCAACCGGAATGATTAAAGCAAACAGCCAATTACAGTATTCATTGAGCAATGCCCTGCAACAGACAAACATATTTCTCGGATGGAAAGTCTTGCCGTTAAAATACTCTTCAAGTCCAGGTTCGGCTTTGTAAAGCATGTCCATATACTTGTTGAATGTCGGAAGGTCTTCCCTAAAATCTCGTTCAAGGGATTCACGGATAGTCATATCGGGATAAGTGACGTTATAGGAAAGCAGAATATCGTATTCGTCTTTATCCACGGGGCAGAAATGATTCATAAGTTCCCCTGCGGTTAAGATGTTTCCCTTTGTGTCCGTGAAGAATCTGTGATAGTGGCAAAAGCCGACAAACGGATCATCAAAGTTCTTCCATACGTCATAGATTCCCGTAAGTTCGTTGATGATCGGGTTAAGCTCATTGATGTTCGGGCGGTCTCCCTTGAACAACGGCCCGACTTCGCAAGTGACATAACCGGAAGGTATCGGGAAGTCATAGTCCTTATGTCTGATTATGTGTATCATTATCTCTCCATATATCTACAAAGCAGATTATCAGGGTAGCGACTGCACTTAAAAAGCACAGCCACACCAGGAATACTTGAAATAGTGTCATTCGTCTTCGTCCTCTTCGTCTTCGTGTTCTCTTTTCCACCTATCCTGACGGTTCATCCGCTTGCACTCTTCACGATATTCGTAGTCATCCATATAACCTAATTCGTGGTCTGAAAATATGCTCATTCGTCTACTCCTTTGTCTTCCAGGATGATGAAGCTGTTGATCTCGTCATGCTCCACCATTTCTTCAAGCAGCTCCTTGAAATGAAACTTCATATCTTCTTCATTCGTTGTTATCTTTATCGTCAGTCTGTTCATAGTCTCTCCCATCTGTTACGATCAATTCGTTTTCTGCTTTTCCGGAGTCAATGACTTTCAATATCTTCTTGCAGTCAGCACAGAAGTAATAGACCACGTTCTGATACCTTTTGAGCATCAATGCCTGGCAATTAGGACATATAGGTACTGTCTGCAAGATTTTGTAAGTCATTTCTTCTCCTTCCGATACTTTCTTGAATACTTTTCGAGAATTTTATAAAGAGCTATTTCATTTATCTGTGTCTGCCCCAAAGGATCAACAACGTACCAATCTTCTCCAAGAAGGTATTGAATAATGAATCTGCGAAAATCTGCATCAGATATACCGACTCCAAACATGTTGTCTTTGTCTTCTCGGTTCTCGTACTTATCGTTCATGTACTCTGTTAGTGTCATTCTGTCTCCTTTGGTTTTCTAACAATTAATCCCCATTCGTCTGTTTCATAATCGGCTAATGTCATTTGACCTTTCGTAACGTGCTGATCCTTTTCTATCCACCAATTAAAAACATCTTCTCCGTCTTTCCAGTCCTTCTTTGCTTTAGGATTTCTTTCGAGCATTTCATCAAACGCTTTAATGTAATGCTGTTTGTATGTCGGGAAATCGGCAAACTCTTTCATTTTCTGTCTGTACGTTGCCATAGGACAGCCGATACATCCTACTCGGTGATAGCCCATATCGTACATAGGGTTATAGCCCCACCCCCCCCACTTAATGTAGTCCCAAACATCATTGTCCGACCATTCGTAAATCGGAGAGACTACCGTATCTTGTTTATCACGCATTACTTTTATGAGGGTACAGTCCCATACTGTCCCGTTAGGCTCTTTTTCTTTTTCAAGGGCTTCACGGTGTACCTCGGCAGTATGTTCAAGTGAAAAAAATGTAGCTTCGCTGTATGACCCCCCCTCACTCCGAAGATATCTCTGCCTTTACGCTTGCTTGATTCGTCTTCTCTTACTCCGAGAACAGCAATGCGATTTGGGGTAGCGGTTTCTTTTAAAACCTGGCAGCAATACCTCACGATTCTTGTAGGGGGCATTTTCTTTTCGGGGATCAATTTCCACATGTTCGTGGGTTTCCCGTCAGCTCCTTTTGCAATGGATTTGGAGCATTTAATACCTCGCATCTCTAACTCTCTGTAAACCGTATTCACATATCTGTTAGTAACCGGACTATCAACAGTAGTTATTGAGTGAAGGACTTCAAACTGTGAAGGCTTTAAGCAGTCCATTGCCAAACGAAGTATTACATCTGAATCCTTACCGCCTGAATAGCAAATGACTATTGGCTCTTGATAATAGTGTTCGCTCATTTCAGCGGCAAGCCTTAAAGTCTGTTTTGACTTCTCGATCTTTTCTTTAAGCTGTTTAGTCAATTCTTCACCACCTTCTTTTCAATCTCTTCAAAATCGTAACTTTGTGATTTAACTCCTTTGGTAAACTGATTTTCTTTTGCGGTGTAACGCTTATTATCTTTCTCTTTCTCTATCTCTTTCTCTATCTCTCCGTTACATGTAACGTTACTGTAACGCTTTTCCACATCAGTCAAGGCTTTCTGACGGTCTCTGTAACGCTGAACCCTTAAACGGGTAGATTCCCTTGTATGTTCGTCCTGCGTAGACACTCCGAGCATATTGTTTACCTCATTCATATAGAGTGTTCCGTCATCCAAAATCTCCATCATGTGAAGTTCGGTAAATGCCTGGATAGCAGCTTTGACAATATCCGGATTTGTGTGTGTGATCGTTGCAAGCATCTGCTCATTGTAGGGAATCTCTTCCGAGAACCTTAATCTTCCTTCGTGGTCTACGCTTTCGCATAAGAGTTTGAGATAGAAAAGGATGTAGTCTTTTCCGTTAGGCATTGACTCAATGATCTGTATGTCATGCCTTTTGAAGAAGTCTCTTTTCAGCTTAAGCCAAAAGTATTTCTTTGATTCAGCCATCCTTTTTCCTTTCGTACAGCAAACATTTAGGCCTTGTTCTTGTTCCCCAACATCTTCCTGCATCACAAGTACCATACACGGAGTCTTTTTGTTGACAGAAGTGGACGCATGAACCGCACTTGTTATCCAGGTTTGTCTTGCTCTTTATCTCTTCAAGGGTCTTAACTTCTCTCCATAAGGATTCATCCCTTGCGGCCCTTGCCATTGCATCAAACTTTTCCTGATAGGTATAGTTTTCAGGGATTTCGATTTCACATTTCAGCTTCATCATTTACCCCCTTTACCGTTCTGATATCCTTAAAGTCTTCTGCGGATAACTCCCTTATCTGATTTAAGAGAAGTTCCCACTCAACCTTCTTGCCTTTGTTCCGTCTGTACTCTTCGAGCAAGTGAACCTCTTGTGATAAGTGGTCGAGAAGATAATTAATGTCATAGAGAACGTAGTTACCTTTGCGGTACTTAAGCGTCTTATCGGGAATGTCTATTCTCATGCGAACCCCCTTGTCTGCCCCGTCTGCCACCACTCGTTGTCTCCGTAATTGTTGTAGCGGTACATTTCTCCGGAAAACATATCTTCGTGGATAACTAAATCTACTTCGGGATATCTCAATGCGAGTTCTTCAAGGCTGATAGGCTCGTCATATTCGGGATCAAGTGTCTGCTTTCCGATACTCAATTCCCCGTTGTCTAAATCGTGACAGATAATGTAGAGTATTCCGTCATCAAAGAGGACTTCATCATCAGGTCTTTCTTCACCACCATACATACTCTTCATTCACTCACCGCCTTTTCTCGTTCCTCTAATTGCTTGTATTCAGATTCTGGAATCATAAGCCATCTTAATTCTTGTGGATTTACATTGTTTCTTTTGAAAAACATATCTCTGTCATAAAAGCCGTTTCTCGAATAAGTGAAATTGATAGCATATCTGTGTGTGCTGTCAGTCCACCAAGATTCAATTACTATCCCATCATCATGCGGAGATTTTACTATTGGGCAGTTGTTGTCTGCGGCTTCAAGCTCAACACCCCCAAAAGCATAATTCCAATACAGTTTCATTTGCTCACCACCTTAAGGTTCTCCGCCATAGCGGGAATAATCTATCTTAAAGTTATGCGGCATAGGATATCCGTCATACCAATGGGTTACGTTTCCAAAGGTTTCGTCTCCTTCGGTGTGCCACCATCCGTCCGAACCGTACTGTGCCATTAAGATAAGTCCGTCTGTGGTAAAGACCATACAAAGGTCTGATAACTTATCGAAGACTTCCGGTTTCTCAACCTTAAAATCGTGAAGATGTGCTGAATCTCTCATGTTGGTTCTCCTTTCAACGTCTATCATTCAACTGCTGTGCTATCTCTCGGAGTGCGATATTGATATCTTCGAGCTTGTCAATGATTAAAGGACTCATTTCAGGGACTTCAAAACACACCTTTTTCTCATCCTCATAATCATCAAACATTCCTTCAAGAGATACGGGTCTGTCACTTATGACAGCAACGTTGACTTTCTTAAGCACGTTCTCGGCAAACTTCTTGTCTGCTTCCTGAACCTTGTCTATCTCTTCTATCAGTTCTCCCAGATGGATAATATTTTCATCCTCGTATATCTCTTCGGACTCTTTAGCCCACGGGAAATACTCATCAAAGGTGCTTGCCATTTCAAGTTGTGCTTCAAACTCTTCAAGTTCATAATGCCTATACATCTGCATTACCCTTTTAAGGGTTCTGATAAAGTCTTCATATAAACGGATTTTTTCTTCCATTTTTTCTCCTTTCAAATCACTCTCTGAACGTACTCAAAGCCCATTTCCATAAATCTTCTTGCCATCCTTGCAGCATCATCCTCTTCCTGGAACATCCATATAACGTAGTTTCCTCTCTCCTTGATACGGAATTTATCTATCTCGTTTCTGTCTTCCATCTGTGTAAGAAGAGACTGTGCGTGGGAATAAGGAATTAAATCCTTTGATGTAATAACTGTCGCTCCTGACATACCTTCACCTCTTTTCAATTCAAAGCTCTGATTAAAACTTCTGCCTTTGCCGTCTCCGACCAAATCTTGTTGACCTTTGCACTCACTATCTGACAGTCATCCGTGTAGCAAACTCCGTTAAGAGCATCAGCTACGGATTTAAGGAAGTTATCAACGTCTCCGTTATGGAGTGCAGGGTATTCGTGCAAAAGCATGTGTTCACGTTTCTTCTTGCTTATTCCCTTTGGGATAGGCATATACACGTTCAAGACCATTTCCAAAGGTTCGCTTACAAACGCAAGACCGGCAGGATATTCGGATAGATAAGCACGTTCAACCTTCTTCTCATAGTCAAGTGTTCTTGACGGGGTATAAGCTCTCCCTGCTCTTGTGAATCTCGGACGGCCTTTCGGGATTACCGGGCCGTCAATAATGAAATAGATTTCAGTCATAGTATTTTCCAAACTGTCTTAACCATTCCTCTCTGCAAATTTCTTCGGGATATCCGATTTTCTTGTGATGTGCTATGAACGCTTTCTGTGCGGCAGCCTGAATTTCTTTTTCGTGAAGTCCAAAATCGTGAAGTTCGGAGTGGCATTTTCTACAAAGCCAAACCCACAACGCAAATTCATCAGACTTCTTTCTGTTTCGTCCACCGATAGCGTGGTGATGATCTAATCCTGCCGTGTACGGAGCGTGGCAGATGTAGCACTCACATTTCTCCTGCATAATGCTCGGTTTATATGTCATTTAATTCCTCTTCTTTTAAAATCTGTGTTCTAATAAACCTTCTTGCGTATGACGGATGGATCATTGATCTTGCTGTTTTCAAACTGTCTGCACCCGTTTTCTTATAATCAGATAATCGTCTGTCTCTCCAGGAGTCTCCGTTAAATCCGCTGCACTCTATTGCGTTATATTCGGTTGCTTCAAAGAGAAAATTATTTTGAGGTTCACAATTTAGAAACCAATACTGTGTAGGTTTTTTGTAGTAGTCCCCGTTTTCTCTCCGATCCTTGTCAATAACCGCCGCAGGATAGCACCAATAACGTCTTAAGAAGTGTTCTTCTGAATAAGGATTTTCCATTATCAGCTTTAATCCACGATCTATGCAGATAATAAAGAGCATATTTACAAGGTCATAGTTCTCTTTTGTTTCTGAAAGCAGTTCCATGTCATGTATCATCTTTTGCCGATAAGTCCATCCTTTTTGCTGATATGCCTGGCCCCGGTACGAAAGCATTATTTGATTTTCAAACCTGACACACGGGAAAAATGCAAGAATAATATCTTCTTTATCAAAACCGTCAAAGATACTTGGCTTGTTCTCATACCCCCCCCCGGATTTCTGCAAAGAGGTCTATTTGATAGTCAGTCTCTCCAAATTCGTTCAAGAGGTCATAGTCATAGGCTTCGATTCCCAATTTCTTAAACTCGTTCTTGAAAGTACCAGACTGTTCAAACAAACAATGTGCTTTCACTTGTGCGTCCTTTCGTAGTTTTCGATAGCCTTGTGAATCTCTTCATCCATTGGCGGTACAAGTCCCATCTGCCGCATTTCATCAGCCGTTCCGTCTATCAGCCTGGACATTTCTGCTGTGGTAAATTCGTGAGAAGGCTTAAGCATGACGTACCATCTTCTTGAACCGGTTCTTTTATTAGTCGGCTGAAAGTGTGTCTCTTCGTCTTCTTCTACCTTCTTCTCCGTTTCAGGAGTATCGGGTAATGCCACATAGACTTCTTCGTTTTCGATAAGCTGATGCACTCCGTACTTCCTTAAGAGAAGGTTGTGCATTGATGCGTTAGAAAGATGTAAGGCTTTTGCCATTTGCCCGACCATCTTGTGATAAAGAGCGTTAGCGTTAAGGGAACGTTTCTCTTTATGGGCTTCCACTTCAAACATTCCTTCCTTTTGAGTGGACAGCCAGGCGATACATTCCATTGCTGTGCCGATCATGCTTCTCTCCTTAAGGCATATACGGTTACCTTCTTGCCGGTGTACTCACAAATGGTCTTTCCGATAGGCTCTACTTCGCCCTTCTCAACAAGCTCGGTAAGTCTCGGAGCTGTGAAGTTTCTCTCTGCGGTAGGAATAACACCCTTGCGATACATAGCGACTGCGATCTGCTTTGCTGTACGGCCCTTCTTATAGGTTCTCAACACCGTCTTTATCTGACGGTATCTGACGGCCTTATCTATCTTTTCGTGGGATTCTCTTCTGCACTCTGCCATAGGATTAGTGCCGTATTCTCTTTTCTCCATAGTCATTCTCCTTTCGGTTAAGCGAAGGGCAGATCTTCCTCTATGGAAGCTGCGATATTTAAGAAGTCATTGGTGTTAGTCTGTGTCTGTTCGGACTGTGATTTGCTTTCGCCAAATTCAACCTCTTCGACCATCACTTTTATGTCACGGACTTTCTGACCGTTCTTATTGGTGTAGTCATTGTTTTCAAGTCTGCCGACTATATTTATCTTGTTTCCCTTTTTGAAATGTTTCTCGATAAACTCGGCAGTCTTTGAAAAGGCAGAGCAATTAAAGAAGTCTGCTGTCGGGCCGTTGTCGGACTTGAATCTGCGATCTACCGCAATGCTAAATCTTGCGAAGGTTGTACCTGATGCACTTGATGAAATTTCGGGATCAGCGGTCAAGCGACCCGTAAGAATTACTTTATTCATGGATGCTCCTTTTCTTATTGTGATAAATAGAATGTGCAGAACGGGTCATCATACAAAGGTTATGTATGCGGTTATCTTTTCTGTTCCCGTTGATGTGATGAACACAACAGTTCTTTGGAATCTTGATGCCGGATTCTCTCTCGAATATAAGAATGTGTTCCATAACATAGCCGTTGCTGTCTGCTCTTTCGTGTCCAGGACAAAGGACTTGAACATATCCGCTGTTAGTCACTTTTCTTCCGCCCTTCCAACTGCAACATTTCTCTCCCTTGCGAACCATTGAACGATTCATTCGCTCGATTTCAGGGTCTTTTCGGATTCCCAACGCTCTTGCTTTCTTGTAGATTCCCAAAAAAGTTTTGTTAGGAATCAACTTGCAAAGCTCTTCATTTGAAACCTTGTTGTAGTTTTCTTTGAGGATTTCTACTTCGGCTTCACTCCAGGTTTTCATTTGCTCTCCTTCTCTGCCTTGTCATTGATCTGCTTGATGAGCGTGGTCTTCATTTTGGGATAGTTCTCCATGCTGATGCCGCCGCAGTCTTTTACCCACTTGTCAAAGTTTTTGCCGGTAGTCTTGCTATAAAGTCCTTTAAGCTCTTCGGTTATCTCCTTGATCTTCTCTGCTTCGTTTTTCTCTCCCTGCTGAACCTGCTTGTGGAACTCGTTAGTATCTGCATCTTTCGTATCATCAAGAAGGAAAAGGCCGTTAAGTGCGTACTTCCTTGCATAAGAAGATGTAGAACCGGTTATTTGGCTATCATCCATGCCGGACTTCTTTTCTGCTTCACGGGCATACGCTGATACTTCAATGCTCTCGGAAGTTTCGCAGTCGGTTATCTTAACCGTGGCCTTGATGTAATATCTGTCACCTATCTGCTCGATACTGTCATTGATAGTCATGTAAAGACCAAGTGATGTAAGGTAAGGCTTTACGGCTTCAAGAATTGACTCTGCATTGCGATACTTGTATTTACCAAAATCGTTGTACTTATCTTTCGGGGCTTTGATAGATGCCTGAACGGAAGATAACTTTTCATTAATTGACAAAGGTTTGTTCTCCATGCTTCTCCTTTCACTTTGTAAAGTAATGATTCTTGTACTGAAAAAGCGGTTCACATCCTGCTCTATATCCGTACTTGTTAAAGAAGGTTGCTCCTTGCGATAGGTCTACTCCGTCTTTTACAAGCTCCATTGCTGTGTGACATTCTTCCGATACATTCGGTGTCATTCCTTCGGTGTAAAAC
>Ga0310690_10006968_pt1 | contig 14686 bp, 10 predicted proteins | sample AusTroGonzalo_MG_2_FD_207661 | JGI IMG/M metagenome (GOLD analysis project Ga0310690, IMG submission 207661) | Bovine rumen microbial communities from tropical cattle in Woodstock, Queensland, Australia - Gonzalo_04 (v2) (version 2) | ecosystem: Host-associated > Mammals > Digestive system >...
ATCATGCGGATGATCAGCGGCCTTGCCACCCCCACAAAGGGGAGCTATTCCCTCTTCGGAAAAACGGGCTACGCCATGGGAAAAGAGCTGAAAAACGTCGGCGTACTGATCGAGAGTCCCGGCCTGTATCCCCGTTTCTCGGCCTACGACAACCTGAAAATCAAATGTCTTGGCATGGGCATCAATCCGAAGGGATACGTCGAAAACGTGCTGGAAACCGTCGGCCTTGAAAATGTGGACCGGAAAAAGCCCGCCGGATCCTTCTCCCTCGGTATGCGCCAGCGGCTGGGCATCGGCCTGGCACTGGTCGGCGAGCCGAAAATGCTCGTTCTTGACGAACCGATCAACGGCCTGGATCCCCAGGGGATTGTCGAGGTTCGGCAGGCCCTGGTCCGGCTGCGGGACGAACGAAAGATCTCCATCATGATCTCAAGCCACATTCTTGACGAGCTGAGCCGCGTGGCCGACTGCTACGGCATCATCAACGACGGAACCCTTCTGGACGAGTTCAGCGCCGAAGAGCTCCACAAGCGCTCCGGCCAGTTCATCCTCATCCGCACGGATGACAACGAAGCCGCACTGAAGGCCCTGGCACCCCTGGAAATCAGGAATATCACCCGCGAGGCTGACGGTGCTCTCCGTATCGACGAACAGCTGGACAACACTCCCGCCATGGCGAAGGCCATCGTCGGCGCCGGTATCGCCCTGCGCGAGCTGAGCCTGAACACCATTTCCCTCGAAGACTACTACCTCGGCGTGACGGAAGGAGGCGAGCATAATGGTTAATCTCGTTCGGATGGATCTGTACCGGATGAACAAGGCAAGAAGTTTCCGCGTCTGCCTGATCCTTGCTTTCATTCTCGCCCTGAGCTCGACGCCCTTTGAATACCTCATGTACCAGCTGAGCAGAATGCTCTCGACTTCCTCGGATCAGATCGGAACCTTCCCGACGACCATCGAGTTTTCGACTCTTCTCTCCCGCTCAGCGGCTCCGCTGACGGTACTGCTGGCGCTTCTGAGCATTGTCAATTTCTACTATGCGGATATGGAAGGCGGCTATATCAAGAACATCGCCGGCCAGATGCCCAAAAAGGGATTCTCCATGATCTCCCGGTTCATTGCCTCCGTGCCGCATAACCTGGCCTTCATGCTGGTCACCGTGATCGGAAGCGTTATCGGCTCGGTCATCTTCCAGAAGATCACCTTCGACGCTTCTATTCTCGAAGGTCTCGGGACGTTCCTGCTGAAGCTGCTGCTCCTGACAAGCATTTGCTCGATTCTTCTGCTGATCACCGGCGCTTTCCGGAATAAATCCTTCGGAATGATCCTGGCAGTACTGATCGGCCTGACCCTGACCAGCCTGCTGTACACCCTTGTGATCAATCCCGGACTGAATAAGATTTTCTCCAAAGTCGACATCACACCCTATATGCCGGACGCGGTTCTGACGGAAGAAAAACCCGGCGCCCTTCGCGCGATCCTGGTTTCCGCGGTGACCATCGCCATCTTCCTGCCCCTGTCCGCCCGCGTATTTGACAGAAAAGATGTTAAGTAATAAAATAGGCCCACTTGATTGAAAAGGAGGATTGAAGAAATGACTATTGCTGGAATTATTATCGGAATTATCGGCCTGGCTGCCGCGCTCATCGCACCAATGCTTGGCGGCTGGATCGGCGGCGCCATCGCGATTGTGGTGGGTATCGGCGCCATCCTGCTGGGCGTCTTCGGCCGCAAGAAAGCCGGTAAAGGCGGCACCGGCGCCATCGTGATCGGCGTGATCGCTGTCCTGATTGCCGCCGTCATGATCCCCACCACCTCAACCATGATGAAAACCGTCAAGGAAAACGCCCTGAAGGAAATGGACAATTTCCCGATCGTCGCGAAGTATGCTGAACAGGCGGATACGAATACCGGTTTGTACGGCTTCATCGCCAGCATGGCTACCAAAGTGAGCGAAGAGGACAAGGCTGCCTTTGAACAGGAAGCCCAGAACCTGGCCGACCTGCTGAAGGAAAAGGAGGCCGCCAAGGCCACCGCAACCCCCAAGGCCGACTAAAGGTTTTCAGACAAAAGAAGCGGAGATCCCATGATCCAGCATGGCAGCTGACCACGGAACTCCGCTTTTTAAAGCCCTCTGCCGATCCATGCAACGGGCTTTTGTTTACGCTCAGAAGCCGTCCCCGTCGATCGGCGGGGACGGCTTCGCAACATGAAAATTACAGTTTCGGCAGCCGGGCACGGAACTGTTCCAGTTCCTCGTCCGTGGGGATATAATCGTCCATCTGTCCGTCGTGGAATTTCTGATAGGCAACCAGGTCGAAATAGCCCGTACCGGTCAGCCCGAACAGGATCGTCTTCTCTTCGCCGGTTTCCTTACACTTCATGGCTTCGTCGATTGCCGCACAGATCGCATGGCTGCTTTCCGGTGCCGGCAGAATTCCCTCGGTCCGTGCGAAGGTTTCCGCAGCTTCAAACACCCGCGTCTGCTGAATGGAAACCGCCTTCAGATAGCCGTCGTCATACAGCTGGGACAGGATCGGGCTCATGCCGTGATACCGCAGGCCGCCGGCGTGGTTCGGCGCGGGAATAAAGTCAGATCCGAGCGTGTACATTTTGGCCAGCGGGCACACCATGCCGGTGTCGCAGAAGTCGTAGGCATAAACACCGCGGGTCAGGCTCGGACAGGATGCCGGTTCCACCGCGATAAACTCATAGTCCTTTTCACCCCGGAGTTTCTCGCCCATAAAGGGAGCAATCAGGCCGCCCAGGTTGCTTCCGCCGCCGGCGCAGCCGATAATCGTATCCGGTTTAATACCGTATTTGTCCATGGCAATCTTCGCTTCCATACCGATCACCGACTGATGCAGCAGCACCTGGTTCAGCACGCTGCCCAGCACATAGCGGTATCCGGGGGAACCGACCGCCACTTCAACGGCTTCGGAAATTGCGCAGCCGAGGGAACCGGTCGTTCCGGGATGTTCCGCGAGGATTTTCTGCCCGACCTGCGTCGTCATGGACGGCGAAGGCGTCACATCCGCGCCGTATACCCGCATCACCTCGCGACGGAAAGGCTTCTGCTCATAGGATACTTTGACCATAAAGACCTTGCAGTCCAGCTCGAAGTACGCGCAGGCCATGCTCAGCGCCGTACCCCACTGACCGGCGCCCGTCTCGGTGGTGACGCCCTTCAGGCCCTGTTTCTTTGCATAGTAAGCCTGCGCGATGGCGGAATTCAGCTTATGGCTTCCGCTGGTGTTGTTACCCTCGAACTTGTAGTAAATCTTCGCCGGGGTGTTCAGCTTCTTTTCAAGGCAATAGGCGCGAACCAGCGGGGACGGCCGGTACATCTTATAGAAATCAAGGATCTCCTGCGGAACGGGGTATTCCCGCGTTTCGTTGTCCAGTTCCTGTTTTACAAGATCTTCGCAGAAAACTCCGCTCAGTTCCTCCGCGGTCATGGGCTTGCCGGTTCCCGGGTTCAGCAGCGGCGCGGGTTTGTTCTTCATGTCCGCCCGCAGATTGTACCAATACTGCGGCATCTCGTTTTCGTTCAGGTAGATTTTGTAGGGGATTTCCTTGTTTGCCATTTGGATCGGCTCCTTTCTTTTTTCGGGACAGAAAAAACCTGTCCCAGTTGTTTTTTGCTGGGACAGGTCTGATTGCAAACCTGCGGTGCCACCCGGCTTGACGCTTGCGCGCCCACTCTCTGCGTACTTCCATACGCGGACCTTTGATTACGGAGGGTCTTCTCCGTCTCGCATACTTGCCGAAAAGCTTTCTGCTCGCCCTCAGAAGTCCATTCCCTCTTCGCTCCCTGCCGCCTTTCCACCGCCGGCGGCTCTCTGTGAAGGATTTCCCGAAAAGGTACTCACTCTTCTTCAACGGTTTACCGGATCATAACACATGATTTTTCCGAATGCAATAGTTTCGGGTCAAAAAGCATTGTATTTGTTGTGTATTTCAAGAGCTGTCAACGTTCCGAAGGACTTTGACAGCCGCGGCCGCCGGCAAACCATCACAGATTGATTTCCGCCGTTTTGTCCGGCGCGCCCGCCAGCAGCGGCCGCACTTTCTCCACAAAGTCCGTCACCTGTTCCGGGCACCGGCCGATGTAAAGTTTCGGATCCAGAACTTTTTCCATCTCTTCCCTTGAAAGGCCGAACTGCTCCTCCGCCGCCAGCCGCGCCAGCAGGTCGCAGGGGCGTCCTTCCTTCATCTCCGCAGTGGCCTCCATGGAACAGCGCCGGATAATCTCGTGCAGTTCCTGCCGGTTGCCACCCCGCTTGACTGCTTCCATCAGCAGGTTTTCCGTGGCCAGGAAGGGCAGATATTCCCGGATCGTCCGGTCGACGATCTTTTCGTTGACGTGCAGCCCATCCGTCACGTTCTGGGTCAGGCGCAGAATTGCGTCCGCGCAGAGGAAGCCCTCCGGAATGGAAATCCGACGGTTCGCCGAATCGTCCAGCGTTCTCTCCAGCCACTGAACCGATGCCGTCAGCGGCGCATTCAGCGCATCCCCCATCAGATAACGGCTCAGCGAGCAGATCCGTTCGCAGCGCATGGGATTCCGCTTATAGGCCATGGCCGAGGAACCGATCTGGTTCTTTTCAAAGGGTTCCTCCACCTGCCGGTCGTGCTGCAGCAGGCGAATATCATTGGCCATGCGGCAGGCGCTCTGGGCAATGGAGCTCAGCGCGTTCAGGATTCGGCTGTCCGTCTTCCGGGGATAGGTCTGGCCGCAGACGTCGAAGCATTCCTCAAAGCCAAAGGTCGCCGCCAGTGCCCGGTTCATTTCGTCAATTTTCCGGCCGTCGCCTTCAAAAAGATCCATAAAACTGGCTTCTGTACCGGTCGTACCCCGGCAGCCAAGAAAACGGATGTTCTCAATGGCAAAGTCGACTTCCCGAAGATCCGTCAGAAAATCCTGCATCCAGAGCGTGGCACGCTTGCCTACCGTCACCGGCTGTGCCGGCTGATAATGCGTATAGCCCAGGGTCGGCGTATCCTTATATTTTTCCGCGAAGTCCGCCAGGTGCTTCAGCACGCTCAGCAGCTCTCCCCGCAGATACTTCAGGGCATCCCGGTAAATGATCAGGTCCGCGTTGTCCGTGACATAGCAGCTCGTGGCGCCGAGATGGATGATTCCCGCCGCATCGGGCGCCGCCTTGCCGTAGGCATAAACGTGGGCCATCACGTCGTGGCGGACTTCCTTTTCCCGCTGCCGGACGCATTCATAGTCGATGTCCGTGATATGCGCTTCCAGTTCCGCAACCTGCGCCTCCGTAATCGGCAGACCCAGGCGGGATTCCTCCCGCGCCAGCGCAACCCAGAGCTTCCGCCAGGTTGAATACCGGGTATCGGAAGAAAACAGGTTCAGCATATATTCCGAAGCGTAGCGGGAAGCCAGCGGCGATTCATAGCGATCCGTAGCCATAATTACCTCCCCATTATCGATATATGATACTGTCCCTTTCGGGCCCGACAGAGACGTATGTAATCGGACAGCCGATCGCCTTCTCGATCATCAGCACATAGTCCTGCGCGGCCTTCGGGAGGTCCTCCCACTGCCGCACGCCGGAAATATCCGTCTTCCAACCCGGAACCATCTCAATCACCGGCTCCGCCCGGTCCAGATCCGTCGGGAAGGGGAACTCGTCCGTTTCCGCCCCGTCCAGCCGATAACGCACGCAGACCGGAATCTCCTCCATATCGCTGAGCACGTCCATCTTGGTCAGGGCGATCTTCGTGGCGGCCTGCACCTCGACGCCGTAGCGGGTAGCGACCAGATCCACCGGCCCAACCCGGCGGGGCCGACCGGTTTTCGCGCCGTATTCCTTCCCGGCTTCCCGGAGCTTTTCCGCTTCTTCGCCAAACATTTCGCAAACGAAGGGACCTTCGCCCACGCAGGTGGAATAAGCCTTAACAACACCGATGACGTCCGTCAGCTTCAGGGACGGAAGTCCGCATCCGATCGGCGCATAAGCCGCCAGCGTGTTGGAGCTTGTCGTATAGGGCACAATGCCGTAATCCAGATCCCGCAAGGAGCCCAACTGAGCCTCCAAGAGCATGCTCTTGCCCGCTTTCTTCGCGTCCTTCAGCAGCTTTCCCGTATCGCAGACAAAGGGAAGGACAGGCAGGCAGCAATCCTGAATCCACTGTTCCAGCCGCTCCATCGTGTAGGGCTCGCTGTGGTAAACGCCGGTCAGCGTCAGGTTCTTCCATTCCAGCAGCGATGCAAGATGCGCGCGGAACTGATCAGGATTCCGCAATTCACCGGCCAGCACCGTCTTCTTCTGATACTTGTCGGAATAGAACGGCGCGATCCCCTGTTTGGTGGATCCGTACTGCCGGTCCGCGAGACGCTGTTCCTCCAGGGCGTCCAGATCCCTGTGCCACGGAAGGAGCAGCGACGCGCGGTCGGAAATCTTCAGGTTTTCGGGCGTAAGGGAAATGCCCTTGGCCCGGACCTCCCGGATTTCCTTCCAGAGGTTTTCGGGATCCAGCGCCATGCCGTTTCCGAGGATATTGACGACACCGTCGTGAAAAATGCCCGAAGGCAGCAGATGCAGCGCGAAGCTTCCCCGGTCGTTGATGACCGTATGGCCCGCGTTTCCGCCGCCCTGGAACCGGATGACATAGTCGAACTGCGACGTCAGCAGATCCACGATCCTTCCTTTTCCTTCGTCGCCCCAGTTGATTCCCACAATCGCGCAGGTATTCATGACTTTTCCTCCAAATCTCCATATAAAAACAGGGTCATGAGCCGTACAGTCTGATCTCATCACCCTGTACCGTAGGATTCTATCATGGTCCGCCTGTTTTGTCCATATGGAGTAGAGCATTGCCCGTGTCCCACCGATACCCGTCTGGCATTCTTCCCGTATACATGGTATAATTGCCGCAATCCGGTAACGGATGAACAGATGACAGGGAGGTTATTGATTTGAATCTGAAAAAAAGGACTGCTTCTGGCCTTCGTTCTGACCCTGGCTGCCATATGCTGGCAGGCCTATATGGTGCTCGCCGGCATCTCTGATTCCTGGCTCCTGCTGGCAATCTTCTGCGTCGCCGGTCTGATCGAACTGTGCGCCATCCTTGTACTGGTCAAAAAGGATAAAACTGATGAAAAAGAAAATACCCGCTAATGTATTATTCTGCCAATGAACAAAACGAGGATTCTTCGCTGCAATGATTCACACGCGACATGCTCAAGACGACATCCTACGATGCTACATGAATTCGGCAGTACAATCCATTCGTGAGTATAACAAGTATAGCAATAATTTCTCATGAGACTGTTGCTGCAAAGGCAGGAGAATGAAAAAAGCATGCTGACAAAGAAACCAGGTATGATTTCAAGAACATGCCGAAGATGCGGGAGGACGATTACCCTTCCGGAAAATGTCCAGTACTGGCCGACATACTGTCAGGAGTGCAGGGCGAAGATTCAGCCGGCGGAAACGATCACAAGAACATGCCGAAAATGCGGCCGAAGTTTCACCTTTTCTTCCGGCGACCGTCAATGGCCGAAATACTGCCCGATATGCCGGAAAGGGTATATCGACTGACATTATTAGGAGGAATCATGGATGGATATTGATTATTTGCTGCTGCTTCAGCGCTTTCGGGAGAATATTCACGATGCACTGACTCCTTTTCTGGAAAACTTATCTCTTTTTGCGGTGTCATTTCTGATCATGATCCCGGTTTTTGTTTACTGGGTCGTCGATAAGAAGAAAGGCCTTTATACGCTGGTGTCGTATTATCTCTGCTGCGGCTTTAACGCAATGTTAAAGCTGACAGCCTGTATCTACCGTCCCTGGATCAGGGATCCCCGGATCAGGCCGGCCGGAGACGCCATTACAACAGCAACCGGGTATTCTTTTCCCAGCGGGCATACGGTGACCGCGGGACCGATCTACGGAGGCCTGGCGGTGTCAGCCTGGTCCTGGAAGAAATGGGTTTCCGTCATCCTCATTCTTCTGGCTTTGCTTACGGGTTTTTCGCGGAACTATCTGGGCGTCCATACGCCCCAGGATGTCATTGTCGGGATGCTCGAATCCATCCTGTGGCTGTTCCTTACGATGAAGATTTTCCAGTATGTTGAAAAGCATCCGGAAAAGGAGAATATCTTCCTGCTGGCGAGTTTCATTATCGGCTGGCTCGGCATCGTTTACATCACCTTCAAGCCTTATCCCATGGACTACGTGGACGGAAAACTGCTGGTTGATCCGCAGAAGATGATGAACGACGGGTATGGTGATATCGGCCTGCTGATTGCGTTCCCTGTCGCCCGGTTTATCGAAAAGACCTGGATTAAATTCAAGGCCGCAGGTCTGAAAGGGTTCGGATGGCTGATCGGGCTCGCCGGGCTGGTACCGCTGTTCCTGATGATCCAGTTTATGAAATCCCCACTGGACAATTTGCTCGGCAGCCACTGGGGCCATTTCACTTTCAACTTTATTATCGTGCTTTACTGCATAGCGCTCTGGCCCCTGGTGATCAAACTGACCACCGGCAGGAAAGCATACTGATGATTTGGATGACACGGCTGGCATAAAACCACAGAAAAAAACACCGGGAAACCCCCGGTGCTCTTTTCTCCGGTCTTATCCGCCGATATGTTTTTCAAGGCGGCCCATAATTTCCTGATAGGCATCCTCAACGCCGCCCAGATCCCGGCGGAAACGGTCTTTGTCCAGCTTCTCCCCGGTCTTGCTGTCCCACAGGCGGCAGGTATCCGGGCTGATCTCGTCGGCCAGGACAATGGTCCCGTCTGCCAGGCGCCCAAACTCCAGCTTGAAGTCCACCAGCGTTACGCCGCAGGAAAGCCAGAACTCTTTCAGCGCGTCGTTGACCATAAAGGAATACTTCTTGATGGTTTCGATTTCTTCCTTCGTGGCCAGTTTCAGCGCCAGGGCATGATATTCGTTCAGCAGCGGGTCGCCCAGCTCATCGTTTTTATAGGAAAACTCGATGGTCGGCGCATCGAAGACAATGCCTTCCTCAACACCGTAGTGCTTGGCAAAGGAACCCGCCGAAATATTACGGATAATCACTTCCAGCGGAACGATACTGACCTTTTTCACCAGCGTTTCCCGCTCGCTCAGTTCCTCAATAAAATGGGTGGGAACGCCCTTTGTTTCGAGCATCCGCATCAGGGCGTTGCTCATCCGGTTGTTGATGACGCCCTTGCCCCGGATGGTTCCCTTTTTGAGGCCGTTAAACGCCGTCGCATCATCCTTGTAATCAACGATCAGCTTTTCCGGATCCTCCGTCGCGAATACCTTCTTGGCTTTTCCCTCATACAGCTGTTCACCCTTGGTCATTGTTACTCCTCCCCCCTGATTCAGGACTTCCGAACGATATGTATTCGACGTCACGGGTGAATCTCCTTGTCCCGTGTTTGTTTTTTCGGCGCACGAAAAAAAGCAGGCCCCGACAAGGCCTGCGTCGGAATCCGTTCTCATGCTTCCTTTTGAAGCGCCGCGCCGATAAATCCGAGGAACAGCGGATGCGGACGGTTCGGCCGACTCTTGAATTCCGGATGGAACTGAACACCGACAAAGAAGTCCTCTCCCGGGATTTCAACGGTCTCGACCAGCCGCCCGTCCGGGGACTGCCCGGAAAGGCACAGCCCGGCTTTCTCCAGCGTTTCCCGGAATTCATTGGCAAACTCATAACGGTGGCGGTGGCGTTCACTGATCTCGTTCTTCCCGTAGCAGCGGGCGATGACCGTGCCCTCCCGCAGCACGCAGGGGTATTTCCCGAGCCGCAGCGTGCCGCCCTTGTCAATCTCGTCATTCTGTCCGGGCATGAAATGAATCACCTGATACGGACTGTTTTCGTCAAATTCGTGGGAATTGGCTCCGGCAAGGCCTGCCGCGTTCCGCGCAAACTCGATCACGGAAATCTGCATGCCCAGGCAGATGCCGAAATACGGCACATGGTGCTCCCGGGCATATTTTGCCGCCAGAACCATTCCCTCAATCCCGCGGCCGCCGAAACCGCCGGGCACAATGATCCCCTGAACGGAGGAAAACACTTTCTCCACGTTTTCCTCCGTCAGCGTTTCGGAATCAATCCATATAATCTCCACCTTCGCATCCTGGGCATAGCCGGCGTGGCGCAGCGCCTCCGCGACGGACAGATAGGCATCATGAAGCTGGACATACTTCCCGACCAGGCCGATCTTCACCGTAAGGTTCTGGTGCTTAACCCTCTCGACCATTTCCTTCCATTCAGAAAGATCCGGTTCCGGCGTGTTCAGTCCGAGTTCCCGGCAAATAATGGACGAAAGGTTCGCCTCCTCGAGCATCAGCGGCGCCTCATACAGAATCGGCAGCGTCAGGTTCTCGATCACGCAATCCTCCTTGACGTTGCAGAAATGTGCAATCTTCGAGAAAATCGATTTGTCGGTAATTTTCTCGTCCACCCGCAGCACGATGATGTTCGGCGTAATGCCCATTCCCTGCATCTCCTTGACAGAATGCTGGGTGGGCTTGGATTTGTGCTCCCCGCTGGCCTTCAGATAAGGCACAAGACATACATGCACATACAGCGCGTTTTCCTTCCCGACCTCCAGGCCGACCTGCCGGATCGCCTCGATAAAAGGCTGGCTTTCGATATCGCCGATGGTGCCGCCAATCTCGGTGATGACCACATCCGCGTCCGTCTTCTCGCCGACCCGGTAAATAAAACGTTTGATCTCGTCCGTGACATGGGGAATGATCTGCACCGTGGAACCCAGGTATCTCCCCCGGCGTTCCCGCTGCAGAACATTGGAAAACACCTTGCCGGTGGTCAGGTTTGAATATTTGTTCAGGTCCTCATCAATGAACCGTTCATAATGGCCCAGATCCAAATCCGTCTCGGCACCGTCCTCGGTCACATAAACCTCCCCGTGCTGATACGGGCTCATGGTGCCGGGATCCACGTTAATATAGGGATCCAGTTTCTGGGCAGCGACCTTCAGTCCCCGGGCCTTCAGCAGCCGGCCCACGGAGGCAGCGGTGATTCCCTTTCCGAGGCCGGAAACAACGCCCCCGGTGACAAAGATAAATTTCGGCATATCCTCTTCCTCCTCGCCAAAGGTCAAAGTTTTAAAATCAGCGAGCGAATCTGCTCCGCCGCGATCGCTGTGTCCTCCGCGCTGCCAAAGCTCGACAGCCTGAAAAATCCTTCCCCGCTCGCCCCGAAGCCCTCGCCGGGCGTCCCGACAACCTGGACCTCATTCAGCAGGAGATCAAAAAAGTCCCAGCTCTTCATTCCCTTCGGACAGGCCATCCATATATACGGCGCGTTCTTTCCACCCCAGTAGCGGACCCCGGCCCCGTCCAGCGCTTCCATGATGACCCGGGCATTTTGTTTGTAAAAACGGATGTTTTCCTGAATCTGCCGGAGGCCCTCGTCGGTGAATACGGCGATGCCGCCCTTTTGCAGAATATAGGAAATCCCGTTGGTTTTCGTGGTCCGGTTCCGAACCCACATAGCGTTCAGATTCATTCCTTCCCGCTCCAGCACCTTCGGGATCACCGTGTAACCCAGCCGGGTTCCGGTGAATCCCGCTGTCTTGGAGAAAGAGCAGATCTCAATGGCGCATGTCTCCGCGCCTCTGGTCTCAAAAATACTGTGGGGCAGATTGCCCTCGACAAAAGCTTCATAGGCCGCGTCAAAGAGGATCACGGCGCCGCGTTCGTTCGCCCAGTCCACCCAGGCCTGCAGCTGGGGAAGGCTGTAAACCGCCCCGGTGGGATTGTTCGGCGAGCACAGGTAAATCAGATCCGCCTTTGTGTCCGCGCCCGGCAGGGGCAGGAAATCGTTGTCCGGCCCGGCGTTCAGGAACGACACTTCCCGGCCGGCGATGACGCTGGCGTCCACATAGGCCGGATAGGCCGGCTGGGTAACCAGCGCCGCGGAGGACGCATCGAACAGATCCAGGATGTCCCCGAGTTCATCGCTGGCGCCGCTGGAAACGAAAATCTCCTCCGGATCCAGGCGGATGTTTCGCCGGGCATAATAGCCGGCGACGGCCTGCCGGAATTCCGGAAGCCCGCATTCCGGCGTATAGCCATGGAAGGTTCCGGCCTTCGCCTGATCCTCGACCGCATCGTGCATGGCCCGGATCGCTTTCTCACAAAGAGGTCTGGAAACATCCCCGATACCAAGCCGGTAAATCGGCTTGTCCGGATGCGCCGCCCGGTAAGCCTCCACTTTTTTCGAAATTCCGAAAAAGAGATAGGAATCCTTCAGGTTCCGATAATTCATATTCGGCTGTAAGCTCATAATCTTTTCACTCCCATCCCTAAGTCCCTATTCCACCGTCACGCTCTTTGCCAGGTTCCGCGGCTTGTCCACATCCAGTCCACGGTTCACGCTGGTATAGTAACCCAGCAACTGCAGCGGCACCACGGCCAGAGACGCCATGAAATGCTCGTCGCTTTTGGGAATATAAACCGTAAAGTTCACCGAATCCTCGACGGAGAAGTTCCCGTTGGTGGTGATCCCGAGCAGGTATGCCCCGCGGCTCTTGCATTCCATCATGTTGGAAACCGTCTTTTCGTACAAGGCCTTTTGGGTCAGCACGCCAATCACCAGCGTATTGTTCTCAATCAGACTGATGGTCCCGTGCTTCAGCTCGCCCGCGGCATAGGCCTCCGAATGGATATAGCTGATTTCCTTCATCTTCAGGCTGCCTTCCAGGCTGATGGCATAATCCAGTCCCCGACCGATGAAGAAAATGTCATGGGTGTTGGCCATCTTTGAGGAGAACCACTGCAGCCGTTCCTTTTCCTCGAGGATCCGGGTGATTTTTTCGGGTATCAGCGCCAGTTCCGCCAGCAGCCTTTCCACGTCTTCCCCGCCGATCACCTCCCGCACCAGAGCCAGATGGATCGCCAGCACGTCCGCAGCAATCAGTTGGGCACTATAAGCCTTGGTGGTAGCCACGGCGATTTCGGGCCCGGCAAGGGTGTAGAGCACGTGATCCGCCTCCCGGGCAATCGTCGATCCGATGACATTGACGATCGCCAGCGTCACCGCGCCCCGTTCCTTCGCGACCCGCAAAGCCGCCAGGCTGTCCGCGGTTTCCCCGGACTGGGAGATAACGATGACCAGCGTTTTGTCGTTCATCGGGATGCTCCGGTAGCGGAACTCGGAGGCCAGCTCCACCCGCACCGGAATCCCGGCCAGGTCCTCGATCACATACTGGGCAGCCATGCCCACGTGCCAGGCGGAACCGCAGGCCACGATGTCAATCTGCCCGATGGATTTGATGAATTCATCCGTCAGGCCCGTGGCCGAAAGGTCGATCTTCCCATCCTTCACGATGCTGTTCAGCGTGTCCCGGACGGCGGCGGGCTGCTCGTGAATCTCCTTGAGCATGAAGTGCTCAAATCCGCCCTTTTCCGCCGCCTCCGCATCCCAGGTGATCTCCGTCTTCGGCATGGCGACCTCGTCGCCGTTCAGGTCAAAGAAAACCACCTTGCCCGGGGAAACCCGGGCCACCTGCAGGTTGTCGATGTAATATACCTGCCGGGTGTATTTCAGAATCGCCGGCACGTCCGACGCCAGATACGACTCGCCGTCCGCCTCGCCGATGATCAGCGGAGAATCCTTCCGCGCGGCAAAAATCTCGTCCGGATAGTCCTTGAACATGAGGGCCAGGGCATAGCTGCCCCGAATCCGGACCATGGTTCTGGTGATGGCATCGACCGGGCCGATCTTGTATTTCTTATAGTAGTAATCCACCAGCTTAACGGCCACCTCCGTGTCCGTTTCGCTGTAGAAAACATACCCGTGGCGCAGCAGTTTTTCCTTCAGCTCCGTATAGTTCTCAATGATACCGTTGTGCACGCCGACCACATCGGATTCAACCGCGCCGCTGCCGCTGCCGGAGCAGTTGCCGCTGACATGCGGATGGGCGTTGACCACGCTGGGATCCCCGTGGGTCGCCCACCGGGTGTGCCCGATGCCGCAGCAGCCCTTCAACGCCCGGCCCTGATCCGTCTTGTCCGCAAGGTGATACAGTTTTCCCGTGGCCTTGACCACCTCAGCAAGAGCCGTCCCGTTCCGAACCGCAAGGCCCGCGGAGTCATAGCCCCGATATTCCAGACGGGAAAGGCTGTCCAGCAGGATCGGCGCCGCCTGGCGACGGCCGATGTATCCGACAATTCCGCACATATGTTTTCGTCCTCCGTTTCAAATAAAAGCAGGGAAATGAGCCGTACAGCCGGACTTCATCTCCCTGTACTTACGGATTCTATCATTTTCGCCTCCTTTTGTCAATACATTATAATACAATAATACAACCCGAAAACACAACGGAGCCGGGCGCCCCAAAGGACGCCCGGTCCGGTTTTCCACCTGTCAGTCTCAGTCTTCTTCCGACTGCAGCGCATCGTAGCCTTCCTCGCCGGTACGAATCCGCACGACATTGTCCACATCGGTCACGAAGATCTTGCCATCGCCGATATGGCCGGTATGCAGGACACTCCGTGCTGTATCGATCACCTGGCGGACAGGCACCTTGCTGACCACGATATCCACCTGCACCTTCGGCAGCAGCGTAACTTCCACCGGTGTGCCGCGGTAATACTCGGGCTTGCCCTTCTGCGCGCCGTAGCCCATCACGTTGGTCACCGTCATGCCCGTGATGCCGATCTTGTTCATCGCCGTCTTCAGGCTT
>Ga0310690_10006973_pt1 | contig 14678 bp, 10 predicted proteins | sample AusTroGonzalo_MG_2_FD_207661 | JGI IMG/M metagenome (GOLD analysis project Ga0310690, IMG submission 207661) | Bovine rumen microbial communities from tropical cattle in Woodstock, Queensland, Australia - Gonzalo_04 (v2) (version 2) | ecosystem: Host-associated > Mammals > Digestive system >...
CGGCGGTCAACCCCTTTAGGGGTTCGGTCGCTCCGTGTGCCGTGTGCCGTCCGTGTGTGCGGCGGTCGGCTCGGCGGCTTGCCGTCGGCACTCAAAGGGGGCGGCGGTCAACCCCTTTAGGGGTTCGGTCGCTCCGTGTGCCGTGTGCCGTCCGTGTGTGCGGCGGTCGGCTCGGCGGCTTGCCGTCGGCACTCAAAGGGGGCGGCGGTCAACCCCTTTAGGGGTTCGACGGCGGCGGCACACATCGCTCCCCCTTCCCCGAACCCTATCCCCCAAGGACGGGTAGGCGCGTACAGGCGCGAGCGCATATGCGCGTAAAAGAAAAACCCCGAAGGGGTTTTCGCCCTTCGGGGTGCGCTCGGTTTCGGGGTGAACCCCCGTAGGGGGTTATGCCGCCGTTGCAATCCAACGGAGAGCGGCAACGACCTTAAGGTCGTTGTGTGCGGCGGTCAGAGCGTCGAGGTCGAGTTTCTTGACTTCGTCAAGAAGCCACTGGCAAGTGGTGCGGTTCAACTCGCTGACTCTCTGCTCGCTTATAGCGAGCCGAGAGGCGATTTCCTTGCCGCTGATGTTCAGTGCGAAGCACTGAAACGCCGCCCAACGCTTGCAAGTGCCCGAGTCGCTCGCCGTGAATGCGTAGGGGTGCGCCGCCTTCACGCCCTCGAAAATGGCGGTCAGGGCGGGACTTACTTCGTAAGTCGCCACGACACCCTCGTCCCACCGCACCTCGTAAGAGGTGCGACCTGCGATGAGTGCCTCGACAAGCCCGATGTCGACGGGGCACAAGACCTCTTCCTTCGGAAGAGTCTTGTAGTTGCGAGCCTCGAACTTGTCGTGGGTGATTTCGGCATCTAACGCCTTAAAGGCGTTAGCGATGGCGTTCTTGCGGTCGTCCGCTCTTAACGAAGTTAAGAGCGAGCATTTGACGGCTTCGCGGAGGTCATCGACGGCGGCTACACCGGAGGTGTAGAAGGGCGTGAAGGTCGGGCGGCTTTCCGTGCCGAGGGTGACTCGGCGTAAACGCCGAGCGGCGTCCATGTACTCGTCGGGCAGGTAGTCGCGTGAGGTCACGAACTTTTTGGCTACTTCGTAGCCAAGCCATTCGAGGGCGGTCAAGCCGAGGGCGATTTCATCATCTTCGATGATGAAGCCCGAACCGTCGGGTGCTTTGCCGTCGCCGACGTACTTGACTTTGTCAAGTACGAGGTCGAAGTAGGAGCGGCGGTCGTTGCCTTCGGCAACGGGGGTACGGGTGGTCTTGCGTGTGGTGGTGTGTGTGGTGCGTGTCATGGCGTGTGTGCCTTTCTCCCGTGTGTACGCCCCGCCTTTGGCGGCGGTGGTCGGTCGGCGGTCGGGGGCTGCCGACGCATATATTATACCACGGCGGCTCGGCGGCTGTCAACCCCTTTAGGGGTTGGCGAACGGGGCGCGACTTCTCCCCTACGGGGAGCGGCGATTTGTGAATTTTTTGTGAATTTGCCGAAATCGGCGGAGTTTGCCCCTACGGGGCAAAAAAATTTTTTCGGCGGCGGCTCGGCTCGTGATGCGTAGGTGTGTGTAGGCGCGTACACGCAGCCGAGGCACGGCGACTTCGCCCCGAAGGGGCGGCGGCTTCAGGGAGGGGACATACAGGGGAGAGTATCCCCTATTGCCCCCTTCTTGACGAGGGCAACCCCGTAGGGGTTGAGGGCTGGTCGGCTTTGCGGTGGTCGCCGTCGGGCAGACCGAAAGCCGTGAGAGAGGGGGGACTCTGAGGGGGGAAGAGAGTTCCTTACGGAACGAGAGAAGGTCGGCAACTCGGCGGCTCGTGCGGAGGGGTGAGGGATGGCAACCTCGAAGAGGTTGAGGGCGAGAGAGGGAGGGGTGCGCCGAGTGGGTTTCTCTCTCCGAGAGAAAAAGCCGATTTTTGCCCCTCGGCTCTCCCAGACGGCAACACACGGCACTTTCACCCCGTAGGGGTGAACCCCGGACAGCGAGGTTATCTTTTTGGCGTTGATAACTTCGCGCCGATGATAGGGGTGCTTTTACACGAACAAAGCCAATCGCGCGGGCGCACGCGACACTGTCCGCTCCCTCTCACCCTCGCTCCCAAAACCCCCGATTTCCCTCGCTCTCTCCCTCGGCATCTCCCCGATCAATAGGGAGCTTCGCTCCAAGCCCGTAAGGAAGAAAATCTTGTGTAACTCCGACCGTCATTTTTACATTTCCCCTATTATAGGATCGAAAATTCGATTTTTCAAAATATAACATTTCCAAGACCGGCTGTGCCGCGTAGTAATAAGGTAGATCACCTGTATTATCGGCTTCCTTATTAAGGAATATATATAATATATAAGCTATCTTACTAAAGGATGATAATAGCTACCTTAATAAGGAAGATAGTACGCCCTCTATAATAAGGAAGCGTCTCATTTATAAAGAAAGAAAAATATAAAAGAAAGAAAGCTGCCGATGACGCCCACGGCATTTATGCCTCCGGCAAAAATATTTTTCTTTTTACGGATATTTTTTCAAAAAAGTCTTGACAAGTGTCTAATTATGGTGTATAATAGATACGTAATCAAGTGGATCAGATTGTAAGGGATATTCACTACATTCAATACGGCTCTTAGAGGGTGTGCTTTATCCCGCTTACAATGTCCACGCTGATCTCATCTCCGCGAACGAAGTGAGCCCGAAAGGCACAAGGTATCTTAAAACAAAAAAATACAAAGTACCCCCCCTCTCTTTTTTAGGAACGTATTTTTTCCCCCGTATATTCGGGGGATTTGGAAGCAGTTTGCAACCACCATGGTTGCACTTTGCTCCAAAAGTATCCTATGAGGAGGTTTTTTATTTGCTTATAAAAGTCTGCGATGCTCTCTGCGGCGAGGGCAAAACCCAGTCCTGCATCAATATGATGAACAACGACTTAGAGCATCGTTATATATTTATTACTCCTTATCTTACGGAGGTTGAGAGGATCAAAACTTCCTGCGCCGCGAGAGACTTTGTTTCCCCGGAACGCAAAACCGCCAACGGTTTCTCTAAGCTCGAAGACATTCCCTCTCTTTTACGGGCTAAAAAGAATATCGCCAGTACCCACGCTCTCTTCTCTTGTTATACGGATGAAATCAAAGAGCTGATACGTGAAGGTCATTATATATTGATCCTCGACGAGGTTATCGACCTGTTCCAAGCCGCTGATTTTGACGGTAAGGATATCGAGTGGCTTAAATCCAAGAAGGTTACCGAGCAGGATGGCGATACGGTTCTGTGGAAGGATGATAACTATGACGGCGTTGTATTCAACGAGCTAATGAACATTTCCAAGTCCCGCAACCTAAAGCAGTACGATGATATGTTCTTCTTCTGGGCTCTGCCGCCCGACGTCTTTATGTGCTTCGACAGCGCATATGTACTGACTTATATGTTCGAGTTCCAGCTTCTCAAATACTACTTCGACGTATGCGGGATTACTTACGAGCTGATCGGTACGAAGCGCGAGAACGGGATATTTCAGTTTTGTCCCGTCGGTGAGATGAATCGAAGAAAGGATCTCCGCAGCAGAGTTCACATCGTCGAAAACGAAAGATACAACGAAATAGGTAATCCCAGCTTTTCGTTATCATCGGGGTGGTTTGAACGTGCTACCAAAGAAGCCGGTCAACCGAAACTGATGATTCTTAAAAACAATATATACAACATATTTAGACACTATAAATGCGAAAACGAAGATAAATTATGGACTACATTAAATAAATACAAAGGATATCTTAAAGGGAAAGGTTATACGAACTCCTTTATTACCTTTAATAAAAGGGCTACGAATGATTTTGCCGACAGGCACTATTTGGCTTACTGTCTGAATGTTTTCTTGATGCCGTGGATGAAGAACTATCTCGCTCGGATCGGCGCTAAGGAAATCAATCAGGATATGTACGCGCTCTCGGTTCTTATCCAATGGCTATTTCGTTCCGCTGTACGAAACGGCGACGAAGTATGGATATACATACCGAGTAGGCGAATGCGCTGGCTTCTTGAAGAATGGTTAAAGAACCTCGAAGAAGGTAAGGATTTGACGCCGCTGAAATTCGATGCGCGGCGAGTTCCGAGGATCAATGAAGCCGGTTACCAATTAAAGAAAACCGTAGATCAGAAAGGAGGACGCCATATTGGAAAAAGATTGTAAGAACTGCTATTGGTATTCACAGTGCGACCACGCGGAAGTGTGCGAGTATTATGAGCCGCTTGAAGATAACGACGAAACGATCGTCGAGGAATATAAAGCAGATTTAGAACAACGCGCCAAAATCTACCAGCAGATAGTAGATGAACAGGATAGCTGAACATAAACAGAAACCAACAGGAGGAAAAGGCTATTAACAAATCGATGAAGATTATTTCGCTCGAAGCGAAAGATATTTATGCGGCGATGACCTTGAAGGAACCCTCGGTCGTCGGTTACGATATACGCAGCAAAGACGGTAAACTGTCTTTACGGAAATTTGAAAACACGCTGGATTGGAGCCTCGACACGATGCAGCTCCAAGAGGCTTATGAAAAAGAAACGCGCCGCAAAAGCATGGCATTCACCGCCGGCGGCAAGCAGTATACACAGATCGTTATCAACGTCAAGTTCTCTTATTCCTTTAAGGAGTTTAATAAGAGTGGAAAGAACACATATATCCGCAACGGATACGCCTTCAGAGACTGCCCGATCAACGACGGAGTGTACGTGAAAGACGGGCAACTGATCGCTATACAGACGAATGTTGAGATATGTAATCCTTTGCCGCAGGAGATTCTCGGTGAGAACTTCGTATTCAGTAACGGGTACTACACGCAAATCGGAAGTATTCCTGTTGTTATGAGCAAAGCGGAACTTCGCAAGTATCTGTACGAGAACGGTTTTGTTTGTGACGGCATTAAATATGTGCGTTATAAGCGCAGCAGCGGGAGCAGCCGTGTCGGCAAGTGCCTCTTTGTCAACGAAGTTGTTGCGGCACGAATGGCAAAGTGGGATCGCTGCGGGCTGAAAATAAAAGATGGCGATCCGCTTGACCTCGCGGCGTGGGAAGCTTATATCTCTCTGCCGATGAGTAGTATTATCGATACGATGGAAATTGCTCCGGAGAGCATTTTGCTGGTTGATGATTATAACAGCGTATTCAATGATACGATGGTGGCGGTTGAGTCCGAGGACGGGAAGCTCGTTGCTTCAAAGAAAAACACCGAGATTTCCAACTGCATCTGGGACGGTGAATCGTTGCTTGACAGTAGTATGTTCGGCAAGTACCGCGACAAAGGAATGCTCCTCCTGCGCAACAGGTTCTTTAAGACTTGTGCGTTCAACACAAACATTCAGCAGTGGTTCGCCGATAATAATATTACTGACGTCGCCCAGCTCAACGGCTTTACACTGGCGACCGACGTGGCGCAGATCAAGCTGATCACGACGCCGAGCAGCGTCAAGTATTTGAAGTTCGGCAAAATCGAACAGTGGCTTGAGAACATTGGCAGCACGTTTGGTATTGTGAAATATGAAAAGGAAACACACTTCTTCGACGGCAGGTTGGTTCAGTGTCATTACCAGCTCCTGAACACCTTGCAGCTTTCTTACGAGGATATGCAGGAGGTCTTAAAACCTTCTTTAGATTATATAGGAGCTGTTCGCTCTGATCCGGCGGTGTTGAGATACCACATCGGTTATGCATTCAAAGCCGAAGAAGATGACGAAGACGACGTCAATCCTTATAAGTGCAAAAACGATATCATCTTCAAGATGCTTGGCATCAACGACAAGTTTGCACGCACGAAGATTTATAAAGACTTCCGAGATGCAATCGTGCGCGGGTTCTTCCGCAATTTGAAGCGCGGTCACGTACTGCTCAACGGCAACTATTCCACTCTGCTTGGCAACGGGGTTGAATTGCTTCAGCAGGCTATCGGGGCGTTTACCGGCGAAGGCGTGATACCGGCGGGTTCCATACACACCACGCGATTTGAGTTTGGCAAAACGATTCTCGGTACACGGTCGCCGCACGTTACAATGGGCAATGTCCTACTGGCTAAAAACGAGGAGTGTAAGCTCATTGATACATATTTTAATCTCACGAACGAGATCGTTTACATTACTTCTATAGGCGACAATATTCTGAATCGCCTGTCCGGTGCCGATATGGATAGCGACACTATGCTGATAACGGATGATGAACGGCTGATACGTGCTGCCCTCAAGAACTACGTTCTGTATGGAGTGCCGACAAACCTCGTACATTCGCAAAAGACAAAGCGCTATTACACGGCGGCTGACAAAGCAGACCTCGACGTTAAGACCAGCGTCAATAAGATCGGCGAAATCGTCAACCTGTCTCAGCAGCTTAACAGCCTTTACTGGGATCGTTTGAATGGCGGCAGATCGCTGACCGACCTCGAAGAACTTTATATCGACATTTGCAAGCTGGATGTTTTGAGCGGCATTGAAATTGATAAAGCTAAAAAGGAATTCAGCATCGATAGCGGCAAGGAAATCGAGACGCTTAAACGGAAATACCATATCGATGACGATGGCAGAACAGTCAAGCCGATGTTTTTCAAGATGATCACCTTGGAGAACGGATATGAGTTGAGCGACACCATCCATTATAAGTTCTTCAATACATCAATGGACTATTTGCAGCGGATCATTGCATCAGTTAATTTCCGTCAAGCTCGCGCGGCAAAGATCGTGCCTATTCCTTTTATGGATGTGATCCGTCAACCGCACACCAGCACGCGCAGTGGATATTACAGCAAGCTCCGCGACGAGATTATTGAAACGATTAAAGAGTGCAAGAGCAAGATTACGCAGGCATATATCGACTACGAGAAGAAAGACAGAGCCGGTAAGGATGCGACGCAAGAGGCTGTTGCCCTGCTGAAGCGTGAGTGTATCGACGTCATCGACAGTATGTCGTCTCACGAGTACCTTATGTATATAGTATTGAAGGAAGTTGAAAAGAAAGAAAACAGTTCAATACGCAATCTGATGTTTGAGGTACTGTTTGGTAAACCAAACGAAACGTTTATGCAGATGATAGCGTCGAGCAAAGAGCCGATTGCGAAGATTGAAGAGGATAAAGAGGGCGATGAAAGTTATTATTTATTTAAGTTTTCTCGCCGAATGATCCGAGCAGATGCATAAAAAAATACATTTTTTCTTCGATTTCTTACACAAAAAAATGGAATCCAAGCGCGAAGGTGTTTAATTTTTGCCTATAATAGGACATATTTAGACACCTTCGCAAATGGCTCTAAAAACTGTAATTGGGAGAAGAGAGAGTATAGCGGGGTGGAGCAATTGGTAGCTTGGCTGGTTCATGCCCAGAAGGTTGACGGTTCAAGTCCGTCCCCCGCCACCAATTGACAGTTGAGCGACGGGCTGCTCTGGGGATTGCATACGGGAGAGTCGCATAGAGGCAATTGCACCAGACTGTAAATCTGGCACCTTCGGGTTACGTAGGTTCGAGTCCTACCTCTCCCACCAGATATAGTCCCATCGCAGCAAATAGCAATATGAACAACAGGAGGTAATCATTTGGTCGATATAGATCAGGAACTTCAAAAATATGGGTTGACACGCGAACAGTACGAAGCCTGCTTAAGCGACATCCGCGCCAAAGTCAATGGCGACAATGACTTGGAATGGGCGGAAATCGTTGACAAGTATGGGCTCAGCGTGCATTATGACACCCTACGCAAAGCATCCCAGACGATCTTCGGCGGCGCATTTGTAACTGCTTATTTTCAAGAAAGCGGTGCCGCAACAGATAAAGGCAAAGCGTACCTGATTGCGCTTCAGCACGAAAAAGAAGAAATAAAAAAGGAACGTCAAAAGTTCAGAGACGAAAAGCTTGAGTACAACCGCTGGTTGAGAGAGCAGTCGCGCGACGAATTGATATGCGAAAAAGTTTGCGAAGCCGTCAAAGCGTTACAGCCGTTGCCTTTACCGCCTGTTATCGATTATGCGCAAGGTGATACCGAAGGCGTTCTCTTCTTCGGCGATACGCACTTCGGAACAGAATACTGCATCAAAGGACTGCACGGCGAAATAATCAACGAGTACAGCCCCGAAATCTTTGAACAAAGAATGGAAGAACTTCTTGCACAGACGGTTGTCAAAGCACAAAAAGAAGGGTTCTCCAAAATTCGCGTCTTTTCTCTGGGAGATGAAATCGACGGTATCTTGCGTGTATCTCAATTGATGAAACTGAGATACGGAGTCGTCGAACAAACGATCAAGTATGCAGAATATATCTGCCGCTGGCTGGCACGTTTGACACAGTATGTGGCGGTGGACTTTCAAATGGTTGAAGGCAATCATAGCGAATTGAGAATGATCAGCCAGCCAAAAGGAACGTTTATTAACGATAATATGAGCCAAATCGTCCGTGAGTTCATTAAGACGAAGCTGGGCGATAATCCAAACTTTACGATGAAGGAAAACCCAAGCGGTCTTATATACGATAATATCCTTGGCTACAACCTTCTCGGCATTCACGGCGAGGTTAAGAACCTCAGTAATGCGTTACAGGCTTTCTGCAACCTTTACAATACCAACCTTGATATTCTTGTCGGCGGTCATATGCACCATTACAAGAGTGAAACCGTTGGCGTGAATAAAGATATCATCAGCGTTCCGAGCATCATAGGAATTGACGATTATTCCGTTTCCTTGCTCAGGACGTCAAACGCAGGTGCATCCTTCATCGTCATTGAAAGGAATAAGGGAGTTGTCGATCAGATGACTTTCAAGTTCTCGGTCTGATGGATGAGGTATCACATTTCTTAAAGCGCTTTCACAGCTATAACGAAGTTGACGACGTATTCACTCGTGGCTGCTGTTACTGGTTTGCTATTATACTATTCTTTCGGTTTGAAAGCAAGAAGCCCGAAATAATGTACGACGATATTGCAAACCACTTCGGCACTCGGGTTGGAGATCGTGTTTTTGACATTACAGGCGATGTTACGAGTGAATACCAATGGAAACCGTGGTCTGAAATGGATGATGAGCTGCATCGCAGCCGCATTGAAAGAGACTGTATAAATTTTTAACGAAAATAAGGAGAAAAAGGAATGCTTACATTAAAGGAATTCAGCCGCAAATATGCAGAGACTTATGGTGTTACATACGAGTATGCTTACACGATTTGTAAAACTGTTTTCAAGTCCCTCAAAGAAGTTCTGTGTGAAGAAAAGCAAGACGTGATGATCTACGGATTTGGCTCTTTTAAGCACAAACACAATAAGGAAAAGGCTGTTCGCCACCCGAAGACGGGTGAAATGACAACAATCCCTGCACGAGATGTAATTAAATTTCAAACAAGCGAAACAGCAACTGATGAATAGAGACAACAGAGCTTGTGAAATACGGTGTGAGGGAGAGGTTATTGACATCTCTCCCTCGGAGGTAGTTTTATGAAGAAATTAGAACAAATCACGCCTGAACAATGGGAAGATGTGTGCGATTTCAATAAGATGATCCTAAACGATTTCTTGGAAAATTCTACGGAGTTGTCCCCCAAAACCCGTAAAGCCTATGAGTCAAACCTCAAGATATGGTTTATTTGGGTGAAGGACAACCTCGGTAATAAAGAGCAGTTGCAGATCAAGCCGCTTGAATATAAGAAGTTTCAGAATTGGATGATGAATCGTGGGTGTTCATCTGCTGACGTCAACAATAAGAGGGCTGCTATCAGCTCCTTGAACGGATACATTGAAATCTACTACCACGATGACTACCCGATGTTCAGAAACTTTATCAATAAGAGCATCAAGAGACCGCCAAAGGCTTTTGTAAACGAAAAGCAGCCGTTGACCAAGGAAGAGTTCCAGCACTTGGTCGATGTCCTATCGGAACGGCAGGAGTGGCAGAAGGTCGCGTATTTGATGTTCACGCTGGACACAGGATGCCGCAGAGCTGAGAGCAGACAACTCCGCAAAGAGGTTGTTAATGCGGTACCCATTATAAAAAGGAAGAAAGCCGTTGATGAAAACGGCAATGAAGTTGAGAAGGAAGTTTTGTACTATCAGACGCACCCCATTCGTTGTAAAGGCGCAGGCAGCGTAGGTAAGGTAAGGAAGTTTACTTTCAGCGAACCGACTATGCAGGCACTTAAAAAATGGATTGAGGTACGCGGAGAAGACGACTGCGAGTATATGTTTGTAACGCATTATGCTGGCGCAGTTAAGCAAGTCAGTGAAACGCTCTTCAATAGTTGGGCAACCAACACTTTTTCTGAAATTATCGGACGCAGGGCATATCCGCACCAGCTTAGAAGTTCGCGTGCGAGCCAACTTGCGATAGAAGACGGAGTTGACATTAAGGTAGTTCAAAAGCTTCTCGGTCACGAGTCGGTGACCACCACAGAAATATACGTCGTCAGAGACGACACCGATGACCTCGACGAATTATACGTAGAGGGCGATTCCGTAGTTTGATACGGAGCTTTGTGATAGGAGGAATATATGGGAAAGAAAGGTTCTGTAACGGGTAGACCGGTCGGCGGTAATGCCGCAGAAGGCGCCAAGATTTTGTCCGGCAAGCAGCGCATCATTGATCCGGACGCAAAACCAAAGAAAATTGTACCCCAAGAAACCGACGGCAGCTACAAGTGTAGTTGCTGCGGCAAGGTATATAAGAAGCAAATGGGCAATTTCCCAGTATCCAATTCTATCCTTTTTGCTGGCAACAATCATTACGCGACAATATGCAGGTCGTGTCTCGATAAATACTATTCGCAATTAGTAGATTTCTATTCCGGCAACGAGGAACACGCAGTGGAACACTGCTGTTGGATGCTGGATTGCTACTACAACACGGATGCATACGCAATGACCTTTGGTAAGTCTACGGGCGGTTCTCGCATTTGTAACTACTTATCGAAAGTCAATATGAATCAAATTAAGGCAAAGGGTACAACTTATATTGACACCCTTAAAGAGCGCTATTCCAATAAAATTATGACGCTTGACCACCTCGAAGAGACCGATGAAGACGGCGTCAAGGTGGCACACGCTTCAAAGGAAACGGTCATGTTCTTCGGATTCGGTTATACGGACGAAGAATATGAATATCTTGAAAACCAATATACAGACTGGACTACGCGCTATGAGTGCAAAACCAAGGCTCAAGAAGAGTTGTTTAAGAGCTTGTGTATTGCACAGTTAACCATACAAAAAGCCCAGCGCGGCGGCAGTACAAAAGAAATATCGGACGCTATGAAGACCTTCCAAGACTTGCTCGGAACCGCGAACCTTAAGCCGAGCCAGTCAAACGACAATGCGCTTGCTGACCAAAATACTTTCGGTACTCTGATAAGAAAATGGGAAAATGAACGTCCGATTTCCAAACCGGAGCCGGAGTGGGAAGATGTGGATGGTATCAAGAAGATGATTGACACATTTTTCTTGGGACACTTGTGTAATCTTGTCCACGTTCAAAACGATAAGGAAGCTGAATATCGTGCTGAGATGGCAAAATACACGGTTACTCCACCCGTTTATGAGACGGACGGCGAGGCGGCAGAGGTCAACATCCTCGACAAATACAGTGATAAGGGTGATAAGAGTTGATTACACACTCTGCACAGACCGAGCAAGAAGTCAAGCAAGACAAAACAAATCGCATTATGGAAGGCGTCAATGCGTGGGCTTCGTTTTACCGTGAAAACCCTCATAGGTTTGCGCGGGATTACTTAGGATTATGCTTAAAGCGGTTTCAGCAGATTATCCTATGTATGATGTTTAAGTTTACGAACTGCATATACCTTGCCAGTCGCGGCGGCGGTAAATCATTTATGCTGGGCGTATTCTGTGCCATTTACTGCATCCTGTACCCTGAGTCGAAGATCTGCATTGCATCCAAGACTCGCGGGCAGGCTTGCGAGGTTCTTGAAAAAATAAGAGATATCCTAATGCCGAGATCGGCAAATCTTCGGCTTGAAATTGACGACGTAGTTATCAATCAAGCAAACGCCTATATTTCATTCCGAAACGGATCATACATCAAGGTTGTAACCGCCGCAGACTCCGCACGACACAATAGAGCTACGGTGCTTATTATAGATGAAGCACGAATGGTAGATAAGACGACAATCGATACTGTCTTAAAGAAATTCTTGACTTCTCCGCGTGATCCGAAATACCTACAGAATCCGCAGTATGCGAGCTATCCAAAAGAAAGGACAAAAGAACTATATGCCAGCTCTTGCTGGTATGAATCGCATTGGTTCTATGAACAGGTGCGTTCTTATGTAGTCAATATGATTTACGGTCGCAGCTATTTTTGCTGCGCGTTGCCATATCAGCTTCCTATTATGGAAGGTCAGTTGGATCGTGAGCGTATTGAAGATGAAATGTCCGAAAGCACATTCTCTGACATTACATTCCGTATGGAGATGGAAGCGTTGTTCTTCGGTCAAGGCAACGGCGGGCTATATAACTTCGATGAAATCAGCAAAAACCGACTTATCAAATTCCCCTTTTATCCAAAATCGGGCAACTATAAAGTGGCGGATAAAAGGATTCTCATACCGGCAAAAGTGCCGGGCGAAATTCGTATTCTTTCCGCAGACATTGCGTTAATGCCGTCTACAAAAAACAAGAACGACGCTACGTCAATCTTCTTGAACCAGATGTTGCCTGCGTCCAACAATCGTTATATCAATAACATTGTTTATACTGAGAATAACGAGGGCTTGCGTACAGATGCGCAAGCTTTAATTATACGTAAACTTTTCGCGGATTACGATGCTGATTATCTGGCGTTGGACACGAAGGGGCTCGGGCTTGGTATTTATGACGCACTTGCTTCTGACATTTATGACAGTGATACCGGGATTACTTACGGTGCGCTATCGTGCTTGAACAATGAAGAACTTGCGAAGCGGTGTGCAGTTCAAGACGCGCCTAAAGTTATTTGGGCAATCAACGGTAACCCGGAATTCAACTCACAGTGCGCACTCGGTTTGCGCGAAGCATTAAAACAAGGAATTGTGCGGTTATTGATTTCTGAATACGATGCCGATGAGGTACTCGCAGAAATCAAAGGATACGAAAGTCTGAGTACGGCTGACGCGCTGGCGTTAAAACTGCCGTACATTCATACGTCGCTCTTAATCAATGAGTTGATCAACCTTGAATATGAGAGCAAAAATAACGTCATTCGCGTTAAGGAAAAAAGCGGAATGAGAAAAGATAGATACAGTAGCTTGAGCTACAACATATTCGTCGCCAGAGCGCTTGAGCGCGACATGATGGCGGAAAAAACAAAAAAGACTATGCAAGATTTGGTGTTCAAATTCAGGGCACCTCAAATCATGAAAAAATACTAAAGAAGGAGGTAGAGTCATTTGGACGCGAAAAAGAAAAATCGTACCAATCGGGCGAGGGAGCCTGCGGAGATGCTGAATGAAAAGAAGCGCGACGAAATGGAAATGGTGGAAATGCCGGCGATGTTTGCGCGTGAACTGATCAAGCAGATTGTGTATAATCCAAAGAAAACTTCTGCCCAAAAATCATATTCATATTCGATTTACACCAAAGAAAACATCATTAAATGGCTTCAATCTCCGGTTTCCAACGAAAAAAGTTTGCGCAACGCATCGACATATATGTATCTGGCGTCGATGCATTATCAAAGGCTTATCAACTATTATGCGGGATTGTATACGGGTGCTTTTGTAATATCTCCCCTTGGCTTTGAAGCAAAGAATATCAAGAAGGAAGCTTTTGTCAAGCAGTATTACAAGGTGTCCAAGTTTCTTGAACAACTCGATGTTCCGTCCTTACTGAGAACAGTAATGGCGGTGTGTCTGCGCGACGGCGTCTTTTATGGCGTCAAATGGTCGGACAAGTCTTCGGCGTTTGTTCAGAAGATAGATCCCGACTATTGCAAGCTTACATCAATCACCAACGGCACTTTCCTTTACTCTGTCGATATGACTAAGCTGAAAGACAAGCTTGAGTTCTATCCAGCGGCGTTTACGGATATGTATGCGAACTATCTCGCCACAGGTGAGAAGTATCAGGAAGTGCCGCCTGAGGTTTCGTTCTGTGTAAAGGCTGATGATACGATTGTTGATTTCTCTATGCCGCCGTTCGCGGCAGTTATGCCGTCGCTTTATACGATTGCTAACACCGAGAGGTTGCAAGAAACCGCAAACGAACTGAAAAACTATAAAATGATCACCGGAATGGTGCCGGTGGATAATGCGGGCAACCCGTTGATGGGCTGGGATTTGTACCTTAAGTATTATAACCAGTTATGCAACGCAATGGGAGAAAACGTGGGACTCGCAATCACTCCGTTCAAGCTTGACCAATTCAGCTTTGAGCAGAAGACCGGCGTGGCTGATGTTGATGAAATATCTAAGTCTGTCGCAAACTTTTGGTCTACTGCCGGTACATCTGGCTTGCTTCATGGGATTGCCAACGATACATCCGGCGTTACCAAGCTTTCCATCGTCAATGATGAGACATATGTCGGCGGTATATTACGCCAATTCGAGCGTGTTATTAACCGCTGCTTGAAGACGAACTTCTCTGGCACGGTACGCTTCAAGATTTCTATGTTGCCAATTACCGTCTTTAATAGAGATGATCTGGTCAAGACATATAAAGAGGCATCGTCCTTTGGTCTCGGCAAATCGTTC
>Ga0310690_10006976_pt1 | contig 14670 bp, 13 predicted proteins | sample AusTroGonzalo_MG_2_FD_207661 | JGI IMG/M metagenome (GOLD analysis project Ga0310690, IMG submission 207661) | Bovine rumen microbial communities from tropical cattle in Woodstock, Queensland, Australia - Gonzalo_04 (v2) (version 2) | ecosystem: Host-associated > Mammals > Digestive system >...
TAATATCACAAAGCAAACGGGTATGCAAATAACTCCGTAGCTTTTAACAAATACGAGTAGCTATGAAAAAGGCAATAGTTTTTTTTCTGCTTTCATTGTGTGCAATCTGTGGCTCCTTTGCACAGGAAGATGAAGCAAAGAACCGAATAGTGGTAAACGAACGTGGTGATTATTGTTTTGAGACATCGTTCCCAGAGTTGCTGAGCCGCGGGGTGAATTCGGAGGTTTGGGTTCGGAATAACTCTGGTTTCGTAGTCAACAATCTGCTTTGCACGGTGTCTATTAATGGTAAAAGCCACGCGCTGAAGGCGATACAAACGGTTCCTCCTGGCGAGGACGAAGAATTTAAAGGGTATGACGACGATGAGATGAAGGACGAGTTCCCGTGTTTCTTTGGAGTTGACGGCTCGTTCAAGAAGCGCAACACTAACAAAATATCATTCGAGATTTCCTTCCGTCCACATCAGAAGAATGTGGTCATCACGAGTATCTACTACTGGAAGAAATCGATTGTCTTTGTGATTGATAACTCAGCAGAAGGCAAGAAGTTGCTGGAATCCGGCGATACGTCGGAGAAGGTAGTTGTCGGCGGGAAGACATATATCCTGTACGAGGGGAAGTTCGTCCCTTGTGAGGAGTAGCGTAAGGTCATAAGTTTACAACGACACAGATTGCCGATATGCATTTATCAACGGATTTAGCTAAGCGATATACTTCCGAGCGTCTTTCTGCTCGCGAGGCTCAGCGGCAGGCAGAGTTCATTGCCTGGGGGCCTGTCGTCTTTCAGGTTTCAAGGCTGATGCTGAAGTTCGGCATCCTCGAGATGCTTCGTGACAGCGAGAACGGACTCTCCGAGGCAGAAGTCTCGGAGAAGACGGGGCTTTCCAGATATGCCGCCAAGTGTCTGCTGGAAGCTTCGCTCAGCATCGGGCTTGTTCTTATAGACACCGAAACCGACCGCTACAGCCTTTCCAAGACGGGATGGTTCCTCCTGAATGACCCTGCAACGAGGGTGAACATCGACTTCAATCACGATGTCAACTACATCGGTCTGTTCCATCTCGAAGAAGCCCTCAAGGAGGGACGACCTGCAGGCCTGAAGCATTTTGGCGACTGGCCGACTATCTACGAAGGACTCTCCAACCTGCCGAAGCAAGTGCAGGACAGCTGGTTTGGCTTCGACCACTTCTATAGCGACTCAGCCTTCCCCGATGCACTTCGGATTGTTTTCGCAGGTCATCAGGTTCGTTCCCTTTATGATGTTGGCGGCAATACGGGCAAATGGGCGCTGCAATGTGTCGGTTATGATGAGGACGTGGAGGTGACGGTTCTTGACCTTCCGCAGCAGATAGAGATGATGCAGGAGAACATCGCGGGCAAGCCAGGAGCAGAGCGTATCAAGGGCTGCGGCATCAATCTGCTCGACAAGGCAGCCTGCTTCCCTCGGCACGAAGGCGGACTCGATGCCATTTGGATGTCACAGTTCCTCGACTGCTTTGGCGAAGAGGAGATTGTGAGCATCCTGACTAGGGCGCGAGAGGTTATGACTGCTGGCACTCGTCTCTTCATCATGGAAACGTTATGGGACCGTCAGCGCTTTGAGCCGGCAGCCTTCTGCCTGACGATGACCAGCCTCTACTTCACGGCAATGGCAAACGGCAACAGCAAAATGTATCACAGCGACGACATGCTTCGGCTCGTCCGTCGGGCAGGGCTGGAGGTAGTGAGCATCCATGATGGCCTTGGACAGGGACATTCCATATTGGAATTAAGAGTTAAGAGTTAAGAATTAAGGAAGAGGAAATGAAGCAGCAGTGGCCAGGGACGACCTACGGTAACGAATGGATGCACAAGTGGCTCATCCGTTTGCTTCGTTATGTGGACGTGCGCGTGCTGTACCTCTTCGTCGCTGTCTTCATCATCCCTGTCTGCTTAATCCTGAACCCCAGCAGACGGATTGCCTACCGCTTCTTCCGCCTGCGCATGGGTTACGGGCGGTTCCGTTCTGCCTGGAAAACCTATGTCAATCATTGTCTCTTCGGGCAAGTCGTCATCGACAAGTTCGCCATGTATGCTGGCAAGAGGTTCAGCATCGAGATTGAGGGGCAAGACCTCTTCCTCGACCTTGCTGGTCGCGAGGAAGGCTTCGTGCAGCTGAGCGCACACATCGGCAACTACGAAATAGCCGGCTATACGCTCACGAGCACCAGCAAGCGGCTCAATGCCCTCGTCTTTGCTGGCGAGAAGGAATCCGTCATGCGCAACCGCCACATGATGTTTGCTGACACAAACGTCAACATGATTGCCCTCCGCCCGGACATGAGCCACCTCTTCGAGTTAGACCATGCTTTGGCTAACGGCGAAATAGTCAGCGTGCCTGCCGACCGCATCAACGGTTCGCAGAAGAGCATCGGGCACGACTTCTTCGGGGCAGAGGCAAAGTTCCCCGTCGGCCCCTTCGCCTTAGCCACCATGCGGGGGCTCAACGTGCTGGCAATAAACGTCGTGAAGACCTCGCTTCGAGGCTATAAGATATATGTCACTCCGTTGCTCTACGACAAGACGGCCCCGCGCCAGCAGCAGGTCAGCCAGCTCTCTCTTGCCTACGTAACAGAGCTGGAGAAACGTGTCAGGCAGTATCCGACACAATGGTACAACTACTTTGACTTCTGGGCAAATGATTAGCGCGATATCCACAAACATCATCTCGCCTCTGGGCTTCACCACGGAGGAGAACTATCAGGCAGTCCTGTCTGGCCGCTCTGCCCTGAGGCGCTACGATGAGTACCCGCCCCTAAAGGGTGGTTGTGCCAAGGCTGAGCCCTTCGCGGCATCTCTTTTCAGCGAAGAGCAAAGGGCCGCGCTTTCCTTGGATGGATACACGTTCTTTGAAGCCATTGCCATTCGTTCCGCTTGCGAAGCCCTCGCCCAGACATCTTTAGATACCAGCTCTCCAAGGGTTGTTCTCCTCTTGAGCACAACAAAAGGGGACATCGGTGTCTATCCCTCCGATGCGGCACAGAGGATAGCAAGGGCTCTCGGCGTTAGCACAACTCCTATTGTGGTTTGCAATGCCTGTGTCTCAGGGCTCTCTGCCCAGTTGCTTGCCGACTATCTGCTTTCTGCCGACCTCTACGACTATGCCATTGTTGTGGGTGCAGAGGTGCAGAGCAAGTTCATCGTCGCGGGCTTCCAGTCGCTCAAGGCTGTTTCGGACGAGCCTTGCCGCCCCTTCGACATCGAGCGGACAGGCCTTAACTTGGGCGAAGCAGCCGCCACAATCATCTTCAAAGGCCAGACCCCCTCTAACTCCCCCCTAAAGGGGGAGAAACAGAGTTCAACGGTCAACTCCCTCCCTTTAAGGGAGGGTTGGGGAGCGTCTGGAGGTTTGGCTGGGGCTTGGTATCTTATCGCTGCTGCCGCTCGCAACGATGCCTTCCATATCGTGTCCCCTTCGCCGCAGGGCGACGGTTGCTACAAAGCCATCGAAGCCGTGATGGCAGGCCGCGACAAGTCCCAGCTCGCAACGGTTTGTGTCCATGGGACGGCAACGCTCTTCAACGACCAGATGGAGTCGAAGGCCATTGAGCGAGCCGGACTTACCGACATTCCCTTGTCTGCACTCAAAGGTTACTACGGGCATACGATGGGTGCAGCCGGAGTGCTTGAAACCATCCTGACGATGCGTGCCACGGACGATGGTCTTGTGCTCCCTTCAAAGGGCTTCACGGAGCTTGGCGTCAGCGGGAAGGTCAGCATCAGCAGCAAAAGCCGACGCTCCAGCAAGACATCCTTCCTGAAACTTCTTTCCGGCTTCGGCGGGTGCAACGTGGCAGCCCTCTTTTCAAGGGGCAAGGGGCAAGGAGCAAGGAACAAGAGTCGTTCTTTAATCAAGAAGCATACAATAAGCCTTTCGTCTAAGGATGGAAAGTCTTTGACCGACATTTACAAGCAAGAGGTAGGCGACTATCCCAAGTTCTACAAGATGGACATCCTGACGCGTCTGGCTTTCCTTGCTGCGGAACTGCTGAAGAAGGAAAGCCTCCCCATAGAGGGGGAGGCTTGGAAAGGGTCTCCTCTTATCCTCTTCAACCATTCGTCCTCAATAGTCAGCGACCGTCAGTTCCTCACCACGATAAGCGACGATAACCTCTTCCCCAGCCCATCCGTCTTCGTCTATACTTTGCCCAACATTACTGCGGGCGAAGTGGCAATCCGCCATCATATCAATTGCGAGACATCCTTCTACATCCTCCCGAAGAGGGACGAGGCCTTGATGCAGCAAATACTCGAGGCAACACTCTCTGCCACAGGAGCAACAAGTGCCCTCAGCGGCTGGGTAGATGCCAAGTCGGAAACATCATTCGAGTGCGAACTGTCAATATATGAAATGAATAATGAAGAAGTTGCTACCGCCCTGTAAATAGCAAAATAAATGGGACTTCGCGACTACAATCGCGCCTTTGTTCTAAAGAATCAAAGAAATCGTAAAATAGTAAATCAATAAATGGAACAACTAATCAAAGACCTGAAACTGCAGATTAAGGAAGCTCTTAACCTTGAGGAACTTTCTCTTGAAGACTTTGACGAGAATGCCCCTCTTTTTGGCGAGGAAGGCATTGGCCTCGACTCCATCGATGTCCTTGAGATTATCGTCCTGCTCGAGAAGCATTACGGCATACGCCTTGCCAACTCCAAAGAGGGCAAGGCCATCTTCCATAGCGTGAAAACCATTGCCGAATACGTGCAGGCAAACCGCAAGAAGTAAAACCATTCGCTGGAAGCCTTCGAGACTGAAAACAACTAATAAGAGAGTGTTCAAATGGCAAATAAAAGATGAATGTTACGATAACAGGATATGGCATCATCTGTGCCATCGGTAACGATGCAGCGGCTGTCTTGAAATCCCTTCGAGAAGGACAGACGGGGATAGGGCCGATGCGCTATCTCCAGTCCTGCCACAAGGAACTTCCTGTCGGCGAGGTGAAGCTTTCCAACGCGGAGATGCTGCGGATGCTCGGACAGGACGAGAAGGCCATCATAAGCCGTACGGTCTTGTTGGGAGCCATCGCTATTCGTCAGGCTCTGGCAAACGCCAATCTCGACTTGACAGGCAAACGTGTGGTAGTCATCAACGGCACAACCGTCGGAGGCATGGACAACACGGAGCGTTACTTCATGCAGATAAAGGAAGATGACGCCCTCTTGCCAGTTATCAGGAAGCACGACTGTGGCAGTTCCACGCGCGAGATGGCCGACCTTGCTGGCTTGAATGACGCCGAAGTCTGCACGGTTTCTACGGCCTGCTCTTCTGCGGTCAATGCCATCATCCTCGGCTCGGAGATGCTTCTGCACGACGAGGTGGACATCGTCCTTGCAGGCGGAACAGAAGCTTTGAGTCTGTTTCATCTCAACGGGTTCAATTCCTTGATGATTCTCGACAAGGAGCAATGCCGCCCTTTCGATAAGAACCGTGCAGGACTGAATCTGGGCGAAGGAGCTGCGTTCATCGTATTACAGGCCTCCCCCGACTCCTCCAAAGGAGGGGAGAATCGAAGGTCGGCAGCCGATGGGAACGACAGTCACAGGTCTCTCTCTCCTTTGGAGAGGGTTGGGGTGAGACTTTTCATCCGCGGCTATGCCAATCGCTGTGATGCCTTCCACCAGACAGCTTCTTCCGAGAACGGCGAGGGAGCTTACTTGGCAATGACCGAAGCCTTGCAAATGGCAGGTCTTAAACCGCAGGACATCCAGTACATCAATGCTCACGGGACAGGCACACCCAACAACGATGCCAGCGAGAGTGCTGCCATCCGTAGGGTGTTCGGAGACGACGTTCCGTTTGTTTCGGGCACGAAGGGATTCACAGGTCATACAACTTCCGCTTCGGGTTCGATAGAGACAGTCATCAGCATCCTTGCTCTCCAGAACAACTTTATCCCCGTTAATCTTGGTTGGCAGGAGCAAGACGAAGCCTGCATCACGCCTTTTGGGAATGAAGAATTAAGGATTAAGAAAGAAGAATTAAGGAATGTCCTTTGCAACGCATTTGGCTTCGGCGGCAACGACTCGGCTTTGGTGATAGGAACCTCTCCCAGCCCTTTCAAAGTAGGCATGAGAGTCTCTGACGTACAGATTATAGGCGAGGCAACGATTCTCTCCCCCTCAGGGGAACTGGATGGGACTTCTCTTCGCGAGTTCATTTCTGCAGGAGAGGCTCGTCGTATGGGTAAACTCATGAAGGCTGTCACCATCACGTCACTTAAGGCGCTTCGGGAGGCAGGCATTGAGAGCCCCGATGCCATCATCACGGCAACTGCCTACGGAATGCTTGAAACCAGCGAGAAGTTCCTTGTCGATATGCTGGAGAACGGAGAGGAGATGCTCAGCCCCACACTTTTTATGCAGAGCACCCACAACACTTTGAGCTCCTCCATCGCCATTCGCACCAAGTGTCATGGGTACAACATGACTTACTCGCAGGACAAGGACTCGCTGGAATGGGCGCTTCGCGATGCCCGCCGCCTGATAGCGAGTGGCAAGGCAAAGACCGTTCTGGTTGGCTACCATGATGAGGCTACACCGACATTTCAGGAGTTTGCCAGGCGTATGGGGATGCCCGTGCCGCCAATGCTCTATTCCCGCAGCATGGTAATTACTGGTAAAAGTGAATAAGTTGCTATTGCTCATGACTATGAATTTTGGATTACTGCCTTTAGCCATTATACAGAGCCTGCTGCTTGCAGGTGGACAAGTATTCCTGAAGCTTGCCCTCGGCAGGATGGAGCCATTCGGTTGGAACTGGGAGTTCTGGGGTTCGCTCCTCAGGAACTGGCACTTTGCTCTGTGCGGCCTCCTCTATGGCGCTGGCACAGTCCTTTGGTTCTACATCATCAAACACTTTCCCTTCAGCATGGCCTATCCAATGGTCTCGCTCAGCTATGTGTTCGGCATGATAGCCGCAATGCTTGTCTTCCACGAAGAGATAAGCCTGACCAGATGGGGTGGCGTGTTGCTCATAATGGCAGGTTGTTACTTAATTGCAAAATGAAATAAATTATAATGATTAAAAGGATACTTACACTCCTCTTGCTCTTTGCTCCCTGCCTCCTGCCTTTTGCTTCTGCACAAGGCTTGAGCGAACAGGCAATCATCCAGAAGATGGTATCTGCCGCTGAGGAAATCAAGACCATCCAGTGCAGCTTCACACAGACGAAACACTCGAAAATGCTGGTAGGGGAGCAGGTTTCTCAAGGCAAAATGTTCTGTCAGAAACCCTACAAACTCCGATGGGAATACACCTCGCCTCGTGCTAGCTCGATTCTCTTGGATGAGACCAATAAAGGAAAAGGGCTCGTGGGCTCCATTGCACGACTGATAATGAATAGTGTTGCCGGCAAGTGCCTGACTGATGACAAGGCTTTTCTGGTGACAGCAAAGGAGATTCCCACGGGGTATGAGGCGACGCTTGTCCCATTGAAGAAAGAGATGAAACGAATGTTTACAAGGCTTGTCCTGCGTTTCGATGTCAGGCAATCTACCGTAACAGAAGTGGAGTTGCACGAAAGGAATGGTGACAGCACTATTATCGAATTGCATGATATCCAAACTGGCAAATAAACAGACTTTGCGCGAGCGCGGCATCTGCGTGGTGATTCCTACATACAACAATGCAGGAACCATTGCCGATGTGGTTCGTCGGACACTCGACCAGTGTCTGGATGTGATTGTCGTGGCTGATGGTTGCACGGATGATACGCTTGGGATTCTTGAGGGTATTGAGGGGATTACTATTGTTTCCTACGAAAGGAATCGTGGCAAAGGGTCGGCTCTAAAGCGTGGCTTCAAGAAGGCTCTTGAGATGGGTTTTGCTTATGCTATTACGTTGGATGCTGACGGTCAGCACTTCCCGGAGGATATTCCCGTTATGCTCCAAGCCAATCAAAAGCATCCGGGAGCACTCATTGTTGGTCAGCGGCTAGGACTTGACGAGATGGAGCGAAGCTGGGGCAGTAAGTTTGCGAATGCTTTCGGCAATTTCTGGTTTGCGGTTCAAACGTGCTATCGCCTCAAGGATACGCAGTCGGGCTTCCGCCTTTATCCTTTGAAGAGGCTTCATGGGCTGTCGCTGCTCACTTCGCGTTATGAGGGAGAGCTGGAGTTACTGGTGTTTGCTTCGTGGCACGGAACGGAGGTTGTTTCCACGCCTGTTAGGGTCTATTATCCTCCAACGGTGGAGAGAGTGTCGCATTTCCGCCCGATTAAGGACTTTTCCCGTATCTTTGTTCTTAATACGGTACTTTGTGTTTTGGCAGTAGTCTATGGTTTGCCGCTTGCTGTGTGTCGATGGCTGTTGACGTTGCTGCGTACTGTCTATACGTTGGTTTTCTTCATCTTTAGTTCTGTCTTCGTTGTGGGGCCGCTTGCTTTGTTTTATCGGCTGAAGGAAATGGACCTGGAAGCGAGACGCATGAGGATGCATTGCATTCTCTGGAGGTTTGCCCGCTTTGTTACCTTGAAGCATGGAATACCAGGCGTCAGCTTCTCCGTTGGCAATCCTTATGGCGAGGACTTCCGAAAGCCTGCTATCATTATCTGTAACCATCAGTCGAGTCTCGACTTGATGCCAATGCTTATCCATACGCCAATGCTCGTGGTATTGACGAAGGAATGGGTGTGGAATAACGTGTTGTATGGCAACGTGATTCGTGGTGCGGAGTTCTATCCTGTCTCGGAGGGTTTGGAGGTGCTGATGCCAAAGCTGCGGTCGCTGATGCAGAGAGGGTATAGTATTGTGGTTTATCCAGAGGGAACACGCTCGCAGGACGGTTCCATTGGCCGTTTCCATCAGGGGGCTTTCTTCTTGGCAAGGGAGTTGGGGGCAGATATTCTTCCTATTGTATCGTATGGCGCGGGTAAGGTGCTGCCGAAGGGCGGGCGCCTTCTGCACAAATGGCCTATCCGTGTTGAGATAGGTCGTCGCATTACTCAGGAGGAGATGCAGAGGTATGGACAGACGCTGAAGGCACAGGCTTCGGGCATGAGAAAGTATTATGAACAGCGATATGCTGAGTTGGCAAACCGAATGGAGCAGGATGTATGACAAGATGAAGCGTGTCGGGTTTTTCATAATGGTGTTCTTGTGCGGAGCTTCTTTGCTTGCTAAAGGAAAGAGGCTGGAGCCTTACTTGGCAAAAGGGGACAAGCTCGCCACGGCAGTCATCGTGTGCCCTGGCGGTTCATACTGCTGGCACGACATGAAGGCAGAAGGGCGAGAGGTGGCCGAATGGTTGCAGGCGAATGGAATATCGGCGTTTGTGCTGAAGTACAGCGTGCAGGGCATTGTGCCGTATATCACGCATTCGCGGCTCTTGTTTAGGGGCAATCAGCATCCCGACATGATTAACGACTTGGAGAATGCCATTCGTCATGTGCGAGAACATGCTGATGAGTATGGCATCAATCCATACAGGGTAGGAGTGATGGGCTTCTCTGCGGGAGGGCATCTGGCACTCTGTGGAGCCTCCCTCCTCGGGGGGAGGTTGGAGGGGGGCTGCCCTTCTTTTGTTGCTGCCATTTATCCGGTAGTAAGTATGTCTCATCCCGACAGCCACAAGCGCTCGAGGCGGGCGTTGCTGGGTGAGTACAGGAAGCATAGCAAGAGGATGCGCGACTCTCTTTCCCTCGAAAAGCATGTGCCGAGGGACTGCCCTCCTGTTTTCCTCGTCAATTGCAAGGACGACCCTGTCGTGAAGTGCCACAATTCAGAGCTTTTGGACTCTGCCCTGACTGCCCAAGGCATCAGGCATCGCTACATACAGTATCGCACAGGGGGACATGGTTTCGGAGCATCCGACAGGAAAGGCACGGAGAAATGCCGTGCTTGGAAGGGGGAGTTTATCAAATGGCTTAAAGAACTCGGCTTACTATGATACTGAAAATATACGACTTTCTCCGTAATCATGCCTTTGTCCGCTGGGCAGGGTGCTTGGCACTGACGCTGATGCTGGTGGCGGCGGTCGTGCGCCTGACATATAAGGAGGAAATACGCGACTTCCTGCCTCTCAGAGAGACGGAGCGGGAGCGGATGGCTGTGTGTCAGGAAGTCGGGGGCATGGAGCGACTGTTTGTTGTATTTGAGACCCCCAAGTCCTCTTTAGGAGGAGTGGAAGAAACGACGGAGGCAATAGGTTGTTTTGTCCGTATTGTAGAGGAAAGCGATACGGCGGGATGGTGCCAGGACTTGCAGGCGACGTTTGATACGGAGAACCTTATGGAGACGATGGACTTCGTGCTTGGGAATGCTCCTCTCTTCTTGAAGGCGGAGGACTACCGACGGATGGACAGCCTGCTGGCTTTGCCTGACTTCATGGGCGAGCGGCTGGAGGCGGACGTAAATGCCCTGATGTTCCCTGCGGGCGGTTTACTGAGCGGAAGCATCAGCAGCGACCCTTTGGGGCTCTTTGCACCATTGACGGAGGAACTGCAACCGTCGGGTGGGGGGCAAGGCTTTGAAATATACGACGGCTACATCTTTACGCCCGACATGTCCCGAGCCATTGTGATGCTCTCTTCACCCTTTGGCAGTAGCGAGACAGAGATGAACGGGCGGCTGATTGCCATGCTGGACGAGGCTATCGGGAAGATGCAGGCGGAGTTCCCTGAGATAGAGGCACGTGTCGTTGGTGCGCCTGCTGTGGCTGTGGGGAATGCGAGGCAGATTATGAAAGACAGCATCCTGGCTGTGAGCCTTGCGGCTATTCTTATTCTGGCTCTGCTGCTTTATGCCTTTCGCAGTTTCAGGGACATCGGACTCATTGCCCTTTCTGTTTCTTGGGGCTGGCTCTTTGCGCTTGGTGGACTGGCTTTGGTGCGCGATAGTGTCTCGATGATTGTCATAGGTATTTCGAGCATCATCATCGGCATTGCCGTCAACTATCCTTTGCATCTCATTGCACATACCAAGCACCAGCCCGATGTGCGTCAGGCTCTTGGGGATATAAAGACTCCGCTCCTCGTTGGGAACATCACGACGGTGGGAGCTTTCCTTGCCCTTGTGCCGCTGAAGTCTGTTGCCCTTCGCGACTTGGGGCTGTTTGCTTCTTTCCTCCTTTTGGGTACAATTCTTTTCGTGCTTGTATGGTTGCCGCAAATTTTGAAGGGGCAAGGGGCATGGAGCAAGGGGCAAGAGAAGTGTTTTAAGGAGCAAGGAGCAAGGAGCAAGGGGCAAGAGGAGTGTTTTAAGGAGCAAGGGGCATGGAGCAAGGGGCATGAGGAGTGTTCTAATGGGGAAAGTCAAATGGTAAATGGTAAATGGTCAAATGGTAAATGCCATGACCTTTTGACTCGCTTGGCTTCTGTGCAGATAGAGAGGAAGGGATGGCTGGTTGTGCTGGTGGCTGTGCTTACGCCTGTCTTCGGCTACTTCTGCCTTTCCACGGAGTTTGACTCGGACTTGTCGAACATCAACTTCATGACGGAGCAGCAGCGGGCGGACATGAGATACTTTGAGAGCCTTATGTCGCAGAACGGGAGGGGCGATACGGTTTCCCTCTATTTGGTATCGTCTGCGGAGGACTTCGAGGGGGCTCTTGCTTGTTCGGAATCCCGCAAGGGAACGATTGATTCCCTGAAGGAGGCTGGTTTGATTGTGAACCATCGGGGCGTGGACAGGTTTCTGCCTTCGATGAGGGAGCAGCAGGAAAGAATTGAACGCTGGAACAAATGGATAGAAAAGCATCCGGAACTTCTTCGTGACTTGAATGCTGCAGCTTCGAGGCACGGCTTCGCGGAGGATGCTTTTTCGACTTTTGCTGAGGTCTTTGAGAAGGAGCAGGCGGCTGTGCCCTTTGATGACTTTGCCCCCCTGACGACGGGTGTTCTCGCAAACCGCGTTGCCCATATTGCAGAGACAGGCCGCTCGGCTGTGGTCGATGTGCTCTTCGTCAGGCGAGAGGACGCAGGGAAGGTCAGGGAGGCTTTGCCCGAGGCTTTCGATATGGCTTCGCAGGGCGCGGCTGTTGCTAAATCCCTTTCGGACGACTTCAACTATGTCGGCTGGGCCTGCTCGCTGATTGTCTTCCTCTTCCTGTGGCTTTCGTTCCGTCGCATTGAGCTGGCCATTATCGCCTTCATCCCGATGGCAGTCAGCTGGATATGGATTCTGGGCATCATGTCGATGTTAGGCATCAAGTTCAACATCGTCAACATCATCCTGGCCACCTTCATCTTCGGTCAGGGCGACGACTATACTATCTTCATGACCGAGGGCTGCATCTCGGAGTACGAACACGGAAAGCCTGTCCTTGCCTCGTACAAACGCAGTATCATCCTCTCGGCACTGATAATGTTCATCGGCATCGGGACGCTTATCATGGCCAAGCATCCAGCTTTGCATTCGCTGGCGGAGGTTACCATTGTGGGCATGTTCTCTGTGGTGCTGATGGCATACCTGTTACCGCCTCTGCTCTTTAAGTGGGTGATGAAAAGTGAAGAACTAAGAATGAAGAGTGAAGAATGCTCCGCCTGAGCTTTGCGAAGAAGAATTTACTACCGCCCTAATAACTATGAACTATGAATTATGAATTAGAAAAAGAACGTATCATCGAACTGCTGAGCGCGGCTCTGCCGATGGTCAATCTTGAGTCGGACTTCCTTTTCAGCGAGCTCGACTCTCTTGGCGTGACAACCATCCTGATGCTGCTCTCCGAAGAGTACGGCATCGAACTGGACGCAAAGGACGCTACGCCCAAGAACCTCAAAACCATCGATGCCATCGTCAGGATGGTGGAAACCAAGTTGGGACAGGCATGACTCTTGAGCAAAGTATAGAGCACTATGCCGCATCCGTGCCGGACAAGGCGGCTGTCATTTGCGGTGGCGAGACGCTGTCCTACTCATGTCTCTGGAAGTGCATTCAGGCAAGGGCAAGCCAGCTGGAGGCAGAGGGGCTGCGGAGAGGCGAGCCATACGTCTTTGTGGCCACTCAGGATGCGGAGTTCATCGTGACGTATTGTGCCGTTCACCTTTGCGGAGCTGTTGCCGTTCCTCTGGAAGCTTCTACACCCCAAGAGCGCAAAAAGCAAATCCAAGCCGAAGCCAATAGTCAAATGGTAAATGGTAAATGGCTAAATGGTAAATGCTCTGATATTCTTTATACAACAGGCACGACAGGCTTTGCCAAAGGTGTTATCATCTCCGAGAAGGCTTGGACGGCGAATGCAGAGAACCTCATTGACAGGCTTGGCTTCACCTCAGACCTGCTCTTCATTGTCTGCGGACCGCTCAATCACCTTGGTAGCCTTTCCAAAATATACCCCACGCTTATGACGGGCGGCACTCTGTGCATCATGGAAGGCCTCAAGGACCTCAATGCTTTCTTCTCTATCTTCTCGCTGCCCTTTGCCCGGTTTGCCACGTTCCTCGTCCCCTCTGGCATCAGGATGCTGTTGCAGTTTGCTTCAAAGGACTTGGCAGCAGTCAGTCGGAAGATAGCCTTCGTCGAGACAGGAGCAGCCCCCATCTCGCAGCACGACATGGAACGCCTCTGCCAAGTCCTGCCCTCTTCCCGCCTCTTCAATACATACGCATCCACCGAGGCAGGCATCGTTTGCAGCTACGAATACAGCAAGTACGGCTGCCATCCAGGGCTCTTGGGCAAGCCGATGAAGCATTCTTCCCTGCGTATCGACGAGGCAGGCCGAGTGGTCTGCTCAGGCGACACCCTTATGTCGGGCTACGTCAATGCTCCAGAGCTGACGGCACAGGTCCTCAGGGAAGGAGAGGTCTATACCTCCGACCTTGGTTCCATCGACGAGAACGGAATGCTTCGCCTACAGGGACGGCTGGACGACATCATCAATGTGGGAGGCCGCAAGGTCAATCCCTTGGAGGTGGAAGAAGCCCTCAGCACCTTTGACCTCATTGCCGATTGCATCTGTGTCCCTGCCCCGCACATCATTCTCGGCACAGCCCCCAAACTCTTCTACGTCCCCAAGTCAGGGCATGAGGTAAAGCCAAAGGCCATCGCCGATTACCTGAAAGGTCGCCTCGAAAACTACAAAATCCCTCTCTTTTACGAAGCTGTCGATGCCATCAAACGCACCTACAACGGCAAACCAGACCGCAAGGCATATTGACCAAAGACCTTTTCCGTCGGGGCAATTAAGTAACAGGAACTCTTAGTGACCATTAGGGATAATAGCAAAAGTGTTTCTAAATGGTTGCTCATGATTCCTCTATGCGTGGACTTCTGGGGAACAACTACTGTACTTATTGCAAACAACTGCTGGATTGTCGGCCATAAGTACAGCAGTTGTTGGGCCGATACCCCTGCACTTGTTCCCCTTCCGTTCATGATACGAAGGTACGACCTTTACCCTGAATTATGCAAGCATTTTGTAAAGTCTCTTTCATCGCATAGGCAATTTCCCCCTTTTCCATGACAGTTGACAAATGACAGTTTCTATATGAGGGGGTAGGGGGTGTTGATTCTACTATTCTATACTTTTTATTTATTATTATTTATATAAGTATATATATATATATACCCGTTGGCGGAATTAAATCAGTGCGTACTTGATTCTGCCGATAGGTTTGTTGTTAATGTAATTGATGTATTGTAATGCGGTCATGGCACTGACTTTGCCAATAATCCTGGCAAACAGTCCG
>Ga0310690_10006977_pt1 | contig 14670 bp, 14 predicted proteins | sample AusTroGonzalo_MG_2_FD_207661 | JGI IMG/M metagenome (GOLD analysis project Ga0310690, IMG submission 207661) | Bovine rumen microbial communities from tropical cattle in Woodstock, Queensland, Australia - Gonzalo_04 (v2) (version 2) | ecosystem: Host-associated > Mammals > Digestive system >...
TGTTAATGGGATTCCCTTTCTGATAGCGCCCAATAATATTATCGCCCATGTGAAGGGGAATCTCTTGCTTGAAATGGAAAACATTCTCAATGACCACAATACTGCCACACGCTGTGTCAAGGTTGGAGAATTGTTCGTTATTAAGTTCATTTTCCTTCTTCTGCGTCTCACGCAGTTTTGAGACACCAATACGGATGCCGAATTGTTTTCCGCATTCCGCGCATTGGAATACAAGAGACTGACCAGCCTCGTACTGGGTCTCGTCAAATGTTATATAAGTGTCGCATTTGGGGCATCTTACGCGTTTCATCCTTCTGTTTTCCTTTTATAGACCCATGCTTCCTCGAAATCATCTTCAAACCGCAAGTTATGCAGTTCGATATAGGCAGCACTCTCGGACTTGAAGTGTCCGTAAACTACGCGTACGACATTGTTGTTGATGTATATTTCGGTATCCTTAAATCCTCTTGCCTTCAGCATACGGACAAACTCTTCAGCATTGGAACGCTTCACCTGACTTGCCAAAACGAGACAATAGGGGTTGTCGGCATTGGTTTTTACCGTCTGTTGAGGTGCAGGCTTTTCCGTAGGCTTCTGCTGAGTCGTATCTTTAGGTGCAACAGGTTTTGTTGTAGCTATATCGTTCTGGCGTACAACAGGGGTAGCAGACATCATGTTAGTGTCTTTCGGCATGAGTTTATGGATAATACTGTTCTGTAGGGCACTCATGGTCTGCGATCCCAGATTGCTGTTTGCCACAGGGGTAGTCAACAGGAAGAAGAGGACGATGGCAGCCGCAACGGCAACGGCATTTCGAACCCACGACATCTTGATGCTGATAGCACTTTCTGATTCCTCATCAGTCTCTGCAATCTCAATGAGAGACGGGTTTGCCTCTTCCGTTTCTATATCAACGATCTGGGCTTGAGGCTTTTCTTTCTCTTGTTTGATAGCAGTAGAAGGTGCTGATAAAGGAAGGAACTCAAAGGTGCCAAGACCATATAGCGATGGGGATAATATACCAGACTCGTTAGGTTCGAAGAGATAAGAACCTTCATCGTTGGCACGCAATACACCGATACCTTCTAAACTAAAACTACCTTCACGGGAAATAGTTCGCCTAATCTCGTCAATCTCTTGTTCAATATGGCGAATGGCTTCAGGATAACTGATGTCCTGTGATTCCATATAGGCTTGAGCCAATAGGGAATCATTCATCTTGAGTTGTGGATTGAAACCCAATGTACGAATAGGCGGAATGAATGTGCCGTCCCTTTCGTCTATATGGGCAGAAACATAATGTGCGACAAAGCCACCAAAATCAGGCACTATCACACAGTCGTTGCTCAATAAGAGCACTTCGAGATGTTTTGCAAGTTCAATCACGAGTGCAAAAGTAAGAAAAATCTTAGATATTCGCAAATAAAAAAGCATTTTAATAACTTTAAATTTAAAAATCTTCTTGTTTTCCGATATTATTTACTATTTTTGCACTCAAAAGAAATTGTTTATTGAACGATGGAATATAAAGCAACTGAGATAGAGGGTGTTTTTATCATTGAACCTCGTGTGTTCTCTGATTCACGTGGCTATTTCTTTGAGGCGTGGAAGCAAAAGGAATTTGACGAACATGTCGGCCCTGTGGATTTTATACAAGACAATGAGTCTAAATCGAGTTATGGGGTTCTGCGTGGACTTCATTACCAGAAAGGTGAGGCTGCACAGGCAAAGTTGGTGCGCGTCATCAAAGGAAAAGTTCTTGATGTCGCTGTTGATATCCGGAAAAGCAGTCCTACCTTCGGACAACATGTGATGGCGGAACTCAGCGAAGAGAATAAAAGACAGTTCTTTATACCTCGTGGTTTTGCTCATGGATTCCTGGTGTTGAGTGAAGAAGCCATTTTTACTTATAAGGTTGACAATGTCTATGCCCCCCAAAGTGAGGCGGGTATTCGATGGGATGATCCTGACCTGGGCATTGAATGGCCCATCCGTTCGGAAGAGATTTTGATGAGTGAGAAGGACATGAAGCAGCCTTATATGAAAGATGCAGAATTATTTGATTAACAAGTTAATTATTAGCATATTATGAATGTAGCAATAGTAGGAACGGGCTATGTAGGATTAGTATCGGGAACGTGTTTTGCCGATACGGGTGTCAATGTAACATGTGTGGATGTTGATGCGAACAAGATAGAGCGTTTGAAACAAGGTGAGATACCTATCTATGAGCCTGGTCTTGACGAATTAGTCAAAAAGAATGTGGCAGCAGGACGTTTGAAGTTCACTACTGATCTTGCTTCTATATTGGATGACGTAGAGATCGTTTTCTCTGCAGTAGGCACACCCCCTGACGAGGATGGTTCTGCAGATTTGAAATATGTGTTACAGGTGGCACGGACGATAGGTCAGAACCTGAATCATTATGTCGTCGTGGTGACTAAATCTACCGTTCCTGTAGGGACGGCTCAGAAAGTTTACCAGGCTATTGATGAGGAATTAAAGAAGCGTGGCGTGGAAGTGAAATTCGATGTAGCATCTAATCCAGAGTTTCTGAAAGAGGGTAGTGCTGTCAAGGACTTTATGTCGCCCGACCGTGTGGTTGTAGGTGTGAATAGCGAACAAGCCAAGAAAGTGCTCACAAAACTCTACAAGCCTTTCATGATGAATAATTTCCGCGTGATATTCATGGATATCCCTTCTGCGGAAATGACGAAATATGCCGCCAATTCCATGCTGGCAACCCGTATCTCTTTCATGAATGATATTGCCAATCTTTGTGAACGTGTGGGTGCCGATGTGAATATGGTACGTGCAGGTATTGGCTCAGATTCCCGTATTGGACGTAAATTCCTATATGCAGGCTGTGGCTATGGTGGCAGTTGTTTCCCGAAAGACGTGAAGGCGCTTATCAAGACGGCAGACCAGAACGGTTATTCCATGGAAGTGCTGAAGGCTGTAGAGCGTGTGAACGAGAAGCAGAAGTCCGTGCTCTTTGAGAAATTACAGAAAGCCTATCATGGTGAGTCGTTGAAAGGGAAGACTATTGCGATGTGGGGACTGTCATTCAAACCAGAGACGGATGATATGCGTGAGTCAACAGCACTCGTCATGATTCAGATGCTGTTGGATGCAGGATGTACTATTCGTGCCTACGATCCTGTTGCCATGAATGAGTGCAAGCGTCGTATCGGTGATGCCGTCACCTATTGTAGGGACATGTATGATGCTGTCCTTGACGCAGATGCTCTCTTGCTGTTGACAGAGTGGAAGGAATTCCGTCTGCCGACATGGAAGGTCATCAAGAAGGCGATGAAGCATCCACTGGTCATCGACGGACGTAATATCTTTGATACAGAGGAGTTGGAAGAGAATGGCTTCGAGTATCATTGCATCGGAAAATAACGGGACATGAAGGTCACATTGTTGCAGACAGATATCCAATGGGGGAATCCTCATGCCAATATCCAATTGGTGGAGCAACTAATAAATACCGCTGGCGATAGTGATTTGTATGTCCTTCCAGAAATGTGGAGTACTGGATTTGCCACAGAGCCAGAGGGTATTGCACAAGATGAGGCTGTCAATGAGGCTCTTTTGTGGATGAGAGATGTTGCAAAAGAGAAACAGTGTGCCATCAGTGGAAGCCTTGCAGTGAGATTGTCAGACGGTACCTACCGTAACCGTCATTATTTTATAGACGGACGAGGTCGTCAGGAAGTATTCTATGATAAGCACCATCTCTTTACTTATGGTGGTGAGAATCAATATTATACGGCGGGACAGCGTCATGCCATAGTGCATTATGAAGGCTTCCGTATTCTGTTATTGACATGCTACGATCTTCGTTTCCCTTGTTGGAGTCGCTATGCGGATGGTCTTGAATATGACATGATCATTGTTGTTGCCAATTGGCCTCAGTCTCGTCAGTCCGCCTGGCATCTGTTGACAAGGGCTCGGGCAATAGAGAACCAATCCTATCTGATAGGTGTGAACAGGGTGGGTGATGATGATTATTCGCATTACGTAGGAACCAGTTGCGCCATTGACCCTGTAGGAAAGACCATTGCCCAATGTCATTTTGACCAGATGGATGCTCTTTCTGTGGAGTTATCACTTGCGGATTTACGTCATCGGCGTGAGAAATTCCGCGTTCTGGATGACCGTGATTGAAAAAATAAAGGGTAAAACGTTGTCGTTTGGTAAAAAATCCATACCTTTGTAGTCGGAAACTAAAAACGGTTTTGTTATGACGTTAATTATCGTATCGTTGCTGATACTTGCCTACCTGCTGATCGCCACTGGTCATCTGACTGGTGTGAATAAGGCTGCTATTGCCATGTTTCTTGGAACGGTGGGATGGGTGCTCTATGTCAGTTATGGTACTGATTTCGTCATGCAACAGCATCCTGAGGATTATGCAGAATATCTGTCAGGGACAAGTCCAACCAGTGAGACGGTTAAGTATTTTATTTATGATAAAATCTTCTTGACCTATGTGGGCAAGGCGGCAGCCATCGTCATGTTCCTGCTTGCCACCATGACCATCATTGAGATTCTTAACAATAACGGTTGTTTCGATTTTATCACGGAATGGATACGTACCCGTAATTCCAAGCGTCTGTTATGGACTATCACACTGGCTACCTTTATCCTGTCTGCTAATCTCGATAACCTGACCACCACGATGATGATGTTGGTCATCATGAACAATATCCTGCAAAGCGGTCGTCAACGGATGTTAGTAGGCTCTGCCATTGTCTTGGCTGCTAACTGTGGGGGTTGCTTTACAGTGATAGGTGACCCGATAGGATTGATATTGTGGGGCGATGGGGCCGTGACAGCCAGTCATTTCTCTGGTTATCTGGCTCTTCCTGCTATTCTGGCATGGGTCATTCCTACGATTCTGATTAACCGTCAGTTGCCTGACCGTTTGGACTGTGAATGGAGTCCGTCACCATTCCGTGGGGACGATACAAGACTGAATCGCTGGCAACGGTTTATCATGTTGATTGTAGGCATTGGAGGATTGTGGTTTATTCCTACCTTCCACAATATCACCAAACTGGCACCATTCTTAGGGGCACTCTGTGTGTTGAGCGTCTTATGGATAGTCAACGAGGCATTTAATCGTAAACTGATGAATGCCGACCAGATGGCACAGCGTCGTATTCCTCGTGCCATTCAATATGGTGCTATCCAGCAAATGCTTTTCGTCATGGGTATCATGATGGGTCTGGGTGTGATGATTGAGACGGGCGTATGGGGAGATATCGCAGCCTGGTTTGATACCAATATCCATAATATATGGTTGATAGGAATTGGCTCTGGTGTCTTGAGTTCCCTGATTGATACCTTCACTGTGGCCGTCAGCAATATCATGCTGTATCCAATAGCGGAAGCAGGAGACATGGCAACCAACGGAGCCTATTGGAAGATTATTGCTTATTGTACGGCTGTAGGAGGCTGTCTGCTCTGTGTAGGTTCTACCAGTGGGCTCGCCTTGATGAAGATGGAGCATGTCAGATTGTGGTGGTATCTCAAGAACCTGACGCCTAAAGTGTTGATTGGCTGGTTGGTCGGTATTGCCGTGCTATGGATGGAGATTAATCTCATCTAAAAAAATGCCGTAAAGAGTATTTGATGTTCAAATTATTTATAAAAATAAACATTTTCGAATAAAAGTTCGGAAATGTTTTTTTATTTTGGATTTATTTGTTATCTTTGCAAGGTTATAACTGCAAAACAAATAACTTTAAATATTCAAACTGCTTATGTCACAGATTAATGGACGCATATCTCAGATTATCGGTCCTGTTATTGACGTGTATTTCAATACAGAAGGACTGGATGCGGAGAAAGTGCTCCCGAAGATTCATGAGGCGCTGACTATAGAGCGTCCCAATGGTTCGCGGCTTGTTGTGGAAGTTCAGCAGCATATCGGTGAAGATACCGTACGCTGTGTGGCTATGGACAACACCGACGGTCTTCAGCGCGGACTGGAGGCTGTACCGATGGGGTCGCCTATACTGATGCCTGCTGGCGAACAAATTAAAGGTCGTATGCTGAATGTGATAGGTCAGCCCATCGACGGTATGAAACAACTTGATATGGAGGGTGCTTATCCCATCCATCGTGAGGCACCTAAGTTTGAGGAGTTGTCGACGACGAAGGAAGTGCTTTCCACAGGTATCAAGGTCATTGACTTGTTGGAACCTTATCTGAAAGGTGGTAAGATTGGTCTGTTTGGTGGTGCCGGCGTAGGTAAGACGGTGCTTATCATGGAGTTGATCAACAATATCGCCAAGGGTCACAACGGATTCTCAGTGTTTGCAGGAGTGGGAGAACGTACCCGTGAGGGTAACGACCTTATCCGTGAGATGATTGAGAGTGGTGTTATCCGCTATGGTGAGAAATTCAAGGAAGCAATGGCTCAAGGTAAGTGGGATCTCTCTTTAGTGGATCCAGAAGAGATGAAGAAGAGTCAGGCAACCTTGGTATATGGTCAGATGAACGAGCCGCCAGGTGCCCGTGCTTCCGTAGCCCTTTCTGGTCTGACGGTGGCAGAGGGCTTCCGTGATGGTGGTGGTAAGGACGGTGGCGCTGCCGATATCCTGTTCTTCATCGACAACATCTTCCGTTTCACGCAGGCAGGTTCTGAGGTTTCCGCCCTGTTAGGACGTATGCCATCAGCCGTAGGTTATCAGCCGACACTGGCTTCCGAGATGGGTACTATGCAGGAGCGTATCACTTCTACTAAGAAAGGATCTATCACCTCTGTACAGGCTGTGTATGTGCCTGCAGACGACTTGACCGACCCTGCACCTGCTACGACATTTACCCATTTGGATGCCACAACGGTGCTCGACCGTAAGATTGCCGAATTGGGTATCTATCCTGCCGTTGATCCATTAGGAAGTACATCCCGTATTCTCGACCCATTGGTAGTGGGTAAGGAGCATTACGAGTGCGCCCAGCGTGTGAAGGAAATCTTGCAGCGTTATAAGGAGTTGCAGGATATCATCGCCATTCTGGGTATGGACGAACTTTCCGATGAAGACAAACTGACGGTTAATCGTGCACGTCGTGTACAGCGTTTCCTCTCTCAGCCATTCTCTGTGGCTGAGCAGTTCACAGGTCTGCCAGGTGTGATGGTTCCCATCGAAGAGACCATCAAGGGCTTCAATGCCATTCTCGACGGTGAAGTGGATGACCTGCCAGAGCAGGCATTCCTCAACGTGGGAACGATTGAAGACGCTAAGGCGAAGGCAAAGAAACTGTTGGAAGCAGCAAAGGGTTAAACATATACATTATTATATAATAGGTTATGTTGAAACTCAAGATTGTCACACCGGAAAGAATAGCATACGACGGCGAAGTCGAGAGTGTGCTGGTGCCTGGCACCATGGGGCAGTTTGAGATACTTACTGACCATGCACCCATTATCTCTTCTCTTGGGAAGGGTATCGTGGAATATGCTGTCAGCGGCGGCACCAAAGAACAACTTCAGGTTTCTGGCGGTTTTGTTGCCGTCCAGCAGAATGAGGTGAGTCTTTGCGTTGAGGTCGACGAAGTGGAAGCAGAATAGAGTTCTTTGAAACAGTGATAACGACAAGTATTGCCATCAGCGTAGCATATACGCTACTCGCCACACTGGTGTTTATAGTAGGCTACCGCGCTGTCAGAAACTCTCAGCGGGCACTCACGCTCTATGGACTTGTGGCGATGGCACTGCGTATGCTCTCTGCAGCATTGGTTGTCATTGTCTTCCTTGTGTTGGTTGACGATGCTGCCTATCGGCGTACTTTCATCATCACGTTCTCATTATTCTATCTGCTCATGCTCATCTTTGACGTCGTGTTCTATATCCGTTCACAGAAAGATAGTAAATAACAACAAAACGAATAAGATATGAAGTATTTCAAACCGCTACTCTGCATCGCGATGATGCTCTTCGCCCTTCTCCCTGTCCAGGCGACGGAAGAGAAGAAGGAGGGGATTGACCTGCAGGGCATTTTGTTTGGACATATCCAGGATTCTTATGAGTGGCACATCACAGACATCGGCGAGAAGTCTGTCATTATCCATCTGCCCATTATCGTGAAGAGTTCCACGGGATGGCATGTCTTCTGCTCGTCAGCATTCGAGCATCATGCAGATGCCCAAGGCAATCGTCCGGGACCTTATGGACTCTATATCTCGGGTAGTGAGGCTAATGAGGGTAAGATTGTGGAGAATATCAACGGCGCAGAAGTTCGTCCGTTTGATATCTCTATCACGAAGACTGTCGTTGTGCTCTTCATTGATGCCATCCTGCTCTTGCTCTGCGTGCTCATACCTGCGCGCTGGTGCAGAAAGCATAAGATTGACGACCCCGCACCGAAGGGATTCACGGGATTCATGCATATGTTCATCATGTATGTCTATCATGACATCATTGAGAGCATTCTGGGTAAGGAGGCACCGAAGTATGCACCTTACCTGTTGACGTGTTTCTTCTTTATCTTCGTTGCCAATGTGATGGGTGTCATGCCGTTCCCACCGGGTGGAGGAAACCTGACGGGCAATATCGCCTGTACGTTGTTCCTTGCCTTCTGTACGTTTGTCATTACGAATGTCACGGGAACGAAAGAGTATTGGAAGGAGATTTTCTGGCCTGATGTACCTACTTGGTTGAAGGCGCCTGTTCCCTTGATGCCTTTCATAGAATTGTTTGGTATCTTCACCAAGCCACTGGCATTGATGATCCGTCTCTTTGCCAACATGATGGCAGGTCACGCTATTGCGATATCTTTAACGTGTCTGATCTTCGTCATGTATGGCATTCATGTAGCAGCAGGTACGGCGATGATTCCTGTCAGTGTTGCCATGAGTATCTTCATGATGCTGTTGGAGGTGCTAGTATGTTTCATCCAGGCAATGGTATTCACGATGCTCTCAGCAGTATTCATCTCTTTGGCTCACGTGCATGAGCACGAAGCAAGATCCGCATAAAACAGATAAATTAAATATTAACAATTAAAAACTTAAAGATTATGATTTCATTAATTTTGTCAGCAACTGCGTTTGCGAATTTGGGTGCCGCTATCGGCGGTGGTTTAGCAGTGATTGGTGCAGGTCTCGGTATCGGTAAGATTGGTGGACAGGCTATGGACGCCATGGCACGCCAGCCGGAGAAGATCAACGACCTGCGTTCTAACATGATTGTGGCAGCAGCCCTGATCGAAGGTGTTGCATTCTTCGCTATTATTATTGCGCTGCTTGCTCTCTTCGTATAAGAAACGGACAGGTATTTGAATCAGTGTAAATTTAATCCCAGTTTATGTCATTAATAACGCCTGATTTTGGATTACTATTCTGGATGGCGATCGTCTTCCTTGTAGTGCTCTTCATCCTGTGGAAATGGGGCTTCCCCGTTATTGTCAAGATGGAACTTGATCGCAAGGACTATATTGATGAGTCTTTGAAGAAGGCACACGAGGCAAACGAACGACTTGCCAACATTCAGAAAGAAGGTGAATCCATCTTACAGGAGGCACGTGAGAAGCAAGCCCAGATATTGAAGGAGGCTGCAGAGACGCGTGACGCCATCGTAGAGAAGGCTCAGGATAAGGCGAGGGCAGAGGGTGCCCGTTTGTTGGACGATGCGAAAGCCGCCATCGAACAGGAGAAGAAAGCCGCCATTGCCGATATCCGCAAGCAGGTCGCTACGCTCAGTGTCGAGATTGCCGAGAAGGTCCTTCGTAAGAACCTGCAGGGCGACCAGGCACAGATGGATTTGATTAATCGTATGCTGGATGATGTTTCTGCTAACTAACCAGAGAGTCTGCGTATGGATATCGGAGTAATATCGGTAAGATATGCGAGAGCGCTACTGAAGAGTGCTACCGACCAGAAACTTGACGAGCAGGTCTATCAGGAGATGATGACCCTTGCCAAGAGTTTCATGGAGGTACCACAGTTGCGTCAGACGATAGACAATCCCATGCTCTCGAAAGACCAAAAGGAGAAACTGCTACAGACCGCCTCTGGTGAGAAGGTCAGTGCGCTGACGAAGAGTTTCATTCGTCTCGTGCTGAAGGAAGACCGTGAGAACGTGGTGCAGTTTATGGCAAATAGTTATGTCACGCTCTACCGCAAGCAGAAAAACGTCATTCGTGGAAAACTCACCACTGCCGCCCGCGTCTCGGCTCAGACAGAGCAGAAGATGCGTCAGATGGTGGAGAGCAAGACTAATGGTACTGTGGAGTTTGAGACAGAGGTGAACCCCGACATCATCGGAGGCTTCATCCTCGAATACGACACCTTCCGCATGGATGCGAGTGTCAAGTCGAAACTCAATAATATTCTTAATCATTTAAGTAAATAGTCGTCATAACGTTATACCGTTATAACGTCATAACGAAAAATAGAAAAACAAATGTCAGATAAAATTAAACCAAGCGAAGTCAGTCAGGTACTGCTCGCCCAGTTGCAGGGCATTTCGAGCGCGGAGAAGTTTGACGAGGTAGGTACTGTCCTCACTGTCAGTGACGGTGTGGCACGTATCTATGGTCTCCGTAATGCCGAAGCCAACGAACTGTTGGAGTTTGAGAATGGTACGATGGCTATCGTGATGAACTTGGAGGAAGACAACGTCGGTTGTGTGCTTCTTGGTCCTACGGCTGGTATTAAAGAGGGACAGGTGGTGAAGCGTACGAAGCGTATCGCCTCTATCCGCGTCAACGACAATATGTTGGGACGTGTCATCAATCCTCTCGGACAGGCTGTCGACGGCAAGGGAGATATCGACCTTACCGACTCTTTCGAGATGCCGCTCGACCGTAAGGCTCCTGGTGTGATCTATCGTCAGCCCGTAAAGGAACCGTTGCAGACGGGTCTGAAGGCTATCGACTCGATGATTCCCATTGGTCGTGGTCAGCGTGAGTTGATTATCGGTGACCGCCAGACGGGTAAGACCGCCATTGCCGTGGATACCATCATCAACCAGAAGAGTTTCTATGAGGCAGGCAAACCTGTCTATTGTATCTATGTCGCCATCGGACAGAAGGCATCTACCGTTGCTACCCTTGTGCAAACACTGAAAGAGCATGGTGCTATGCCATATACCATCGTGGTGGCTGCTACGGCTGCCGACCCTGCCGCCATGCAGTATTACGCACCATTTGCAGGTGCTGCTATCGGTGAGTATTTCCGTGATAGAGGTCTGCCCGCCTTGGTCGTTTACGACGACTTGTCGAAGCAGGCTGTTGCCTATCGTGAGGTATCACTGATTCTGCGCCGTCCTTCTGGACGTGAGGCTTATCCTGGTGATGTGTTCTACCTGCATTCTCGTCTGTTGGAGCGCGCTGCCAAGATGAATGAACAACAGGAAGTTGCCGAACAGATGAACGACCTTCCCGAGTGCATGAAGGGTCATGTGAAGGGTGGTGGTTCGTTGACGGCATTGCCTATCATCGAGACACAGGCTGGTGACGTGTCGGCATATATCCCCACGAATGTGATTTCCATCACCGATGGACAGATATTCTTGGAGAGTGACCTCTTTAACCAAGGTTTCCGTCCTGCCATCAACGTCGGTATTTCCGTATCACGTGTAGGTGGTTCGGCACAGATCAAGTCCATGAAGAAGGTGGCTGGTACGCTGAAGATCGACCAGGCTCAGTATCGTGAGTTGGAGGCATTCTCGAAGTTCTCTTCCGATATGGATGCTGTGACGGCAATGACGCTCGACCGTGGTCGTAAGAACAACCAGTTGTTGATTCAGCCGCAGTATAGCCCGATGCCTGTTGGTGAGCAGGTGGCTATCCTCTATTGCGGTGTACATGGTCTGATGCGTGAAGTGCCCATCGATAAGGTGCGTGAATGCCAGACGGCGTTCCTTGACAAGTTACGCTCTAACGCCCCTGAGGTGATCGAGACGCTTGCCGCTGGAAAGATCGATGATGCCACGACCGACAAGATTGAGGAAATCATGTTTGATATTGCAGGAACCTATAATGCCTGATAGCCTATGCCCAGTCTGAAGGAAATCAAAGGACGTATTGCCAGTGTTCAGAGCACCCGTAAGATTACGAGTGCGATGAAGATGGTGGCTTCGTCGAAACTCCATCATGCGCAGGTAGCCATTCAGAACATGCTGCCTTACGAGACGATGTTGGAGCATATCCTGAAGTCATTTCTGGCAGCAGAGGCAGAAGCACAGACCATCTTCGACCAGGAGCGTCCCGTTAAGCGTGTCGCCCTGGTAGTGTTCTCCAGCAACTCATCGTTGTGCGGCGGCTTCAATGCCAACATCATTAAGGTGATGATGAAAGCCGTGGATGCACTCTCTGAAGAGTTGGGAAAAGCCAATGTGGAGGTCTATCCCATTGGTCGTAAGGCAGCGGAGAAGGCTCGCAAGTTGGGTTATAACGTCATGTGTGACCATGCCGACATGATTGACCATCCTAATGTTCATCAGTGTATCGACTTGGCAATGGAACTGGGTATGCGCTTTGCGAAGGGTGAGATAGACAAGGTGGAACTCATCTACCATCACTTCAAGAGCGCTGGTTCACAGGTTCTTACCCATAAGACATTCTTGCCGATTGACTTGGAGAGCGAATTGGAGCGCGACCATGAGCGTGACCTCAGTACGAATGTGGTCACCAGGCAGGCACAGGAGTATCTGAAGAAGAAGGAGCGAAAAAGGAAAGCGAAGAAAGCAGACGAAGTGGCTCCGCTCAACGATAACTTCATAGTGGAGCCTGATATGAACACTGTGCTCTCACAACTCATGCCGAAGATGGGTCATCTAATGCTTTACACTGCACTTCTCGACAGTGTTGCCTCCGAGCATGCCGCCCGTATGGTGGCAATGCAGACGGCAACGGATAATGCCGATGAACTTTTGCGACAACTGAACCTGCAGTATAATAAGAGTCGTCAACAGGCGATTACTTCCGAACTGCTCGACATCGTCGGTGGTACAGTCAACAATTAATCAATAAACGGGTAGAAAGGTGCCGCCTTTCTACCCGTTTATATTTACTTTAATCCTCTCTGGGAGCCTTCGGGCTCCCTTTTTCTGTATAGAAGTATGAAGGAAATAGTAAAAAATGAGGAAAGGCTTGGTATTTCGCTCAATTTGCACTACCTTTGCACCGTCAAACGAGAAAAGGTTTATTTAAAAAGATTATAAGACAATGAAAGCATTTGTATTTCCCGGACAGGGAGCACAGTTCGTAGGAATGGGTAAGGACCTCTACGACAACAATCCTACAGCAAAGGAACTTTTTGAGAAAGCAAACGATATTCTCGGCTATCGTATCACGGACATTATGTTTGAGGGTACCGATGAGGACCTGAAGCAGACGAAGGTGACACAGCCTGCCGTATTCCTGCATTCAGTGATCTCTGCTATCTGCATGGGCGACAAGTTCCAACCCGAGATGACAGCAGGTCATTCACTGGGTGAGTTTTCTGCATTGGTGGCTGCCGGTGCCTTGAGTTTCGAGGATGGTCTGAAACTGGTATATGCACGTGCCATGGCAATGCAGAAGGCTTGTGAGGCTCAGCCCTCAACGATGGCTGCTATTATCGGTCTGCCCGACGAGAAGATAGAAGAGGTTTGTGCTGAGGTAAGTAAGTTGGGTAAGGGCGTTTGTGTTCCTGCCAACTATAACAATCCTGGTCAGTTGGTGATCTCTGGTGACATCGATGCCATCAACGAGGCTTGTGAGCAGTTGAAGGCTGCCGGTGCCAAGCGTGCCCTGCCATTGAAGGTCGGTGGTGCGTTCCACTCTCCGTTGATGCAGCCTGCCAAGGATGAGTTGCAGGCAGCCATTGAGAAGACAGAGTTCCAGACACCGAAGTGTCCTGTCTATCAGAATGTGGATGCGAAGCCTCATACCGATGCTGCTGAGATCAAGGCTAACCTCATTGCCCAGTTGACAAGCAGTGTACGTTGGACACAGATTGTACAGAACATGATTGCCGACGGTGCTGACGACTTCACAGAGTGTGGTCCTGGCAAAGCCCTGCAGGGTATGATTGGCAAGATCAACAAGGAAGTGCCTGCGCACGGAATTGAATAACGATTAGAAGAATTGAAGGAGGGAAATGGAAAAGGTTATCATCTATCAAGTATTCACGAGGCTTTACGGCAATCGGAATACGGCTCGGATGGAGAACGGCACGATAGAGGAGAACGGCTGTGGTAAGATGGCAGACTTCTCGGAGAAGGTGCTGAAAGACATTGCCCAGATGGGTGTCAGTCATGTGTGGTACACGGGAATCATCCGTCATGCTACGACGACTGACTATAGTGCCTATGGCATACCTCGTCAGCATGCTGCCGTGGTGAAGGGTAGGGCAGGTTCGCCCTATGCCATTACGGATTATTATGATGTGGACCCTGACCTTGCCGTAGATGTCAATCAGCGCATGCAGGAGTTCGAACAACTGGTAGAACGTACCCATGAGGCTGGCTTGAAGGTGATCATCGATTTCGTTCCCAACCATGTTGCCCGCCAGTATCATTCCATCTGTAAGCCACAGGGCGTGAAGGATCTGGGTGAGGACGACAATAAGGACTGCGGTTTCGACCCTGTGAACAATAACTTCTATTATTGTCCAGGACAGCGCTTTATGCCTTATTTCGACCTGTATCACGGTGAGCAGGAACCT